>SDBS01003408.1_pt1 | contig 15626 bp, 10 predicted proteins | sample 2277091 | NCBI WGS metagenome assembly SDBS01 (sample SAMN10404972, study PRJNA504765) | marine sediment metagenome | isolation source: marine sediment core GS10_PC15, 163 cmbsf | place: Arctic Ocean: Southern Knipovich Ridge | collected 2010 | reverse complement strand
ACCGGCACATTTCTCAGCATGTTCGCCGGCGAGTCCATACTTCAGTAAGATCCGCTTAAACACTGATTGCATTTCGGGGTAAGGAATTCTGATGATGTTCATAGCTCAATTTTTTCCATTAATGTATGTTATTGACTGTTCAATAATATGAATAATTGAACAAAATCAGGTATTTTTATACGAATTACCAAAACTGACAATCACAAATAATCCTAAACCATGAAAAGAACAAAATCATTTCTGATACCTGTCATCTGCGCCGGCTTAATGCTTCTCAGCACCGGTATGAATGCTGCCAAATCTATTGAGGCCGGAGATCTTACCTGCGAGTATTTCTCCAACCCCATGGGCATCGGCACAACTGCTCCGAGGTTATCCTGGATACTTAATTCCGGGGTTCAGGACCAGGTGCAGACAGCCTACCAGGTCCTGGTGGCTTCATCACCGAAAATGCTGACCGGGAAAAAAGCAGATTTCTGGAACAGCGGGAAAGTGGAGTCGGACCAGAGCATCCTGGTCGAATATGCTGGTGATGTCCTGGAATCGAGGGATATTTGCTGGTGGAAGGTCAGGGTATGGGACAAGAACGGGAAGGCCTCCGCCTGGTCTGAGCCTGCCAGCTTTGAAATCGGATTGCTCGGAGCCGACGACTGGAAAGCGGACTGGATCAAATCCTCCATCTGGTTTTCAGAAGTCTATCATCCCAGTCCCATGTTCAGAAAAGAATTCAACCTTGGCAAGGAAATAGCATCTGCCAGGTTATATGTCTCCAGCATGGGACTGTACGAAGCGGAGATCAATGGTGAGAAGGTGGGGGACCAGGTACTGACGCCCGGGTGGACCAGCTTTCACAGCAGGGTGCAGTACCAGACATATGATGTAAGCGCGATGATTTCCACCGGTGCCAATGTCATGGGCCTTACCCTGGGCAATGGCTGGTACAGGGCTTTCAGGGGCTTCCGGCCTAACGATGAAAACCTGGGCAAAGAAAGCCTTGATGTGATTGCCCAGCTCGAGGTAACTTACACCGATGGCACCACAGAGGTAGTGCTCACAGATGAAAGCTGGAAGTCTGCCATGGGACCCATACGCAAGTCCGTGATCTATGACGGGGAGACCTATGATGCCCGGCTCGAAAAGCCCGGATGGAGCAAGGCAGGATTTGATGACAGTAACTGGAAGGGGACCGAAAAAGTCAGGAATGATAAAAACCTGATCGTTTATCCCGCCTCCCCGCCCATGCGGAAACTGGAGGAACTTACACCGGTAGAGATCATGGTTACTCCCGAGGGTGATACGGTGGTGGACATGGGACAGAACATGGTGGGATGGATCAGACTGAAGGTTGATTGTCCAAAGGGAACCACCATCACGCTCCGCCACGCCGAAGTTCTTGATAAGGACGGCAATTTCTACATTGAAAATCTGCGTAGCGCCAAACAGACGAATACTTACATCTGCAAAGGCGGTGGCACGGAAATTTATGAACCACGGTTTACATTCCAGGGATTCCGCTTTGTGGATATATCCGGGTATCCCGGGGAAGTGACCAGGGATATGCTGACCGGTATTGTCGTCAACAGTGACCTGGAAAAAACCGGCAGCTTCGCCTGCAATGACAGCCTGATCAACCAGCTGCAGCACAATATTGTATGGGGACAAAAAGGGAATTTTGTGGATGTGCCGACCGATTGTCCCCAAAGGGATGAAAGAATGGGGTGGACCGGTGATTGCCAGGTATTTGCTCCTACTGCCTGTTATAATATGGATTGTGCGGGATTTTATACCAAGTGGCTGAGGGACCTGGCCGCCGACCAGCACGATGACGGCGCTGTTCCCCACGTCATCCCCAATGTCCTTGGCAGGGGAGGTGCACATGGATGGCAGGATGCAGCGACCATCGTTCCCTGGACAGTTTACCAGTGGTACGGGGATGTCCGCATCCTGGAAGAGCAGTATGAGAGCATGAAGTCCCTCGTCGAATACATGCGCACCCAGGCAGGAGATGCCTATATCTGGGTACCCACCGAGAGGCAGTTCGGGGACTGGCTTGCTTTTGCCACCACGCGTTCGGATTATCCCGGAGCGACGACGGACAAGGACCTGCTTGCCTCCGCCTATTTTTACCATTCCACGGATATCGTCAGGAAGACTGCCAGGATCCTTGGCAATGATGAGGATGCCAGGGATTATGGTGAACTAATGGTAAAGATCAAGGATGCCTATGCAAAGGAATATATCACCCCCAACGGCCGGCTGTCTTCGAATACTCAGACCGCATACGTGGTGGCACTTTCTTTTGGTTTGATACCAATCCCGCTGGAGGAAGTTGCAGCCAAACGGCTGGCAGCTGATGTGAATACCTTCGGTCATATTACGACCGGTTTCCTCGGTGCATCTGACATCTGCCATGTACTGACAAAATATGGCTACCTGGATGAAGCCTATAAATTATTGTACCGCACTGACTATCCATCCTGGCTATATCCTATCACCCAGGGTGCCACGACCATCTGGGAGAGATGGGACGGACAGAAACCCGACGGTACTTTCCAGAACCCGGGGATGAACTCTTTCAACCATTATGCCTACGGGGCGGTGGGGGACTGGCTATACCGGAAGGTGGCAGGGATAAATATTGATCCTGCAGCTCCCGGCTTCAAGTCCATCATTATCAAACCACACCCGGGCAGTGAGATGAACAATGTAAGCGCCACTCACGATACCCCTTATGGGAAGGTTTCTTCGGCATGGGAGATCAAAGACGGGAATTTCACCCTGACAGTGAATATCCCGGTAAACACAACAGCCACTGTATATGTACCCTCTACGGATGGTCCGGTGCAAATCAATGATATAGCAGTCCCTGGGATACTTCCAATACCTGCAGACGGAGTTGATTACAATTATGTTGAAGTCAAAGTAGGCTCCGGCCAGTACACATTTGTAAGTCCCTTTAATCCATAAACAAAGCACTGGCAGGATGAAAAAAAGAATTGATCTCAAAGTAGCCGGACTGCCTCTCAGCATATTGATCCTGACCATTGTAATAGCAGGCTGCAATCCAGACAGTACACAGCAAGCGCAATTAAAACTATGGTACGATCAACCGGCTGTTAACTGGAATGAGGCCCTGCCTGTCGGCAACGGGCGGCTTGGCGCTATGGTGTTTGGAGGAGTCGAAACGGAGCGGATACAGTTCAATGAAGAGACCCTCTGGGATGGTCAGCCACAGGATTATTCTCAGCAGGGCGCCCATGAATACCTCGGGGAACTTCGCCAGCTGGTTTTTGACGGGAAACAAACTGAAGCCCATGAACTGGGCATGGAAAAATTTATGAGTTCTCCGCTTCGCCAGATGAACTACCAGCCTTTCGGAGATCTCTATTTATCCTTTCCAGGGCATGGCGGGTATACAGAATATTGCAGGGGACTCGACCTCACAGAGTCTGTCTGTTATACTTCCTATAAGGTTGATGGGGTCCGTTATGAGCGGGAGGTAATTGCCAGCTATCCCGGGCAGGTGATAGCCATCCATCTGACTACGGACAAAAATAAGGCTTTGGATTTCATTTATCATCTTGATTCACCTCATCAGGGAAAAGAATTCCATTTAAAAGATGGCAAGTTAAGTATGAGCATCGCTGTTGAGGGGGGTGTTTTGACAGGTATGGTCCGGGTTGTTCTGGAGACCGACGGTGACATCAATGCCAGCAGGGAGCAGGTATCAGTGTCCGGGGCAAACTCTGCGACACTCTATTTGAATGCTGCCACCTCATTCAAGAATTATCAAGATGTTAGCAATGATCCGGAAGAGGAGCTTGAGAAGCTCTCACCTAAGATGGAAGGCCTCTCCTGGAAAGAGATAAGAAATGAACATTTCGCCGATTATACGTCCCTCTACAATAGGTTTTCCATTGACCTTGGTGAGAACGGACGCGATACGCTGCCTACCGGTCAAAGGCTTTATGCCTACCAGGAATCGGCCGGCGATCCGGCATTGATTGCCCTCTATGTCCAATATGCCCGGTACCTGATGATCAGTTCCAGCAGGGAAGGCACTTACCCGGCGAACCTGCAGGGAATATGGAACCAGGAACTTGCACCACCATGGGGCAGTAAGTACACGGTGAATATCAACACCGAGATGAATTACTGGCCTGCGGAGGTGATGAACCTTCCCGATTGCCATGATCCCCTGTTCAACATGATAGATGAATGCGTGGAATCCGGCAGGATCACTGCCAGGAACCACTATAATTGTGATGGCTGGGTACTACATCATAATACCGATCTCTGGAGGGGGACAGCCCCCATAAATAATTCGAATCATGGGATCTGGGTAAGCGGAAGCGGTTGGCTTTCCAGCCATTTATGGGAGCATTATCTGTTCACCCTGGATGAAGATTTTTTAAGGGAAAGGGCCTACCCGGTAATGAGGGATGCCGCCCTGTTCTATTCGCAATACCTGATCCCTGATCCGAAAACAGGATGGCTGATCAGTACACCGTCTAATTCTCCGGAGAACGGGGGACTGGTTGCCGGTCCCACGATGGATCACCAGATCATCAGATCGCTGTTTAAATCCTGTGTTGAGGCTTCAGGAATATTAGGTATCGATAGTGAATTCAGTTCCTTGCTGCAGGAGATGATCTCAAAAATAGCCCCGAACCAGATCGGCCGGCTGGGACAACTGCAGGAATGGTTGGAAGACATCGATGATCCGGAAAACAAACACAGGCATGTTTCCCATCTATGGGGTGTTCACCCCGGGAATGATATAAATTGGAAAGAATCACCGGAGATGATGGAGGCAGCCAAAAAATCCCTGCTTCTGAGGGGTGACGATGGAACCGGATGGAGCCTGGCGTGGAAGATCAATTTTTGGGCACGTTTCCTTGACGGTAACCGGGCCTCGAAGCTTATCAGTATGTTGTTCCGGCCAGTACCCCCGGCAGCTAATGAACGCCAGGGTGGAGGCTCCTTTCCGAACCTCTTTGATACCCATCCGGGAGGAGCTGGTAACCTGTTCCAGATCGATGGAAATTTCGGGGGGGCTGCCGGTATGGTTGAAATGCTGCTGCAAAGCCATCTTGGAACAATCGATCTCCTGCCTGCCCTGCCGGATGCCATTCCGGAAGGGAAGATTGAAGGAGTATGCGCAAGGGGTGGATTTGAACTATCATATGACTGGGAAAATGGTGAATTGCAAACCGTAGAAGTGTTATCCAAAGCAGGGAAAGAATGTCATCTCAGGTATAAAAACCGGAGCGTGGTTTTCGACACGGAAAAAGGAATGGCCTACACATTCAATGGCCAGCTTGAAAGCCTCAGGTAAGCAGCTTGTCCGAAATGTCTAAATCTTAATAACATCAGCAATAATTTATGAAAACAGGAATTCTATTGTTAAGTGTATTGATCCTTGTAGGTGGACTTACAACATGTACTAAAACGGCTACGGTTGACCGCCCAAATATCATATTGATCATTTCGGATGACCAGAGCTGGCCGGATTACAGTTTCCTGGGACATGAACACATCGAGACACCCAGGATTGACCAGCTGGCAGCCGAGGGACTCACATTTACGAGGGGGTATACTGCGGCACCGCTCTGCCGTCCCGCACTGGCTTCAATGGCCACTGGCCTTTACCCCCACCAGCACAAAGTGGTCGGGAACGACCCTGTATTTGATTTTGGGAACAGTAGGAGATACGGGGAGGAATGGATGAAGATCCGTGCAGAGATGAATGAGCGGGTGGTTGCCGGTTTCGAGCAATTGCCCACCCTGGCTGATCTTCTTGGAGAGGCCGGATATGTTTCCCTGCAGACAGGAAAATGGTGGGAAGGAAATCCCTCCAGGGGAGGATTTACAGAGGGCATGACCCATGGAGACCCGGTCCGCGGTGGAAGGCATGGTGATGAGGGACTCCAGATAGGGCGGGAAGGACTGGATGAGATTTATAATTTCATTGAGGATGCCGGGGAGCAAGAAAAACCTTTCTTTGTCTGGTATGCTCCATTTTTACCCCATGCACCCCATACTCCGCCTGACAGCTTGAGGGACAAATACCTGCCGCTTGCTGCCAGCGAGGCGGTGGCCAATTACTGGGCCATGTGCGACCTGTTTGATATTACCTGCGGCCAGTTGATGGATTACATCGAAGCGGAGGGACTCAGCGAAAACACACTCTTTGTTTATGTAACCGATAACGGCTGGATACAGGATCCGGACAGGCCCAACAGGTTTGACGCCATGTCCAAGACCACCCCCTATGAGATGGGCATCCGCACACCAATAATGTTTCGCTGGAAAGGTGTGATAACTCCGGAGATGGATAAGGAGAATCTGGTCAGCAGCATCGATATCGCCACTACCATCCTGGCCATTTGCGGCTTAGAGTCCGAACCGGAGATGCAGGGTATCAATGTACTGGACAAGAAGGCCCTTTCCGGCAGGGATGCCATTTTTGCCGAGGCTTATGCACATGATTTTACGAGCGTAGATGAAAGCCTGAATTTCCGGATCATTGTGAAACTTCCCTGGAAGCTGATCTTTCCAGATGCAGTAAACCGGCCCTACAACCCGCAATTCTATCCCATAGAACCGGATGGTAAGGCCCAATTATACAACCTGCTTGATGACCCCCATGAGCGTGTAAACCTGGCAGCAGAAAATCCGGAAGTAGTTCTGAACCTGACGGAGGAAATTGAAAAGTGGTGGAACAAATGAAAATTGCCATTGGAAATGATCATGCCGGTTATGAAATCAAACTGGTAGTAATGGAGTGGCTCAGGGAACATGACTTAAAATGTATAGATTACGCATATTCATTCTGCTTATAATTTTACTGGCAGACTCTTGTACCAGCAAAGGCGGCATACAGGACAGGCAACCCAATGTCCTGCTGATTTTGGTGGATGACCTGAAACCTGCCCTGGGATGTTATGGCGATGAGCATGCACTGACACCGAATATTGACAGGCTGGCTGCATGTGGTATCCTCTTCGAAACGGCTTATTGCAACCAGGCTGTCTGTGCTCCCTCCCGAAACAATCTGATGCTGGGATCCCTTTCCACATCCATTGGGGTCTATAGCCTGGGCAAGAATTTCCGCCGGGCAGTCCCCGATGCTGTAACCCTGACCCAGTACTTCATGGATCACGGGTACCGGGTGGAAGGGATAGGCAAGGTCTTCCATATTGGACATGGGAACCATGATGATACGGCTTCCTGGAGCGTTCCTTTCCAGACGGACCTGGTCGTGGAATACCTCAGGGAAGAAAGCCGCAACGGGGGTACGGTCACCAAGGAAGAAGCTTATTTTGGGAACATGGGAAGAGAGGTTCACCAATCTGCACCACGCGGTGCAGCCTGGGAATGTGTGGATGTACCCGACAATGCCTATGCGGATGGCCGCATTGCAGATGAAGGTATCAGGCGCCTCCGGGCAGCCAGAGATCGTGACCAGCCCTTCTTCCTGGCACTGGGTTTTGTGAAGCCTCACCTGCCCTTTACGGGACAACCTGTGCAAACCGTGGATATTTACCCCACACTGGTTGAATTAGCCGGTCTGCCAGAACCAGAGGTCCCCCAACCCATAGATGGACTCAGCCTTGTCCCTGTACTGAAAGATCCTTCAAAACGGATCCGTGATCATGTAGTACACGCCTATCCTAGGAAGGAAAGAATGGGGCGGGCCATCCGGACCGAGCGTTACCGCCTGGTGGAATGGAATGTACCCGGAAACCCGGCGGATTCCGCAGATATTGAGTTATATGACTATCACGAAGATCCATTGGAATCCAAAAATCTGGCAACAGCCCGTCCAGATATTGTAAAAGAATTGCTGATTACCCTGAACCAATACCCCCTGAAGGAATGAAAAGAGGAAAAATCATCCTGCTGGCAGGTATGCTGGCACTTCTGGTTTCATGTGCCCGTTTTCCCGGCACCCTCCCGCCGAATATTATCCTGGTCTTTATCGATGATATGGGCTGGTCAGACTGGTCATGTTTTGGAAATCTGGACGCCAGTACACCCAATATCGATCAGATGGCTGCCGAAGGCATCTCTTTCGAGCAGTTTTATGTGAACTCCCCGATCTGTTCGCCTTCGAGGGTAGCTATTTCAACGGGACAATACCCGCAACGCTGGGGGATCACTTCCTACCTCGCGTATAGAAAAAATAACAAGGAGAGGGGACTGCAGAACTGGCTGGACCCGGAAGCACCCATGCTTGCCCGAAGCCTGAAGGAAGCAGGGTACAGGACAGGGCATTTCGGGAAGTGGCATATGGGGGGACAAAGAGATGTGACCGAGGCACCACCCATTACAGATTATGGTTTTGATACATCACTGACCAACTTCGAGGGCATGGGTCCCAAGTTACTGCCCCTGACCATGGAACCGGGCTGGGAAAAGCCGGGAAAGATCTGGGCCGATGCGGAAATTCTCGGGGGACCGGTCACATGGATGCAACGATCCACCATTACCGGTGGATTTGTAGAGGAGGCACTGGCATTCATGCAACAGGCTGTAGCAGATAAGAAGCCCTTTTATGTCAATGTCTGGCCGGATGATGTCCACAGTCCTTTTTTTCCTCCTGTCGAAAAATGGGGTGAGACAAAGCGTGATCTCTACCTGGCGGTCCTGGAAGAGATGGACCGGCAGTTTGATCCCCTGTTCAATTACCTGCGGAGTAATGAAAAATTGCGCAACAACACACTGGTTCTGATCTGCTCAGACAACGGACCGGAGCCTGGGGCCGGCTGTGCCGGTCACCTGAAAGGGTACAAGACACATTTATATGAAGGAGGTATTCGTTCGCCTTTGATTGTATGGGGACCGGGACTCATTGCCGGGGGGAAGGCGGGTACCCGGAATGAAGCTTCGATTTTTGCTGCCATAGACCTGGTCCCTTCTCTGCTCAATCTTGCCGGTGCCAAAACGCCGGATGGTGTGACTTACGATGGTGAGGATTTGCTGGAGACCATGTTAGGGAATACTGAAGCATCCAGGGAAGCGCCCATCTTTTTCAGCCGCCCGCCGGATCGCAAGAATTATTACGGATTTGAAAACCTGCCGGACCTGGCAGTACGTTACGGCCAATGGAAATTGCTCTGCGACTATGACGGGGGGAGGCCCCAACTCTATAACCTGGAGGCTGATCCTGGTGAGTTAAGGAATATGCCTGCTGACAAACCGGACATTTCCCGTGAGTTAACCCAAAAGACCATTGATTGGTGGCAATCAGTTAAAAAGTCGGAAGAAGGCAAAAATTTCATACCTTGAATGCATTATAACTAAATAATTACTAGCAATGGAAAACAGAAGAACCTTTATTAAAAAGACAGCCCTGGGTACGGCAGGTGTAACGGTTGGATTAACAGCTATGTCGGCAAAATCATATGCCCGCATCCTGGGGGCAAATGACCGGGTTACGATAGCAGTCATCGGAATACGCAGCAGGGGGCAAAGCCACATTAAGTCTTTCTCCGAAATGTATGATAATGGCGTAGTTATCAAAACGATATGTGATACTGATACAGCCTTTTTTGATGAAGCCGTAGCTTTGGCTGCTGAAAATCAAAATGGAAAAAAACCGGGTACTGAGCAGGATATGCGAAGGGTATTCGATGACGAGGAGATTGATGCTGTGGCCATGGCCACACCCAACCACTGGCACGCGCTGGGATCCATCTGGGCTTGCCAGGCCGGGAAACATGTATATGTTGAAAAGCCCAGCTCACATAATGTATTTGAGGGCCGTAAAATGGTGGAAGCGGCCAGGAAGTATAACACTGTGGTCCAGGTGGGATTTCAGAACCGGTCCAGCAGCAATGTGATGCAGGCCATGGCTTTTTTACATGAGGGTGGCATTGGCGATGTATATATGTCCCGCGGCACCTGCTTCAAGCCCAGGAATTCATTTGGCATTTCGAAGGATAGCGAACCCCCTTCAACACTGGATTATGACCTCTGGCTCGGTCCTGCTACATACCGTCCCTACAATGAGAAGAAGGGGCATTATAACTGGCACTGGCACTGGGACACCGGAAATGGTGACACGGGCAACCAGGGTCCTCATCAATTCGACATTGCCCGCTGGGGACTTAATAAAAAGGTCCATCCGGTTAAGGTCCAGTCCATGGGTGGAATATTCGGGATTTCTCCAAACGAGTGTTCCCAGGAGACACCTAACACGCAAACCTCTGTATTTGAATATGAAGACGGTAAGATCCTTGAGTTTGAAACCCGGGGCCGTTTTACCAATGCAGAAGCTCCTGCAGGCATCAAAATTGGGAATATATTCTATGGTACCGAGGGTTGGCTTGAAATAAACGGCCGCAATTGGAAGGCGTATAAAGGGCGTGAAGAAGAGCCATTTGCGGGCTCAGACATGGAGTCAGAGGGTGCCGCTGTCGGAGGCGATCAGACATTTCGTGCTGCCCCCAGCAGTGGTGGGCATTTTGCCAATTTTATCGATGCTATCCGTTCGGGGAACCGCTTCGATCTGAATTGTGACATTGCTGAAGGTCATATGTCCTCCGCACTTCCATTGATCGCAAATATTGCATACAAGGTCGGAGATACCCTGAACTTCAATGGAGAGTTCGAGAAGTTTATCGATCACGATGAGGCAAATATGATGCTGACAAGAAAATACAGGCATCCCTATGTAGTTCCCAAAGTTGTTTAAAACCTTATAAAACATTTCTGATGAAAATAATGCTGAAAATTTCTTATCTAATCGTAGTTCTGATCATAGCAGGCAGCTGTGGTACCGGATCCGTGAAGCTGTTTGATGGCAAAACCCTGGATGGCTGGGAATGTGATCCGGCGGAGGTGAGTTCACACTGGAAGGTTGAAAATGGAGAGCTAGTCGGTGAAAATCCGGATGAGAAAGCATCCATGCTATGGACCACCAGGACCTACAAAGATTACGATCTTGAGCTTGAGTATATTACATTAACCAAGGACTATGACACCGGGGTCTTCCCCCGTGGTAATGGTCACCAGGTCCAGATCGGTATTTCACGTTCCCTCCAGCAGGATATGACAGCCTGTATTTATGCACCTAAAGATGAAAAGGGTGCTTATCCCGGGCAGACCGATAAGGTTGATGAGTTTCATAAGGTAGGCGAATGGAACCATCTCCGGGTTATCATGACGGGCAAGCGTATCCAGACCTTCCTGAACGAAGAACCCTTTGTGGACTATGAGGGCATCGTGATCAATGATGAGGGTCCCATTGGACTGCAGCTCCATGGAGGTGTACACATGGCAGTAAAGTTCAGAAATATCAGGATCAAAGAAATATTGTAGGAATGGGGGCATGAAAAATAAAAGACTTTTATTATGGCATGGTCTCATCCTGGCACTGGTCTGCAACCAGGGATGTAAGCCAGGCGGAGCCATTGAGATCAGCGGTGAACTAAAGCAATGGCATAATGTGATACTGACCCTTGAGGGACCTTTCGCCCATGAAGGTGATACCCTTCCGAATCCTTTTACAGATTACAGGATGGATGTTATTTTCACCCATGAATCAGGTGATCCATCCTATACTGTTCCCGGGTATTTTGCAGCCGATGGGAATGCAGCGGAAACCTCAGCAGAAAGCGGAGACAGGTGGCGTGCACATCTTGCTCCGGATAAAACGGGGAATTGGGACTACAAAGTATCATTCAGTCTGAAGGATGAACCCACTGATTGGGATGGGATAAGCGGCAGTTTTCGAATTGGTCCGGGTGATAAAGAGGGTGCTGATCTGCGGGCGAAAGGAAGGCTGCAGTATGATGGCCAGCGTTACCTGAGATTTGCAGGTACCGGGGAATACTTTCTCAAGGCGGGAGCGGATTCTCCTGAAACGCTATTGGCTTATGAAGATTTCGATGGCACTTATGCAGCAAAAGAAGCCGGGGTAAAACGTACGGGTGAGGCCGTTACCACGGGACTGAAGTCTTGGGGGCCACACATCGGGGACTGGCAAACAGGAGATCCCACCTGGAAGGACGGAAAGGGAAAAGGTTTGATCGGTGCCATCAATTACCTCTCCGGGAAGGAATGCAATGTATTCTCATTCCTGACATATAACGCGGGTGGAGACGGGGATAATGTCTGGCCGCACATCAATCGTGGTGATAAATACCACTTTGACTGCTCCAAGCTGGACCAGTGGGAGATAGTGTTCAGCCATGCCACCACCCGGGGAATGTACCTTCACTTCAAGCTGCAGGAGACCGAGAATGACGATCTGAACCACAGGAATGAAGCTTCCACCCGGCAGTCACTCGACGGGGGGGACCTGGGACCAGAACGGAAACTGTACCTGAGGGAACTGATTGCCAGGTACGGGCATCACCTGGCTCTTAACTGGAACCTTGGTGAGGAAAATACCCAGTCCACCCGGCAGATCCGCGACATGGCCGGGTTTATCCGGCAAACTGATCCCTACGGACATATCATCGTCCTGCATACCTATCCCGACCGGCACGATGCTGTCTATAATCCCCTGCTGGGAGCCCCTTCCGTCTTAACGGGTCTTTCCATACAGAATAGTGATGTTTCGACAACACATGCCGAGGCGGTCCGCTGGGTCACCCGATCGGAGGAGTCAGGACATCCCTGGGTGGTTGCCCATGATGAGGCCGGCAATGCGGCAACAGGAACACCTGCAGATCCAGACTACCCAGGTATGAAAGAGGCGGTGGCTGCACTGGACCAGGATGAGGACAGTCCCAAGTTACCCACCATTGACGAGATACGGCGTGAGGTACTCTGGGGCAACCTGATGGGAGGTGGTGCAGGTGTGGAATATTACTTCGGTTACCGGCTCCCGGAAAATGACCTGGGTGCACAGGACTGGCGGAGCCGGGAGCTGACATGGGATTACTCCCGTTTCGCCCTGGCCTTTTTCCATGATCACGGGATTCCGTTCTGGGAAATGAAAAATGCAGATGCACTGGTCGGCAATAAGCTGCATGACAATAGCGTGTACTGCTTTGCAAAACCTGGTGAGATCTATGTTGTTTATCTTCCTGCAGCGGGATCAGCCAGGCTGGACCTGACGGGGGTAGAAGGAAAATTTAAGGTGAACTGGTACAATCCGAGAACTGGGGGGGAATTGCATAGAGGCTCGATTACGGAAGTGCTGGGCGGGTCCATTGTAACTTTAGGAGAACCTCCTGCTGACCTGAAAAAGGATTGGGTAGTCCTTGTGAAATAAAGGAATGTGCATCAATTAAAGAATAACCATTTAAACTAAAAGACATGTATAAATTAATTATTGCAAAACTTTCCCTCGTTGTTGTGGTTTTGTCCGCTTTGGTCCTGGGGAATTCATGTACTGGTACTGATATGCCAGATTCAAACTTCAATGGCGTACAGATCGGTGTGATCTCGTACAGCTGGCGCAGTATGCCACAGGGTGAGGCTGAAGATATCCTGAGTTACTGCCTTAAATCAGGGATCAGCTCCATTGAATTGATGGGTGATGTTGCGGAACGTTATGCCGGGCTCCCTCCATCGCCTCCCAGGCCGGCAAGAGGTGTTGAAATGACGGAAGAGGAGCGGGCTGCCCATGACCAAAAAGTGCAGGATGCCAGGGAGAAACAACGTGAATGGCGACTTACTGTATCCATGGACAAATTCATCGAGCTGAGGAAAATGTACAATGATTCAGGGGTGAATATCCATATCGTAAAATTTGCACCTGCCGCCTGGTCAGATGAAGAAATTGATTATGCCTTTACAGCAGCAAAAGCCATGGGTGCCGGGGGCATCACCAATGAAATAGGGCATGAGGCATGTAAGCGCCTGGGCAAGTTTGCAGAGAAACATAACATGTATGCGATCTATCATAACCACGGGCAGCCTGGAGAACCCGGATTTAATTTTGAAGAGTTCCTGGAGTATTCCCCCAGCAACATGCTGAACCTGGATGTGGGGCATTATTTCGGAGCCACCGGCAAACATCCCAATGAGATCATTGAAAAACTCCATGAGCAGATTTTCAGCATCCACCTGAAAGATAAAACAGGCAAGGATTCAGAGCCGGCAAACACCAATATGCCATGGGGTGAAGGGGAAACACCACTGGCAGATATTCTAAATCTCATTAAGGATAATAATTGGCCAATCTATTGCGACATCGAGCTGGAGTACCCGGTGCCTGATAATTCAGACGCTGTAAGGGAAACCGCTTTATGTGTTGATTACTGCAGAGAAATCCTGGTAAACTAATTATCTATGGTGAAGAAAGCAATGTTGCCTCTGCTTATCTGTTTAATATTGTCATCCTGCGGTGATACTGACTTAAAAATTACGAAGATAGGCGATAAAGTGGTGGACAGCATGGCCCTGACACTCGATGGGAGCAGGTGGGGAATGGCAATCAACGGCAAATCATTTCAGCAGGAGGCCATTATTTCTCAGAGGGGTTACCAGTATCTGGCCTATTATGATGCCCGGAGGAATGTATGTCTGTCCAGGCGCAAACTTCCTGACGGGCCCTGGGAAATAATCAGGTTCACGGATTATCTCTTCCAGAGTAATGATGCCCACAACACCATCTCCATGGGCATTTCTCCAAATGACGGAACGATCCACCTGGCTTTTGACCATCATGTCCACCCCCTGCATTACCGGGTTTCCCACAAGGGTGTAGCGACAACACCCGAGATCATAACCTGGGATACTTCACTTTTCAGTCCGGTTGCAGCGGAACTGGAGAAAGGAAAACCCATCAAGATCACTTATCCGCGTTTTATGCAAACGCCGGATGGGGAATTACAGTTTTGTTATCGTCGCGGAGGTTCCGGCGGTGGGGATCGCATGCTTGTAGATTATAATTCCGGGGAAGGTAAATGGATCAACACGCGGCAGATCGACTCTGGTGAAGGCGTATTCGAGGATGTTCTGGGAGAGAGCAACAGCCGCTGTTCTTACCCCAATGGCTATACTTATGGACCCTACGGCAAGCTGCACGTTACATGGGTGTGGCGTGAGACCCCTTCAGATCCCAATCATGACCTGGTATATGTTTACAGCGAGGACCTGGGTGAAACATGGCTGAATAATGAAGGCCATGAGATTAATGGACCCCCAGGTATAAAGTCCCCCGGCATCACTGTCGTTGATATCCCCCGGACCCTCGGCCTGATGAATACCCACGGACAGGCCGTAGATTCGAAAGGCAGGATCCATGCAGTGGTGTGGCATTGTACTGAAGAAACCCTGCGGGCGGAGGGGAGCAAACCCGGTGAACACCGATGGGGTGTGGATAATGCACACCGGTACCATCATTACTGGCGCGATGAGGAAGGATCATGGCAGCACCGGGAGCTTCCATGGGTGTCAGGAACCCGGCCTAAGCTATTCATCGATGAAAAAGACAACACTTACCTTGTCTACGAGAAAGAGGGGAACCTGGAGATTGCAGCAGCCTCAAAAAAAGCCGGGTATACCGATTGGAAGGTGATCCATATTGAACAGGGTCCTTTCGTGAATGAGATGCTTGGCGATCCGTATCGATGGAAGCAAGAAGGTATCCTCTCGGTCATGGTGCAGGAATCACCAGAGAACGCCAATGAACCGACACCATTACATATCCTGGACTTCCA
>SDBS01003407.1_pt1 | contig 15626 bp, 22 predicted proteins | sample 2277091 | NCBI WGS metagenome assembly SDBS01 (sample SAMN10404972, study PRJNA504765) | marine sediment metagenome | isolation source: marine sediment core GS10_PC15, 163 cmbsf | place: Arctic Ocean: Southern Knipovich Ridge | collected 2010 | reverse complement strand
TTTTTCATTTTAATTATGGCATTCATACTGCTTGTTATATCTTTACCTCGTCCTGGCGGTGAAGGGGTTAAGCTAGAAAGAACTGCAAGCATTGTCTTAAGAATGGAAGACTATCAAGATACTCTGGCAATTTTTGATAAGGCGCCCCTTTTCGGAGTTGGATATAACAATATGTGTATTGCCAGGGCGAAGTTCTTAGATCAAGTTAATTTGAGCTCACATGCTTGTTCAGGGTCTGCCTCAAGCTTGCTATTGATTTTGGCAACTACCGGAATTGTAGGATTTCTAATTTTTGCAAACCTGATTTACAAACTCGTTGCTGATTTGGCGAAGAATGCCTACGGATTAACTTTTCTTTCTTGTTTAGTTGCCCTTCTCATACACAGCTTATTTGTAAACAGCTTATTTTATCCTTGGGTAATGGGATGGATGGGAATACTTCTTTCTATTTCACTAAAGCCTTCTAGGGAGTAAAGGAGACCGTAAAATCCATTTCTGTTTGATTTCCCGCTTTGTCAGTTGATTTAATATTAAAATTATTATTTCCTTCGTCTAGGGTTGTCAAGAAAGTAAAGCTTCCGTCTTCTTCGACAGCGACAATTCTGTTATTTATTGTTAAGGAGACTCCATCTTCGGTTAATCCCTCAATTGTGATTTGTCTCTCCTTTGAGCCATAATATTCTTTTCCTTCTTCCGGGGAAGTAATTTCCAAATCTGGACTTTCATTATCAAAAACAACTTCATATATTTTCGATTCCTGACTTTCATTTCCGGCAGAGTCCTTAGCCTTTACAGATATTGTGTTTTCCCCTTTTCTTAATTTAAAAGTATAGTTAAATTCACCATCTTTGTTTGCAATTATCTCCTCGTCATTTGTATTAAGGAACAAAATCACTGTGGCACCGGGTTCTGTTTTGCCTGATATTTTAAGTTGTTGATCTTTCGTATATTCTGCAAACCTCTCGAGTATCGGTGGTGCGGGAGGAGTAGTGTCACTTATTTCAATAGGTGAGCCGCCTTTCCTTAAATCAGTTAAAAAACCTGCAAACCTGGCAACAATAGGCAAGCCGAAAAAGAGGAAAGCAAGTATTATGCCGATTGTTAAGACACCAAAAAGGATTGCGCGTTTGATATTTTTCTTTTCCTCAGTTCTTGCTAATCGTGAGTATCTTGCCATACTAGCTAGTGATTTTAACAGTCTCTTTCGAGTTTGTCGAACAATGAGCCGAAGGTGGGATTTGAACCCACGACCCCTGCTTTACGAAAGCAGTGCTCTACCACTGAGCTACCTCGGCACAATATATCAAATTATACCACTTGCTGATTGATTATTAGGGAAAAGTGAATATAATATTTGTACCTTAGTAAAAATTTATAATATGAAAGAAAGACTTTCTAAAATTACCGAGCGTAGCCCAAAGTCCGAGCTGATTTCTTCTTTGAGTAGTCAATTGATGCGTGCAACTGAGTATGGCGCCATCGCAGCAGCGTCAGTTGCAGGTCACGGAGACAATAAGGAAGCGGATAGAAAAGCAACTAGCGCTATGCGGGACTATCTAAATGGCTTAAACATTAGAGGAACAATTGTAACCAGCGAAGGAGAAAGGGATAAAGCACCAATGTTGCGTATCGGCGAAGAAGTGGGAACTGGAAAAGGTCCAGAATTAGATATAGCAGTTGATTCACTAGAAAATACTAATGCTGCAGCCTCTTTCCTTGAACGAGCAATAAGTGTTATGGCGGTATCTGAAAAAGGCGGTTTGTTTCGCTGCCCTGATATGTATATGAATAAGTTAGTAGTTGGAAGAAGGGCGGCGGGGAAAATTGATATTAATGCTCCAGTTGCAGAGAACATAAAGGTTCTAGCAGAGAGCCTTAATCGGGAAACCCAGGATCTTGTAGTAGTAGTTCTAAAAAGAGATAGAAATGAACATATCATACAAGCAATTAGAGAAACAGGTGCGCGTGTGAAGGAAGTTAAAGACGGTGATTTATTGCCTGGAATTGCGGCTTGCCAAAGAGGGTCGGGAATCCATGCTTTAATGGGAATTGGTGCAGCACCAGAAGGAGTGATAACGGCAGCGGCAGTTAAATGTTTGGGTGGTGAAATGCAGGTAAAATTTTGGCCAGCACCTGGAAAAGAACAGAACGAAACTAATCGTCTTGTGGCTATGGGTGGCTCATTGGATAAAGTTTACACACAAAATACGCTTGCTTCTGGGAAAATGATTATTTTTTTAGCAACGGGAGTTACTGATGGCGATCTTTTAAAAGGTGTAAAGTTTTTTGGAGGCGGGGTAAAGTTTGAAACCACATTGATTAGTAAACACGAAGGAGAACCACTGGAAAGAAGAGTAATGGAAACCACATTTATATATAGAGACGATACTGAATTGAGAATATAATATCCAGAGAATTTGTCCCCCTTGATAATTCAGAGCGGCGGACCGGATTTGAACCGGCGACCTTCTGCTTGGGAAGCAGACGTTCTACCAACTGAACTACCGCCGCGCAAGCAAGTACAAGCTAAATATAGCAGAAAATAATGTTTGTACAAAAGAAGCGACTGTCCGGGGAAGGTCTGAGGAAGCATGTCGATGACTACCTCGATGGCTATTGCTTGATAGAGAGAGATTTAACCCCAAAAACTATTAAGGGAAAACGAGGGACATTGAACCGGGTAATTAATTTTTTAGATAAGGCTTCTTTAAACTTGGAGACTTGTCGCGGCTACGGAAAACACCTTTTTGAAAGAAAGTGGCAGCCAATATCTATAAGGTCGGAATTAAAGATTATTAAGGCTTTTGCTCGATATTTGTTTGACAGGGAACATATCACTGAGGATTGGAGTGGGAAGATTGTTTTACCGAAAGTACGCAGGAAACAATTAGCAATTATACCAGCAGAGCTAGCAGAACAAGCCATTATTGCGGGAACAAATCCGGCTGGTACGAATCATAAATCATGCAGGCTTGAGCACAGAGAGGCTCTCCAGTTCGTTATAAGAACTGGTCTGAGAATTTCAGAGTTGCTGAAATTAAAACCAGGGGATATTAATTTTGAGAACAGGACATTTGTTGTTCAATCAAAAGGTCGAAATACAGATCTGCTTCCCCTGCCTACCGATATGATAAAAGGGCTTGAAAGAAGAAAAACAAACAAAAGGCTATTCAAAGTAACAGCGAAAACTCTTAATCGTTGCCTGTGGCGGGGTTGCCAGAATTTACAAATTCATTCCAAAGTTACAGTTCATTCGCTTAGGCATATCTTTTGTACCGAACTACTCACAAGCGGTATTTCTTTGCAGGTTGTATCAAGGCTAATGAGACATTCTTCTGTCGGTGTGACCGATGCTGTTTATTCACATTATTTAGTAGAAGACCTATCCCTTGCTTTAAATTATAATCACCCTTTAATTATAGGTGGTCTCGATGTTGATGATATGTATACCAATATTAGAAAAATATTTGATGATATTGGTATTATAAAAAACATGAGGTTTATTACTACGATTAAGCAAACGTCTTGTACTTTAAATATCAATATAGAGAGGAAATAACAGCTTTTTGAATCTGAAATCTGGCTCTTTGTGATATAAATATGGTACTATTAAAAAACAAGACGGACTTGTAACATTTAAGTAAAGAATATAAACAATGTCGCAATTGACAGAGGTTATAATTTAGGTATAATTATGGGTTAATGTCAAATGTAAAAAGAATGAGCCTGTCCCTGCCAAAGTTAAAAGCAATAATTTTATACTTTACGAACAACACGAATACGAAATATTTGGGTAAAGTAAAATTAATGAAGCTTTTTTATTTTCTTGACTTTAAGCACGTTAAGAAATATGGTGCCCCGGTTACATACGATACTTACGTAAACATGGAATACGGACCAGTACCATCTTCTATTAAAAACATGATAGATTACGCTTCTGAGAATTTAAAAAAATCTCCACTTAAGGATATCGTAACATTTGAGACACCACCAAAAACTCGAATGAAAAGATTGCTACCAACGAGAAAGCTTAAAGAAAGTGAAAGAGATCTTTTTACTCCCACAGAGCTCGGAATGTTGGAAGAAGTGTGTAAAATATTCGGGGAGAAAAAAACAGCTGAAATAAAAGATATTTCCCACAAGGAAGCATCGTGGAGAGAAACGGGATACTTAGAGGAAATACCTTACACGCTCGCAGCATTAGATGACGACTGTGAAATAGGAATAGAAGAAATAGACCTTCTTCTCAAATTGTAATAAAATATCTGTGCGATGACATCTAACCCACTTCTTTTTGGAGATGCTTTTTTATATAAGGATACGGAGTATATTTTTCTCGTAGATTCTGGCGATGTTTGGTACGCCGCCAGGATAATTTCAAAAACACAGACGAAGATACTGTGCCGGCATTACGAGAAGGCTGTGGCAAGAAATAAAGCATTGGTAGAGCGAATGCCTCTTTATTGCTTTGTGGAATTGCAAACTAAAGAGTTCATGGGAAGAGCCGCCCATCTTCATGGCTCTCAGAAGGATAGTTATTCTGAGATACCCATACTGCTTGACGTTAAAATAACCGATGAAGACAAAAAAAGTATAAAGGAAATAATCGTTATGAAAAATTCACCGACACCTTTGCAACTTAAGAGGCTTATAAGTAAACTGAAGCTTGAATTTTAATACCTCCAATAAAACATGTCTTATAGTTGGGACATCAGGCATAACACTTAGTTTCATCTTTCTATCCAGCTTTGATTAGGGTCTGACAAGCATTATTGTGCGACCAATGTTAATTCCGGGTATTCTTAATGTTCGTCAGAAAAGCAATTGCGGAGAACTCTCCGTCATAAAATGAATAAACACGTTTGTAACCTAGTCTACTTATGCCTCTAACTACAGCTCGTCGAAAAGCGTCTTCAGAACAACTGGGGGGAGTCCGAGAGCGCGTATACGCCCACTCGATAATTTCATCTATTTTCTTATTATAAGTATTTAATATTTCATCATCATATTGTTTGTTTTTATATGTTTCATTTAACTGTATTGTTTCAGGTAATGAAGCCTGATTTGCGTTTTCCTGAAGCCTGGGTTTTACCAGGTGAGGACTTACTTGTACTTCTAGTAGATTACCCCCTGGCACTATTCTAGTTTTGATAACTTTTAATATTCCTTTTTTAGTAAGCTCTCTTTTCAGTATCGATGCCAATCCGACGGACATTCCAGCCCTTTTTGCAATTGTTTCTAGGCTGGCCCAGCAGGTGCCCTTACCATTATCGGAAAATGAAAGAATTGCCATCACAAACGCCTTTTCCTTCATTTTTCCAAGTTTTAGGAATAGCGGCAAAGGCATTCGAATTATAAATGGTTTATCGTATCCTCCTTTCATCATCTGTCTCCTTAGTTATTGGCGGTACCAGAATATAGCCAGTACCCTTGCAGGCATGGCATTTTGCCTTACCCCAATTAACTGTTCCAAATCCATTGCAAACGACACATTTAATTGGCAAATATGCTGGTTTTGTATTTCTGTCTGTATTCATCTATCTTTTCTAACAAAAGAACCCCGCTCTTGGGGGTTCATTACCTCTACGTGCATTTTACCATAAAATCATCTTGGCATGTACCACGAAAGGGGAGGGTTTGAGGCTACGAAGAGCAAGTGTTTAATAAATTAGCCTAACAAGTTCTGCGGCAACAGAACATTCTTGCCTAAAGAAGGAATGCTGTATACATTCTAACTAGTTAGAATACTTCTACCTAACGAATTTTCTTAAAATTGGGAATATGGATGTTAATCTTCCGCAAAAAGTTTCTAAAGATCTGAAAAGGCCGAGCGGGCAAGGATGTAGATTTCAAAGCCAGACAGTGTCTTTTTAGAGGGTACCCCCCCCTTGTTTGTCTAATAATCTCTTTAACATTTCTTGAGCTTAGTGTTTTGTTTTTTAATAACTCCTTGGCCACCGCATGTAAGGCCATCAGATTCTTTTTTTGTTTCAATAAAGAAGTAGTTTTCTGTCGCATCTCTTCTATGAATTTTTCCAGTTGCTTATTGCTACCTGTAAAATAAGAGGCCAAATCCACAACTTTGTGATAATCGCTTCCTGCCCCCTGCCAATTATAGTTTTTACTAACTAGTTTTTCGGCCACTTGACCTGCAATTCCAGCCATTACATATTTTTCCATTAACTTTCTTGCTGTATTTCCAGAGTCGATATCGGGATTGAAATCTTCGGGATACCTGTCTCTAACTACGTGTCCATATGTATCTTCATCTCCCTGGATAGTAACACTCTTAAAAGGAATGCCAAAAATACAATAAGCAACCGCGTGCCCGGCTTCGTGGTAAGCAGTCTTTTTTATCCCAGATAGCCTGTCACTCATATGTAAGTTCAATTATAATTTAAATACTCGACAACTCCCACCAAAACAGTTAGCTCATTTTTAATCGAGCGTAAATCCTGGTCGAACATTCTCTCTACAAGTCCCTAGGGTACAACCCTACCTCTCCTAGTGTTAAGAGCATCTTTAAGCCTTATTTCTTCCCTGCGTTTCCAGCAGCTTTGGAATTTGGATTAAATGGCTTTTGTAAACCTGGTGCGTTCTCTAGTCCCTTTCCAGGGACACCACTACCAATTAAAACACATGCTTTTGTCATGTCTGGAACTGGAAGGGAAATTATTTCAAATGTCGATGCAACATTCCAATCCAAACCAATTGGATATACATAGGAATTTCCATCTCCAACATCAACTGCCCCACCGACTTTAAGTTCATCTCCCAATGAACCACATATTGAAGGTAATGGTAGTTTCCACTCAGTTATTCTTTTTCCACCTGAATACGTAGTCGAAGATTCTAAATCACCTGGTAGAGCTTCCTGTGCGTTATTAGGAAACCATCTGGTTGCCCATCCGTCAAGAGTCCCTGAATTGTCTTTTGGATTCCAAGGCAAGACATGGTGTCCTCCATCAACACTTGAAAGCGCAGATGTCTCAAAGATAAGATCATATGGAAAAACCCCATAGGCCCCCATCAGTAGGGTTAATATTTATACTAATCTGATCGTTCCCTCTTTCAGATGGATAACTTGTACGAGCATCATTAGAATCATTTAAATCAAACAGCACATACAAATAATCCGCCTCCCAAATCACAGAAACAGTACCCACTCCACTTGTAACAGGTATTTGTGTTGCTCCGCCCCATTCTCCAGAACCGATGACTCCATCGATTGTTGCTACTGCCTTTGCTGGTACTGCCAACGTCAACAACAATACCATTCCGAGAATCAAACCAAATATTTTCTTCATTTTTATCACCCCCCTTCTATTTTATTTCACTAAAAAACCGCCCAAATAGCGGTATAACTGTTTTTCGAATATAGTTTTGTGAATTGGAAGATCCACGGCCTTATCTTAACATTCAAGCATGTTGTGTCAATCGCCTATATTGTGCGAAATATAGGGACATATTTAATTTCTTAGGCTAAGTTCCTGGTAAAGCTCGCTAGCCCCTGCAATATAGCCTCAGATGATATAATGTCCCCAATGACGAAAAAGTTCAACGACAAAGATAACTGGAAAAAATTAAATGAATACGAGAAGAAGTTTTTGACACAAAAACAATTTCCTTCTTTCCCTAGTCCCTACAAAGACAGAATGCAACCTATTATGCATGTTGGTTACCAGATTTTTATAAGAAATAAATTTATCTACCTGGGTTTAATAAGAAGTTTAAAGGAAAAAGACTTGTTCGTAGCCTACTCTCTCTTAAAAAGCTATTGGGAAAATGTTGCTGTCTTTGGGTACTACTTCCTAACGGTATCTCAACTGTTGAAGGATGGCAACAAAGAAAAGGCGTTTGCAGTCTCAAAAAAAATGGGGTTAGGCGGCAGAGGATTCCCTACTGAGGAAATGATCAAAAAAAAGGGTCACAAAGTGGAAGATTATAAACTCCCAAACATATATACAATGATGGATAGGGTTGACAAAGATTGGAAGAAAATACTTAAAGATGACGACCCTATGTTTAGAACAATTTACGATGAACAAATTGCAGAAGGAGGACATACAACCTTTACTGGATTACAAATTTCTGGCAAACGGCTACCTGATAAATCCTTACTTCCTGATCTTGAAAAATCTTGGGATGACGAAGATGGGTCCTCGTTACTAAATCTCACAGCTCTGTCCACAATAGTTTTTTACTACTACTGGGATCGGTTCCAAAAACTCAAAGACTAACAAAAAGAGATCAGAATTGACTCTAGTGTGCAGACGGTAAACCGCACGCTGGACCTTTCCATGCTTGAATTGCATGCCCGAGATTTCTGGTTTCTAAGATACTTAGTACAACATCGTCTCTTGTACCCAATTGTCCTTGTGCACTTACGTTTGCACCAACACACCCTGGATTTGCTGGCTTGTTAGCAAAAACTGGCAACGCACTTGCTAGCAAAGCTGCTCCTGCCATCGCTCCGACAATTAATTTCTTCTTCATTCTTTCTCACCCCCCTTCTTTTCAAGTTTCTTATTTTTTCTATTCTTGTAAATTAGATAGGCAAAAAGAGCTATCCCTGTCCAGCCCAGAAATTGTCCGGCAGCATTTTCGGATGAGGAGTCAGATGAGGCTTGGGAAGATGGTGTTTGTGCCGGCTTGCTTGTTTGTTCGCCTTGCACCTCCGGAGAAAGTTTTGGTGATGGAGAAAGTGTAGGCGTCGGCGTAGGTGTAGGTGTAGGAGTTGGCGCGAATGTAGGTTTTGGCGTAAAAGTTACTTTTGGGGTTGGAATTACGGTTGGTTTTAATGTCGGAACGGGAGTTGGCTTTGGAGTAGAAAGTGTATATCCGGCACACATTACCATCCCTGAGTAATAGCAGGACGACCCCTTCCATCCGTCGTTGCAAATAACTTTTCCATTGGCTTGGGGCCCGCAAGAGCAACAAACTCCACTATGTGATGAGCAACAACCGCTTACTGCCGAAACATTACTGGGAAATATGAAGATCGGGACAAGAAGAAACAAAATGAACAAAATAAGCCCCAGGGCTTCCTTGAATATTCCCTGAATTTTTAGGGTCATCTTATTGGAGCAGGAATTTGGCACAATTATAGCACTTTTTTTGTCAAAACTAACATTTCGGATGATAAACGTTCCGGCAATGTGTTGCGGCCAGAATAAGAGTGCCTTAAGCCCGACAGTGTCTTTTTAGGAGTATTTCTCTGTATTTATATTTTTTATTGTATAATTACCCATGATGAAAAGAAAAATGCAATTACATAAAAATAGCTTGCTTGTTTTTATAACATCGGCTTCTATTTTAATAGTAGCATTGTCGGTGGCTTACTACTTCATATATTACTTACCAAAAAAAGAAGAGCAGCAAAGAACAGATAGAATAGATAGGGAGGAACATTTAAATAAATGTCTTGAAGATGCAGGCAAGTCAAAAAAAGAAGTGTGGAATAGCGTATGCGAAATAGAGGGAAAAGAAGAAGATTGCCGCTTGTCTACATTTCGTTTTGATAAAATTAATGAACGTTTTGATATGGCTAAAGAAGAGTGTTTTAAAATATACCCCTAAAATGAAGCCACTATTCGGTTTGATTCAATAAATCTCAGAAATGTGTTGCGGCCAGAGTAAGAGTTCCTTTTCAACCACGGGTTGGCCACTGTCTTTTCTTAAATGCCCTAATTCTTTTATTAAGCCTCTCTACTTCCCGTTTAAGATATTCTACTTTCTCACTTGAGTATTTCTCCGGGTACATCTCTGCCTTAGCTAATTCGTAATAATTCCATGCCCTTTGTTCATCAGCATAGGCCAAAGCCATTTCAAACAAGTCTTTGCCGACAAAAGCTTCACCAGTCAATTGGTGTCCAATGAATTCATTTTTCTTCTTTCTGGTAGTTTCCCAATCCCTGAGTCTGTTCTTCAGTTTGACCGGCAACTTGGAATCCATGTTTATATTGTAACACCAATGAACAACTTATTTCACCCGAAATTTATCATTATAGGGCTATAAAATCTATTGTTTTTGACCTTTGCTCAGCCTCAATATCAAGCACTTTCTGCCGCACAATATATGTTGTATGACCGTATAAATTAACTTTTGGATCGGTCTAGAAATTTATCTAACAACTAGTCGAGGTTTGTGTCTAGATGCTTACCAGGGATGTTTTGTCCATCCTTTGTATTTAGGATTTTTGAGAGTTTGCAGTTCAATCCAAAGCAAATCTAGCTCTGTTTCTAAAACTCCCTGCTCTTTTTTAATTTCCTGGACCCTGGTCATTATTTTCTTTTTTTTTGCTTCCATTTTTACCACCACCCTTCTTTAAACACAAAAGCCCACGCTTTGCGTGAGCTATCCTGCTCGTGTTTTAAGTGTAACATATTTAACCAAAGAAATGGAAATCTGCTACAATTGGGTGATGCTAAAACCCATCGTTAAAACCCCAAGAGAGTACGCACTCAACTACTGTCACACGCTTGGTTTTAAGTGTTTTGACTGCGGTGCCCATGGCACTATCCGACTGGATTCTTCAATAGACCTTAGTAATGACGGGCTTCCACTTGTTCCACTTGAGAATTTTGACTGTTACGATTGCGGGAAAGATCTTGCCTCTTATAAAGTCACCTAAATACACATTAGGCAGCATCTTGTGGGAGAAATGGATTTTTTTCTTTCTGGATCAAGAACAAGCCTGCTAGTAACTGTTTCTCCGCTGAGCCCGACTGCATGAGTTTTTTTGTCCTCTTAAATATTGTTTTGATTGTTTGCTATACTAAAACAATGAAACAGAGAACACGCTTCTTTAGCCTATTTCGACAACTTCCAAATGGAAAGCTTACTCCTCGTCGTGTTCTCAATATAAATGAAGTAACAATTGGACCAGGTGTTTCAATTGGTCCAGGAGCGTTAATTGGGGGTCTTGACCTCTTCAAGATATTAGGCAGAGACCTTTCATTTGAAGTGCGGGCTGGAATTACTTACATTGATGGTTATTTTGGTCAACCAGTTATTTTTTAATTATGGCAAAGAAAAACGATAAACCAAAGTCAAAGCCACAAGCAATACCAAACCCTATTCCCAAGAGGGACGAGACTGATTATACAGAGATAATTGGAGCACATGGCGAGGAACTAAAAAGACAGGGGAAACTCTTAAATTGGACTTATGGTTTTATGGTAGCAATACTTATTGTCTGTTTAATTGCCTTTATTACCTTTATGATTGATGCGTGGAGATTTCACGCTGAATCTTACGTTGAGTTTACCAAAACCTTAGAACAAGTAAATTTCAAACTACAAACTCCCGCTCCAACTTCGCCACTCTCTCCATAAAATATTGGGAATATGTCGCGGCAACAGCAAGAGTTCCTTGAGCTCGACAGTGTCATTTTAGGGGGTACCCCCCTTTCTTTGAATAGAAAATTACAGTATATTGAAATTAACTTGTACTTCTCGTGTGCGTTCAGAGCGGCGGACCGGATTTGAACCGGCGACCTTCTGCTTGGGAAGCAGACATTCTACCAACTGAACTACCGCCGCGAATTAAAAGTTATTATACCATTCCGCGCCGGGCACAGATGTTATCTAGGAAGCAACAGGACGTTCCCTGTATGTATTATATTGGGATTATCTAGGTCGTTCTCTGCAGCGATATCAGTCCACCTATACCCGTCTCCATACGCTCTTATAGCAACGTTCCAGAGATTATCTCCTGAAATAACTGTGTAAGTTGCTCCTGAAATAGGCTGTATTTGCTTATCTAGTATCTCCTGAGCGATTGTAACGGTTGCTTCTTTAGGTTCCACGTTCGGAATAACTAATTCTTGGCCCATGTCGATTGATCCTGGATTGACAATATCGTTTTCAAATGCGATGTCAACCCAGTTATATCCTGAGTCGTAATAGCGCTCCGCGACTTTCCAAAGACTGTCTTCAGGTTGCACGATGTGTACAGTTTTACCATCTCTTGTTATTGTTGGTCCTTCTTGTGTTTCTCGTCCTGTTGGCAGCGTAGTGCCTGTTTCAATGTCTTTAAAGTAGTTAACAACCAAGATACCTACAACCACAATTACAATACCACCTAAAATCATACTAATCGTTGATTCGTGAAGCTTTAGAGATTTTAAAATTGATTTAAGATTCAAATCTTTTCACCTCCTTTAAGAGGCAGGAGGCAGGTTTAACTAAGTAAGAAGAATGTAAAGTAGAAACCTGTGGATGTCAAGGGTGAATCAGGGCAATTTAATGCCATATATTAGAAGAAAGCCAAACCATTCAGGTACACATATTTATGAAATTGCCAAAAAGATGGAGAAAAAGCTCAAAATAAAAAATTACTCATTTTTTCACATATTGCCACAGGCTTAATATTCGTAGTAAATAATTACTCATTGGCTTTTTGCTTAGAAATGTCTTCAAGTGAACAAATTGGCTCAAGACCCGGTATATCTCCTGTATCAAGCTGAGAAATAAATGATTCAACTTTTTCCTTCTGTATGTAGGCATTTACGGTTGCCATTATTTTTTGACACATGCTATTGCTTTTGCCTGTTCTTTTCATAATCTCACTCTCTGTCAGCTTTTTACCTGTCACTTTGATTTCTTCAACCAGATTTTTTGCGCGGTTTCTGTATAGCTCTTGTTGTTCTTTTCGAGTCATGGAGTGATTCTACATTACAGTTTATTGGTAAGCAAAGCTTTATTGAGGAAATTAAGTTTTTTAGCCAAGAAAAAAGCCCTCGCGTATTTTTTTATATGCGAGGGCTTGATGTGAGCTTAATCACTAGTGGTTTACTCTTCTCCGGCAAGACCAGACTTGAAAGCGCTGATTGCTTGTCCGGCTTCTTTTGCTATTCTGGAAATCCTTCCAGCTCCGAAAAGAAGAATGATGATTACAAGAACGATTATAAGCTCAGTTGTTCCAAATTGGGCTAACATTATTTCCTCCTGGATATATATGACTATCTGTCTTAATTGGGTTTACTCAAGTCGAATATGTGATCCGCAGACTCTCTATGCGGGAAGTTCACTGGTAATTGCCCCGTTACTGTGTACATAGAAAAGTCTTGGTTCTATCTCAATGACAAAGTAATCGCCAAGCGATGAACGTTGTGTTGAAAATGCCACTTTTGCTCTCAAACCCACTTTTTCAAGTTGTTTTACATCCATGAAATGCTTAAGAGCTTCTTCTTTGCTTGATATTTTCATCTTACACCTTCTATTTTTGTTTCACGGCGTAACTAAAAACTTGAATGTCCGGATTATCTGGCTTATTGAGAATGACTATTCGTACGTCAGATTTCCGTTCAGCTTGATCATTAAGCCGCTTTGCCAGATGTTTGGCCGCCTCATTTGTCAGATAGATATTTGTTGCTTTCTCGCTTTCCTGGATCCGGGTAATCATTGTTTTGCCCATATAACTTAGCCTCCTAGGTTTGAATGATGTTGTTCTTCGGATGTTAATGGACGATACCGCTGAATATTACTATATATAGGCAGATTGAAGCAAGTTATAGGGTGCTAAGGTGTGAAAGCATGAATCATGCTAAAATTCTTTATATGTTGGTAGATGAGGTAATAATTACAATTAAAGCTGGAGACGGAGGGCTTGGGGCTGTTTCTTTCGGAAAAGGATCAAAATCTGGGCCTGATGGTGGAAACGGCGGCGATGGGGGCAATTTGTATTTCAAAGCAAGCTCTGATTTAACACTTCTTGAACAATTCCACCCAGATCAGACAGTTTCTGCTGAAAATGGACACAATGGCGGAAAAGATAAGATGTTTGGCAAAAAAGGAACAGACCTAGAAATATTAGTTCCAATCGGTTCTCAAGTCACAGATTTAAAAACAAAGGAAGTTTTTAAATTTAACAAAGCTGGAGACAAAACCTTGCTTTGTAGGGGCGGCACAGCAGGTATCGGCAATTTTGAACTCCGATCATCAAAGAATACTACTCCAGAATTCTCGGCTCCTCCAACTCCAGGCCAAACAAGAAAAATAGAAATTAATTTAAGCTTCATTGCAGATTATGGCCTAATAGGACTTCCCAGTTCAGGAAAAAGCAGTCTCTTAAACGAACTAACTAATGCAAAAGCTAAAACTGCGGAGTATCATTTTACAACTCTCTCCCCAAATCTTGGAGTACTACCAAACAAAAAGATAATAGCGGACATACCGGGACTTATTGAAGGAGCATCTAAAGGAAAAGGGCTTGGTATTAAATTTTTAAAACATATTCAAAAAGTAAACTTGCTTTTACATTGTGTATCTTCAGATTCAACCGATCCCGCTTCCGATTATGAAGTTGTTCGAAAAGAGTTGGGGAAATTTAATAAAAGCTTACTTGATAAAAAGGAGTTGATACTACTTACAAAATCAGACTTAGTAGACGAAGAAGAAACAAAAAAGACAAAAGCGAAGTTAAAAAATCTTGATAGGAAAATTGTTTCCACCTCAATTCATGATGAAGGTAGTTTAGATTCCTTACTTAAAATTCTCCAACAATCTTCTTAAGAGATCAGATCATCTTTGTACATCACTATCGTGAAGTCAGTAGAATGATAGTCATCTTTTAATAAAACTTTTCCGCCTAAAGTCTTGCAATATTTAAATATTTTCTTTGAATCTGCAAACCAGACATTGCTATGTTGAGCAGTCTTGGGTTTTGGGTGTCTCCCGGCCATATTGAACACAAGACACTCTTTAGCGTGATTGAACATCGCCTTAATTGCTTTCTTTCGAAAACCTAAATTGTCGCTGTAGTTTCCATTAAGTGCTCCACAGCAAATAATAATGTCGAATTTTTTTCCCAGTGGTTGCTCAAAATAATCACCAACCAGAAATTTATATTTTGGGTGTATTCTTTTTGCTTCTCTGATAAATTCGGGGACAAGATCGATTCCTGTATAGCTAACAATGTCTGATTTTTCAGTGATATATGGAATAATATCTCCGAAGCCGCAACCCACATCGAGGATGCTTTTTTTATTAAAATCTATATCTGCAACGATTTGCTTATATCTTTGTCTTGCCGCTTTTTCTGAATGCCACTTTAAAGCCTTTGGACCAATACCATATTTTCTATAACTGCTCTGATAACTTTTCTTCTTATTTTTTGTCATCTGTCTTTAAAGAAATCACGTTTGAAGTATATCAAAAGGATAACCCTGACTACCTGTTTAGAGAATTTCTTTGTGGCGGGTCAAATGGTATTAAGAGCTCTAAAACAACACCTGGGCGTTCTCTATCTCGAAAATTCTGATCTAAAACTATCTCTGTTATGAAAAAATAAGTAAAGCGGTTGATTTAATGCTAAGTTTCCCACGCTTGGCCTCCCCGTGACTGACTGTTCATATTTTGTAATCTTTTTGGGGTTTCTACTCCATATTTTTGTAATGAAGCCATGTCTTTCACCCCAACGAGCGGATAGATTGCAAAGCCCCCAAATTTCTTTTACCTTGAGCAATTTCGGATCTTCTTCTAGCATTGAAGCAAGTTCTCCCAAATCCTCTTGTAGATTTCCGAGAAATTTCTTCATCATTTTGATTGGTCGGTCTTTATATTTTTCCAACTCTTCAAGGCCTTCCCTGAAGTGAATTGAAATTTCTTGGCCTCCACGATGC
>SDBS01003406.1_pt1 | contig 15627 bp, 11 predicted proteins | sample 2277091 | NCBI WGS metagenome assembly SDBS01 (sample SAMN10404972, study PRJNA504765) | marine sediment metagenome | isolation source: marine sediment core GS10_PC15, 163 cmbsf | place: Arctic Ocean: Southern Knipovich Ridge | collected 2010 | reverse complement strand
ATAATAGGAATGGACTTGGGCAAGAGTGACACCGGCCTTGCCCTTTCCGGTTTTCCCCCATTTTTCCCAGTTCCGGGTTTGGGCTTGAAAGTCTGCGTTGGCGCAGATGGTTCCCATTTCCGGCAGAAAAACGAGCTGGGGCTGGACCGTTTCATAAGCCAAAGTCCAGAGACGCTGGTAGCTGTAGATGTGTATCGGGACTTCCACAAGGGAGAGCCGCTTATAGGGATAGTCTAAATCGAGCATCACTTCGTATTCATCTCTTAAGGCTTGGATCAAATCCGGCAATGTGTCCCCAATTTCAGTCAGATAGGGAGTAAAGTAATCATGCCCGGGCCGGAAGTACAGAGTGAAGATAACGTTATCGACCTGGATTTCCTTATATTTGTAAGCACCTATGGTGAGGGAGATCTGCGGCAGCTTTGTCTCGGGTTTGAATGTGTGCTGTATTTGGCCGTTAAGAGGCTTTGTCTCGGGTTTCCCCTGGGAAATGGCGGTTTTTCCCTCAGCGCATAAAACAGACAGGGTGTATGTGGAGTACTGGGGTGCGGCCGCGGCCGGGAAGGCTTTTCCTGTGGAGAGTCCGGCTACAGGGTACCATCCGCTTTCCGGTGTGAGATGAACATAATCTGATGTGACCAGCGCATAGTGTTTGGGGATATCATAGATCCAAAGGCGGTACCGGCTCTCGAAGCGGTTGTCGTCGATGTCGAGGAAACAGAAACGTTCATCGATTTCTCCCGAATAGGTTATGGACAGGTCGATGGAATCGCCGGGTTTAACTGTTGAATCGGGAGTGATTTGGATAAGGTGTTTATCCTGCTGAAAGGTTAATGCGCTGTCTTCCCAAAACACAGATTGAACCTCGAGGCCGGGATTAAGAGTCAGCCAGAAAGAATCCAAAGATGTGGAGGTTTCGTTTGTCATCTTCATATCTGCTGAAACGCTGATATTTTTTTCTTGGTGTTCCAGATGAATGAAGTAATCGAAAACTGTTAAAGCCGGTGAATCCACAATTGCTTGGTTGGAGGTTCTGAGCTGCTGCCTGAATTCTCTGTCGGCATATTTGCCGCTTGTGTAGCTGAATCCCAATATCAAAGCCAAAGCTAAACACAAAATAGAAATGGATCCCGTCACAATATTAGAGAGTGCCGACTGCCTCAGCCTTTTGGACAACACGGGCGAAACAAATATAAAACTCAATCCCAGGAATAAGTAGGACAAACGAACCAGGAGAATAGAGTGGATATTTCCAAGGCCGATAAAATCCGAATACATGAGGGGCATATTAAACGCATAAGAATCAAAAAGACCAAACAGTGGTGTTCCCAGAAGTAAAAGAACCAGGAAAGAATAGGCCAGCAGGAAAAGGAAAACCAAGGCCTGGCTGCGCAGCAAAGAGGACAAGAGGAACGACATCCCTATCATAAAAATTAGGGTCGGCAGGCAGATCAACAACATGTACAGGATATAAGGCTGCCAGACAAAAAGTGTGCTAGAGAAGAAAACGTGGATAACAAAAGTGATCGACAGTACAGCCAGATTTAATAGAACAAACACCGACAAAATGCCCAGGACCTTTCCAAGAAAATATTCCATGTTGGAAAAAGAGCGGGCAAAGACAACCTGGATGGAATCGTGTTTTCTGTCACGTTTGAAAAATTCGGTGGCTATGAATGCCACGATGATTCCCTGAAAAATATTAAACAGTTTGAGGCTGTTTAAGGGTAACGAGCCTGAAAGAGAGCTGAGGAAGTAAGGGGAGTAAAAGGCTGGTGTGGCGATGGCTATATTGAGTATTGCAATGATAGTTAAACCGATGACTGAAAAAATGCGAAATCCCCATGACCGCAAAAGCAGTTTGGCCTCATAAATGGCGATTCGTCCTATGAAGTAAAAATTAATCATGATCTCTTTCTTCCATCGCCTGGGAAAAGTGTTTATTATTTAGACTGTTCTTTTTCCCGTTTTCTTTCACTATAAGAAGAAAAAAATTAGGAGTCAGCTTTTATTTTGCTAAAGCTAGCTGGACAGTCGCCCAGATTTTGACCCCTTTCTGCATGTTCGCCCGTTGTCCGGTCATTCTGCCACTACGACCTCCCATGCTGCCACCACGTCCGCCCATTCCGCCCCCGCGACCACCCATGCCGCCTGCGGCCCTGTTCATGGTCATTTTGGGAACCTCGATTCCTATTCCAATCTCAGATCCGTCTTCTGCTCCGATAGCGAAAGGAAAATCCTGGTTTTCTTGAAATGGGATTTTTTTTTCATACTTTTCTCCCTATTAAAACTTTATATTGAAAAACAGGTTAAACGTCAAACCCATGAGATTAAAATTGCTCTCGATGATTTCACCCTCGATGACATCAAATTCTTTGTACCAGACGTTCTTTTGATCGTAAACGTTAAAAACGGTCATGCCAAGCTGGGAATTTCCTGTCCAGAGTTCGAAGTTTAGGGTGGCGGACAGGTCCATCCTGTGATAGGCAGGAAGCCTGGTACCATTTTTATCTCCCATAATCACTCGGTCTATCGTTCGGCCAAAAGGCAGTTCCATACTTTCGATACCTTCAGGTTCCGTATACGGCTTACCCGTGGCATAGATCCAAGTTCCTGTAAAAGTCCAGTTGCCTACCGTGTAACTGTTGACCAGTTTGAATTCATGCGTTTGGTCCTGGAGGGCAGGGAAAGGAGTATCGGCCAGGTCCGGGAATGCGTATTTCACCTGACTTAAGGTGTAGGCCAGCCATCCCGTATAATCTCCGAATTTTTTCTGTAGCAGAAACTCGACACCTTGGGCCACGCCCGTTCCCTCATAAAAGTACTGATTATAATTTTCATCTTCAGATAAAGGTGTAAACCGGAGGGCGAACTCGGACAGGCCGGCAAGATCTTTATAATACCCTTCTATATCAACCAAGAACTCCTCGGATTCATAGCTCACACCGGCGATATAATGTGTGGCGGAACCAACAGAGATGTTATCTCCATCCGATAAGACCCAGAACTCCCGGTTCCCTTGCTTTGTGTCCTCTCTGACGACTCTTTTAGCAAATTGAAAATAGTTTCCCCAGGCCCCTTTAAACCGGATTGTGTCTGTTAATTTGAAATTGAATGAGAATCTGGGTTCGTAATACCATTCTTCTGTCAAATCGAAATAGCTGACTCTCAGTCCTGGCTTGATCGTCAGCCTGTTAAAGAGCGTCCATCTGTCCTGCATGTAAACAGAATACAGAACGCCTTCATCTTCCCGGTCAAGGATGCCCACAAGCTGCCTTCCTCTACCGGGTTGGGATACTTCTCCATTGTCCTCATTTTCTTCCTGGAACTCGTCCAAGTCATAATCGTATGTGATATGATTGGCTGTCACCTGGATCCCAAATTCCAATCGGTTATTCGAGGCGAAATCGAGACTGTTATCCAGGCGAAAGGTAAGATCGCTCAGATCGTTATCCTCGACCGATCCGCGATCAAAGCTTCGTGGCTGGTTTGTATTCATCCAAGAGGGAGGCTCAATACCTGAATCTGGATCAAAAGATATGGTCATGGAGTTGGTCCTGTCACGGTTGTTGAAGTAGTTCGAATAGGCCGCCGTGAGCTGACTCTGGAATGAGGAACTCCAGTTTCTTTCCCATTGGAAGCTCAATCCCGTGTTTCCCCATTCTGTTATGTCTATCACCTCTCCTTCCATAGTCATTCCTCTGTCCGCCATCCGTGAGGGTGTATTCATGGTGCGGGAATTATCCAGGTCATCTTTCCCGTTGTAGAAACTCAGGGAGAATGTATCTTTTGTCGAAACAAAAATTTCTGCTTTTGCATTCAAATCGTAGAAATAGGAAGAGGGATCGGATTCATACATGGAGCCGAAGCGTCCTCCCCCAGGCCGCTGCCTGGCCATCATTCCTCCCTGATCGTTATTGAACATGTCTGCTATGCTGTTATACAGGGGACTCTGGAATGAACGCCGCCCGGCTATCATTATCGATCCCTTTTTGAATAGAGGGATTTCTGCAAAGCCATTTAAGCTGAGCATGCTGAGTCCGGCCCCGTAATGGAATTCCTCCATGTCTCCTGTCTTGCCGTAAAGTTCTACAATGCTTGAAAGCCGTCCTCCATACTTGGCCGAGTATCCTCCTTTATTTAACCGGACCGATTCGACCGCCTCCATATTGAATGCGCTGAAATAGCCAAAGAGATGATCGACGTGATAAATCGTAAAACCATCATACAATATTAAGTTTTGATCGGGCGTTCCTCCCCTGACATAAAGTCCCGAGGACGCTTCATTGCTTCCACTGATTCCTGGCAAAAGCTGAAAGGCCCTGAAAATATCCTTTTCACCCAGACTCGGAAGGAAGGCAATCTGAGACGGGGCAAGGATCACTTCGCTGACCTCTTCAGAATTGCTGAGAAGCGGTTTTTCGGCGAAAACGATCGTTTCTTCGGAAAGTTTGGCCATTTCAATCGTGAAATTGACAACGATTGTTGTCCCATTTTGGACGATAACCGTTCTCTTCATTTTTTCAAAACCTTCCAGCTCTGCAACGAGAGTGACCTCTCCTTGGATTATTCCTGTTAGGGAAAAAAATCCCTTTGTATCGGTAAAAGTGGCTATTTTTGTCCCTTCAATGGAAATGGCCACTCCAGGGAGTCCTTCCCCGTCTTCTATGGATACTGTCCCTAGGATTTTTCCTGTCTGAGCAGAGACAGAATGGAGAGTGCACAAAAGCAAAAAAATAAAAAACAATGCCTTAAAATGTTTCATTTTCATCCTCCTGTATGAACTCGTTTCCTTTTAACATCGATTAGACAGCAGAACTGTGTCTTTTATTCCAGTAAACTAAAAATTGTAGGATCATCTCCAAAAGAGTTGGCATGATCCTAAGGATTTAAGAGGTCAAGGGATCGAGTGAAATGCATAAGAATTACAAAGAAAGGAGTCCAGAACCCTAGAACCCTAGAATCCTCGAATCCTTTGCATAGATTGCATCAACTTATAGTGGGGAATTTCGAAAGCTCCCCGGCGATCCTTTCCTGCGATTCTTCATGAGTTCTTTGAACTTTTTCATTTGCTTATCGGTTAAAATCTTTTTCATTTCTTCCTCTCTTTTTTCCATCTGTTTTCGAAAATTTGAATTCATTTCCTTTGGAGTTCCTCTCTGCATTTTATCAGGAGGTTGCATTCTGAATTCTTCAAGGAGTTTTTTCAGCAAAGAGGTCTGATCGTCTGTCAGTTCGAGTTCTGTTGTGAGGAAAAAGAGTTCTCCTTCAGTCGAGCGTATCCCAAAACGAGGACGGCCCCTGGGGGATTTTTCTTCGAGCCGCTTGATCTGTTCTGGGGTTAGGACAGATTCCAATTCCGACATCATTGCGACCATTGAGGATTCCAGGTCCTCGCGGGACTTTGAGCGGATTTCAGTGATGCGCTGTCCATTCCTTTCCAAGATTTCCTGTATTTGTTTTTCTTGGCCGGCATCGGGTTTGATGGTCTCCAGGTACGATTGGACAAAGACATTCGGGCTTCGCATCGAAAAGACACGCTGCACACGGTTCTGCAGAAGCGCCCTATTGAGCAGGGCCCCTATGATAATCCCGGTGATCAGTGTGAAAACAATGACAAATGATGTTTTTAGTTTGATATTCATTTTCCTTCCCTCAAAAAACAGGCAGATTCAAGATCTCTTCTAATGCCAGATCCGAAGCGAAGAAGATCTCGTCTACAGGAATAATATGTCCCTTAATCACGTTGAAGAAAACCAATCCAATCATGACCAGAGCTCCAAAAACGGCCAATCGCCTGAAAACAAACAAAAGTGCGTCATAAAAGGATTCCTGTGTATTCTTTTTATTTCCCATCGCGGCAATTTTAGACATTACCCTGTCGGCAAAATAAGGCCTGAAGGTTCTCACGGTACTGTCTGCGACAGCCTGTCGCCTGGAAAAGATAAGCTCTCTTTCTTCTTTAAGGTTCTTTGATTGTTTCAGCGCTTTATCCAGTCGCTGTTGTTTCCTCTCACTTAAATCAATATCAAAAGACCGATAGAGAAGCTTGAGGTTTTTTTTGTAAGTTTTCCCCGATGTCTTCATTTTAATCCCTCCCATGTAATGGAGTTATTATATCTTTAAGTTTCATCTGCGCTCGTGTCAGCCGGGACAGGACTGTCCCGACGGGAAGTTTCAGAAGCTTTGCGGTTTCCTGGGTTGTGTAACCGAGGATGAGCCGTGAAATGAGCACAGTACGGAATTTTGGTTCCAGTTTTTGAATGGCCAGATTGACAATCTCTTGAGTTTCATTCTTGTTTTTTGAAGTCGTGATTTCCGGGATGTTATCCAACCTGTCTTCTGAAGTAGACGAAAAATACTTTCGGCGGCGCTGCCGGCGTTTGATTTCGTTCAATGAGAGATTGATGGCGATGCGTGTCAGATACGTGCTGATGCTTGATTCGCCTCGGAATTTGTTTAGAGACATGTAAAAACGGATAAATGTCTCCTGGCCGATATCTTCGGCTTCCGTGCCGTGACCCAGCATCCCGATCACTGTGGCAGCCACTTGGTTTTCATTTTTTTTTACAATGTCCTTGAAGGCGTTATTGTCCCCGTTCCGCGCTTTGTTGAGCAGTTCTTTTTCGTTCAGCGTTAACTCCTCGAAATTCTTTGCTGCTTGGGGCTTTCTGTTTCAACACTCAGTTAGACAGCAGGCTGAGCTTATTTATTCCACCAGCGTATCAATTTTTTCTGATTATTGCATTTTTACTATGAATTCAGGAATAATAGATTCACTATTTTTATCAAAGGGTCCCTATCGTCACAAGAAAGATTGCCGTTTGATATTTAAGGAGATAAAAATGAGGAAGCTTTTTTTTATTATGATTGCTGTGAGTATTTCGCTTGTTAACCTGGCTGAGGCACAAGAGAGGAAAATTTACTGGGGCAGCGAGGTTCCGGTAGGGTGGAATGGTAACTGGGAGGAAAATCTTAAAACACCGGTGGAAAAGACCGATTTTGCCCAAACCGCCACAAATCAGGATATATTGGAATTTTTTACTACCCTCAAATGGAAGAGCGAAAATGTCCATGTATTTAATATGTTTGTCAGTGACCGGGGGAGAAGCTGTCCGGTCATCGTTATGGCCAACCCAAGGGTAACGTCGGTGCGAGAGGCGAGAAATTCCGGGAAGACGGTTGTTTATCTGCAGGGCGGCATTCACTCTAGTGAGTGTGAGGGCAAGGAAGCCATGTTGATGCTGATGCGGGATATCCTGTTTGGCGAAAAAAAATATTGGCTGGACAATTTAATCATTTTAAGCTGTCCCAATTTTAATCTAGACGGCGGTGAAACCTTAAGTGTCAGCGATGGTTTGCCCAAATTATCCGGTACGCGGCGAAATGCCCAGGGATTTGATGTCAATCGTGACGCTATTAAGCTGGAAACTACCAATATGCGGGGAGCTTACCAGAACCTATTTAATACATGGGATCCCATAATCATTCACGACACCCACCGCATGGGGGGAGCGAGGCACGGTTACGCCATTGTGCAGGCTGCATCCAACGTAACCACGGCTCATCCGGGGCCGCGTGGCTATGTCACTGAAAAAATATTTCCCGCCCTGCGAAATATGACCCGCGAGAACGGCGGCATCGAGATTCATTTTCACGCCGGTCTGGACCGAGGTTGGCCTCCCACAGAATTCACTCACGATAACTCTATCTGGTCCACGGAGGGCAAATTTATGGTCAGCGGCTATGGACTGCGAAACCGCATGTCGATTCTGGTGGAGACACCGGGTTATGAATCCTTTGAGAAGAAAATATACAGCCAGTATGTTTATATGCGGGAACTGCTGGAATACAGCTATCAATACGGCGAGGAAATGCAGCAGGTTTGCAGAGAGGCGGATGAAGAGGTGGTCAACAAAGTTCAAACTGAGGCCGAAAGCGGCCGGCTGAAAAATTTTGTCGAAGGTATTTACGAATCCTACGGAAAATTTGATATTTACGCCTATCAGACTATCCCCTCAGAAATAATCCCGGGCACCAGTGTCCGGCAGCGACGCATCGAAAACGAACCGCCGGAGTTGGTCCATGATGTGGAGCTGGTGACCAAACCGGTCGGCACTAAAGAAGCGATGGTTCCCCGGGGGTATTTGATACCGGCCGATATGGAATTTATCGTAGAAAAACTGCGGATTCATAATATCAAAATAATTGTCCTCGAGAAATCCATAACAGTTAGCGGTGAAGAGTTCATCATCGACAAGCTTGTACCCATAAGAAAGGGTGGCTATGACATGACCACACTGGAGGGTGGTTTCTTTAAGTCACAGCGAAAAGAATTCCCTGCAGGCACTTTCCAAATCGATCTGGCCCAGCCTCTGGCAAACATGGCTTTTTACTGCCTCGAACCCCAGGTCGGCGATGGCTTTGTCGGTTGGAATCTTTTAAACGATTACCTCAATAATCTTGGTGCTGAAAAACACAGCGTAGTCTATCCGATATATAAGTATTTGAAGATAATTGAAGAGTAAAAGTAATGGGCTAAAAGGGATTTTTTCCCGAGTTCTCGTGCAACGGAGTTATTTGGATTTTTTATAGCTGATGGAAAGACCGCTGCCCCGATTGTCGACAGTCGTTTCCAGGTTAGGCAGACTGAGCAGGTAATCCATATAATCACCGCTGCCGCCACGTCTCCTATATCCTCCCATGGATACGTTGTGAGTTGTGTAGCAGCCGCCGACCTCCAGTTTGGGGAGCACAGCAGTCAGATAATTTTTGTACCAGTTCTTATCGGCATCGCTGAAGACAAAGTCAAAGGGGCCTTCAAGAGCAGGGACTATTTCATGGGCGTCTCCGAGGCGTGCGTCAACAAATTCGGAAAGTCCTGCTGCTTCGAAGTTTTTCAGAGCTTCATTGTGCCGCCGCTCATCGATGTCGATGGTGATCAATTTGCCTCCCGTCTTGCTCAATGCCCATGCGATCCAGGTCCCGGAATGGCCGGTCGAAGTTCCGATCTCCAGGGCTCTGGTATATCCATTCTTGACAATGATGTCGTGTAACGTCTGACCGTCCACTGCCGGCACGTTCATATTACCTCTGCCCCAGTAGTTGGTGTCGAGAAACTTTTTAACCTGGGCATTAAGATCTTCGTTTTGAGCTTTGGTTGTATGGCTGATTAGGGAAATGGACAAAACAAGCACGGCTGTTATTAAAAGAAATGGAAAATTTTTTCTTTGGAGTGTCTTCATCTTTTCTCCTCTGGAAGTGCTCTGCTTACTTCATTTCCGGTATCATGCCTTTAGACTTCGGCTGTCTGGAAATCTTCCATATGAGAAGTTCTTTTTAGTCTAATGCCTGAAATGTGTGTTTTGGCTATTTGATTTCATGGACGAAAATGTAGTCGTTGTCGGCCTTGGGTTTATGGCAGCCGATGCACATGTCCACCTTTCCCTCCGGTCCGCCCCTGCCTTCCGTGCTGAAGCGGGCCCAGTACCAGTCTCCGGCCTCAGGGTTATAGTCTTTGACCTTGTACATCACAGTGATGGCCGTCAATTTTTTGTCACTGTTGTAGCCTTCCTTGACCAGGATGGACCCGTAGGGGACGGGGGTGCTGTCGGCATTGAGAAGGATATCATTCACATAGACCTTGTTGAAGGCACCGTGTGGAGAGTCGCCGGGCTGCATCCCTGAGTGATCATCCCAGAACTTCCACTCTGTGTAGGGGGAGGTTTCGGTGATGTAGGTCCAGAACTCCCCGGCATTGGGGCCGGGCATCTGGTCTTCCAGCGCGTGGGCGGCCAGAAAGGCCACAGCCACAACGGCAATAACGGTAATCAGTATTTTTTTCATTGTGCTCCTCTTAAAATTTGAGTCTTTATATAAATAATTATAGTGGAAATAACTATTCTTGCAAATGCGTTTTACTTGGAAAGATCCAAATTCTTTAAGAGTTCCGTTACCCATTGTTCTACCTCTTTTTCACTTGAATGAATATATCGCACGTTGTCTATATGAGCTACTTAGCCTGCTGAAGAAAAAATATTCCTTTCCTCTTTACAAAAACTTTAGATATAATCGCTTTACATCTTTTTAAACAGATGGAATATTCGATAAATCATTTTAAAATCTTAACAGGAGGGAGTTTGCATGAAGTCTAATCTATTCAAATTTTCAAGGCTTGTCTTTTTTACGGTATTGGGCTTAGTTGTTATTGTCTCAGCTCAAACGGTTTTTGCCACACAAAAAGTTCCTGTAAGCTTTAATGATTACCACGGGTACAACGGGACCGTCAAGTACATCAAAGATGTGGCCAAAGCTTATCCGAACATCACATCTCTTCTCGAGATCGGAAAAAGCACCATGGGACGGTCGATTTATGTGTTGGTTATTTCCAACATGAAAAAAGGCACAACAATCGATGCCCATGTTCAATTGCGCAATCTCCGCAAGGAAGGAGTGAAAAATGTCACGCCCATGAAACCCTACCAGGGAAAACCCGGTCACTGGATCTGTGGGGCGACACACGGTAATGAGTACACAGGCACAGAGGTCTGCCTCTACACAATCGATAAACTTGTCTCCGGGTTCGGATCGGATCAGGAGATCACACGACTTGTCGATGACCAAACGTTCTATATCTGTCCGGTTGTCAATCCTGATGGCCTTTACAACAGCATTGAAAAGGGAATTTCTCAGAGACAGAACAGCCAGAAAAAAGATGATGATGGAGATGGCAAGGTCAATGAGGATGGCCCCGACGATCTGAACGGAGATGGTTTTATCACACAATTCCGCTACAAAGATCCTAAAGGCGGCTTTATCCTTGATGAGGAAGATCCTCGACTGATGGTTCGACTTGGCCAGGATGCTGAAACCGATAAGCAGCGGTACTCAGTTATCCGGGAAGATAAAGATAACGATGGGGATGGAAAACGCGGAGAAGACTCGGAGAGGGGGATCGATCTCAACCGGAATTTTCCCGAAGGATGGTGGAATGACACCATGCCCGGAGGTGCGGGAACGTACCCGACATCTTCACCGGAGGTTCATGCCATTGCCGAATTTTTTATGAATCACACAAACATTCTGATGGCGCAGAATTATCACACGTCCGGGGGCTTCACATACAGGCCCATGGGAACGGCCCCACATACCGCCCTGCATCCAAAAGATGTGGCTGTTTTTGACATGATCATGGGAAAAAAATACCTTGAAATCATTGGTGAGGACGTACCGGAGGCCTGGAAATCTCCCGAGAAATTGTCTGCACACAAGGCAGAGCTCAAGGAGCCCTCCAACAATAAATATGACATTATGCGTGGCTATGATCTTCCTCGAGGCTGGAGAGTCAGTTACAACGAAGATCGTGACAAAAGGTATTCCTATGGGATGGCCACCGATTGGATGTATGTACAGCTGGGGATTTATGCTTTAACAACAGAACTTTGGAATCCGCAGAAAGATATCAAGGATTTTCCCCAGCTCGAGGGCCAAACTGGCAGATCAGGACGTCAGAGAGCTCTATTGAAATACCAGGATGAAAAATACGGTGGCAAACTGTTTGTTCCCTGGAAGTCCTATAATCATCCCGAACTGGGGCAAGGCGAAATTGGGGGTTGGATACCCAGGTACCAGAGCAACGCACTTCCTGGGGATCCATTACTCTATGTCTGTGAAAATCACTGGCAGTTTGAGCTTTTTAGAGCCGGGCTCCAACCGGATATCGTCATCACCGATGCCAAGGCCAAGGTTCTGTATACAACGAACCATGCGAATGATTCAGCCGTATCGCAGAAAGGAGATCAAGTCTCGATCACAAAAGGGAAGGCTGCCGGGAAATACAAGATTGTAGAAGTTACGGCTACCATTGAGAACAAAGGGAAATTGGCTACACATATTGCCCGGGGAGCCCAGATTCCTGAAAACAGGCAGGATGTGGTTTGGCTTATTGGAGATAGAGGAAAAATAACTTATCTTCAAGGGACGGCGTTCCAACAACTTGGTGTTTTGGAGGGTGCCATGAAAATTCCCGGCTATTCCGGAAGAGCTGCCGCACGTCCTGGCCAACAGCAGTCGCAGCGGCGGCGGTTTGGGCCGCGATTCCGACCGACTCAAGTCAATCAGACAGGACCGAAGCGCACTGTCAAATGGCTGGTGGCTGTTGAAGGAAACTCGCCGCTCAAAATTGTTTTTACATCGCAGAAGGGTGGCACTGTGGTCAAAGAAGTTTCTATTGAGAGTGGAGGTGCACGATGAATAAGAAAATTATCTTAAAATACATCACGGCAGCTTCGCTGGCCGTATTCATTTTAACATGTTTTATGCCGGCGGTTTATGCTCAGAATAAACTCCAGAAGAGTCCGGGTGGTTACCACGGCGAGCTGGACTTTCCCATGAGCTGGAAGCGGTATTATTCCTATGCCGAGTGGACCAAGATCATGCATGACATCCAAAAAAAGTATTCACAGCTGGCGGATATCCAGAGTATCGGCAAGAGCCGGATGGGGCGTGACCAATACCTCATCACCATAACCGCCAAATCAACGGGAGATCACACGTCCAAACCCGCAATGTGGGTCGATGGGGCCATACATGGAAATGAGATCAATGGCGTCATGTGTTCTCTCTACGCCATATGGTATCTGCTCACGAGGTATGATTATGATTCATATGTCCATGATCTCGTCAACAACACCACGTTCTACATTCTTCCCGGTTTGAACGTGGATGCCAACGACTCATTTGCCGCTTTTCCGAACACTCCCAATAATCCCCGGGAACCTTACAGACCCGAGGACAACGATGATGACGGGCTGTATGATGAGGATCAGACTGAGGATGTGGATGGCGACGGTGAACTCTCTACGATGTATATCGAAGATCCAAAAGGAAGTTTAAAGCTCTCCCCCGATAAACGCCGTTTTGTGCCGGTCATCGATCAAAAGGAAGAAGTCCTCAGGTTCCGTCGAATAGGCTCTGAGGGATTCGATAATGACGGCGATGGCATGATCAACGAGGATGACATAGGCGGTCCTGATCCAAACAGGAATTTCCCCTTTGGTTGGAATCTTCAAGCGGGTGAATTTTATCCGATGTCCGAGCCCGAAACCCGCAATGTTTTCGAGTTTCAGCTGGCCCATCCCAATATTTTTGCCAGTTTTCACTACCACAATACCGGAAGGATCATCATGTTCCAGGCTCCTCCCGCCGTACAGGCGAGAACTCAGGCCCAGAGCCAGGCTCCTCAACAGTGGCAGCGTCAGCAGCAAACACTTGAACAAAAGTTGGAAACACTGCGTCAAACGAATCAATACGCGCAGCTTTTTGATCGCCAGGTGGCTCCCCATTACCAGCATGACATGGATGTTCAGACAGAAATTGCCACTATGGGTGCGCGCATCTTGAAAAATTACCGGGCGACTATAGGGGGGCTCAGTGGGCAGGCCCATGCGGCCACCTACTATATGCTTGGAGCCTACAGCTATCTTATCGAACTCTGGGGATCTCCGGCATTTGCTGCCGACGAGGACGGAGATGGTAGAGTTACAGATGAAGAATACCTCAAATGGAGCGATATCGAGTTGACAGGTGAAGGCTGGATCAATCCGCACAAGTTCAATCACCCCGATTTGGGAGAGATCTGGATTGGCGGGACACGGAAAAAACATACGCAGAGAACCCCTCCTTCCCGTTACATTGAGCAGGAAACGTTTAAAAATGCTCAGTTTGTTCTGTACTGTGCCAGCCAGTTTCCCAAAGTGGAAATCGATGAGGTTACGGTTACACCGGCCACCCAGAACCTGTACTGGGTTGAAGTGGCGGTTAAAAACGACAGGACCTATCCCACCGCCTCGGACAGATCCGTTCAGCTCAAAAGAGCCGTCAAGGATAAGCTTACGCTCAGCTCCTCGAACAATATCTCTGTTGTTGATATTCCTAAAGGTTCAACAATTGTCGATCCGCTCAACAACATGGCCACGAGTGAAGCGATGACCAATGGTTCGGCTGAATTCCAGCTCAAAGGAAAGCAGACTCTCCGGTACTGTGCATTGGTTGAAATGAGCGGTTCTCAGGGCTGGGTGGAATTTACGATCCGGTCAAAAAATGGAGGGACGGACAAGAAAAGAGTGAACATCAAAGTAGGTAATTAGAGATTTAAAAATAAACTCAGCGATACTCTTTATTTTAGGTCGTTGACTTTATTCATGAATTTTTCGATCTGAATGACAAAACGCTCGTGTGAGCCCTGGCCGATGAGACCATGCCTGTCGTGGGCTTCGACTTGAAATAAAAGTCTCTGCCCATCGATTTTTATTAGAGTTGCCTTGGCTGAGATACGTTTGCCGAGAGGAGTGGGTTTCAAGTGCTCGATATTGACTTTAGTTCCCACCGTTGTCCAGTCATGGGGAAGATAGACTTGTGCTGCAATCAGCGCTGCTGATTCCATCAGCGCAATCAACATAGGGGTGGCCAGCACTTCGACCTGGCCCGATCCGAGAATTTTGGCCGTATGCTCTTGATCTACGATAAGCGATTGGGTGGAAGAGGCATCCAGTGGAATGTTGAAATCCATCGATTCACTCCTTCTCAAATCTGATTCGTTATTATCCCGATTAGTTTATAGCATAACATGACCGGCGCAGTATTACTAATACTCGAATCGAATCATGTAAAATCTAACCGTAGGTATAATGTCTTGTCATTTAAAAATCTAACCGAAAAGGAGGAGAAAATAAGTCATAATAGTAGCCTAATTTTTCTTGAGAGGAGACTAGGTTATGAAAAAGGAGTTACGGATGGAATATGTCGAGTCAGTTTATAAACGATACCGACAATCCTCTAAGCCATCGAAGACGAAGATTTTGGATGAATTATGTGATGTGTGTAAATACAACAGAAAGTACGCTATCACTAAGCTCAGAGAGCTGCCTAATACGGGCACGCCTCGTGCAGGACCGAAGCGAAAACGATCGAAAAAGTATGATCATCAAGTGTTGGGAGTTGTTGAGAAGGTGTGGAAAGCCGCCAACTATCCCTGGTCTTCAAGGCTAAAGGAGATCCTGCGTCTTTGGCTTCCGTGGATAAGAAAGCATTATCGGACAACTCCTGAGATAGAGGCAAAGCTTTTATCGATAAGTCCCTCCACTATAGACCGAGCTCTCAAGGATAAGAAGCGAAAGCTTAAACGCCGTCTCTACGGCCGGACGAAACCTGGTACCTTGTTGCGACACAAGATCCCTGTCAGGACCGACACCTGGGATGTCAAACGTCCTGGTTTTCTCGAGGCAGATCTAGTCTCTCATAGTGGGGGATCAAGTTTCGGGGAGTTTATCTTCTCGCTTAATCTAACGGATATTCTCTCTGGTTGGGTGGAGACTCAGTCGGTTATGGGCAAAGGGGAGGCCGGCGTTGTCAAGGCTGTAGATAAGCTCTCGGTAAGAGTGCCGTTCCAAGTTTTAGGAATAGATTCCGATAACGGTTCGGAGTTTATCAACTATCATCTTTTTGACTGGTGTGAGAAGAGAGAAATTCAGTTTACCCGCAGCCGTCCCTACAAAAAAGACGACAATGCCCATATCGAGCAGAAGAACTGGACTCATGTGAGAAAATTCATGGGTTGGGACCGCTTCG
>SDBS01003405.1_pt1 | contig 15629 bp, 21 predicted proteins | sample 2277091 | NCBI WGS metagenome assembly SDBS01 (sample SAMN10404972, study PRJNA504765) | marine sediment metagenome | isolation source: marine sediment core GS10_PC15, 163 cmbsf | place: Arctic Ocean: Southern Knipovich Ridge | collected 2010 | reverse complement strand
TGTCTAGCTAATTTTTGGAGTATCTCTGCAATCCATACAATAGGTGATTCTTTATCATTTTTATTATTTTTTATAAAGTCTTTAAGTTTGGATAAATCTCGTTGTGTAATTTCATTCATTAGGGAATTTTTTAATGTCTTATTTAAAAATCATTCTAGTTTTTACATTCGATAATTAATGAATGATACTATACAGTGTGATATGATATAGTATAATTTTTAAGATATGAAAATATTTGTTTAGTAATTACAAAAAAATGAAACATAAAATATTTTGGAGAGACGGAACAACAGAAATAATAACAGGCCTTAGTAATGATAATGTAAAAAATCTTAGGGAAACAAACATTGTAAAAAAAATAGTTAAAATAAAAAAAAAGACTGATTAGTTTTGGAGATAACTTTTGTATATGATTAAAAATAACTTTAATACTTTAAAATCTATATAATATTGTGGGTACAGTATTTATTTTAGTTAACTGCGATATGGGTTATGAACAACAGACCATAACAGAACTTAAAAAACTAAGTGAGAATGTACAAGGAACATATGGAATATATGATTTTATCTGTAAAATAAATTATAATACTTTGGGATCAGTTGAGAACACTCTTCAGAAAATAAGACAAATCAAATCAGTTACGCATACTATAACTATTCACACTATTGTAGAACAAGTCTAATTTGGATCCAAATTAGAACCAAATTAGAACCAAATTGGATATTATTTAGAATTTTTTGTATGATTTTGAATTCGAGGTACAATGAATCTCAAAATAAATATATGTAATTTCTAAATAAAAAAATGTATCTCTTTAATACATCTTCTTTGCATTTTAGACTAGTCAAGTATGTTTTTGGTGATTCACTATTTATTGAGAAAAAGATTGATTTTGATGAATCAATAAAAAATCACGAAATCATATATAAGAAAAAATCCAAAATTGTAAATCTATGTCCTTACTGCAGAGCAGTTGTATTATCTATATTACTACTACCTATATCTTTTATTTATAAAAAATTTCCAAAAAAACACAAAGAACCAAAACCTTTTGACATAAAAAAATCTCAAAGAAATGTTAAAATAATAAAATTAATTGCACTTGTTGCACTCTCTTTGTTTGGAGTACATCAATTAATAATTGGACATTATTATCTAGCCACATTTCATTTGGGTGTGGCATCATTTCAATTATGGGGACAATATTTTTTTAAATATATTGTAAAATTGCAGAAAAAAAGAGAAAAGAAAAAATCTGAAATTATTCAAACAGAAAATAGAAAATCTCCTGGATTATTCAAAATTTATCTTGAGGCACAACATGCTAAGATTTGTCCTTCCATAGGATTTATTGATGAAAATGACAAAAAAATTTGGAGATAATAATGGAGCGCAGTTATTTAATTTCTGGATTGATGGGATGGTTTTGTGCAAAAGAGCCCCGCATAGAAGGTGTAGACTTGAAAATTAAAATTGATCAAGTATTATTTGATTCTGGATTTACTTTGCTTGGTACTGAAAAAGATGATTTACAATTACTTGATGAGATGGTATCTGAATTTTTAATGAGTGTGATGGGTAGAAAATTTAATCGCAAGGATAGACGAGCATGAGATATCATATTATGGGTCACTTTGTAGAGGAGCAACGAAAAGGATTTGCAGTTCATCATAATATAGAAAAGGATACTGATGATGCGTTGTTTGTTGCAGATATTTTAAATGCATTTACAAGTGAATATAATCAAAAATATTGTTATGGATTAGTAATAGGAATTTCAGAGGAGCCAAGTTTAGTGTAATGAATTACAAAAGAGAAATTAAAACATCATCTGATTTTGAAAATGACCCGCAGGGAGCAATTGATGCACTTGAAAAAACAGGTTTTGCAATTTTTATGATTACAAAGAAATGGTTTGATGACTCACGAGCACAAAAGGAGTGGCGATTTGCAAGAGATATGAAAAAGCCAATGGTCTATATTTTTGACAAGACCACAAAATATCCAGTCGAAAACAAATTTCTATTTGATGTACCGAATCTTATTGGAACAATTAATCATTATGGCAATACCAAAAAGACTGGTCATTATTTGGAGGCATTTATTCAGGCATTTATTCATGATATGGATGAAAAATGAGAAAGGATACTAACTACACAATGTCACACGATCCAGCAGATGCAGCATGCTTTACACATAGAGTAAAACTTGTAAAATCAAAATATGCAGGAGATGTAGTTGGAATTATTGATGAGAATTCAAAACACTATCATTTTCTAAAAGCGTGGAATAATATGGAAATTGATATCAATAATCAGTGGTCAATTAATAATGGAATAATGGGACTAGAACTAGAACTGCACAAAAATGGAAAACATAAAGTTCGTTACATGATAAAATTATCCCTAAAAATGGTTAAAAAAATACTTGAGGCAAAACTTAACTGTATGGTAATCTGTGATGAGGGACAAAATCCGTTATTGCATTTTATGCCACTTAAAGTTGATCAACTCTATGAGTTTTATCTTTTAAAAATACAAACAGATAGATATCTCAAAGACAATTACAAAAATCCGTCTGGCTGGGTAGTTGACTGATAATCTTTTTCATGTAACAGTAAAACTCCTGAACTTTTCTTTAGTGATGTGGCCAAATCTTTCATATCTGTAATTATTTTATCTGTCATTTCAGGGCAGATTTCAAGTGTTATTGCCCATGTATCAAGCATTCCTGCAAAAAATGCATTTTTAGCCTTGAATGCTTTGATTTCATCTGGTGTCATATTTTATCGTAAAGTTTGATAATATTTAACTCAAGATTCATCAAGTTTTGTATCTAAATCTTTTGTTAATACGAATCTTTGATATATTAAATTTTATAGTATACCATTGAATAATATTAAAAATACATTATATCATAACTATGAGTCAAGATCCAAATGAAAGTTCAATAGATTCAAACATCACATCTTTCAGTAGTGAACACAAGGAAGATGATTTTAATCACATACCCGTAAGAACTTTGGAGAATCAGATTAAATTTATTTTTGAAAAATTTTGCAAAGTTAATTATGATATGAGAGGTCTTTGTGTTGAGATGTGGGAACTGTATAATGAAGATGATAAATTTAAGGAATCATTTAGAAAGATTATGACTAGTATAACTGTTGCAAATAATGAATTTCCAAAAGATGGAATTATTGATGCAATATTTGACATTTATAAAAATAGAACCTATGAATTTTCTTATTTTACCTTAAAAAGAGAAATGAAATTTATTGATGAGCATACAACAAAAAAAGATCTAATGAATCAAACTGTTTATCTTTATAATGATGGTGGTGATATAAAATCAAGATTAATTTCCACATTTAGACCTAGTACTCCACAAGAACTCTCTGAATTACTTTGTACTCTTACTGAATTTACAATTGCTACAAAAAATGTTGCTGGAATAAAAATAGTCGATACAGATAAAGATCATTTTTTCAATTTCCGAGATCCAATCATAATGTATTTACGTGAAAATAATTGTGATGACATTAAAAATGAAATTATGAAATTAGCTTATTCATTTCCTTTTTTAAAATCAGAAGAAGGACCATTATTTTCTAAAGAATTATTCCCTGGACTATGGTTTGCAGTAAATCCACCAAATGGTCAGAGTCTTTCAAATTATATGACAGATAAAATAATTGAAGGAACACTACTAACAGATGAAAAACTGAGAGAATCATATTCTGCAATAGCTGACTCTGTTGAACTTCTTTTAAATAAAGATAATCTTACTTGTAAAAACGGATACTTGGAAATTGTTGATAAACCAGAAATAATCTATGCCCCCCAACCTCAAAATGATGATATAAAAGAACACCACACTGATGAGTCAACTGAAGGTTCAGATGATGAACATGATTCTAGTTGTTGTGATTGTTGTAACATTCAATAACTTTAATCGTTTTGTTTACTATTTGTATCTAAATCTTTTGTTAATACGAATCTTTGATATTTGAAAACCTTCTGGATCGTATTTTGTTTTACCAATCATGCAATATATGATGCTCATTACAGAATCCTTTGGGTGATTATACTCGCGTTTTGCTTTTTGTCTGGGGTCGTCTTTTGAAATCTCCATATTATCTTTATCCAAATCTTTTCTTGTAATATCACAAAAGTCATCAAGCAAAAAATCACACTCCCAATCTTTTTTCATTGGTATGATTAACTGTGATACTGGCTTGCCGTTCTCATCAGGAACCTGACTTCCAACAAAATCTACAAAGTTCTGAATTATCTGTGTTTTATCAACTGAATAGTATTCTTTTTTCTCACCAACTGTTGGTGCATCAATGACATCTTGATTTTTATGTCGCATTGTTTCTTCTGTAATATTTCCTGATGTCCAACACCCCTTTACTCTACCACGTCCCAGTGGTGTAACTTTTTCACCAAACGATGTGTATCCTCCATTTTGCATCATAGTTACCTTGTCTTTTCCATATCCTAAATCAGCTACACAAAAGTCACAACGATACTCGTTGTATAATTTTACAAAGTATGCTGCCTGATCATATTCATGTTCTTGTGGACGTGAATCAATCCATGCAATTTGGTATCTATTTGTCTTTCTCCAGTATATAATTACAGTACCAACAGTCTTAGAAGCTGCTGGTCCTGAACCCCAATCTATTCCTAAAAATATCAGAATCTCTTTTTTGTATTGTGCTTTAAGTTGTGAAATCTCTTGCGGTGATAATAATGATTTAGTATAATCATAACATGCCTCTACCATCTCAGGTGTAACTGGTCTACGCATTGCTTTGAAGAAATTTCCATAAACATGAGCTTGTACAATACTTGTAGGATTGTATTTCTTTTGAAACTCTATCGAGTTTTCAGGTCTTGTCTTGTAGAGATTTACTGCATCATCAATTGTAATTGGAATTCTTGCAAAAATTGATTGTGGCATGTGATATCCTCTATATTCTTTATTTTCAGGATGTGCTGCAACCCATTTACCTGATACGATATTTTCTGGATGCTCATTTATCAGATATCCTTCATCATCAAATCTTAATTTCTCTCGCCAGTTTTTATCATCAAAGTGCCATTCTCGTTGGTCTGATTTTTTCCAGAGCTTATACCATTCACTTCCTGCCTCTCCACCAATCCCCAAATAATAACACTGACCTTTAGTTTGGGTCATAGAGTATAGTGCAGCTGATCTAAACTGTAATTCTTGATACTGGCATTCATCAAATACCATTAAACTATTAGTCATTCCCTGAACATTGTTGTATTCATTCTCATCAGTTCTAACATACACTACAGAATTGTTTGTAAGATTAATTTCACTAACATTTGCTCTACCATGCATTAGAAAAGGAGTTAACATATCATTTCGTAGCATTGTATCTTTTCGAAATCTTTGTTTAGACCATGCTGAAACTCTGTCTTCTCTGTCTACGATATAAGATACCTCAACATTATCATGCGATGTAATATAGCATCCAACAACATCTGTTCCAAACGTACTTTTGAAAGTTTGTCTACCATTAACTACAACGATGTTAGGTGATTTGTCTTTATACACATCAACCCAAAATGGTTCCCAGTCAAAGTTTCGTTCAACTTTACCTACATATGGACGAGCTATTTTGATCCATTCTAAATTATCTGATGGTAAATTTGCAATTGTTGATTTTTTTTCTATTGGTGTAGTTAGTTTTTCAATTTCAACTAACTTTTTTTCAAATGATTCAATCAAGTTATCTGCCTGATTTTAGATATTGCTGTAATAATTCAGGTGGAATCTTTTCTAATCTCTTTTCAATATCTGCGAGTCTCTTTTCATGTTGGTATGCTTTGGCTAATCCTGAATGAACTTGTGCCATATACCCAAGAGAACCACCAAGCTTTGTGAGATAATCTAATGTAGATTGAGAATCATCATTATCTTTTTCATAATTTATAAATCTCTTATGTAATCGTTGAAATACTTGAATTATTCCTTCATACATCTTTTCTGTTTCAAGTTTTTCTGGCTGTTCAGGTTCTGACACGAAATAATTTTATCTTTAAAAATAAAGGTATTTTTAAATTCACTATCTATTAAAGCAAAATTTTTTGAACATTAAATTCTAGTATTTTTATGATTTGTATTTATGATTTCTTAAAGGTCAACTATTTATGGAATAATGACATAATCAAAAACGGTATTAACTTGATGGAGGAAATTATTGGCAACATGTCTGGGTCATAAAAAAGGAACTGGTTGTTATCATAGGTCACGCTCTACACAGAAACGTGTGAACTGGGAAAACTGGCAGTTATGTCATGAATGTGCGCGAGTATTACATCCTGAATATTACAAAGATAAAAAAAATCACGGAGTTCGAAAAGTAAAAGGAACACAATATTCTAAAACTCCCTTTGGAATAGCAGAGATGCCTAGTTAATAATACCTTTAATTATCAAAATTATTTTATATTATGACTTTAGTTGCTGGAAAAATGTACAGACCATCTGATGTTGCTTTTGGTGGTAATGGTATTGTATTTGTTGTAGAGCAATTTAATCATAGAGTTTCAAAGTGGACTTATACTCAACCCTCCTACGCGTTTACCCTTGATGCTAGTTGGGGAAGTAATTCTGATGGTACTAGTGGGCAAGGTGCTCCTATTGGAGATGGTACTTCTACTGATAATGCATTGTATCGTCCAACAGGAATTGCCTTTGATTTGACAAATAGTAGATTGTATGTAACTGATACATTTCACCATAGAGTACGAGTAATTAATTCTAGTGATGGTGAATTTGTTGAATCATTTGGAATAGGGGGGTTTGCTAATGATGAGTTTTATCGTCCAGCAGGAATTGCAATAAACACAAGTACTGGCACCACTTTGGTTATTGCTGATGAGCTAAATTCTAGAGCTGTAAAATATGATGTAAATGGTGGTTCTCCAAATAATCCCGTAGTTTTAACTGATCCTTCAGTGACAACTGGTCTGAGCTTTGTTAGACCACATGGTGTAGTGTATGATGAAACAGCTACTGAATTTAATGTAGGTGATTCACTAAGAGGTAGAATTAGTAGCTATAATGTATCTGGTACTTTTCAAAATCAATATGGAACACCTGGAACTACTAATAATAATGTTAATTTGTTTTATCCAGGAAGTGGAGAAGGACTTCTTTCTGGTACTGCTCTTACAGCATTTGCAGATACTAGAAATAATACTCTAAAAACCATGAATAATGAATCCATTGCAGTAACTACAGGAACAACTGCTGGCACTGGAGATGGCCAACTTTATTATCCTGAATCCGTATCTGCATTTACAGATATAGTAAATTATGTTCTTGCAGCAAATACACTAAACAATAGAGTTGAGGCCTATTCAAATACTGCAAGTGCTCTAACTTTTGAAGACAATTTTGGATCACCATAGTATCGTAATACCTTTAATTTATGAATCATCTTTTTTTTAATGGGATTTGGTAGTAGAATAAGAAATGGATTGGCAAAGCTTCTTTCAGAAGAGTCTCCAGTCTCTAAAAGAAATCAAAATTCTCTGAATCTAAATCAGCTAAAAAATACAATGAATAGTACGTTACTCTCTGAGATGGTTGGTGGATTGTCACAACCCGTCTGGGGTCCTGAAATTTCTACTGTAGGTGCATATTCTAGAGAAGGTTATACATCAAAAACTTTTGATTTGCCTCAAGTTCCATTTAGATTACAAGCTAAAGCATTACAACTTGATGAGGATGTACAGCTTGCAATTAATGACTTGGCATCCAAAGTTACAGGAGGTCAACATTACATCAAGGGTGACTCTGAAAGTTTCATAGAATACATGGAGGACTTTACTAAAAATCTTCGCTTTGATACATTTGATACTGAACTTGTAAAGGAATTACTTTGGTACGGCAATTCTGTGTACAAACCCAGAATGGGAATTAGAAACGTAGATCGATTCAGTGATCTTATGCATATCCCAATTTCATCATTTGTGAGAATTTGGTGGGACAGACAAAGAGTAGAATACAAGCTAGAATTTCGTGGTGCAGAATATCAAGGATATCACAATCCGGGGGAAGTCATGCATTTCAAATGGAATCCAGTTAATGCCTCAGTCTTTGGTACAGGCTTTGGAGTATCAGTTACATCCACTCGTAACTTTGAAATGCCAATGTCTGGTGAGGATTCAGTTGATATTCAACTACCATCAATGCTTGATCGAAAATATGCCACTCAGTTTACAATGTCTATGGCAGAACAAAGATATATCTCAAGAAATGTTTGGATAGCTGATGGTGCATCAGCTGATCAAAGAGCAGTACTACAATCAAACATAGAGTCTGCACAAATAGGGCAAGACATTGTAGCAGGAACTAACGTTGAGGTAAAAGAATTAGGTTCCCAAGCTAGAAACTTTAATCCTGCTCAATTTGCAGACATTACACAAGGACCATTATTCAAAGCACTAAATGACTTTAGAGGCAAACAAGCAGGAGAATCAACTCATGCATATGCTAATGCTGAACGTGCAGCTCTTTTAGATGAATTAGGACTAACTGCATTTCCAATATCAGTCCGTGAACAACTAAATGAAAAATTATTCAAACCTTGGTATGATTCACATCCCTTCTTTGATGTAAATTATTATGGTGGTATGATTCCAGTTCCTTGGCATTTAACACGTTTTGATTTAAACTTTGGACAAGTAGAGAAAAAAGACATTGCAGTAACTGATATGATAAAACTAATAGAATTATACCTCCAATCTCCAATTCCAAAAGATCCTAAGCAGATACTAAAATTATTTGAGCAAGCAGGACTACCAATTGATGAGGACTATTTAGTTACAATTGATAATATTTACAATGATCCACATGGACAATTAGCCCTTGGTAATGCAACAATGAACCAAGGAGGAGTAGAGGGCGGTGGCATCATATATCCAAATAGAACATCTGCAGGAAATTATCTTCCAACTGCAGATATTGGTGGTGGTAATATACCACCACAATTTAACAATCAAGTGATGGGTTCACCACCAATGGATAATCCTACTTATGACTCTATGATGCAAGATGTACGAGGGACTGGCAATCCATTTACTCCAATAAACTATAGACAATCAAACCAAGCACAGGACTGGAATTATGGACGAAACTATGAGTAATTATTCCGGCACTGCAAATTATTATGATACATTTACTGCAACCACATCAACTGATAGCAATTATGGAAATATTCTTTCTTTTACTGCAAACACTAATTTGAATTTTTCTAATAATTATGATATGTGGCCAAAAGGAATACAAGATCCATTAATTGAATTCAAGTATACCCCAAAGTGGCATATTATAAAAGGATACAAAAATCAAATAACAAAAATGTGGGATTAAAAATACCTATATTTTAAAAACATAATAATTTTTGTGCCAGCCAAACTTGATAGATGTGTAGCAGACGTTAAAGCTAAAGGTGGTGTTGATAATCCTTGGGCAGTATGTAACGCATCTATTGGTAAAGAAAAAAAAGAATCAAAAGTTCAAGAAAAAGTTAACGCAAATAGACAAGTTCCAGTTTTTAATCCCCCACTAAAAAAAGGTAAAGTAGAACCTGATAATTCAAAATCAACTAAAGGAATGGGTGGTAAAAGATTAAATCAGGATTCTGCTTTATGGAAAGATATTTTTGATTCGCAGTTGAGGCGAAATGTCCGAGAACCCAAAATCTAGATCCTCTCTATGTGGTAATTGCAAACATTTTGTTGTAGGAGGGTTGTGTGAATTAGTACAAGGACAGATTAAAGCAAAAGACACGTGTGATTTACATCAATATGGCAATCCTAAACCAATTGATACAGAAGTTAATCCCACACATAACAAACTTGAGGTAAATTACAAGCCAGGATTTATGGTTGAAACTGTTAATACCACTGGTGAATTAATACAGCAAGCAATTCAGATGGAGCATGACTTACTGTCTCGTGGGATTTCAGAAAATGAAGTTCATAGAGCAGTAATTGAATACTTTTCACAACTAGAGCCACCACTAGCTATTCCTTGGCCTGGAGAAATAACTGGAGTTGATTTGGCAGGTAGGATAAATTATGATATAGTTCCAGATAGTGGTACACCATTAACTAGCTTTGATGGATTACCAAAAAATAGAGAGCCATACCCAACATCAAATAAATCTCCATATGGTATTGGTACTACCTCATTACCATACCCTACAATGCCGACACCAGATCCTAATAGTATGGGGGGGCAGTCAAATGTTTATGATATTATTAATCCTCCATATCCTTACGAGTCAGCAGTATGGGATGGATTGGCATCTGATGTAAATTCTGAATCATCAATACATGGACAGCATGGATTCAATGTTGCAAAGGCAATTCCTGAATGGCGTTATGATGTGGAGCAATCACAAATGTATCCTCTAAAGATTCCTGACATAATAATTCCTCCAAGTGGTGCACTATTAGAGGCAAAAGAAAAGAAAAAAAATTATCGTAACATTCTTGTAAAATGGGCATTAGTATTAGGGGGAATGGCAGGAATTGATGCTATTTTAAAAAATTATGCTGAATCAGGAGAAGATGGCAAAGCACCTACTAAACCACTTGAAATATTTGCTGAATACCAATATCATGGACATGACAGTGATGATGCATGTGCTCCTACAAATCGTAAAGTTTTCAATTTACTTGAAACCCATAACCGACCAGTAGTCCCTAGTGAGAATTTAGGATATACTACTCGTCATCCAAACTGTAAATGCACATGGAAAATATTGCCAAACTATTCTAAATCACCAAATTCACTTGGTAGACAAGAAGAATCTGAAATTCATAAAATTGAAAATCATATTAGTAATGCTGCAAAGAAAGGAACTCTACATACAATAAACAAAGAGGGCAAACTATCAGATAAAACCACAAGAAAAAATCCTATGAAAGAATCATGTGCATGTAACACTCTAATGCCTGAAATTAAATTAAATTTACCAAAGCGTCCTTTATCGAAAAAAATTCTACAAGAAGCAATAGCTAATTTGCGTTCTGAATTTAATTGGTTGACAGATGATTATGTTTCAAAGGCCCGAGAACTTGCAACTGATTCAGGAGGAGTATTATATCTTATACGAGCAGCAGGTGAGACAATTACAGATCATCGCGAGGGAGAGGGAGAACCATACAGAAGAAAATTATCTGCTGATGAACTAAACTCTATGACAAGAACTGCCATTGGAAAAAGCATGGATATTAATCATCAACCAGAACTTGAAGTAGATGCAACTGTTTTAGATGCAGAGTTTGATAAGAATAGAAAGGAAATTCAGATGTTAGTAATAGTACGAGATCCTCAGATTAATGATGCAATTGCTGATAGAAAGATTACTGCTGTCTCAATTAATGGCGGAATGCCAAGAAGTGAATCTATAGAACCATGTGATCATGATTGTATGTCTGAGAAATGTGAGTTGTGTGTTGTACCAAAGGGAGTAGTGTTAGGTGAACTAGATGGGATAGCAATGACATTTGTTGTAACTGATCCAAACGGTTTGTATTGGAACGGAAGGTTTGTACCCTCCGCTGAACCTGGAATTAAATTTACAAAAATAGACGCACTTTGATAAATTATTTTTTATTTTCTTAATACCTTTAAACACAATACCTATCATAAATTATTGAAATTAATTAAAAAATTGCAAGAGTGCGCAACTATGGGTCAAGCTGACCCAATCTTGACAAAACTCAATGCAGGACCTGCAGTTAAAAAACTAGTAGAGACTGCACTTGCATTATCTAGTTCACAAGATCCTCAACAAAGAAATCATGCTTATTCGTTTATGGAATCAGCCATCAAAGAACTAGAAGATGATGAAAACAAAATCGATGAACAAATGGGAATGCACAGCGATGAGGATGGACTCAAAACACCAACAATAGGTGAACAAGAAGATGATACTAAAGATGAAAAATTACATGAAAAATTACATGAAAATCAAGACGAGAAAGATGAACATAAAATACATGAAGAAGAATTATCTAATAATAATCAAGGACAAAGAACAAAAGGTTCTGAGCAATCCACTGATAATACTCCGCCATATCCTGGTGAGGGAAAAGATACTACAACTGGTGAAAAACCAATGCAGGACATGGATGATACTGTAAACCAATGGAGTGAAACTAATGGTATGATCGTACCTGGATTACCACCTGTAGGCGCCCCAAATGGAGCACCAAACGGAATGCCAAACGGAGCACCAAATGGAATGCCAAACGGAATGCCAAACGGAATGCCAAATGGAGCACCAGGACTAGCACCTGATATTGCCCAAGAAATGGGTATGGGAATGCCTCCACCACCTCCAATGGATACAAACCAAATGATGCGTCAAATGCAATATACAGTAGATAACCAAATGAAGAATTTTTATAATAAAGTAATAACTCCATTAAATAATACTTTAAAACAACAAAGAGAAACAAGCAGACAACAAAGAGAAGCACTCACCCAACAAAAAGAGGTAATCAAAAAACTCTCAATAGAACTAAGGGAGAGTGTTGCAAATAGTGGAAACTTGAAACTTGATCTTGATTCTATGAAGAAAAACTCTTCTGCACAATTTAGAGAAATTGAACCAAGAATACAAGGATATACTTCTCCTGCTGAAATTCAATCAGTTACAGGAGTACAACCACTTCCAAACATTCAGAGAAACAAAATTGCAATTGCAAGATCAGAAATTGAACAAATGAATAAAATGCTAAACAGCAACAAAAATCCAATGTACAATTAGATTTTTTAAAATTTTTAATTTTTTAAATTGTAATTTTATTTTTTAGAAATTTTTTGCGCATAACCTTTTTGTTTTAGAATTATTTTTTACAACAAATAATTTACCAGCTCTACATTAAAGTATTTTGAAAAAATATTTTCAAAATAAATTTTACAAAAAAAATTAAATTTTGTTAATACCTTTAAACATAATACACATTAAACTTTGTTGACTAATCAATTTCTCGGACTAGCAAGAGGTCCAATAGATCATAATGCAAGTGCTGTAATTAATTCAATTGCAAATGGTCCAATTACAATGGGTTCATCTGTAATATTAAAAGATCTTGTAACGCCTTCACTTCCTGCTGAACTCTTACCAAGAGTAGACGAATCAACTTCATCACTTACTGAATCTGTTTATGGAATTGCAGTTGGTGGTGATACTGATGGCATTTATGGTGATGGTAGTGCAGCTAGTGATGATTTAACTAGAGCAACTGCTGGTGCTGGTCAAGGTGTTGTAGTTGTAACTCAGGGAAGATGTCTTGCTAGAGTAGAGGGAACAGGAAATGGTGGAGATACTGCTATTATTGTAGGAGATCCTTTGTCATCAAATGATGTACTTGGAACTTTACGAAAAGCTGAAATAGCTGCTGACATTGTTGTTGCAAGAGCATTACAACCAGTAGCAAGTGCTGCTGTGGATATTATCGCAGTTGATTTTCAAAGGGAGGGACCCGCAGTATGACCGCTAAAACAAAACACAATCGTCAATCCATTTTACAATTAAAGGAAATGGCCCACGTCCAAGAAGCACTTGTTGCAAGTGCAGAAGCACAACAACGCCAAGGACTGCCATTTGATATATTTAGACCAATTAGAGAAACACCCCTTTCAGTATTCTTTGATACTGCCAGTCCTACTGGCTTTGAAGAAGGTCATCTAAATCCAAACTTGCCTACAATCTGGAAGCATCGCTATGGTATTCGAATAGGTGATGAGGCCAAAGGTAACATGAGAATTGGTGGTAAAGAACTCAAAGAAACAGTTTCAGTTCCAAATACACTATCTGCATTAAAGATTGCAGATGAAATTTTAGAGGGAGCAGAACCTTGGAGTGATTGGAAACAGTATGCTAGACTAATTGATATGGATGCACCAAAAGTTAATGTTCCATTAACAAAATATACAGATACAGTAGGTGGTGATCCAGCTAATCAGAAAGGACTTGAAATTTACAAAGAAGCAGGCGGTGTACCTCCAGCAATTGGTGGTAAAATTACCACTGTAGAACTTGACACTAGTGGTACAAACAATTCCTTTAGAGGAACTATCTCTGTGAATAGAAACGATGTCAAAGATAATAATTTCTTGTCAGTTGAACAATCCTTGAAGAATGCAGGTAACGAGTTTTACTTTATGATTGGTAAAAAGATTATTGACACTTTAGTTAATGGTCTTACTGCAACTGCTGGTCCTAATGTACAAACCAAAGCAAACCTTGCAACTGGGGTACCAGTTCAAGAAGAACTAGAGGCTCTAGTTGAAGTTATTCGTTCAAGATTCCCAGGTGTCCAAAGGAATAGAGCAGACACTATGTTTATCAATCCATCTGATGCAGCATTAACTGTAAAGACTGCATCCACTGGTGGTTTCTATCCATTCTTTAATAGATTTGAGTTAGGACCAACTGATGACACAGATGTAATTAATAATTCAGGGTTAGCACAATCATTGGGATTAAGAGCAGTCTGGGAGACTCCACAGATTGCAGCAGGAACTGTATTAATTACGAAAAGAGATATTGCAGAAGTCGTGGGCCTTCGTGAGGACTTAACGATAGAAAACTTCGATCTTACAGTTGGCGGTTTATATCAGACTGATTTGGTTGTACGTATTGATGTGCAAGAGGCCCATAGTGACGTAGGCTCGTTCCTCATTACTGATTACAACGTCTAAAAATATTTTCTTATTCTTTTCATTTGTTTTTTGATATTATGATTCCAACATAATATTTTTACTATGGATTAATACCTTTATTCTTTGATTCTTATTTTCATTGAGTAATATGGCAGAAGCTAAATGTAGAAAGTGTGGTGGCACAGCTACTGGTAATACTTTTGAGGATGCAGCAAGTAAAATTAATCATGCAGTAGGATTATCTCGTGGTATTAAATGCGGTCGTAGTTATAACTGTACCATTGAAATCAAAGATACTAAAACACCAAAGCCCAAAGTAATTCCTAAAAAAACACCAAAACCTAAAGAAATACCAAAAGTTATACCTCAAGAAATATCAAAGCCCAAAGAAACATCAAAACCTCAATTATCCATTAAAGAGGAAAAACCAAAGTCTGAAAAAAATAACCTAAAATAATTTTTGTAAAATAAATATATCATCCTCTTGTTACATTAACTACAAATGGCAACAATCCAAATGATGGTCTAGTTCCACTACTCCTATTATGTTGGGGTTTTAGTCTATCTCCTGTTTTTAGTTCTATTACTGCATCAAATGTCGATGCTGATGCATCGGTAGATGATGTTATACCAAAAACAGAAGGATGTGAATCTGGAATGTCTGCAAAACCACTTCCCACATCTGCTTGTACCTTCCATTCAAAAGTTCCATTTACGGCTGCACCTGATGACCCATCAGCATTTAATGTACCTGTAACTTTTAAAACTAGAGTTTCTAGTCCAGTATATTCTATCTCACCTGTATCTTCATCAATTAAAATAAATCTCTCTTGAGTTGTTAATGCTATTACAGGATTTGCAGTAAAATCAAAATCAGCGAATCCTAGATTTGC
>SDBS01003404.1_pt1 | contig 15632 bp, 18 predicted proteins | sample 2277091 | NCBI WGS metagenome assembly SDBS01 (sample SAMN10404972, study PRJNA504765) | marine sediment metagenome | isolation source: marine sediment core GS10_PC15, 163 cmbsf | place: Arctic Ocean: Southern Knipovich Ridge | collected 2010 | reverse complement strand
CTTAATACATTATCAAGAAAACTACAGGGCTTTGAATACCCCTTAAAAGAGGGACATAATACACTAGACTGTTGTGGTCAAACCACAACCTGTAAGAAGTTACACTACTTTCAATACCACTCACCATAGTATCGTCAGAAGTAGCACCTACCCAGATACAATGCCACCCCGAACCATTGTAATCATATAGTCCAGAGTACCCCGTTCCTGTTACTTGAGAAGAATCTACTGCGGCATGGAATTGGTTATGCCCGTCTATAAATTTAGTTATTTCTCCGTTAAATTCGACTGGTAAACCATCATCCCTGTCAAGTCCTACCGAGGCAACGGTAGCGGTCTGCCCTGCGACATACTTATCAACGTGCAAACCAGAGGAATTATAGATAGCATCACGCCAATTAACAAGTCCCTTCCCTCCGAGTTCGTGGTCAGGCAAACTCAATTCTGTTTCAATCCACTTGTCGTTAGTAAAATCATGTATCCATAGACCTGATTTAGTACCAGCATAAACCTGTGGGTCAGCATCAGAGTCACGGTATATCTCAAGGGAATTAATTGCATTATCGTCTAGTCTTAATTTACCATCTGTATTCCAACTTGGGGAAGCCGCAGCAAGCCCAACCGAATCATACATTTGTCCTGTGGTACTGACAGCCATTGCTTTCTCGTCCCACGAAATACCTAAGTTTTGATTGGCGACATCGCTCTGCGCTATCCCATTGATAGAAAAGTTAGTTCCCAAATACCAGTAAGCATCATCATCCCCCAATAATATGGCAAGATAAGACAGACCAGAAGCCACGTGAAGTCCCACATACAAATCAGTTATAGTAGCAGGGAATTGGTATAAGGTATTGAAGCCATCGCCAGCGTCATTTAATATAGTTAGAGTGTCGTCTACGGCTAGATATAACTCACTGTTGAAGTTTGCCCAAGCCCCAGGCGCACCATAAGCCGTAGCACCAGCACTACTTGTATTCTGCATTGCGGCTATATCAAAATATCCTAAATCAGTATTTTCGTCAGATACAAATTGTAAGGTTAGTTTTAAGTATGTAGCAGTAGACGCTACTGTTATTACTACATTAGTTGATACCCATGCAGCAGTTGTATTATAAGCACTGCTTACAGTCTGTGTCCCATCTGCTATTTGGATGCGGCATTTCCCGTTAGCGTCAAGACCATAGGTATCGCAAGTGAATGTATAGTTACATCCTGGTGTCCAACCCTCAAGATATTGTGGTATAGTAACAGTCCCAATAAACCCTGTCACTTTAAGCGAATAAGTGCCATTGTTCTTTTGTGTAGAACTCCTAGTCCCGTAACTGCCGTAATTCCACCCGCCTGTTAATGGAGTTGCAACACCATCTATCTCCATGTCACCATTAACCATAATAGGAACATCAGTCTTATCCGGCAAGTCAGCTTGTGTAATCAATGGATTTAATGTTAGATTCCCCTTGTGTCTTGCGTTACAGGTGGATAGTAAATATCTATCCTGATGGATAGACTCATCCATCTCTTCAATTCCAAGTCCTGCCCTCTGGTCATTTATAACCCACTCAGAGGCTATCTGTTGGTCAGCTAATGAGTAGTCACCTATAACTATCTTCCCGGGAAGTGTTGATATAAGACTTGGTGATACCCTACCAACAATAGGGAATGAAGTGCCGTTGAGGTCTATTGTATTTAATCCTGTATTTCTTCTTGCCATTTCTTTTCTCCCAAAAAGTTAGTAGTGGGGGAATTTTTGTCTCCACCCTGCTCTAATTTCACATTCCTTAGTTTTCTTCCAACTAGCCTTATACCTCGTATTATATATAGGAAAATCTATATCAGTAATTACAATAGTAGGAGTATGTCTGTCTAGTATTAAAGCTAATGTTGTAGGTGTTACTGTTATATGGTCGGAGACTGCTATAGTCGGAATGTAGGATGTAATAGTATGAGCCAGTGTAGTAGGAGTCACTAATTGAGGGTCTGGTATTGTATAATCAACCTCTACATAGATTTGATTGCATTGACTTATTACAGTTGCATATCTAAGAGCTATTCCAATTTGAAGAGCATCAATGTCTGCCCACTCCCAAGCCTGACTATCTGCTGGGTTAGTATTCCATTGGTTAGAATAAACAACATAAGAACCAGTGAGTGTTATTGCACTGCTTTCATCAATGGTGGCAGTAGCCTTAACGACAATCTTCAACTCTCCTATGGGAGATGCATCACTCGTATAGCTACGAGCATAAACCTTTATGAAGTCTATTGTTCCAGACTCAGAAGAAGCAGGAAGGTTGTATAAATCTCTCTGCCATGTATTCGGTGTCCCAAATGCGGCTACATACCTATTCTGGTCTGGAGTTACATCATTTAATAAATCCCAATGAGCCGTACTAACAGGAAATTCATATTCTATATTAGTCTCATCGCCAGTAGCATTTGGTCTTAATGTTTCAGTAGCCATCGTCTATCCTTATGCCAGAGTAAATACACCGCTTGCATTAGCCGCTACCGTCAGGGTATTTCCGTTTGTGGCAGTGATATCGGCTCCACCCGAATCAAGCAAGGCAAAGCAAACAATGTTGCCACCAACTTCATAAATAGCTGCCCATTTAGCTACGATACTCCCACCACTTGCTGTCCATACAGGGTCGGTGTCAATATCCGTTTTAACTGTGGTAGTGCCAGTGAGGGAAAGTGCTACAGATTTTCCACCAGTGAGATAGCCGTTTGCGTTTGAGTGTTCATTGGAAACTCCAGCGTAAGTCGTGCTTGCCACAGTAAGGTCGGATGTGCTGAGGTACAGAGCCAACTTAAATGTCCCTGTCTCAAAATTAGTTGTACCACTTAATATCTGAGTACGTAATCCATTTACCCCTACCCATGCGCCTGCTGCCATGTTGTCCTCCTATTGAATTTTTATCTAGCCACACCAACGGGTATTCATCTCAAGAGGGGTACGAGATTGCAGTAATCTCCTCTCTGCTATATCACGCCAAAGTTCAAACTTCTTCATATTGTTATCTACGTCAACATCCCTACCACCAGCATTAGCGGCAAACAAGGTAGATGTTGCTTTAGCCACCACGTAGTCAGGGTCTATTGTGCAATCTGTAGTATCATCACTTAATTCTGCTGGTATCTGGTATCCCGATAACCTCATAGTATATCCGAGTTTCATCCAGTTATAGCCAACCTCGCTGAATTGCAAGAGTTTTGTTGAAGCGTTGACTATACCCCATTCGTTAGGGGGCATTACCGCATATACCTTACTTCCGTCTTTAACAGCGTGTATGTCGTCATGGTAGAACGTGAAGTCATCAACATTAGCTACCTGATAAAAACCTACACTTATAATAGCTGTATCAGACTGTGGGTTGGCTAGTGAGAGTGAGTGTCTATACCACGTTGCAGCATCCATAGCGGGTATGTCTATTGACTCAAGTGCCGAAGCAATAGCGGCAGTATCATCCAGTTTAATCTGCAATTGACCTGCGGTTAGAGCAATACTGGAATACATCCAGAACTCAATCTTGTCACAGTCCGAAAGGTCAACAGATGATATATCTTCGTAGCAAAGGATGGTGTTAGTCCCTACGCTGACAACTACGTTCTTGGAACAGTAAGTACCCACCCTTTCAATAGTAGCGTCAAGAGTTGTGGTGGTACCTGCCCCCGATGTCCATACTACTTCGGCGGCATCTACCAGAACATCAATGCCTATCTTATTAACAAACTCAACGGTATGTAGCCCTATAAATCCTGAAGGGACTGTGTATTCATACTGGTTTTCTTTCTTAACTAAGGTCGTGTCAATCTTATCAACTGCTATATCATCTGTAGCAGCTACTATAGCTTGATTAATATGAGAGTCTACCTGCTGTATATTAAAATCCTTATCAGCTTTCCATAATTCATAAATATCTCCCGAAGTTATATTGGCTGTGAAAGCAGGATACATAGTACAATCTTCATTGCAGTCAGCAAAGTCGGTAACTATTGATTGCTCACCTGAAACAATAGACCCCGTTGGAGTGTTTATCTGCACTTGAGAACCTATTAGGTCGTCATCTCCATACCTTGCGAGTTGAACGGAGTCCCATAAAGAGGTCGTATCCTTGGTATCTGTTACTGTAGAGACGATAATAGCACCAAGGTTATATCCTACATTCTGTCGTATCTCTTTTTTATTTTTCGCAGCTATTGGTAATCCCATTTAGACCTCCACTTTACTTTCACAAGCTCCATTGGTATCGTGGTGGCAAATATGATAATTAGCGGATACTGTCATCTCCCCTACACCAGAGCCTTCGTTTATCTTTACAGCATACGATTTTGCCAGTTTAAGCAAAGTGTAAAGTTCAAGCAACTTGCTTTTGACAGCGGGTTTGTCTGCTATATTCTTTGGTATTGCCAGGTCTACTTTTATCCTTAAATGTGCCATTATGCATGCCTCCCTCTGGTCTGCCGATACACATAAGATAACTCAGCAGCACTTAATATATATTCCCAGTTCCATGCTTCCATGATGTATCCGTCAGCAGTTACAGTAGTATCTACTTTGTTTCCTATTGTTAATGGTTCAGCAGAATCGTCTTTATTAGTACCTGTCCCTGTTCCGCTTTTGGTTAGTGCAGGAGTAGACTCGTTGACATAAACTATCGGAGTGTTTGTATGAGTGCTGGAATTAAAAGTTACCGCAATGAATACGACGGCGTTTATGGGTACAACGGTATTGTTGGTATCCCATAACAAGAAAGTCCCCCCACCTGTAAACCTTATTACAAACTCAATCTTCATTACACCAACAGCTTCTGCATTACATAAAAATTGCCAACCTTTTGTGTCGGAGTCTTTATCAAATATTCTTCCTGCACTGTTTTCACCATCTGAAGCAAGGTTTATCCATGCGGCAGCAGTCCCCCCACCAGCGAATAGGTTGTCCACACCAGCGTGGGCAGGTACAGTTATAATGTCATCGGTAGCATCAAAGAATCTTCCGAGATTACCTTTCCACAAAGCACCAACATTGGTAACTTCATGCCCATAAGATTCTACTGACTGGAATAATGGGCCGCTTAATCCTTGCGCCCAGAATGGCAGGTAAAGACCGCATCTCCCAGGAATGGGATTATAACTATGCAAGCTCTTGGGAAAAACCAACTGGTTAATCATAATCCCTCCTAGTCTAATTGTAGTGCTGTAATTCTTATCGTAAGGTCATCCGTAGCTGTCTGTGTAAAAGCATCCAAGGTTACAGGGACAATAAATATCCTGTCATTGTTGTTCTCGCAAACAATACCAATAGGTAAATTACCTACAGTAGAAGTAGATACAATGGCTGAACTGTCACCAGTGGCATCGGCTTTGTCTGATAAAGACATCATTGCTATCGGCCCCCAGTAGAAATTCTTGTCAGCAGGGGCAGGCCCAACATAAGGAACATTGTCAGCCAGATTACAACTTGGATACTTGGTGTAAATCTCTAAGTCTATACGAGGGGTTATGTCCTCAGACTCACTACCAACCCTTGCCCCTATGATAAGGATTGACCCGCCTGGCTTGCTGGCTAGTGCAAACTCATAAGGTGTTCCTATTCCTTCAGTAGCACTTTCAGACAAGACATCCTGTGCCGTGTACCCTGCGGCAGCGGCCAATGCCTTAGTCTTTACCACACTTGCGATTTTATTTGCTGTGATAGCAATTACTTCTAACCGACCATCCTCATCAACCCTGACAGGTCTTCGTGACCTGTTGTCTTTCATCCTTCCCATAATCTCTATAAAATTCATATTATCCTCCTATAAAACGGGCATATATTAGCAATATAGCGTATTGGGTAGGTGCGCCATCTTGCATTACCACCAATAAAGAATAGTCCCCATTTCAAAACCCATACCAGCGACTTAGTAGCCGTACAGGTTGTCTTGTACTTACAGTATTTACACTTCCTGTTTATCTTCATGTTCATGCCAATTCAATGAAATCCAATGTGTGTTATCTAAATCTGATGTGCTGTGTACCACAAAGGCGTACAAAGTACCCCTTTTAAGTATCCATTCTCGTTCATCTCTTGACTCACCACCAACGGCTTTAGGCCCATCACCAGCAACTAAAGGGACGTGTGCCATCTCCGTCCCACTTGTTACATTACCCATTGTAACTTCGGTGAAGAATGTAGCTTGCCCTGCTGTGTTCGGGTTAGATGAGGTATCAATTACACGTGTATCTTGGGTAGGATTAGCTCTTCTCCTGTTAAACACGGTGAGGGAAGCACCAGTATTATTGGTTATTGTTGGTGCTTCGTAGACAAAAGCATTAGCCGCAGTAGAAGCATATACAGACATGGTAAGGTGAACCAAAAAGGTAGAATCGGGAGTTAAAAAGGATATGATTGACTTGTCATTTGTATCAGATACCGTCTGAACATAATGACAAACAAAGGCATCCCCCTCATTTACCTCATGTTGTCCCTGTTGAATTACTGTAACCGCACCCGTTGAAGGGTCGATTGGAAATATCCTGCCGTCTTCGTCTATTAAAATGGGACGCACCGACTTACCGTCAGACATGCGTCCCATTACTTCATTTTGTTCCATCTCTATTCCTTAACGTCAGTGAGGGGAGATAACCCCCCTGACTACTAAATGTTTGCGGTGGGTATTTCGGCCCACAGTATGTGAAAGAAAACTTCTGGTGAACCTGTGCCATACAAATAAATTACGAGTGACCCTGGCCCTTTGATTGCAGGGGCTATATATTCTCTCGCTGTCCATATTGGGTTCTGTGTGGGCCCGCCAAGTATATCCTCTGTCATCAACTTCGCATAGAATGTGGTATCCCTTGCTGGTGCAGAAGTCAAGAGATTGGTCGTGCCTTCAATGTGCATTTTAACGGTAGAGGTTGAAGCATTTGGTTCGGTTGGGTTTATGAGTAAATTTCTTGGAGTTACTGCAACCCCTGAGGTTATTCTTACTTTAGTGTCAAGCGTAAATAGAGCCGTAACATCAGCACTCGCCACAGCACCAGCCTGGTATATCATTATTTCCAGTGGAACCAAAGTCGTACCAGTTTCCACATCAATAGCAATCGCTGGTTCAGTTTCAGCGTAGGCTTCATCTCCCATCTTCGCAACAGTTTCCATTGCTGTGTTAGACGCTATGAAACACCTTCCGTCAAGAACCCACTGTTGAATCCAGTCTGGTGATACGATTTCACCCCTGCGATTAAGGCGAATCTCTCCTTCCGAACCTTCATCAAAAGCGTTGTAAGATGATTGTTTTACCGTAGTCTTTGTGTCTGCCATTTTTCCTCCTGCGTGGGGATTAAATCAACCACACGCTACTTATTTATGGAACCATCTCTGTGGTTCTGAACTCAGCCCATAGCACATGAAAGAACATGCTTACTCCAGCACCAGCCGAAGCCGACAAGTGAACAACCATACTGGATGGCCCCTTAAATATCGGGGGTGCGTATTTACGGGCTGACCACAATACATTCTGGTTGTCTCCAGCAACAAGTTCTTCTTTTAGTAATCTTCCGTAAAAGGTATTGTCTTCTGCTGGTGTAGCGATAACCAGATTGGTCGTGCCTTCCTTGTGTATGTATGATTCACACATTGGGGCAAGACTTTCTGTAGAACTTATCAGATAGTTGTGCACTATTCCTTTAACTCCAGATGTAATCCTTACTTTGTCATCAGCAGTCAGTTGAACGAGAATATCACCACCAGCTACCGTTCCGCCTTGAGCAAGCATTATCTCTAGTGGTATCATAGTGACACCAGAGGGAACGTCTATCGCTATAGCACCAACCGCCTCTGCAAACGTAGTGTCTCCAAGTAACTCGGCAGTTTCCATAGCTGTATTGCTTGTAATAAAGCATCTGCCATCAAACACCCACTGTTGGTAAATGTCAGCAGTAACAATCTCACCCCTTCGATTGAGTCTTACCTTTCCTGCATCACCATCTTTGAATCCTGGGTATTTTGTTTGTTTAACTATTGTATCCATCTTTCCTCCTGCATGGGGGCTATACCAACCACATGCTATTTATTTAAGCTGCTTCCAAAACCTCTAATTCTCTACCTCCTACTGTATTACTTAGATTACATAGTTCGGTTACATGCTCTCTTATGTAAGGTGTTCGGGGAACAGTTACAATGAAAAGAAACTCACCGTTTGAGGTAACAATGAAGGACTTTAGTTCCTTGACTTCACCTGCTTTCATCTTCATAAACTTTGTAAAGGATATTTCTGGGATTAAACTCATCAGTTCCTCCATCTCTCGACTTCTCTTTCAAAGTCATTCAATATATTACGGGTAAACTGTTCTCTTCGGCTTACCCTGTGAGTCTTAGCTTCTTCACTGTCCCCTAGTGTATCGTTTATTACCTTGATCCTTGTCTGTAGATTGTCGTAGTGGCAATTCACGGAGTCCTCTAACCTCTTTCTAGTGGCTGGCACGATAGTGTTCCATAACTTAACGGATGGTCTGTTGTATCCCTGTAACTGCCATCCCCTTTCTATCATCTCCCCGTACCACCAGTTCGCCATATCGTGATAGAATCTGTCGTAATCGTACTTGACGATTATGTAGTTTATGATTGTCCTGAACATTCTTATGTAATGCTGCCCATGACAACTAAAGTTAAGGTGCTTGAAGAACTCGTCTCTTATGCCAATCAGGATACGAGTATTAACATGTCTTACGTTTTCTTTTGTTGGTTCGGGTATCTCCTGAAGACTCTTAAATGCCTTCCTGAGATTCCTTACTACTCCTATCAGATTCTTATGTTCCCAGTCCTCAAAAGCCTTCTTTAGTGGTATTTGCACATCGTCTACCAGTTTGTATTGAAACTCACCAGCACTAAAGATAGACTTATTTATTTGGATTAACTGCACTATGTAGCAGCCCCCAATGGTACTTTAACCTGTATGTCAACTGAAAAATCAACGCTAGCATCCACGTTGTCGAACTTAACACAAATGTAGTCGTTAGCAGATAGGGCGTAAGGAGTGGTTAGGTCGTTGGTATCAAGTCCATTGAGGTTATCCGAACAAGAATCAATAACATCTGTTCCCGAACCTGCCGCACCACCATCAAGAATATCAATGCCCATAGATGTCCCTAGTATAGTGCTTGAGAAATAGGTGACTCGGACAACAGTACCAGCACTCCACATGCGAGCAAGTTTGATGGTCTGGGTGTCAAAATCATTTGTGCTGCCTATAAGGGTTAAATGCTCTATAGTGTATATCTCAGACGCAAGGTGTTCCTTGTCTATGGAGTCAGCAATATAGTGTTGACTATCTACGCTGTCATCTGGGATAGCCCAATTACCCGCAATCCACATCTCTCCACCACCAAGTTCCATCCCTACAATCAAAGGTGCGGTTCCTGCTGTAGTCGCATATACTCCAGCAGTATTGGATAAATAAAGGTCAGCACCAGCCGTTCCTGTAGTTATACCTCCGATTCTTGCCGCACGATAAGCGGTAATAACATCAGCAACATCCCCGTTAGCACCAGCTACAAGCTCCATGACTATAGAATTATTAGCGTCAGCCTGATAGTAAGTGCCACTGGATATTCCTATCGGGTCGCCAGTTTTAACAAGCCCCCCAAGAGTAACTTTGGTAGCCCCAACTCCTAAAATGATAGTTCTACTACCATCGGTCACATCGGTAAAAGCCATATTTCCCTCCTATTGGAGATAAGGGAGGGAGCTACCCCTCCCCTTAATTTTATGCACGTAAAGTAACCAGTTGCGCACCCATCGGGCACAGGAATAAGATTGCGCTAAGACTGTCACTACCAATTGAAGCGACATGTCCCACATCAGGGTAAGCACCTGCCGAGTCAGCAGCATAAGACCCATCATCAGCTACGCCTACCTTCTCGCCAACAGTTGCCACGTTTGAAGAAGTAGTAACTACCTCTACTATCGCCAAAGGATAAGCGGTAATAGTATCCCCACTTGATCCCTGATTAGAAGCTATCAATAGAGGTTGTTCTGCTGTGGCTGAAGCTGACAAGTTCCATGTATTGCCATTACCATAAGTACCATCAATTGCTAGACAATCCCCTCCGAACACATTCCCGTAGCACAATACCTGAACACCCAAGTCACCCCTGACCACTCTATTAGATGACCTTGTTTCTGCGAAAGCCATATTCCCCTCCTAAGTTCTAGGTGTATCCATTGATGGAATCATAGGACAAAGCACCATAGTAACACTTGAGCAGTCCGAAGCAACGATAGCCGAAAACCCAACATCAGGTTGATTACCTGCGTCTACTTTGTAAACTCCCGTATCACTAAGGGCAACAACCTCACCTAAGGTACTTGCGGCTGTAGTTGCTGTCGTTACCTTGACTATCGCCATAGGGTAAGCGATGATATAATCATCCACTTCTCCTGCTGTTCCAGCGATTAGCCAGGGGACTTCTCCTGAAGCGTGTGCTGACAGCCCCCATTTATTTGCGCTGATAACAGCCAAAGCCGCACCTGCATCAACCCTTTCTACAAGTTGAATCAACACAGGACAAATTCCATCTAGGACTTCTCTATCCCCTTGTACCGTTTCTAGTAACGCCATATTCCCTCCTTATGCCCTCACTGAAGTAGTCTGTTGTATCTGAGGGAAAATAACCATAGTAGCGGATAGACTGTCGCTACCAATGGTTGCAATAACCCCTACATCTGGGAGTCCCCCACCTGCGGCTACGTAATTACCCGAATCGTTAAGGGCAACTACCGTACCAGCCGTACCTACGTTTCCTGATGTAGTTACCACCTTTACAACAGCCATCTGGGAAGCTCTGATTTCGCCACCAGACGGGCCGTCATCCAATGCTATTAGCAAAGGATGTTCGCTACTAGCGTGAGCAGAACGAACCCATGTAGCACCAGTTATGCCCAGAACATCTCCGTTCATCACTAACTCTGCGAGGGTAATTTTGACTGTTTGGGAAGATTCTAAAATCTCCCTGTTGCCACGTAGTCTAGTTTCTGCGAAAGCCATTTTAACCCTCCTTTAGTCGTGAGTGAAACCATACCCAACAGCGATGGAACTCTTGCTGAAGTTAGCCATTCCGACATACCAGATTATCCGAGTTCGGGTAGCATTCTTCTGCTCTAAAGTTCCGAGGTCTTCATGGGTTATTCCACCGTTCTGAATACCAGCTATTCCTCTTTCTCCCCATTTAAGAGCGATTATGCAGCTAGTGTCGTTTCCGTCTGTATGAGCATAGGCACGAACATCGTAGTCGCTTGAGGTGGGGTCGCCCATATTAGTAGGCAAGTGGTCGGAAATCTGAATAGGGATACCACCATATCTGGTTACAGGAAAACCCAATTGGTCTTTATCATGCTCCATATTCTGACCATTGGTAGCACGTGCCAATGAACCCATCTTCCGTCTCATTTTCCTATTCATTATGAGTGCATCTGCCATACCAGGTTTAATAAGGTCAAGCAACTCATCAATAAAATCAAGCGTCAGAGTTGCCGAAGCATCAGCAGCCGCATTGAGTAGTTGTGAGTTTTCGCTTTTGTCCCAATCGGTTACAGACGCACCCTCAACTTCTGCTATGAGTTTCCATAGACCCTTCATCTGCTTGGTGGAATAGGATGTGGTTTCCTGTCCGAATATACATTGTTTCTCGAACTCATCTGCTATTGCCGCACCCGCCAGTTCGATAACGGATGATTTCAAGTTCTGGTCTTTCGACCTTACCTGATTAAGGAATTTATCAACGTCAGCATCTCCGATTAATTGAGCAAGAGACGTTGAACGCTGTTCCCACACAGGGGTTTGTTCCGAGATGGTTTCATTCGAGAGATACCAGTTAGCACCACCTGCGGTTGTTTCCAAGTTGTAGTCGTAAGCATTACCCTCTATCGTTATGAAAGGTAATGCTCTTGCAAAAGGGGATTCATTCAAGATAGTCTTGATTATCCCCGTTTTCATCATGTCAGTTCCAAGAAATCCAGCCTGAGCTAAAGTTACTGCCATTTAAGTCCTCCTATTTGTTGGGATGCGCTACCGCATACTCAAGAAATTGTGTAGCTGTCCAATCTTTTGTGTCTAATCCTGCTGCACTAGGTACACCAGAGTCAACCTTTTGCACAGGTGCGGATTTTTCCTTAAGGTCTGTCCAGAGAGTTACGATCTTATCCATATCTGCTGGAGTCTGACAATCATTAAGATGTGCGATTGGAATACCATGTTCATCAGAGAGTTCTTTAGCACGAATCAACCTTGCAGTGTATTCGCTTTTCAAGACTTCGGTTCTGACTCTGGCTTGGTCTTCTCTTAGAGTTGTGGTGGCTTCTGCCTGTCTCCGCCTCTCAGCCTGAAACTCCTTTACCTCATCAGTATCTCCCCAGTTATCCCTCTCTCTTACTTCCTGTGCTTCAAGAGTTTTGCTTTCCAAATCACGATTCTTAGCCGTAAGGTCGGAAAACTCCTTGTCTTTACTTGACTGCCACTCTTTACCTTTGTCAGCAAGCATCTTATCTACTTGTTCCTGAGAAAATGAAACAACACTTACTTCGGGTGAAACTTCACCAGTCTGTTCCACTACTGAAACTGGCTCGGTTGGTTCCACTACCTCTGTGGTGGGTTCCGTATCCATATATCCTCCTATAATCAGGGCCGGGCGGGACTCTTAGCAAAAGAAAAAGGGCGGTTCCTCTTTCGCAAGAGTTTATCCGCCCTTGTTTGTTTTCAGCCCTTCAGTTAAGTATACCATACTTTGGAAATAACCTATTTGAACCTGTTTCCTTCGTATCGTTGCACAGGTGGTTGGGTAGGTAGACCTTTCTTATCAGGTAACTCACCAAACTCTTTCTCGTACCCTTCTATCTCAATAGGGTCTAGTTTGTATGCTTTAATCATTTCGGTAACTTGTTTTCTTGCTTCAGCACTCTGTAAAGTAGATACCCTACTCGTAACGAATAAATATGCGTCTACTTCTGGATGTTTCTCACGCCAATCAAGCACCTGTGCTGGTGTACCGAGTGTTCTTTCATCATCTTCGTCTCTTGCGTAATACTCATCCCTAGCATCTGTATGAACCCTGTCCAACTGCTCTGTTGGAGTACCAGCCCAAGGCAACCAATCCTGCCCCCATGTGGGAATATGAGGTGGCGCACCACTTGCCTTTTTACCATAGAAGAACATCTGCCATAATGGCATTTCTCCAGACCACAGCTTTTGGGCTTCGTCAAGTGCCAATGCGCCAGGAACCATCGCTTTCCAAGAACCCGTTATCTGCCTCTTACCCTCTTCCCTTTCCCTGTCACTACCTGCGCTAATATAAGTAAGCAACCCCATCATTAACTGCATAGTTGGTGAAGTATTATGAGGTAAGACTTTCTGTAAATAAGATGCTCCATAACCCATAGACGTCAATACTGCACCACCAAGAACTAGATAGGTCATATAATTAACTCTCTTTGACCAAGGTATTCTATTACCACGTCTTGTAGTTCCATACATTAGTCTGTGTGCCGCTTCTCTATGAAATACAAAAAAGTGGTTCATCCACCAACTCTGAAGTCTTGTGAGAGGAATTAGGGATTTATTTCTAAATATCCCAGGCATTGCCATTCCGATATACTGATATTGGGTAGCTCTGGAAGCAAGTTCCATCTCCTCTAACATCAATTTCTCTTCTTCGGGATATAAGAAGTCTTTGTCTTCAGTGTATGTTCGTTTAGGAGAAGTCCAACCAAAGTCTTTGTATTTGGGATTTCTAAACATACCTATTAAATCGTGATAGGTAGTCCTCATCGCCTGTCTAGCATTTACAATAGCCGAAGCCTGATATAAACCAAGAGACACTTTTTCTACCTTGGAACCTAAATCAGCAGGCCATTCTTCAACACCAGTATAGCCTTTAAGGTAGGAACTTCTCTCCATTAGTTTCTTTAATGTTCCGTGTTCAAATGCAAACCCCTTTAGAACCGCTATGGGATTATGTAGTGCTAGTTCCTGTGTTCTCTGAAATAGGTTTCTGATTAACAATCTACCCAATCTAGGCCTTGGAAGTCCTAGCACGGATAAGATTGTCAACCTACCAATATTCTGCGCTAAATTAGTAACTGGTTGTTTACCAAGTGTCTTGCCAAATGGCTTGAGAATAGTATTAACCAACCCACCAAATCCACTATCAGTAACCAGTCTATTTACCTCATTATCAAGACTCGTAGATTGTCCCTTAATCCTTTGATTCACAAAGTCTACAACCCATTGTTTAGTTGCTGCTGGTATTTCATCAGACAAAGCACCCATACGTTCATTAAAAGTCTTTAGCGGGGCAGCTAGATGGATTTCCTTCATCCCTATACGAATCATATCTTTAGTAGCCAACGCTAAGTCTTTAGTATATAAGTCAGCTAGGTCGTTTGAAAGTTGGCGATGGAACTCGGTAGGGTTAAAAACTTTCTTGCTAACCAACTTCTGCGACCAGTATTCTAATCCTGGAGGGATAGGGTAAAGCCCTTTCAATATGTCATCCGCCATAGCGTCAGGTACATGGCGAATATAAGCCTGTCTGTATGGGATTTCTGCCATGCCCAACCCACGCCTGACCTCATTCTCGCCTTTGATAATTGTTCTGTTTAAGTTTCTGAACCAATCAAATGATTCCTTCTGCTCTTTAGTCAGAGACACAGGTGCTTCCTCATGCTGGTCTAGTAAATCCCTTAACTTGGCTGAACCATCTTTACCAAACACCTTACTAACCAGTTTCATCTGCTTATCTACCGCATTCGACATAGCAAGAGTGGCTAAGTCAGCGTCAACTTTAGCCAACTCAAGGGGTTCTGTTAAAGGCTTTACACCAAGAACTTCGGCATAGTAGGTATCAGATGTCAAATGCTTTACTGGAGTTGGTTTACCGAACTTCAATTCACCCAGAGGTTCAAGGATTGCTTTCTTGTTTATCTCCCTGATAATACTTCGGGCTTGCGTTTCTGTGATAAACGACTCTTTACTGGTATATTTATCAGTCTTCAACCCCAAGTCAGACACTATCTTATTATAAGATTCTTCTGTTAGAACCCCCTCTCCAATCAATTCAGATTTCCTTAAGGCTAATTCATTTTCAGACCTTGGGGTTATTACCTTTTTCTGCCCGATTGTCTTTGGTCTTGCAGTTTGAACTCTCTCAAGTATCTTGGTAAGGTTGTCAAATCCTATCTCACTCAGATGCCTTGAACCTGCTATATCAGAGAATATCTGTTGGGTTTGATACTTTGGTAAAGACTTTGATGTAATGTTAGATTCTATCTGCCCTCTTAATTTCTTTTCAGCAGGCTTTAACGACTCGTCTATCTTCCTTAATTCTTGACTTAGTTCAATCTTCTTAATTCCCTTGGGTAAATCCTTGGCAGGAGTTTTTAGCATGCTTTTTATTTCAGTACGCCGTATCTCACTTGCAACCGTTTTACTTACCTCTGGTATGGCTGTGGGGGCTTTAGGTGACAACTCAGTAGGTAATGGCCCGCCTTTCGCAAAAGGTAATGCTTTTAGTTCTCCCCTGCCAACCGCCTCCCCAACACCCCTTGCTAGTACTTGTAAGGAAGGTGGAGCTTCTAAAGGCACTTCTGGTGTAAC
>SDBS01003403.1_pt1 | contig 15632 bp, 16 predicted proteins | sample 2277091 | NCBI WGS metagenome assembly SDBS01 (sample SAMN10404972, study PRJNA504765) | marine sediment metagenome | isolation source: marine sediment core GS10_PC15, 163 cmbsf | place: Arctic Ocean: Southern Knipovich Ridge | collected 2010 | reverse complement strand
AGCCTGTCTAAGTATGCCCGACGATAGCGAAAATTCGGCCGGCGTTTCGGCCGGCAAGGCGCAAAGACGATGCGTACCTGTAGGTACTCGGAGGAGTCGCAACACAGTCCGGCGGACGCCCGCCGGATTTGCAGCCGGAGCGGAATATTTAGACAGGCTCCTAGTACAAACCCCTAATAGCGCTCATTCGGGTGAGGAGAGCCCGTCATATGATCAGCAACTTAAGACCCGACTTTTTCGTCGATTCAATTTACGAAATCGATGAAAAGTGGTTGGAAAGAAACAAAATACGCGCGCTAATTGTCGATGTAGACAACACAATGTTGGCCAGGGATGTTGTGATGCCGCACGCGAAACTTCGGGATTGGGTTGTCAATTTGCGTGAATCAGGCATAGAATTGATCGTAGTTTCAAACAACTGGACGGCAAGGGTCAGGAAGATTGCTGAAGAATTGGACTTGACGTTGCTGGCTCCGGCGGGGAAACCTCTGGGGTTGGTGTTTAGTAGGGCGATTGATATGTTGGGTAGCGACCGGAGTGAAACGGCTATTATCGGAGACCAACTCTTTACTGATGTGCTTGGTGGTCGCAGGGCTAAAATACTCACGATTTTAGTGGCGCCTGTTAGTGAGGTCGACTTAATTCACACCAAGATGCTGCGTGTAATTGAAAGGGTTTTGAATAGGCGGCTGTCGAAGAAAGTTCTTGTAGAAGGGGAATGGCGAGAGGACGAATAGCGCCTATGTGGGCGAGCTGAGCTCGGCCAGGTAGTTTGTAAGAATGTCCCCGACGCAGTAAGCCTGCGAGACGGTTTGGGTGAGGGAGCTAATGTATGGTTGAGTATCTTATTCGTGTTGAAGGCCATGTCCAGGGGATTGGTTATCGAGCTTTTGCTCAGCAACAGGCGGTTCAGCTGGGCATAAGCGGTCATGCGTCTAATCGTCCTGACGGCCTCGTTGAGATTATCGCTCAGGGAGATAATGCTAGCATCACGGTTTTTATCGATCTGTTGCGGCAAGGACCGGACCCGGGAACTGTCCAAAATGTAACGACAATCGAGAGAGCACCGGCAGCTTCACTCGATGGCTTTAAGATCAGGTAGGTTATGGAAATCAATGGGGCCACCTCAGTCACCGGGATCCTCGGCTATCCCATAGAGCATACACTCTCCCCGGCCATACAGAACGCGGCTTTCCGGGAAAGTGGGCTTAACTGGGTCTATCTTCCTTTCAACATTCATCCGGCAAAAGTCAAAGACGCGCTCTTGGGCCTTGCGGCTTGTGATTGCCGGGGTTTGAACGTCACTATGCCGCACAAGAAAGTCGTCTTTGATTTGATGGACAGAGTTGAAGAGTCAGCCTTGGTTTTCGGGGCGGTTAATACAATTGAGTTTGTTGACGGGCTGATGATCGGCCATAACACAGACGGTTTGGGGTTTCTCAAAAGCTTGAAGGTTGAGGCCTCGTTTGACCCTGCAGGGAAGCGAGTTCTAGTAGTCGGAGCGGGCGCCTCTGCTCACTCAATCGCGCTGTCCTTGGCCTCCGCTGGCGCGGCTCAAATAAAATTGCTCAACAGAACCCCCGATAAAGCCGAAAATATTATAAGACTAATTAAGTCACGGTTTGCGGGTTGTGCCGCTTCGATAGGAGACTTGGACGACGCAACACAAGCAGTAGGTTGTGACTTGATCGTTAATGCAACATCAGTTGGGATGGATAGTAATCGAGGTTTGCCATTTTCTGCTGATTTGTTGGGGTCCGGGCAGATCGTGTACGACGTTATCTATGATCCGCCTGAGACAGAGTTTTTAAGTGTTGCCAGAGCCAAAGGTGCCAGGGTATTGAATGGGGCCGGTATGCTTCTATATCAAGGAGAAGCGGCTTTTTCTATCTGGACGGGTTTGCCGGCTCCGATCAAGAGTATGGCGGACGCGTTGGAGCTAGCGTTAAAACGACATGAAACTGAGGAGACCAGTGCAGCTAACAAGCAGCCGAATGGAAAAGATAATACTAGACGCGAAGCTGGTCACACTCGATCAAATAAACGAGGCCAAGGAGGCTGAAAACGGCAAGAGCCTCCTCAAGGTTCTAGATGAGCTTGGCTATGCTTCCGAGAAAGACGTCGCGGGCGCGTTATCGAAGGCTCTCAGGCTTGAGATCGTTGACCTTCAAACCACCGACATAGATCCCAACGCGGCGACGCTAGTCGATCATGATTTTGCTCTTCGCCATAGACTTATTCCCATAGAGATTGACGGTCATCGTCTAGTAGTCGCTATGGCTGATCCCGCTAATGTGATTGCCATCGACGATCTGCAGATAATCACCAGTTATGATGTTCAAGTAGTCGTTTCAACGGAAAGCGATATTTTCGGAGCCATCGAACAATATTGTCAGACGAACGCCAATGTTGAGGAAATGATGGAGTCGGTGGCTGACGGCCTCGATACGCAGGAAGACTTGATTGATGAGCAAGAGGAGGACGGCGATGACAATGAACAAGCGCCTGTCGTCAAACTCGTCAATCTCATTCTAACTGAAGCCATCCGAAATCAGGCAAATGACGTGCATATTGAGCCGTGCGAGACTGATGTTAGAATTCGTTTTCGCATTGATGGTGTTCTTCACGAAATGATGCGTTCTCCTAAGAAAGTACAGGGAGGCGTGGTTTCTAGAATCAAGATAATGGCAGGCATGGATATCGCAGAAAGACGTGTTCCTCAAGATGGAAGATTCGGGCTCATAGTTGAGGGAGTCGCTTCTGATTTTCGTGTTGCGACTCTCCCTACGATTTTTGGGGAAAAAGTTGTCCTGCGTCTGCTCGCCAAAGACGCTATTATGATGGATCTGAATCAGCTTGGTTTTAGTGATGACAGTCTCGAGCGGTTTCAGAGGTCGTTTACCAAGCCTTACGGCGCAATTCTTGTTACCGGTCCAACCGGCAGCGGCAAGACAACAACGCTTTACGCTGGTGTCAACATCTTAAACAGTATTGAAAAAAACATCATCACTGTTGAAGATCCAGTTGAATTTCGTCTACCGGGGCTTAACCAAGTTCAAGTTAACCCAAAGGCCGATCTTACTTTTGCTGCGGCGCTAAGGTCGATTCTTCGTCATGACCCCGATATCGTTATGATCGGTGAAATTCGAGATGAGGAGACGGCATTGATAGCAATTGAATCGGCGCTCACTGGTCATTTGGTCTTATCAACACTTCATACTAACGATGCCCCTTCTTCTCTGACAAGACTTGTTGAAATGGGCATAGAACCTTTTCTAGTCTCGTCAGCCGTCGATTGCATTGTGGCGCAGAGGCTGGCCCGAAAGTTGTGTATGCATTGCAAAGAAGCCTACAAGCCCGCAAAAAAGGTTTTGGACGATATCAAGTTTCCGGTGCCGATCTCGAAAATCGATAAACTTTATCGGTCCAAGGGTTGCAAGAAGTGCAATGGCACTGGATACAAAGGTCGCGTTGGTCTGTATGAAGTTTTGATCGTTAGCGAAGGCATCGAGCGACTGGTAGCCCAAAAAGCGTCAAGCGACAAAGTTAGTAAATTGGCGATGGCTGAAGGTATGGTAACGCTTCGAAATGACGGGTTTTTAAAAGTTATGAAGGGTGAGACTTCAATAGAAGAAATTATGAGGGTTACGACATAAAACAAGGCACGGGCATAGCAGCGTGCGATTCTTAGGAGAAACTGTGGCGCTTCAAGGTAATTTAAAAGATTTTGGGCTGGAGGCAATCTTTCAGCTCATAAATTCAGACAAAAGAACAGGAACTTTACACATATCTCGCGAGTCGGGTGACGCTGAAGGTTTTATCTATTTTCGCGGTGGTAAAATCTTCGGGGCTGTCTCGAACTTTAATCGACAACCGCTCGGTGAGCGCTTGATAAACGCGGGTCATATTACCCAGGTGCAACTGATGCACGCTCTTGAAGCACAGGGAAAAAGCAAGAAGCGCAAAAAACTGGGTCAGATATTGATCAACGAAAACCTGATAACACAGGAAATACTTAAGGCTTTTGTAAAAGAGCAGATTCAGAATACGGTTTTTGATCTTTTGCCCTGGAAGGACGGAGAATTCGATTTTTACGATGACCAGCTTCCCGCGTCTGAGGATATGGGGCTTTTACTTAACGCTAGAAAGTTGCTGTCGCAAGGTAGTATTCGCCTTGATGATTGGGACAGGATTCGCAAGATAGTGCCGTCAGGTGAATCGCCTTTTGCGAGCACCGGTATAGGTGATGAGAAAACACATCCGCGAAAACTAACACCGCTTCATTGGAAAATTGTCAAACAAGCTGAAAGTGTAAAGAAAGTCACTGAAATAGCGATGATCTTAGGCGTGAGTGAATTTGAGGTCAGCTCGCACTTATTTGATCTGGTCGAAGAAGATCTTGTGCGCCTCGTTTCAGAAGAGGATACGCAGCCACATGTTGATGGCGGAGTCTATTCCGTTGAAGACGCGGAGGCGGAGGTTGAGTCTTTTGTAGAAATGGAATTATCGCCAGAAGATCTAATCGGTGATCGCACTCAATATATAAACGAACTGGCGGCGATGACCGATAGCATTCGCCACGGACACAAAGGCCGGGTTAATCTGCCTTCTGTAAGCGCGGCGGTTCTCGTTGAAAAAGTTCATCTAGACAGCCATCTAAAAGTGTCGGACCTTGAAGAACTAATTAGTTTTGTGGGGGGATTATAGGTGAAGTTGGTAAATATCCTGATAATTGGCCCGTCTGCTTCGGGGAAGAGCGCCTTTATCGGGTCACTTACTGAGTCGGTCTTCACCACACCGGAAGAGATTTCAGCAGGCGAGTCCGGTAAGTCGTGTCTGGTAGAGTTTGGTCGGATACAAGTGAATGATGATCTTTTTCTATATCTTGTTGGCATCCCCGGCGATGAGGAGTTTCAATTCATTTGGGAGAGAATGTCACAGGATTTACTCGGTTTTGTGGTTATGAATAACGCTAAAGACGAAGCCCAGGCGCCGCAGGTTAAAGAGATGATAAAGCAACTAAAAGCTTTAACAGGCACACCGTTTGTGGTTGCTTTTAATGGTCTCGAGGGCAGCAAAACGAAGACTGCTGAGCTTAAGAAAGAATTCAAAATACCCAGGGAGGAACAGGTAATCTGCTGTGACGTCACTGACAAAGAGAGCGCAAAAAAAGTATTGCTGGGTCTTTTAAGCATGGGCGTAAAGCAGATCAAGAAGGTAACCGCCTGATATTTGTTAAATAAGGTGAAGAGGGTCGAGTCAAGACTGAAGGGCAATGAGAAAATAATAACGTCTGACCCTAAGACATCGCCTATTGGTCAGTTGAGTTTGCCCAGATAGTTTGTAAGAATATCCCCGGTTGATGAAGGAAGGAAGTTAGTTGTCATCAGTATCTGAAAGAATAGGTATATTTTTAGTGCGGGCCGGCACCATAAGCAATGCCCAGCTAGCCAATGCCATTCAGGTCCATCGTGTGACCGGTCTGGCTTTGACACAAGTGATCTTGGAGATGGGTTATTCGCAAGCGTCTGCTATTTTGCCAAAATTAGCCCGGCAGCTTGGTATCGACTTCGTTGATCTTAACGAACGCAATATCAACGCCAATGCCGTTTCGGTCATGCCTGAAGATCTGGCGCGACGATACACTGTTTTGCCGGTGGATTTTGTCAATGGCAAGCTCTTATTGATGATGTCGGCTCCCGATGATGTCTTGGCGATTGATGATATTCAGATGGCGACGGGATACGAGGTGATCCCGGCTGTCGGGGTCTATGATGATATCGTGGCGGGCGTCAACCAGTATTACAAAATGGCCGAGACATTGACTGACGATCTATTGCTCAAAGGCGTTGCCGGTGATGACCTGGAAGGAATTGGGGCGGTTTCTGAGGAAGCGCCCATTAACAAGCTCATCAATTTTATCATCAGCCAAGCCGTAAACGACCGGGCCAGTGATATACATATTGAGCCTCAGGAAAAAGATTTGAGAGTCCGCTATCGAATCGACGGAGTTTTACATGAAATCATGAAGTCTCCCAAAAGGGCGCAGTCAGCAATAATTTCCAGCTTAAAATTGATGTCGTCTATGGATATAGCGGAGACGCGGAAACCGCAAGACGGTCGATGCTCTCTGGCCGTAAAGGGACGCGTTGTTGATTTTCGAGTAGCGACGTTGCCGACTGTCTATGGAGAGCGAGTCGTTCTGCGTATTCTTGAAAAAGACAGTATATTACTCAAGCTTGACGATCTCGGTTTTCTGCCTAAGAGCCAAGCTCGGTATGAGAGCGCGTTTACTAAGCCATATGGAGCCATATTGGTGACAGGACCGACAGGTAGCGGCAAATCGACAACTCTCTATGCCACGTTGAATGTCTTGAACACTGAGGCGAAAAACATAGTGACTATTGAAGATCCGGTTGAATATCGTCTGCCTGGCATTAACCAGGTCCAGATAAACGTTCGGGCCGGTTTATCATTCTCGACGGGGTTGCGCTCGATACTGCGCGCCTCTCCGGACATTCTCATGGTTGGAGAGATTCGTGATAGGGAGACAGCCCAAATAGCGATTGAGGCGGCTCTCACAGGGCACCTGGTTTTGAGTACATTGCATACCAATGACGCGCCCGGCGCAATAAGCCGCTTGATCGAAATGGGGGTCGCTCCGTTTTTGATAGCTTCCGCTATAGATTGCGTTCAAGCACAGCGTTTGGCTCGTCGTCTCTGTCCTGACTGTAAGGAACCATTCTCTCCTGACAACGAGCTACTCCACAAAATGGGCGTTGAAAATGAGAAACCCCTGACTCTTTATCGTCCAAAGGGTTGCTCGAAATGCAACGACACAGGCTATAGGGGAAGAGTCGGTCTTTACGAGGTTATGTTGGTCAGCGAGGCTATCGAACAGCTTACGGTTGAGCGGGCTACGGTTGACGAAATTAAGCAAGTAGCGATCAAGGAAGGCATGCAAACCTTGCTTGAAGATGGTATAGCCAAGGTACTCCAAGGCCATACCTCACATGAGGAGATTCTGCGGGTTGTTGTTTGATCATCCGCTAGGTGAGCTCTTTTAGTATTTATTGTCAAACGATAGTTTTGTTAATGTCTAGCGCTAACTAGTCCGATAAATCGTAAGAGGCAGTGAGGCAAAAATTATGATTGAAATAAGCGAACTACTAATTCAAGTTCTTGAAAAAGAGGCGTCCGATTTACACATAACTGCCGGCATTCCGCCGACCGTTAGGGTAAATGGTGTTCTTCAGCACCTCGATTATCCAAAGCTCATGCCCAAAGATACCCAGGAGTTGATCTACAGCATACTAACTCAGGAGCAGCGGGAGCAGGTTGAACGTCGAAAAGAATTTGATATGTCATATTCGTTGTCAGGACGTGCCCGGTTTCGTGTCAATGTCTATTTTCAGCGCAACAGTTTGGCGGCCGCTTTTAGGTTGATTCCGATGCACATTCGCAGTTTGTCAGAGCTGGGGTTGCCTCCGGCCTTAGAGCTTGTAGGCAAGAAACCAAGAGGTTTTGTTGTGATCACTGGCCCGACAGGTAGTGGTAAGTCAACCACATTGGCGGCTCTCGTTGATCAAGTCAACTCTACCAAAGCTGTTCATATCATGACAGTGGAAGATCCGATAGAGTACCTTCACCGACACAAGAAAGCTATCGTTAATCAGCGCGAAATTGGAGCTGACACTGATTCCTTTCAGAACGCGCTCAAGTTTGTACTCCGTCAGGATCCTGACGTCATACTCATAGGTGAGATGCGTGACATAGATACGATTAGCACAGCGCTTACCGCCGCCGAGACGGGTCATTTGGTCTTTACGACACTGCATACGCAGGACGCGCCTCAAACGATCAACCGCATAATAGATGTTTTCCCGCCCCACCAGCAGCAGCAAGTTCGTATGCAGTTGGCAGCCACTCTCCAGTGCGTTGTCTCTCAACAACTTCTGCCGGCAATTGACGGTACGGGTCGAGTGATCGGGGCGGAGATGCTAATACCAACTCCCGGAATTCGAAATATGATCCGTGAGGCGAAAACTCATCAAATAAGAAACGCGATGCAAACCGGACAAAAATACGGGATGCAAACGATGGACCATGCTTTAGCGACGCTTTATCGTCAAGGCAAAATCAGTTTTGACGTGGCCATCTCTCAAGCAGTGGATGCCCAGGAAGTAAAACAATTGCTTGGCAGAGTGGGCTAAAAGATAAATCAGCAGAGGAGAATCTCTTGGCAGCAAGTTATGCGTATAAAGTAAAAGACCGCTCTGGTCAGGTCGCCAATGGTGTTATAGAAGGCGACAGCATCTCGACGGTTGTCGGCAAGTTGCGGCAGATGGGTTATACCGTCATCAACGTCAACGAGCGATCCGCCAGCAAGGGCACGGCGTCTTTGCAGTTTTTCAAGAAAAAAGTTAAGACTAAGGACATAACAGTCTTTAGTCGTCAGTTCGCGACGATGATCAGCTCAGGGCTATCTTTGACTAAATCTCTGAACATTCTGGCGGAACAGACAGAAAATTCAACCTTTGCTGAGGTTCTTGTAAAGCTTCAAAAAGATGTCGAAGCTGGCCAGTCATTATCAGAGGCGCTAGCCTCGCGTCCGGATGTCTTTAATTCACTATTTATCAATATGGTTAAAGCTGGAGAAACCGGTGGCGTACTCGATGAGGTCTTATTGAGAGTGGCGGAGCATTTTGAGAAAGACACGGTTTTAAAGTCGAAGATAAAATCAGCCATGGCATATCCGCTCATTATGTTCATCATGTCTATGCTGATCGTTTTCGCTATGATCACATTTATTGTCCCGGTCTTTGTCAATATGTTCGCGCAACTAGGCGGCGATCTGCCTCTACCAACACTTATATTGGTGTTTGCCAGTAACGCAATACGCTCATTTTGGTATGTGTTTATCGGGCTCATCATGGCCATTAGGTTTGCCGTTAAGAACTACAAGAAGACGCCGCAAGGTAAGTTTTTTTTCGACACAATGAAGCTGAAGCTGCCTGTTTTTGGCGTTTTGAACACAAAGATGGCGGTAGCCAGATTCACCAGGACTTTCGGTACGCTGGTATCAAGCGGTGTTCCAATCCTGCAAGGTCTTGATATCGTCTCTGAGACTGCCAACAGTGAGGTTATCTCCCGAGCGGTCAAGGAAGCCCGCATCAGCATTAAAGAGGGGGAGACTATCGCCAAACCGCTCGCCAAAAGCGCGGTTTTCCCTCCTATGGTCGTGCAGATGATAGCCGTTGGCGAGGAAACCGGCCAGCTTGATGAGATGCTCACAAAAATAGCTGATTTTTACGATCAGGAAGTAACGGCGATGGTTGAAGGTTTAACGTCCTTGATCGAGCCACTGATGATCGGCGCCATGGGTTTCGTTATCGGTGGCATCATAATCTCGCTGTATTTGCCGATGTTTAAGCTGATCACCCTGATCGGATAATCTAGCGTTTGCTCACTAGGTTGAGTCTTGTCCACAAAAGTCTATTAATAGTTATCCGATCTATTGCTATGCTTTTAGTTTAACGTCGCTCTAAAGTACAGGTTATTGAGCTAATTTACTGAAGATTAGCGCTAAAGTGTCAGGCGCTTGGGGCCGATGAATATAAAAGAATTCGGTAACTTGAGGAACTACAAGGCGTCTCCTTAAAACATTTAGAGGGGGCCGGTCGGCAAGAGTCATACAGAGGCGGAAAAACGCATTCTTAAATTTTTTAAGACTCTCCGGACAGTTGGACCTCAAGCGTCGGATTAATATCCGGCAAAGGAGGTGACCAATAATGATGAACAAAATGATTAGAAACGAAAAAGGTTTTACGCTAATCGAGCTTATGGTCGTTGTTTTGATCATAGGTATTCTTGTAGCCATCGCTATACCTGTTTTTGGTTCAGCGGCGAACAACGCGAGAAATAAAGCGTGTGAAGGCAATGTCAGAACGATTGCTGGAGGTGTGGCTCAGTATCAAGCGGAATATAACGCTATTCCAGCGGATGTGGACGCCCTTGTAACAGCTAGTTTTCTGAAAGACGCACCTGCAGATCCGCATAATGCCGCATGGACTTATGAGATCGACGCAACTGGCACTGTGAGCGCGAATGCTGGACACACTCCCGCAATACCAGAGTACTAGATCTGATTTTGCAACAGACAAAAAACGAGGCCGCAGAAAAGCGGCCTCGTTTTGTTTTAAGCAAGAGAAGCATTTTGATCTATAAGTCGAGAAGGATCAGAAAGAAGATAACATGGTGACAAATGAGAAAGGCTTCACGCTCATAGAGCTAATGGTTGTCGTATTAATCGTAGGCATTCTCGTCGCCTTGGCCATTCCTGTATTTGGTATAACAATGGAGAGAGCGAGAGACAATGCTTGTCGAAATACGTTGCGGTCGATCGATGGGGCTTCGGCGCAGTTTCAAGCGGAGTTTGGCGTTTGGCCTACAAGTCTCAATGACCTAACTAATACAAAATATGTAAAGAACGAGCCGATCGATCCTCATTTCGGTGCCGCCGCCTATTCGATAGACACCAGTGGTGTGGCTCACGCAAATGGTCCGCTTGATCACGTGAGCTATCGATAAGAAGCCCCAAACAAGCGGCTCAACTTTTTTTTAGCTTTACCCGATACTTCATTTGTACTTCTAAATTAAAACTACCATTGATATGTTGGCGAAAGCCACTGACAAAAAGGAGTTAGCAAATGTCGCTTAAAGCTCAAGAAAGTGTTTCCCCTTGGTCCTATGGAGTTCCTATATTCGCAAAGTCCCCTGTTAAAAAGATGCTCATGTTCGTCGTCGCTATTTTGCTGATATTAACGTTTTTGTATTTTGCAGTTGACGGTTGGCGCCAGCTTCAAGCCAATAATTATCTTGAGGAAGCGCGTCATTCATACACTGAGGGTAAGATCCCGGAGGCCAAAAGAGCGTATCAGCAGGTGCTCACTTTCAGACCCGCTGACGCGGACGCTAATTTTGGTTTGGGATTGATTGAGGTTACTGATAACCCTGGTCGAGCTATCAAGTTCTATAAAAAAGCGATTGCTCTGGATGCGTCGCAGGCTGATTATTTCGTTTTTGCGGCTTACGCCTACCACAATCAATTGAAAAGCACAGATCAGGCTATTATCTGGATGAAAAAAGCTATTAATATTGATCCAAACAGGGCTTCTTACCATTCGACACTCGGACTTTTTATGCTCAAGTCCAAAAGAGAAGATGAGGCCATTGAGGAATATCAGAAAGCGAGCAAATTGGCTCCTGACTATGTTGTTCCTCACAAGAAGTTGGCCGAGATTTATAGAGGCCAGGGGCTCAATAAGCGAGCCGAAAAACATGAAGGCCTTATCAAAAGCATCAAGAAGGTTGAAGAAGAGATAGTTTTTTAGTCAAGTTGACAAGCACAGAAGCAATACTTAAGATTGGTCAAACAATAGAGGCTAGATGAGCCATCGATTAATATGAATGCAGTTGTAGTCACACTAGTAGCAATATTTGGGCTCATGGTCGGCAGTTTCCTTAATGTAGTAATTTATAGGGTGCCGAGACGTGAATCTATTGTTCTGCCTTCTTCTCACTGTCCAGCTTGTGAGCATCCTCTAAGAGCAACGGATAATATTCCTATATTCAGTTGGCTGCTGCTGGGCGGGAAGTGTCGCTATTGCGGCGCTCGTATCTCTGCTCAATACCCGTTTATTGAAGCGGTGACAGCGATCGTGTTTGTGGTCTTATACCTCGGCTCTGGTTTGACTTTTGCCTTTGTCACCTCTGTTTTCTTCTTTCTCATTTTGCTTACCGTCAGCGTCATTGATATTGAATACAAAATAATTCCAAATGTCATTATTCTCCCGGCGCTAGTGTTGAGCGTTTTTTTCATACCTATCAGCGAGTTCGCCAACCTAGGTCGGATGCCGTTTGTAGATCATTCAAATTGGGTCTTATCGGTAATAGGTTTTCTTGCCGGCGGAGGCTTCTTGCTTTTATTGGCGCTTATCAGACCTGACGGCATGGGTGGAGGCGATATAAAGTTGGCCGCTTTTATGGGTCTATTCTTAGGAAGATATGTCGTCGTCGCTCTGTTTATTGGTTTTCTTTTAGGGTCAATCGGCGGATTGACGGCTATAACCTTTTTCAAAAAAAGTCGAAAAGACTTGATCCCGTTTGGTCCCTATCTAGCAACCGGTGCCGTTATTACCTGGTTCTTAGGGGTGCCATTGGTGAATTGGTATCTTTCGACCGCTGGCTTGGGGTAGTGCTTAAGTATTAATTGCCTCACGCCGATATAAGTGGATGTAAAAGAGACGAACCTGCTACTGATTAGCGTTTGAGAGGCAGTCGAATTTGTCGCAAGAGCGGTGAGGGCTCAAAGTCGCCGCATAGCCGTAGCAGTATTTGTGAACTGATTATTGTAGGAGGCGCATTAGCGAGTCATGTTTGGAGTAGGCAAAAAATCAATGCCCGTCGGGCTTGATATCGGGACAAATCTTTTTAGGGCCGCTCAATTATCTGCTGGTTCACCAAAACCGCAGCTCCTAAATTATAGCTCAATAAAAGTGCCGGTTGGAGCAGTCGTTGAAGGCGAGATCGTCGATATTGAAGCGGCGTCTTACGCTTTAAGTCAATTATGGAAATCAGCTGGCTTCTCGACCAAAGATGTGGTCATCGGGTTAGCCAGCCAGCGCGTTGTCGTGCGTTTAGTGAATATGCCTTATATGGACCAGACAGAGTTGGCTGGGGCAATTCAGTTTCAGGCGCAAGACTATATCCCGATTCCGGTGGAGGAAGCTATCATCGACGCGAAGATAATAAGTGAGTTTCTTAGCGAAAACGATGAGAAGATGATGGAAGTTCTCCTTGTAGCCGCGCAAAAGGATATGGTCTATAACACTGTCAAGGCAGTTGAGTCAGCTGGCTTGAAACCTCAGGCCATCGATCTCTCAGCATTCGCGATAGTCAGAGCGCTTATAGAAGACGAAAGCTATTTTCTGCCCGAGGATGAGGGCAATCCAGAAGGCGGTTCGCAGGCGTCGGCTCTGATCAATATCAGCTCCGATCTTACCAATATTGTCGTGGTCGAGAACGGTGTGCCACGATTCGCCCGCGTAACGCCTTTGGCGGGTAATGATCTAACACAAGCCATAGCCGACTCTCTTGGGCTCACTTTTGATGAGGCCGAGGAGCTAAAAGTCAAGGTAGGGTTGCGGCCCTTGGACAAGGAACAATCAACTGAGCCACCGGATCTGCCAGAGAATTTGCGAGTGCACGTCGAGGCGGCTCAAAGCATTATGGAGACACAAGTGTCACATTTCGTGGCTGAGATACGGCGGTCGCTCGATTACTACCTGACACAGGCGACACAGATAAGAAACATAACTAGATTGGTTCTTAGTGGCGCAGGCGCTAAGCTTGACAATTTCGCCGAACATATTGAGCGTGGACTTCAAGCTAAGGTTGAGATTGGCGCGCCTCTGAAACAAGTGCAACCAAGCATCAATCTGGCGAGCGATAGTCTAGCTAGTGATGAACTTTCATTAACTGTCAGTCTCGGGCTGGCTCTGAGGAGTTTTCAATAGTGGATAGAATAAGCATAAATCTTCTGCCCAAAGAGGTTCTTGAAAAACGGAAAGCCGAACATCAACTGGCTTTTATGTTGTTGGGTGTAGTCGTCATGGTCTTTTTGCTTATTTCTGTTTACGGTTTTAACTTTATCAGGATTTTACAGGCGCAAACTGATCTTGAGGCCGTCAAAACCGAGAATGCTCGTGTACAGACCGAGATCGCGAAGATCGGAGACTTTGAGAAAGTGCGATCGCTTGTCGAGAAGAAACAGAACTTAATTAGCACGATTACCAGTAAAAAATATAGCTGGTCTCGGCTCCTAAATAATATCAGCCTGATTGTGCCTAACGAAATTTGGTTGACGAAACTGGAAGTCCAGGATAATGGCAAGCTCAGTTTTTCAGGCAAGGCTTTAGCTGGCACAGAAACGTCAGGCATAGGCCATAAGCCCGTGGCTAAATGGCTGGTTCATATGAGCGAACTAAATGATATTGAGGATGTATGGTTGACGACATCAAAGAAGAGTGCGGCAGAAAGTGGCTCACAGGAAGATGAGGAGCTGCCTGCTTCATCCACAGCTGACTCGTCATCTATTATAGATTTTGAATCACGAGCGAGTATAAAATCTTTGAGCGTGGATGAGAGTTCTCTTGCCCAGCCGGCGCCCGGGGGGAAGATATAAGTGTTGAAAAACCTATCCCCTAAACATCACATGATAGCTGTGGCCGCAGGTGCTTTTCTAATCCTAGTTCTTATGGTATTGGCTGGATTGAGGCCGCAGTTTAGCAAGCTGTCTTCTATCGGAACAGAGCAGGCCGCTGAACTCGACAAGCTGGAAGGGGCGAACATGAAACTTGAGCGGCTTGATTCGATTCGCGCAGAGGCGGCTGAAATTGAAGCAGCTAGGGTCGTATTATCACGCCGACTACCGGGCGACACAGAGTTGCCGTCACTGATAGTGGAACTACAAAGAGTAGCGAATGCCGCCGCTCTTGATTTTGGCGCCGTGCAAGTGAGCGATGTCGTCAGTATGTCGGGGTACTCAGAGGTACCGTTTACTTTGACAGTTAGCGGCACGTTCTATAGTTTTATTGACTATTTGTATCGGCTGGAAAAAATGACGCGAGAAGTGGTCGTTGATTCCTTTACGCTAAACGCGGCAGGCTACCCGGAATTAAAAGGTGAGATTAAAGCGCGCGTCTTTGAAGTTAACAATGCTGGTATTCAGCTACCACCGCCTGGAGAGGCCACTCAGACCGGCGCCGGAGCTACACCATAGGAGCACACAATGGCCACAGATAATGAACAAATGAACACAACAGACAGCAAGCAAATAGAAAAAGAACGCGCGAACCCGACAAAGAAGATCATTATGATCGCGGTTCCGGTTGTCGCATTGCTTCTGGTGTTAGCTGTTGTTCTATCTTTAACATTAGCGTCCTCAGTGACGGAAGTGGCTAAGGAAGAAGTGTGGAAGGTGAAGAAGGCGGCCTCAGAGTTGGAGCAACCTGAGGAAACATCTGTTGATCCGGATGCTAGCTTAGACACCACCGAACCACCGATAAACGATCACTATGAGGTTTATGAGACTCGCGATCCATTCAGGCCGGCCAATGAGACTGGCCCTGCATCTACTAATGTAGCATCTCAAGGAAACACCGGGACAGCAACGACCTCAACAGTGAGCGCTTCCGAGAAACCAGCCTTAGTCCTGACAGGTACGACTGAAGAAAACGGCATTTTGTTCGCAAATGTTCAATACGGCACATCCACCTTTGCTGTAAGCTCAGGTGAGAGAGTCGGGGAGTCGCCTTTCCAGGTCGCCTCGGTTAGTCAGGAAAATGTTACTTTTCTCTATGGCGACGATACCCTTTCCCTTGCGGTCGGAGAAGAAATAGTCAAATAGCATACCCTTGTCCCTTTCTCTCTTTGCTTTTTCTCTTCACTCTCTTTGGGCCGGGCGCTAAGCTTCGCTTTTAGCTCCAGTTCGCGACTATGGCCTATACCTCACTCCGGAGGGTGAAAGCCCTCTATAAAAGCGGGTCGGGCTGGCCGCCGCTCCTGTGTTC
>SDBS01003402.1_pt1 | contig 15633 bp, 12 predicted proteins | sample 2277091 | NCBI WGS metagenome assembly SDBS01 (sample SAMN10404972, study PRJNA504765) | marine sediment metagenome | isolation source: marine sediment core GS10_PC15, 163 cmbsf | place: Arctic Ocean: Southern Knipovich Ridge | collected 2010 | reverse complement strand
GGCGGTCAACACTTGGGTCACGGCTGGCCAAGAAGTGCTCGCGAATTACATGAACAAGGTGGGGTCCAAGTTCCTTGCTAAGAATGTCTCGGCGGCTGATCTCCAGACTGTCGGGCACGAGATTGAGGCATCGAGGAAGGCGGTGGTCGTTCTACTCCAAGAAGCCAAAGATCAGGTTGGGATTCTCTCCCCGGAGTACAAGGCGCTCAGGGCGCTTCACGATTCTCTGGATCAGGTCCGGCTCACGCTCCGGGCTAAGGAGGCGTCCGATCAGTTATTCGATGCTCTCCAGGAGGGGAACATATTCGTTGCCCGTTCCAAGCTTGATGAGTTGCAGAAGATCAGTGCTCAATTCAAGACTCGTAACTTCGATGATGTGGCTCCTCTCTGGGAGAACGCGCTCGCTGAGAAGATCGGGGTACAACAGTTTGATGAGATTGAGAAGATCGCGCTGGAGGCTTTGGAGCAACAGCATAAGCGTGCGGTTGGGAACGTCCTTCAGTCCATCGTGGAGGAGGCCGATACGAACGATGATTTCCTCCAGTTCGCAGAGTTATTGGAATCGACATTCAATAAGAGTCCATCCACTGTTTACGACGACACCATTGCAATTATTGACGGGCTTGGCCAGGTCGATGTAGCGCTCATCAATGGTGAGCCGATCCTTCAGAATCTTCGGGGGTTGGATGTCTTCTCACGGGGGTGGAATGACTTCCTTGGGTTGGACGGTGCAGTTATTCCGAGGAAGCAGCTTCACGATTCTATGGGCAGGGTGCTTCAGACGGCGGTTGATGATGCGGTGGATAAGAGCATCACGACGTACAAGGGGTTGGTCAATCAGTACGCCAACGACACTCTGGATGACTTCTGGCTGGCAGCGGATATTGATGGGGTCACTCCTCTGGAAGTCTGGGCCACTAAGACTGGCGGAGCGGATATCACGGAGGCATTGTTTGATGAGGTTGAGGAGTTTCAGAAGATACTTCTCTTCTTGTCGGATCAGGGGGTCATCCCCGAGGAGGCGGTAGGGAAGTTCATCGCGGATTCGGTATTGGCGGTAAGCACTGATGTAGCCAAGGCGCTTGACAATGCTGTGGTCAAGGTCGGGCTGGAGCTTCCTGGCGTCACGGCTACTCCTCCATCTGTCCTGGCGAAGCTAGAAGACCCTGGACATCATGCGGTGATCTCGCTGGCGGGCACCGATGAGTTGAATCCAATCGTCACAAGCGCGCTCCAGGAGATTGATGAGCCGGGGTCGCTTACCTACTTTATGACGAAGAAGCAGAAGGTTGACTTCCTCACTGATCCGAACTTCGGGATCACTTCCTACACCGTCAAGTTCAAGGGTGACGAGATAACCGGCGTTGGGCTGGAGACGGCCAAGGCCAAGTACGCAGCGAAGACCGGCAAGACTCTCACGGATACAGCGAAGGCGGTCAACAAGACTCCGATAGAGGTAACGATTGATCCAATTGCGAAGATGCCGAACCTCTTGCCATCGGCTCCGAAGTGGTACGCAGACACAGCATCTCCGGCTCAGACGGGCTTCTATTTCAAGCTCTTGGATCAGCTTCAGGATAGTCAGCCATCGGTGCACGCAGAGTTTATTGGGGTTACGTCAGGGCAGACAATCAACAAAGGTCAGATTTCAGCGTATATCGATTTGCTGAAGGATAACGCGCTTGATGCTCCGCTACCGTCAGGGCAGTTCGTCCAGATTGCGAAGCAGATTCAGAAGTCGGATACCTTCGATGACTTCTCGGCGTATCACGCCAAGTGGCTGGCGGAGCAGGCCAACGAAACGAAGACGGCCAAGCTGATCGCAACGTCTCTGGATGATGTGGATACGGTCGCGGGAAAGACGGCCAAGCTCAAGAAGGCGTCTCCTCTGGGAGAGGCTGACGCTCCACAGCAAGTGGCCAACGATGCTCAGTATGGGCCGACTGTCTCAGGTCAGGAGCAGAAGCTCGCAACGTCTGTGTCTCCGGATGTCCCGGCGTGGGATAAGCCACACAGCTACACCTACGAGGGCGACGCGGGCGGCATGGGCGGCGCTCACCGGAAGTGGCTCTTTCAGGATGAGAACGGCGACCGCTGGATGCTCAAGAATGCGGAGGGCTTCCGGGCAGACGGTGAGGTTGCCGCACACAAGATCGCGCAGATGGCCGGATTCGATATTGCCGAGGCGAGAGTATCCACTCAGACCATCGGCGGTAACAAGGTCCGCGGGTTCATGCAGAGGTTGTTCAAGAAGGGCGACATCGAGGGGGAGCTTGCTGATGTCGTCGGCGGGGTCGGGTATGCAGGGCTAGAAGTCAAGACTGTCCGGCAGATTCAACAGCATCAAGTCCTGGACTGGCTGATTGGAAACCATGACTCTCACAACAGCAACTTCCTGATTCTCAGGGACGGGCGGGTTGTCGGGATTGACAAGGGCCAGGCGTTCAAGCATTACGGCACAGATCAGCTTGCTCATGATTATCGGCCGGTGGGAAACCCTCAGAAGTTGGCGTATGAGGATTTGTGGAACGACTACCGGCGCGGGTCCATTGACATTGATCTTGATGCCATTGACGAAGTGCTCCAGCGGATCGAGGCCATTGATGACGCAGAGCTAAGGGCAACTCTCCAGGCGTATGCAGAGGGCCGGTTCAAGGCCGGGAACCGCGCGGGCTTCCTTCCGGGCACAACGGCCAACAACGCCGAGGAGTTGATCGAGCAGATCATCGACCGGAAGAATCACATCCGGCTTGACTTTGAGAAGTTCTACTTTGAGCAGGCCAAGGAGCGGGGCGTCAAGTGGACACCGGCTTGGAATAAGCCACCACCGAAGGTTGTCCAGGATCGGGTGTTCAAGGCCGGGGATATTCTCACGCCGATCACCGATGACTTCGCACAGGGCGTGCGGAATACGGGAGCACAGGGCAAGGCGCTCTACGTCGGGGGCACCGATGTTGAGAAGGGCCAGATCATGTTTGATGTGGTGCTGGATCGCCAGCAACCGACGATCAGGCATGAGAAGTTGCGGATCAATGTCAAGCTCAGGCCAGATGCACAGGCCAAGATGGAGCGGATCATTGCCGAGGAGGGTGGGTCGAAGGTAGCGGCTCAGTCGTATGGCGGACCATCCATCGCTAAGAGTCCACTGGAGGTACAGGCGGCTCAGACCTTTCATACGACATCGGTTAATGCCGCCAAGACGATCAACTCTCACATATCCAGCGGTGACTTTGCATTCAACGCATCCACCATTACCGATACGAAGAACAAGGTGATTAAGGCCAAGGCGCTCGCCGGGAAGTTTGTCGATGATGGCGTCATCACGGATGCTCAGATCAAGAAGATTCTGTTTGAGGTCGGGGATGATTTGGATGCAGCCGCGGTCAAGATAGATGAGTTGGCGGGGGAGATCATAGAGGCGAAAGCCGCGAAGCAGTTTCTCCCTAACCTGGAGGCGGCGGTTGAGCAATCTGCCAAGGATGCGTCAGCGACCAAGGTGGGATTCGTTGACGGCTTTGATGCCGAGGTTCAATGGAAGAGGCTTTCAGAGGACGCGACGGATCGAGCGGAAGCGTTCGCCGGGGCCAAGGTCGGCAAGGTCGTGGAGGTCGAAGAACCGATTGAGATCATGCGCGACTATGACCGATTCAACGTGTTCCAGACCAGGAGCCTTGAGCCGATCAGTGATGCGAACCCGATTCAGTTTGAGGGGCCAGTCCACAAGATCAATGGCATTGAGCGGGGTACGACTGTGGCGAAGGCCGATCTGAGGAACGGCCAGGAGTTGACGGTTCGCTACAACGGGGCGGAGCATCACGTCAACCAGAAGGGGTGGCTGGAGTTGGAGGTCAGTACCAAGAGCGGGACGTTGGAGGCGGAGGACATTGAGGCGGTGCACCGATTCCTGGTTGACCGGCTCGGGATAGATGCTGATCTGGCAACGTCGAAGGATATGGAGTTGACGTACTGGCGATTCGTTCATGGCTCCTACAAGCAGAACGATCTCACAGGTGACTACCTCAAGGCGTCCAAATTGGGTGATGAGAGGTTGGGAGCGCTTGGGCCATCTCCCACCAAGGACGAGGAGATTGAGGCCATCCGGAGTGCATACCGGGATGCCTTTGGCAATCAAGTTGATGACGCTGACTTCCTCCCGGTTCACGGCCGGATGATGAACGAGACTCTGGAGGAGGCGGGGCTTGGGGAGTTTGAGCGCCCGGAGCTACTGGCAGCGGAGATTCAGCAAGCGTATCAGGGCCAGACCATCTCTCATTCGATGGGCTACGGGGGCGGCTCCATCTCGGAGAACAACCTCTCCGGGGCGACCGGCTTTGGCTGGCATGGGCAGCAACAGAAGACACAGCTAGGACTTGGCTCTAGCGCCGCGTCTAACTCCAGCGATGTCGCGGTTGGTGGATCGGATGCGCTCTTCGCCAAGCAGAAGTTCTACCGCGGATCATCGACATGGTGGAAGGGTGACTTTGCCATTGTCAATCCAGGTCGTAGGGCGCGGATCGTTGGGGATTACGCCACAGACTATGACGCCTTCGGGAACCTCAAGGTCAGGTCGGAGCAGTCCAAGTTGGCGCTTGAGGAGGTATCGAGGCTGGCCAAGGAGAGCGGCAATCAGTACATGCTCCGTAACTTCATCTCCCTCTCCGATGACATTGAGATGCTGATGTTCACGGATCGGAGGACGCATCGGCTTTTTATTGATGAATACACCAGGCGCACCAAGTCCTCAACCTGGCGGGGTGTTCCTTGGGAGGATCGGTTCCAACTCAAGAACGGGGTGGACGACGATCTGCGGGTGGAGAGGTTCTTTAAGAAGTACGTTGAGAAGAATCTAGGCAATCGTCTCCGGACCAAGGTGGATGATTATCTCGGAGGGATCGGAGAGTCCTTCGATTCTCTGAAGTCCAATATCAAGCGGCTCAAGAAGAAGGGGTCCAAGCTCACCAAGAAGCTCTCCAAGGGGCGTGAGGGCAAGGTTTGGGCTACCGTGAAGAACGGCCACTCCGAGGGCAAGGATGGCTACCGGGGCATCTTTGTCCGGTATCACACATCGGAGAACGCGCTCAGCATTCCGACCGAGACGATCCAGAAGTTCCAGCTATTTGAGTCAACGATGGACAAGCACTTTGCTCAGGTCAACATCGTGGGGCCGAAGGGTGACGAGATAGCGGCGACGGTCTTTGACATGAGCGTATTTGAGATTGATCTCAAGGTCATGGGCAAGTACGAGCGGGATCGGTTCTTCGGTGAGTTTGTGGAGGCCATGTCCAACAACACCGTTGAGGACATGATTACGCGTTGGGGCGGCAACGTCTCCGGTGTTCTCTAGTGCGTAGTTATAGGTAAGGAGTCCAAATGGCTGAAGAGGAGAAACGGTTTCAAGGCTTTCTTGATGAGACGTTCCCAAGGGGAGCGTGGGTTGTCACGATTACGAGGGACGAAGGAATTGCAGCGGGCATCGAGATGGTTACAGGAAGGTTGATGGTGCAGGAGTGCCGGATTGTGAATGGAGAATGGCTCAGGTGGTTGGTGATTGATCCGATGATTCGTCCGATCACAGAGTTCACCGATACTTACGAGAAGCCATTTGAGCCGTGGATCGCCGGATCGTTGGTGGAGTCGGAGACAATGCCGGGGGTCTGGGAGGCGGAGATCGTCACGGAGCAGCGCAATGCGTTGGGCACTCCGGAGGTTCTGAGGATCAACACAAACGCGATGGTGGGCGACCGGAAGCCACTCCCTGGCAGTCGGGGATGGGTCACGGAGAAGTGGGAGGACTTTCTCTTTCCTCATGGGCTTGATGTAGGGGTTGTTGAGCAGGAGGTTGAGATAGATGCCTAAGGCCATGCTGATCGACTTCGATGCGGAGGTTGGCTTTACCTTCGATGAGATGCCGCGCATAGGCGTTTTGATCGAGGACGGGCAAGGTGGCCTTGTCATCCGGTATCGGCGGGAGATCGAGGAGCAGGAGGCTCTAACGGGACACCAGGACTACAAGCAGACGGTGGAGGCAATCACTCCGGCCATTGACGCTTGGAACAACGAAGCTGAGAAGATCGACTGGCGGGCGCTTCTCACCAGGCTGGCCAACCAGAGTTATCTTGGGTTGAGGTTCCGGGTAGTAACCTTGGTGGATGACGAGATGACTCTTGATGAGGCGTTTGCGCGCTACGTTGAGGGTGATGAGTTGATTCCGGTTGTGGAGAATGAGGCGGTAGAACTTTCTGATGTATGACAATTATGAGTTGATGGCGGCGGTGGAGTTGGCGTCCAAGCTGTACCACCATGAGTTGATGAACGGGAATGGGTTTGATCGGCAAAGGGCGCGCGACTACATCGGGTCACGGCGGCTCTTCGCTCCCGCGGCTGAGCAGTTCCGGGTGGGCTACTGTCCCGAGGGCCAGGGCAAACCGTGGATTCTTTCCAAGACTGGCAACGCTCGGCTCTTGATCGAGGCCGGAGTTCTCATCGAGGACAAGTACGGCTCAGTTCGCGATCCAATGGAGAAGCGGATTGTCTTTCCTCAGGTGAATCCATCGGGCAAGTATCTCGGGTTCACAGGCCGGACACTTCCAGGCGTCACTCATCGAGAGCGGTACATGACAACTCCGCTGACTCCGATCTTCCGGCGTCACGAAGTTCTGTATCGCATCGACTTGGCGCGCTTGGCCATCGAGAGTGAGAGGTCGGTCATCATCGTGGAGGGGATGCTGGATGCGGCGCTCATGTTTCAGGTCGGCATCCATAATGTGGTCGCGGTAGGCGGCAAGGCGCTCACGGGGCCACAGGCTCAGATTCTCTCCCGCTATGCAGCCAACCTCCAGATCATGTTTGACAACAACGAGGCGGGCCGGGAGGGGGCGTCAGAGGCTCGGCGGCGTCAGGGCATCCACTTCCAGCAAGTCTCGGTGCTGGACTATCCGGCCAAGTTCGATGATCCGGCCGAGTGGGTAGCGGATCGGATCGAGCGCAACATGCAGATCGCTTCAGCACCTACGAGTTGAGTCGGTTCTTTTCAGTCTCAATGGCGGGGTTCCTTCTGGGCTTTCTCCTCTGGGAGCTATTCTTCGTATAGAGTTGACAAGTGACAACTCATGTGGCATAATGATGGCATGACAGAAGCCACCACAGCAATCGTCACAGACCTGATCTCCAAGGTCGGCACCATCCAGTGCCCACCTCACGGGCGGGTCACTGTCACGGCTGACGGCTTCTCAGCAAACGGCACAATCGTCTGCTTCTCCTCTGCTCATGTTGTCATGGTCAGGCTGGACGGCACAGACGAGAGCGTGCACATCCCTACGAGTCTCGTCACGAAGGAGACATCATGACATTGGTAACCGAGAAGCAGATTGACTTCATTCAGGACTTGGCTTGGAAGCTGGAGCGCGAGTTGGCTCCCGGCTCTTTGGAGTCCTTGTCTCGTTCCGATGCCTCAGAGATGATTGGCGATATGCTGGCCAAGGTCAACGCACTTCCCAAGACGGCACCGACACCGAAGGCGCAGAGCACTCCTTCAGGTGGGCACTTTGACTCTCCCGTTATCGGCAAGGGCTACTACACAGTGACCGACGATGAGGGCCATCGGACCTTCCGTGTCTCTCCCTCTCAGAAGTGGGCAGACGGTAAGACCGTGATCTCAGTGCTGGCCGGACCCTCCAACGAGTTCAGCTACAAGGGTGTCGGGTTCGTCACGGATACCGGAGTGCAGCTTTGGAAGTCATACTCCAGCGACTCCCGGATGGCTTCACTCCTGGATCGCCTGGTGGCCGATGCCGAGGGCGCTCTTCAGTTGACTCTCACAATGGCAGCGCAGCATGTACTCACTTCCGAGAATTGCTTTGTGTGTGGCAAGTTGCTCACCGATCCGACATCAATCGAGATGGGGATCGGGCCGGTCTGTCGGGCGGCGTAGTACAGACTGATTCCTCCAGAATCCGAGAGAAGCGCTCCTAACGGGGCGCTTTTCTTGGTCAGGTTCCTTGACGTTCAGAACGATGTCACGATATTGTCTCTCACGCCGGTCATTCCCGTGACTGTCGCAACCGGAAAGTCGGGGGCCGCTGGATAACGGCGGCTCCCAGACTCCAGGAGGAACATTGGCGGATCATCTCTATCTAAGAGCGGGCACCGAGGGCGATGTAGTTGCTCTTGGCCCTTCGCTATTCCGTAAGCAGATTCTCCGGTACGGTGAGTGGAAGCACAAGGCCGCGCCCGGAGGCAAGCTCACCGTCACGAAAGAGTTCGTGGCGAAGATCGTGGAGAACTTCCAGAACGGGCTTCGCGATGATGTCCCGATTCCGATGGGTCACGAACGCGATGCTCTAACGAGTGTCGGCCATGTGATCGGACTGGAGCAGACCGAGGACGGGCTGTACGGGATTCATGAGATCGATGACGCATCCGACAAGATCGGGAAGACGCTCACCGGAACGTCAGCGCTCATCCAGTTGAACTACGAGGACGAGGAATCCGGGAAGGAGCATGGGCCAGTGCTGATTCACAATGCGCTCACCAATGCTCCGGTGATGAAAGGTTTGGCTCCCTTTGAGGCTTTGGCTCTCGGAGAGGACGCCGAGGAAGCGGTGGTGATGTCACTACCCAAGGAAATGAAGGCTATACAGGAGGTCAATATGACCCTGGAGGAGATTCTAGCGGCGCTAGAGGAAACTTCAGACGATGACCTTCGCGAAGCTCTGAAGGCCAAGCGCCCAGACTTCTTCGGAACCCCGAGCGGCGAACCCGCGAAGGACGACGAAGAGGCTTTGATCGCAACGGCCAAGACAGAGGCTCGCGAGGAAGTTGTCGCAGCGTTGGCTGAGAAGGGCGTCACGGTTTCTCTCTCGGAGAACGATGACGACGACAACGAGACGGAGGTAGATGTCACATCTGCTCCCGAGTTCGTTGCACTCAGCGAGCGTGTAGCCACTCTGGAGACTGAGAAGAGCACCGATGCGGCTGAGACGCTGGTGGACGGAGCCATCTCTGATGGCAAGTTCCTCCCGTCGCAGCGCGAAGGGATGCTTGAGGTCGCATTGTCGGAAGGTGGGATTGAGCGAGTCAAGAAGCTCATCCCGGCCGAGGCAATTGTCGATCTCTCAGAGCTTGGGGTGGAGGCAGGACATGAGACGAATGTTGAATTGTCCGAGGGCGATGCTGATGAAGAGGCCGACCGTCTCATTGCCAGCTACGCAACTACATCTAGCGGGAAGGAGTAGCCATGCCTCTTGACTCTCAATTTGGCTTTCCGTCCTACGCAGAGCAGGCAGTCCAGGAGGACATCGAGATTTTCGCCGGGTACTCACCCGCGCCGAGGATCGAAGGTGTCACGCTTGAGAATGGTGCCGCGGCGATTCATGCGTCGGGTACGATTCTTGGGAGGATCACAGCCAGCGGAAAGTACATCCAGTTCCTTGACACAGCCGTTGATGGTTCCGAGGTTCCCGTAGGGGTTCTCCGGAGCGCGGTTGATGCCACAGGTGCGGTTGATCGTCCCGGTGAGATGATCGTGTTTGGCGTTCTAGTCTCAGACCAGATCGCAGAGCCGACCAACGGAACGATTGCCGAGGCCATTGTCGCAGGCGGACCATTTGCAACGGCGTTTAACGACACCGTTCGCAACGTCCTGATGCTGACCTAGTAGGAGGGAGAAGAACATGCCAGAAATTAGCTTGCTCAATCCCACCGTACTCAATGGCGTCATTGAGAAGTTGGAGTTCCCTGATACGTTTGAGGGAATGACTCTTCTCGGTTCGGCTCAGCCGAATCCGTGGCCTATTGCCGAGTGGGACGTAATCGCATCCAACAAGGAGATCGCAGTTCCGAATATCCCGAATACCGAGGCGAAGATCGTCCCGCGTTTGGGCATCGGAAAGCGGACAGCATCCATGATGTATCTCCGTGAGAAGAAGATATTCAAGCCGACGACTTTGCACTGGCTGAGAACGCCGGGGCAGTTGGCTACGAAGAACGCAGAAGCGGCCGTCATGCGCGAGATCGAAGACCTGGATCGCAGGTTTACGGCTTTCGCTGAGTGGAGCTTCTGGGAGATGTTGACCGGGACTCTCACGTTGGCATTTGCCGATGTGAAGGCCGTGGTTGATTACCTCATCCAGTCATCGCACAAGACGACGGTTACAACCCCTTGGTCAACGGTGGCCACCGCGGATGTCATCGGAGATGTGTCTGCCTGGAGGACTCTCATCAACGAAGACGGAGCCGGAGCGCAGGCTGGTCGGGCGTACTTGAACAGTGCCACATTTGAGCATGTTCACAACAACGCCGACATCCAGGTGCTCTTCTCCGATAGGCTGAAGGATCAGTTCCTCTCAACCGGGACAGTCACCGGACTGCTCGGGCTGAGTTGGACTACATACGACTCTTCGTATGTCGATGCAGCCAGCGCGACGATCAAGTACCTTGTGGATGACCGCGTGGTGCTGATTGCGGATAACCCGCGTGTCCCGTACTTCCTGATGGAAGGGCCATCGGCGGATCACGAAGCTCCCGCAAACCATGTTGGCAAGTTCGCCAAGTCATGGACGGAGCCGGACCCGTCAGCGCGTCAGTATCTTGAGGAATGGCAGTTCCTCCCGATCCTTGAGCGCCCAGATCAGATCGTCAACGCAGACGTATCCTGATCCGAAGTTGTGATATCGGTGGAGGGCTTAACGGCTCTCCACCGTTGCCACGGGAATAACAACGGAGGTCTTTGATGTCGAAGTTTGTTGAGGTTCTGGTTGACGGGTTGACCGTCAGAGGTCAAGTCCGATCAGCCGGTGATACTGTCCAGGTGCCGGAAGGCTTCCTGATTCAGAGTAAGCGGAAGCAAGTGGCGCGTTGGGGTCATCCCAAGCTCCATGAGATCAGCCGCGACGATCATGTGAATCGTGGTGGTCAGGTGTTGGAGAACGATCCAGTACCGCCAGCCGGAGTAGTCAAGGAGCCAGCGGCTTCAGAAGCTCAGGAGACGCCTGAGGATGACTCAGGTGGAGAAGTTGTTGAGCCAGCGGCCCCTTTTGAGGCGTTGTTTGGACTCGGCGTAGAGGACACCCTGGAGGCTGTAAGACAGTTTGGCGAAGACGAGTTGGCACAGTTCGTCTCGCATGAGATCGCAGGAGAGAATCGTTCTGGAGTGCTCGGGCCGCTAGGCGCTGAGTAATCCCCGAGGAGATGTGATGGAGGCTGTGAGTGGACGAGGAGGATCGGGTGGAGCTTCGGGAGGCGGTACGCAACGTGCTTCAGTCTGAAGGCATCACGATGGAGGAATTGGCAACGGTTCCCCGCGACCTTGGACTCCTTGTGAACGTGGTAGTCGGGCCGATCAAAGAGGACTGGCGCGGCGTACCTGATCCGGACGGTGAGCGAGATCGCAAGCAGGGGTCCGCGTATCGAGCGGAGAAGGCTCTTGACCTTGCGCGCAAGGTCGAACACGCGATGGGCAACGGAGGGATTCCAGCCAGGCTCTCCACAGCGGATCGGGCCGCAATCTGGACGGCATCCGGGACGGTTGCAGCGGCCATCGTCACGGCTTTCGTGCTTTGGCTGATGAATGGTGCTTAGAAGATGGCCACCTTCGCGGGCGGCTGGTAAGGTCGAAACGATGAAAGATCGTGAGGAGAAAGTTCATGCCGATTCATGCTGACATAGAAGCGGGCGCATACGATCCCGCTGACGCAGCTAGTGTCACGGCTGAGTCTCTGGCAGAAGCGGTAGAGGCGGCTCACTCGCTTGTCGAAGAGATCAAGGCCGTCCAATACGAGATACGAGACAACACCGGGAAGCGCTTTGTGCTTGAGGCTCTGGCCGAGAGTGACGCCGAATTGATCGTCGCGATTGACGCGGCCAATCAAGCGGGGCGGGTCTACGGGCGATTCGTCGGTTCCGGTTCCGGCCAGACTGTCGCGGTTGGGACCGCGCAAGACGGAGAGGAGGCCGGTAGCTGATGGCTGACTTTGTAATCAACCATTCTCTCGGGCGTACCGCGGAGATTTTTGACGACGGTGCTAACTGCATCCTGGTCACACTCTCAGCGATGGATGCCGATGCCACAGTGAAGGATGGGAACCCGGACAACGTGCTAGGCGGAGGCTCCGGGATTCTTGATCTCGGTGGCACCACAGAGCAGACCGGCTCAGCGTGGTCACCGCGCAAGACGATTGCCAACGGTTCCATCACGGTGACGGTGGATGACACAGGCGACAACGTGAGGGTCTTCCTTCCGGACCAGACCTACACAGCGGTTGCCGCTTCCAACGACACAGTGGACATGTTCGTGTGTGAGGACGGCGCTTCGGATGCACTCCGGAACGTGCTCACATCTCACGATTTTGCTGTCACCACCGATGGCAACGATGTCACGGCTGACTTCAACGTGACCAACGGGTTCTGGACTTCCAGCTAGACCTAGAGACGATCCAAATGTGAAGGCTCTCTGCTAATGCGGGGAGCCTTTGCTGTGAGTAGGATGGCGACAATATGGAGTGGGCGATTTTTTACGACGATCCGGAGCTTGATCGTTGGTCGATAGATGGGGCAACACCGGAGGATGTACCGAGGCTAGGGGTCCAGGCTGTGGTTCAGGCTGATGACTGGCTAGGCCGGGAGCTTCTGATCCAGAAGGAGTTCTACTGGCTCAACTATGAGGAGATGCGCTGGTATGGGGGCGACTTGTTTGGCCTCTTCGATTATCTGTCATCGACCGGACCTAAGACGATGGTGTTCGGGCGGTATGTGCATCGGGATGTGTATCAGGCCGCGGTGCATCGTGCTCAGCATGACGATAGGTTGCCGCGAAAGTCGGCGTACTCAAGAGATGAGAAGAGCGCATATCCTGATGGGCTAGAAGCCGGGATCAAAGGATGACGCCAAGACGCCGGACGACTCTCGCTGATTTGCTGTGGGATGCACAGCCGGTCACTCCCCGGCTGGTGGAGATTACGCGGGCCATTCTCGGCTCGGATATGTTCGATCCGACAACCGCGCACTCACGGTTTCGCAATGATGACGGCTCTGAGTCAGCGGCTACATGGTCGGACGCCGAGGACACCGATCCAGTTTCGATCAGTGTCACCACCATCTTCCGTATCCGTTTCACGGTTGAGCAACAGAACACAGCATCCGGCTCCGAGACGTTCCAGCTTCAGTACGACAACACCACCAAGAGCACCGGCTTTACCGATGTCACCACAACGTCAGCACATCTCCGGTCGGTGGCTTCCGCTGATACGAGTTGGACGATCAACGATGGTGATGCCACCACCGATCAGATAACCGGCGCTGGCTCCTTTGTCGCTGGAGAGATGGACGAAGACGGAGCTATTGGCTCCATCTCCTTCTCCGGGAACGACCACACACAGATTGAGTTTGTTGTTGAGATTCAGGCCGGGGATGTTGACAACAACGACAACATTGATCTCCGGTTGGTCAATGCGATGGGCCAGGCGCTCAACGCTGATGTAGTTCCATCCATCACGGTTGTTGAGGCCGGGGGAGCTTCCGATCACAACCAGAGAGCATTCCGGATCAGGACTACCGATCCCGCGATCAACGCCAACGGCGGCGGCGATTGGGAGGCGGCAGAGAACGTCGATGCCACCATTGATATGGACACCTTGTTTCGGCTCCGCTTTGAGGTCGAAGAAACCGAGGCCGTTTCTGATGGCGGAGTCACCTATAAGTTGCAAGTCTCCAAAAACTCCGGTGCGTATGTCGATGTGGTTGATGCGGTAGATTCATGGCCGTTTCTGCTCGGTGGAATAGCTTCGGTAGAGATGATCGTGGACTCGGCGGGATATGTTGACAACGCTGCGACCACCGACATCCTCACCACTAGCTCTACTTCGTTTGTGGCCGGTGTCGGGATGGAAGACAACCTTTCAACGACGATCACCCTCAACAATCAGCACACCGAATTGGAGTGGGCGGTGGTTATCCCCCGCTGGTACGACGCTGGCAAGAACGCCGACGCAGACACCTTTGATTTCCGGGTGGTTGAATCGGACGGCACCTTGTTCACGGGCGACACTAACTCTGGCTATGACCAGATTCCACGGATCACGGCCAACCTAGCGGTCGGTCATATCGGCGGCACCTACATCGAGCAGCCTGGTCTGATTGGTCCGTTCATAGACGCCAACGGCAACCTATACGCACTCACCGAGCAGACCAACACAACCAATACTCCGCTGGTACACAAGTCCACCGATGGGGGTGACGTTTGGGATGAGGCTCAGGCCAGCGGCAGACCCACTCAGTCGGACCCTGAAGGACTCTGCGGGTTCGTGGAGGCTGATGATGTTCTCCACATGATTCATCGTAGAGGCGATCACGCCATCTTCTATCACGAGTACAACTTGAGTTCGGCACCGTCGAATCCTGATACCTGGCAGACCATCGATCAGTCGATTGACGGTAACTCTGGTGGAAGGATCGCTAGTTCGGATGATTGTTCGATTGTGGTCCGGGCCAACGGTGACAAGTTTGCTTTCTACACCGGATTGGTGGGAGGCAATGGCACCATCTTCTACAAGGTGTGGGAGGGAGCATCCTGGAATACGAGGGTCGAAGTTGACACCGAAGCTTCCACCGACTTCACCGCTGTTTGGGCAATCCTTGATTCCAACGATGACATCCAGGTCTATTACTTGGACTTCACCAACGGGATCATCTACCACAAGGAGATTGCTTCTGGTGGTGTCACGTTGGGCAGTCGTACTTCGATGGTTACCACAGTGCGGGCCAGCGCCAATAGCTTTGCCGCCAACATGTTTGTTGAGCAATACCTGGACGGGGCTGTAGATGTTGAAGTGCTTGGCTACATGAATACTGGCAACCTTCTTCTCTCATCGACTCATGTGCGGGATGGGGTAGCACAGACTGAGAAGGCATCCTTCACCGACAATAATCTGGAACATTCTCAGGGCACTTCGCATCAACCTGTGGCTGATTTTGGGGTTGATGGACTGAAGGTACATCTCCTCTACTCAGAGGATGTGGTCCACGATATTTGGACTTCTAGCTCTGATGATGAGGCCGCTTGGATTGCTGACGTTGAGGAGAAGGATGCGGTCAAGGCTCAGTACATCCGCGCGAAGGTATTCACTCATTCGTCGGGTAACGGTTCGGCCACGGTTCTCGGCTACATATGGGAGACGGGGGCTAACGGAGATAGTCCAGGCTTCGTCCGCTATGACGAGATCGTGCTCTCCGCAGGCGCGCAGATTATCGCGGTCGGCACAGCGTCAGAGCTTGATGTTGCTCAGATTGTCCTTCCGGTCAAGCCAATCGTCACGGCGGTTGGTACTCCGGCAGAGACGGAGGTTGCTCAGATCGTGCTCCCGGTCAAGCCGATAATCAAGGTCATCGGGACTCCAACAGAGACGGAGCTTGCTCAGATCGTGGCCGCGATCAAGGTCGCTCAGCTAGGTACTCCAGCGGAGACGGAGGCCAGCCAGATCGTCACGCCGATCAAGCCGATCATCAAGGTCATTGGAACACTGGCAGAGACGGAGGTTGCTCAGGCGGTCATCCCGGTCCAGTCGCAGGTTGTCACGGTTGGGACAGTTTATGAGCAGGAGGCCGAAGGGTCGTTTCTCTTCTTGGATGGGACTGATGCGG
>SDBS01003401.1_pt1 | contig 15633 bp, 11 predicted proteins | sample 2277091 | NCBI WGS metagenome assembly SDBS01 (sample SAMN10404972, study PRJNA504765) | marine sediment metagenome | isolation source: marine sediment core GS10_PC15, 163 cmbsf | place: Arctic Ocean: Southern Knipovich Ridge | collected 2010 | reverse complement strand
TAATCTATCTGTGTCGATTCCCTCCTGATTCTGCAGACGTAAACTCCGCAGGTACGATAGTTCTTCTCCTCCTGGCCGCAGGTAAACCAGATCAAGCAGCGCCTTTTCCGGTTCTGCTAGATAAGCGCTTTCGCCACCCCCCAGATCCTCCAGGTTAAACGCAAAAAAGCGCTCCGCTTTAACTCTTTGGAACCGATACTTCCCTAATGGTGTGGCAAATTCCTTGGGCCTATCCGAGGTCACGCTGGTGATTACCGGAACGTATTCAGGAATCAATCCATAATAAGCCAGAGCGGACTGCAAGCTGATATAGGACGGCCGCACCAGCTGATTGGCTACTAGAAATGGATGCGGCCTGGTTTGTTGATACGGTGGAGCTAGGGCATACACTCCCCGTCGGAGCTGGTAGACCTTGCCGGCCTTGACCCAGCGTCCCAGCTGGCGCCGGACATGGACGGAATCCACATCCCCAGCCAGCAGCAAACCCGTTCGGAATACCGGTTCATTTCCAACAATTTCAAGCATTTGATCAAATTCCATGCAGTTATTTTGCCATTAATGGCAAATTAATGCAATGGTTTCGCCTGATTTCCAGTCAGACGCCCGTAAAAGTTTCCCCCTGTTATCTCTCATTTAGAGGGTGAATATAAACGATTTTTGGCAAATTAGATAACCTATTTGGAGGTTTTTCTCTTTCATTGCACCACGATTGCACCAGGTAACATTTTAAACTTCCTAAAAAATCACATCATATAAGCGATTTCTTGATTTTTCCCCTCTAAAAAGATACAATCTTCCCACCGCGCACCCGTAGCTCAATGGATAGAGCGTCTGAGACTTCGAAACAGCAGGTTGGGGGTTCAACTTCCTCCGGGTGCGCCAGAGATGCGGCGGTTTATTTACGAGAACCGCTGCATTTTTTATAATTTGTTTTTAGATGGGAAGGTTACTGTCATTGCTAAAGTTATCGGTTTCACTACTGTCCAAACCCTCAATGCAATCTGCAACTCAATTACCCCTGGAAGACGATCTACTCTATCATTCTCCTTCTCTCTTTGCCTGGCAGCATAGATCCTTCTAGTGCTGGTCAGCAGTATCCAAAGGATCATGCGAGACAAAAGACCGCATCCACCAAGATAATTTATTATTGTCTGCTGTTCTTGACAACCTCTCCCTCACGCACTACAAGAGATATCTGGCGCATCTGCTCGATATCAGTTAGAGGGTCTCCATCAATCGCGATGATGTCAGCAAGCTTTCCGGGTGCCAGTGTGCCGATATCCTCCCAGCCCATCGCTTCAGCTGCCCAGCCTGTCGCCGCCTGAATTGTTTTCATCGGAGAGCACCCATATTTAACCATATTGCTCATCTCAATTGCCATTGCATGTTCGCGCGAGGAACTGTTCCAACAATCAGATCCAGCTGCCAGCTTTAACCCCGCTTCCTGGGCATAGGTGATCGACTCTCTCTTCCGGACCATATATTCTTTGGATTCCGCAAGATTTTTCTTCGCCTTTTGCACAATCCTAAGATCATCAGATTTAAGCTGCTCTTCATACATTTTGTCTAAATAGTTACTCACCGTCGCAGTTACCGTCCAGGTTATTCCTTTTTCCACTGCCAGGTCAATCTCCTCATTTGATGGTGCGCCATGCTCAAAGGTATCAACCCCGGCTTTTATCGCCATCGTCTGTGAGGGGGGCTTGCCGGTATGACAGACAACTTTAAGCCCCAGCCGATGAGCCTCATCTACAGCTGCATCTAACTCTTCTTGAGTAAGATCAGCACCGTTATTAGCCAGTTTAATAAAATCTGCACCAGCTCGCTGCTCCTCACGCACCGCGCGACGAAAGCCGTACGGACCATCCACTTGGTTAGAAAAATCGGGCAGGAAATGACAGTGTCCTCCAGTAGGCGTGATCAGCCGACATGCTATAAATATCTTGGGGCCCAAAATCCAGCCATTCTGGATAGCCCATTTAACCTCCGGCATGACGTCGAGAAGGCCGCCAGTGTCTCGTGCAGTAGTAACACCCGACATTAATGCCTTGTGGAGGTAGCTGCTAGCCTTAAGGGCAGTTGTGATAGGGTTATATACTTTAGCTATATCATCAGCGTACGTGTAGGTCATTGAGTCTGGTTCTTCCCAGTAATAGCTGGGATGGACATGCATGTCGATCAGTCCGGGTAATAGGGTTGCCTTGGGCAAATCAACGACCAGGGCCTCGCGGAATTTTGGTGCTCCGGATTCTGGACCAGCATAGGCAATCTGCCTGCCGCTGATGGCGACCAAGCCGGATGAAATCGGTTCCGCGCCTGTACCATCGATCAAAGACTTACCACGAATAACAAGATCAACCTTTTCTTGAGACATATCAAACTCCTCTCGAATCAACTGCTTTCTTCCACTCGCCGTTCAACAACCTTTCTTAGTTGCATTTGGATATCCTCAGGAAGAAGTTCTGGCTGGTGATTGTCCAATATTTCTTGAACCCGCTCGGTGGCTCTTTCTGCCAAAGATTTGCTTCCTTTTCTTTCCCAATCAGGATAATTACCGCGTTCGAACAGACCAGGATACCAGGAATCCTTGTAATGCTTTCGAGTGTGTTTGGTCTTCAAAAATGTATCGTTCACATCAAGGCTTGCAACTTCATCCAAAGCCAAAGTTTCATCGTTCACCTCAATACCCTTGAAGAAGGCTTTGACCCAATCGACGATCTGGTCGCAGATCGCCAGTTGAGCAAACGAATAAGTTAACCCAGATTCAAGGTACCCAAGATCATGAATGATGTTGCCGCCCATCAGCACATCCGCCAGGATCGTGAGAGCTGCTTCTGCCGCGGCTTGCTGGTCTACAACCTTTGAATCACTTCCACCGGCCAGTGCGAACGAGGGCACGCCGTAGCGCTGTACTACCGACCGCATGAATCCCTTCTCAGGATACGCATAAGGCGAGACCATTGTCCTCATGTCCAATGAAGCAGGGTCCATGGCAGAGATGATCATCGGGGCGCCTTCCCGGTTGAGTTGGGAAACCACAATCCCGAGGAGCACACCTGCGTTATCGAAAGCCACAGCGCCGGCCTGTGTCATCGGGCTGTAGACTCCGGCATTCGATGCAGGGATATACAACGCAGGCAAACCCTTGCCTGAAAGATAGAGCAATTTTTGTAGTGGTTCGGCATTGTGAACCCTACCGGAAACCACATTGATATAACAGGTCAGGATCGGTTTTTGCCTGAGTGCTTCTGGGCCTCCAATGATCACCTCAGCCATTTCAACCGCATCCTCAAGTGCCTCCGTCTCATATGAGACAACGATGACCGGTTTCGTAGTATGGTTGAAGATTGCTTCAATCTGGTAGGTGTCCGCCAGAGCTTTATCGACATCTGTTGGCAAAACCATCGACATGACAAAGTCAATATTGGGCAATGCATCACAGATTTTGGTACCATCGATAACGTCTTTCAAAACCGGTTTGCGTCGTTCTCCAGTCCGGTGATCGATGATATTTAGGCAATCAGATCCCGGGCCAAAAAAGCAACGCTCCTTCCCCAGAGGCATCACAGAATTTCCCAGCCGGTCATAAAGGGTTACCTCCTTGGGAACGGTTGACAAGGCCCTTTCTACGAGCTGGTGAGGAACATGCACCAGATTCCCATCAGTTACTTTAGCACCGGCTTTTTCCAATAGATCAATCGCTTCTTGCAAATGAAGGCGTACACCAATACCCTCCAAAATCTCAAGGCTGGCTGCATGGATCTTTTGCGCCTGCTCATCTGTGAGATGAGTGATACCGACACCCTTTGTTTCCCGGTCACTAATATTTGTCCAATTCATATATGAAAATCTCCTTCTTGATTTATTTAAAATATGCTGTTCAGCAAACTGCTTGTCAAATTTTTATATCACGACAATAATCCTAATTTGATATCTTCCTGAAAATAGCACGCTGCCAAATGATCTTGCCTCTCCCCTGGCTGCAAGAGGGGTTTTTCTATGCTGCAGCGCTCCTGGGCATAACGACAACGGGGGTGGAAGTGACAACCTGACGGAGGTGTACGAGAACTGGGGATCTCTCCGGTCAGGATGATACGCTTACGCTTTCCGCTCATACGCGGATCGGGCATAGGAATAGCAGACATCAATGCCTCAGTGTAAGGATGACGCGGGCGATCGAAGAGGTCTTGTGTCTTGGCTAATTCCACCACCTTTCCCAGGTACATCACAGCAACCCTGTCTGCAATAAAACTGATCACATTCAGGTTGTGGGAAATAACAATATAGGTCAAATCTAAACGTTGTCGTAAATCTTTTAGCAGGTTCAGGATTCCTGCAGCCACAGAGACATCCAATCCAGAGGTTGGCTCATCGGCAACCAATATCTCTGGGTTGAGAGCTAAGGCTCTCGCAATACCAACACGGCGCGCCTGGCCCCCAGAAAGTTGGTGCGGGTACTTATCGGCTTGTTCGGACGAGAGCCCGACCATTTCTAATAGTTCATCAACTTTATTCTCACTCTCAACCGGGACATTGTGTATTTTAAAAGGCTCAAGCAACAATGAAGATACTTTCATTCGCGGGCTGAGACAAGAGATGGGATCCTGGAAGATCATCGCCATCTGCGCCCGCATCGGACGGATGGCGGACTGGCGAAGCGACGTGATGTTCTGCCCATCCACCACAATTTCTCCAGCAGTAGACGACTCCAAACGCAGAATTGTGCGTCCCAGCGTGGTTTTACCTGAGCCAGACTCGCCCACCAGCGCAAGAATCTCGCCACGACGAATAGAGATATCCACACCATCCACCGCTCGCACGATCCCCCCGCGTTGGCCTAGCGCCTTGCCCAGCAAGGGGACATGGTCATTGAAATAGGTGCGCAGTCCTTTCACTTCCAGTATCATATCCTGGTTCGCTTCCCGCTCCTCAATTTCGGCAGGCGGAGTAGTCTCAACAGGTATTTCTTCAATCTGGATATTCCCATGGCAGACATGGCAGGACACATAGTGCCCACCTATTTGCATCGTCTTTGGCTCAATGGTGTGGCAGATCTCCAGTGCATAGTCACAACGAGGTGAGAATTTGCAGCCAGATGGAAGTTCCTTTAGGCTCGGAACCCGACCGCGGATGGTTCGCAACCGCCGGGCACGCATGCTGTGTGAGGGATGCGAACGCATAAGCGCACGGGTATAAGGGTGTTCAGGCTTTTCAAAAATCGTTAATGTCTCTCCAGACTCGACGATGCTGCCAGCATACATGACTAGTACTCGGTCACAAAGCTGTGCCACCACCCCCAAATCATGAGTAATGTACAGTATAGCGGTACCCAGCTCGTTCCGAAGTCCTTTGATCAGGTCTACAATTTGTGCTTCCAGCGTCACGTCCAGGGCTGAAGTAGGTTCGTCCGCGATCAGAATGGACGGATTAGATAAGAGTGCGGAGGCAATCATGATTCTTTGACGCATCCCACCTGAGAATTGATGTGGGTATTCTTTGATCTGGCGTGCAGCGTCAGCAATACCAACCCGGTCAAGCATTTCAACCGCTCGAGTTCGCAAAGCCTGGCGAGTCTGGTGCTCATCATTTGCTTGATGCGCCCGAAGAATATCTATCATCTGCTCCTCAACGCTGAACACGGGATTCAGACTGGTCATCGGATCTTGAAAGATCATGGCCATATCTTTACCTCGTATATCGCGCATTGCCTCCTTATCGATTTGGCGCAAATCTTTCCCCTGGAAGAGTATCTGGCCGGAGGAAATCTCTCCGTTGGGTGGCAGCAGGCGCAAGATGGCCGAGGCGATCGTGCTCTTGCCACAGCCGGATTCGCCCACGATGCCAACGATCTCACCCTCATTCACCTCAAAATTGGTATCGCGGATCGCAGTCAACACTCCCTCGCGGGTATGGTATTTGATCTCTATGTCTTTAACCTGCAATAAAGCGCTCATCGGCCCTCCCTCGTCCCGGCCAATCGTGGATCGAGCACGTCGCGCAATGTCTCACCCAGTAAGGTGAAACCAAGCGTTGCCAGGACCAGCACAAGCCCCGCCCAGGTGATGGGCCAGGGCGTTTGGCGGATCTTCTCATAACCTTCCGCAAGTATGGCACCCCAGCTGGGGGTTGGCGGGCGTACCCCCATCCCCAGGAAGGAGAGACCAGCCTCAAAGATAATCACCCAAGGTAGGTCCATGGCAGCCATGATAAGCAGCGGGGGCAGTATATTAGGCAGGATGTGGTTCTGGGCAATGCGCCATCGGCTTGCTCCAAGTGAACGTTCCGCTTCAACATAGACATTTTGTTTGGCAGCCAGAACCTGGGCCCGGACGATACGTGCATAACCAGGCAACCAGCTCAACCCGATGACCAACACCAGATTGAGAAGACTGGGCCCCAACAGCACCAGGAAGGTGAGCGCAAGCATGAGAACCGGAATGGATCGAAAGGTGTCCATTAATACCAGCACCACGTCGTCGACTATCCCCCCCAGGTAGCCGGCCAGCATCCCGAAAATAAGCCCCCCGACGAAGGCAATACTCATCGCGGGCAGGGCGACACTGAATGCGATGCGGGATCCAAAGATAAGCCGTGAAAGAATATCTCTCCCAATATGATCAGTCCCCAACAAGTATTGTTCAGAAGGCCCCTGCAATCGATTGGGAATATCCTGGTCAGCATAACCATACGGAGCCAGCAGTGGGGCAAAGATCACCGTGAGCACAAATCCCAGCACAATGATAAAGCCAAGTGCACCCAGTGGACGGCTTAACACCTCACCCAGCACCGGTATACGGTCAAGAAAACGTTGCAGGCGATTTCTTCGTCGGGTTACAAATTCCATCTTATACTCCTCCCTGACTTTCGAGCTCGATTCTGGGATCAAGAAAAGTATAAACCAGATCGGTCAACAAGTTAGCGATCACAAATAAAAAGGCGGCCACGAGAACGCCAGCTCGCATGGCGGGAAAGTTGCGGGTTTCTACTGCCTTATAGATCAGCCGGCCCATACCTGGCCGTGCGAAAATGATTTCCACAAAGAGCGCACCACCTATTAGATTACCAAAGCCCAAGCCCAGTACTGCCACGGTAGGGACCAGGGCGTTCTTGAGCGCGTATTTGTAGAGTATCAATCGCTCACGTAATCCAGCCGCCATGGCAGCCCGGATATAGGTTTCGTTGAGCACCTCCAGCAAACTGGCGCGCACCAGCCTAGCCAGGTAGCCAACCCAATTGATTGCCAGAGCGGTGGTGGGTAAGATCAAGTGTTTGAGGTAGTCGATTGCGTCCCCTTCTTCTCCCAGGCCAATGACGGGCAGCCAGCTCAGTTCCACGGCAAAGAGACGCAGCAGGATCAGACCACTCACATAAGTCGGCACAATGATAAAAGAAATCGAAATAATAGCGGTAAAACGGTCTAGCCAGGACCCAGGATGGGTGGCCGAAAAGACCCCCAGCGGGATGCCTATCAGGATAGATACCGCGATGCTGCTTAGAGCGAGGGTGATTGTATGCGGGAGGACGCTGGCAATCGAATCGGCGATCGGCCTTCCGGTAAAAACATCATTTCCAAAACTGCCGTGGAGGAGGTTGTTGATAAAATTCCACACCTGCACCGTCACCGGTTTATCCAGGTCCATCTCGGCCTTAATGCGGGCAATGGTCTTTTCAGAAGCCCGGGGACCAAGCATCGCCCGGGCAGGATCTCCAGGGACGATATGGACCAGCAGCGACAACAAAACAGTCAACAAAAAAAGCACCAGGATAGTCATGAATATTCGTTTCACAAGATAGATTTGCATATTGAAATCCTTTATAGCCGACCTTTGGCTGTACGTTCCGACACGGTCATTGATTTAATTGTAATGCAAGGTCCCTGTTGGCTATCGGTGCTCACCCTTTATGTGGATTGTACGCGTGCGCTGTGGTGATCAGCGTATCAATCAGTCTCGGATTAGTATCCAACGGGAAGGGGCTTCCCGTACTGAGCAAAAAACCTTGTGCATCCTGGCCGATCCGCAATTGCCGATTCGCTTCAGCCGCCATATCTTCCAGGGAAGCATTCTGTCCATATCTCACTGCATCAATATTGCCTAAGATAGCTGTTCGCCCGGCAACCTTGCGCACTACCTCTTCAATCTCGATCTCGAAATTTTTCTTACTCTCTTCCACACCCACTGCTGCGATATCGTACTCAGAAATTCGATCCAGGCGCGGTATCACGTCTCCACAGACATAGTGAATTGGCTGCAAACCCAGACCGCGCATGTATTTAAAGTAGGGCTTATTATAGGTGAATACAAACTCATCGTAGGCGTGGGGCGATATTATATCTGCTCCGGTAAAAACCTCCTCAACATAAACTCCGTGAATACCAACTTTAGCCCAAACCTCCATTTCCTTTTTTGTGACTTCCATTTGGCGCTCAAGAATATAGTGAAATAGTTCAGGGCGCTTGGATTGAATGACCATTAATCCCTTGAACCCTAAAATATCATAGGAGTAAGAAAAAGGGGTATCGAGGATCGTGGTAATAAAAGTTGAATCACCATAATCGGCCACTATTTGTCGTGGTAAATCAAAATCCCCCCGCTCTAATATCGCTTTCGGGTCAAGAAGTGGCAAGCGAATATCAACCTGATCTTCGTTCTGAATATCTCCTGAGATATCCCAGATGTCCTTAGCAGCATCAATCTCTAACGTGTTCTCCATGCTACCCCAGGGGAGTGGGGAGTCGTGCATCGGCTGGCGCTCGCCCGTTTCCTTGTTCTCGTAGCTTAGCACGCCATCCTCTGCCACGATATCGGTCCGCTCAGCCCAGGATCGGCTCGCTCCCTGGCTGATCTCCATCCAGTCTGGCCTTTCTTTGAATATACTATAGGCTTCATAGACTGCCTGGGCACGAAAAAGAGTATCTTCCTGATGATCAACAGGATAGCTTTTAAGCCCTCGCATACGTCGCCGATACTGCTCTATATAATAAGCACGTTCGAAATCAGCCAGGAACAGGATCAGGTAGGCAGGTGCAGCCGGGACCTGATCGGGGGTTTTACCTCTGAGGACCTGAAATACCCGTTCTTTTGATGTCGACATAATATGTTCCCAGTGAGTGTAAATTGGAAATGTTGGGTACCCTTCGGGAGGTAAGTCAAACAGCAAAAGTACGGGCCCGCACGTAAGCGTGCAGACCCATACTCGATTATTATACGTCAAGGTTCAAACCGAAGAATAACCCTATTCTGCTGGTCTAAATGTGAAAAAGATAGGATCGTTCGAAACGCCATAATCTACCATAAGGTCTGCCCGGTTGGCATTGGCACCTCGGCCGTGGGTTAACCAAATGGTGTGAACACCGTCATTCCATATCTTCTCCATCTCCACGTGAAGCTGTTGGCGTTCTGCCGGGTCCTGGCTAGAAAGGGATTGGTAATGCAAGTCGTCATATTCTTCGCTGCACCACCGCATCCAGTTCCAGACACCGACCTGATCACAGATGAACCACATCGAAGCCCACGTGGGGTCGGGATACATGACATAGCCAATAACGAACAGCTCCATGTTGATTCCCTCGTCCCCCATTCCAAGCTCCCAAAAAGCAGCCGATTCGACTGGGTTGATCTCCAGGTTGATGCCGATCTCAGCCAGGTTTGCCTGCATAACCTCGGCGATAAAGCCATTTGCCGGGTAACTGCTGTCAAATTCTACCTTCAGGTCAAGGCTTTCTAGTCCTGCTTTAGTCATATACTCCTTGGCCAGTTCAACATCCCGCTCAAAGACTGGAGCATCTTCCCAGTAACCAACCACACCAGGTGGGATTAAGGTTTTGGATTGGTCAACAAGCCCATCGTAGGCAACCTGGAGGATGCCGGGAACATCAATCGCGTAGCGGATCGCCTGGCGGACATTGATGTCCTGCAGCTTGGGGTTTTCAACATTCATACCAATCCATTCAAATCCCATGGTCGGTAGGACGGAGACCGAAAAGTCGGGGTCGGCTTCAAAGCGTTCCACAGAAACAAGCTCAATCATGGTAAAATCGATTTCTCCAGCTTCAAGGGCAGCCTCAGCGGCCTGGGTGTCATCGATCATCAGTAGGTGAATCTCGTCATAGTAGGGCGCTTTGCCATGATAATCGGGGTCTCGCTCGAGGACGATCTTTTCCATTGGAACCCATTCGGCATAAGTGTAAGGCCCCACACCAACAGGATCTGTGCCAAAAGCTTCGACGCCAACTTCTTCGATATACGCTTTAGGTACAATCTTGCCGCTGTACTCGGGCAATGTCGTGGTCCACAGAGCTGCAGAATATTCGTTCAGGATAATGGTGCCTTCATATTTGCCGGTCACCTCAACGTGATCCAGGGTGGCCCAGTCGTCATAGTACCAACCGCCCAGTTCCTCATCAATCATACGCTCAAAAGAGTACTTGACATCTTCAGCTGTCACCTCACCATAGCCGCGCTGCCACATGATACCCTCTTTTAGCTTGAATTTGATCTCCAGGCCGTCGTCCGAGGCCTCGATCCACTCTGCCAGATCATTGACCATCTCGTGCGTGACAGGATCGTGAACCACCAGGCTGGGCAGGACCATTTCTCCGATCTGGGCATCGCTGGTGTAGGAAATGAATGCGGGATCTACACTAGTAACATCATACCCCATGTTCACCCTCAAAATCTTGGGTTCTGCGACTTCGGTTGTTTCTTCGGTCGCGACTTCGGTTGTTTCTTCGGTCGCATCTTCAGTTGTATCTTCGGTCGTATCCTCAGCAGGAACATCAGCTTGATCCTCGGCGGTGTCAGGGACTGTCGCGGGTTCTTCCTTAACAGCACATGCCGCCGTCAATAGACTGACAATAACCAAAAGACTAACCAGAATCCATAGTTTCTTCTTCATATTATATTTCTCCTCATTTATCTAATGGAAACAGTTTAATCAGAAACTATACTTACATTCGTTCAAGGTATAATCTGTCGCTTCACCTCCTCAATCTAACAAGTTTATAGTGTTTGGAACACCTTCATAACTTGAGAATGAATGAACCAATGGAGATATTCCACAAAATTTCAAAATTTTAGTCTATTTTCAAAATATGAGCTTTATTTCATCTTAGCATTTCAAAAACCAGCACACATCGGAGCTTAAGCCAGTTTTTGTCTCATACAAAAAGCCAGTTCTAAGAACTGGCTTTTTATGTCAAATGATAGATATGAATACCTTTACTCTTCATCAAGACTCGCCAGCCCTTTTCGCAGCGCGTAAAGGGCCGCTTGCGTCCTGTTTGCCAATTGCAGCTTTTCCAGGATATTACTGACATGGGAACGCACCGTACGAAGTGTGATGCTCAATCTTTCACTAATCTGCTGGTTAGAAAGACCTTGCGCCAGCAGTTGCAGCACCTCCACCTCGCGGACTGTCAACGGTTCCTCGGTCGGCGGTTGATCTGTTGGGCGGTTGAGTTCCTGGATCACTCGCAATGCCAAGCTGGGCTGCAAAGATAGTTCTCCCCGATTGACGTCATGAATTGCTTGAATCAACTCATCGGAGGAAGAATCCTTTAGTAGATAACCCCGAGCGCCAGCTTTTACAGCCTCGAAGGCTCTCCTGTCTTCAGAAAAACTTGTAAGTACCAAGATTTGGGCATTTGGGTTCTCACTGATGATCTCTCCAATCGCTTCCACACCATCTTTGCGCGGCAATACTAGGTCCATCAGGATGATATCAGGCCGCAGTTCCCGCGTTAGATGCACCGCCTGATCGCCGTCACCAGCCTGCCCCACCACTTCAAATTCGGAGTACTCTTCAATTAACGCACACAAACCCTCACGAACTACATTGTGATCGTCAACCACAAGAACACGAATCGGTTCATCCATCATTTCTTTTCCTTTTTCGTTTTATAGTGACTTTGACGCAAGTCTCCTTGCCGGACTCCGAGTCAATTGACAGCGTTCCACCTAACTCTTCAGCCCGCTCACGCATGATAACCAATCCCAGACCACCCAACTCAGCACAATCACCTGGCTCAAAACCACAGCCGTCATCGACAACCTCCAGGCTTACAGTTTGTTTTCTGGCTTTGATTTTAATGAGTATCGACGAAGCAAACGCGTGTTTCAGGGCATTTGTCAGCGCCTCTTGAGCGATACGATAGAGCCCCTCCTCGGTTGCAGTTGGCAGATCCAACTCGCCCTCGACCAATAGTTGAGTCGTGATTCCAACTCGATTCTCGACCGCGTCCAACCGTTGTTGCAAGGCACCTACCAGCCCCACTTCATCTAGTGCTTGAGGGCGCAATTCATAAACCAGGAGACGCATCTCTTTAAGCGCCTGCTGGGCACTTTGCTCCACTCGAACAAGGTGCCGTTCGGCGCGCTCTAAATTTACTGCCTGGGTCGCCTTGCGGCAGGCACCGGAAAAAAGAATCAAGCTGTAGAGCTGTTGGGTCATCGAGTCGTGCAATTCACGCGCCATCCGGTTGCGTTCATGCACCACTGCCAATTCTCGGCTGTGACGAACCAGTCGCGCGTTCTCAACAGCAACGGCGATCTGGTCGCCAAGACTTTGGATGACCAGCACATCATCCTCAGCAAACGCATTAACATCAGTGCTCTGTACGTCCAGAGTTCCAAGCATCCGGTCGCTCACGCTCAGCGGCACAACCAACTCTGAATGGGTGTCAGGCAGCGAGTCGTCAACGAGAAAGCGAGTGTCTTCTGCTACATTATTAACCAACACTGCTTCCCCAGATACTGCTACCGTGCCGTTCAGGCTGCTATCATTGATCTCCAGGTAGTGGACGGCTGAATCCGCTTCGCCGCCATTTGCTCGCAACACCAACCGCTGGATATCATGATCAATCAAATAAATTTGCACCTGATAATAATCAAATGCATCCTTGATCAACTTAGCAACGCGGGTTAATAAATCATCAACATCCAATATCGATGCGGAGAGATCACGGCTAACTTGAGCACTGGTCTCTAGTTGCAATGCCCTGCGTCGCAGGGCCCTGGTCCGGTCTCGAACTCGTTCTTCCAAATGACCAATCAAATCACGCAGTTGGACAGTCATGATATTAAAGGCACTCGCAAGGGCACCCACTTCGTCGTCACGTTCTACTCTTACCTCCCTCTGCAGATCACCAGCAGCCATCTGAGTAGCCGTCTCGGCCAACTCTACCAACGGTGTGGCGATGCTGCGGGTGATCACCAGGGAAGCGCCCAAAGCAAGTATTACCGCAATTGAGACAATAACTAAGTTGACAGTCAGATTCGTTAGGATTGATTGAAAAACCTCAGAGGCCTCCTGTTCCACAAGAAGCGCCATCTTAAGCTCCGGTATCCAACGATATACTCCAACAATTTGTACGCCGCGATAATCCTCATATATCCCGAATCCTTTGTCCATGTCCTGGATTGCGGCATTGATACCAATGGAGTGGACAGTGTGACCTTCGTTCGATGGAAGGTCGTCACTAGCCGAATCAAACTGAGTGTCGAGCAGCAAGTTGTAATTGCGATTGACCAAGTAAGATCTCCCCGTCGCTCCCAACCCAGTGTGCTCGCCCAATATCTCGCCAATTCTTTCAACGCTCGACCGGCTTGCCATGACCCCCAGCACTTCCCTATCATCGCCGTAGATTGGGATGGCAGTGATTAGAGAGTGGTTATCCTCATGGTTGTCTTCTGGATAGAAAGAGTAGAAAGGCGGTTGAACGGTAGGAGCGATCAAACCCTGTTGGAAGAATGGTTGGTTGCTGTAATCCAATCCCTCATGTTCCAAATCAGTGGAGAGAACAACCTGCCCCTGGACGTCGAGCAAAAAAAGCTCCTGCAATTGGTCTGCTTGATCAATATACTTGCTAAAATGACGGCGTGTTGCCTTGTGATAGAAATCGTAATAAATATGATTACGTGCCAGAAATAGTACAATACGCGGCCGATCCTGGGCGAATTCCGGATTCATGGGAGCGACCAGTTCGTTTCGCAACGAGGCCAACCAAAAATCGATTTCACTCTCTTTGAGCGCTGCCACAGATTGGAGCCGGTCCTGGGTTTGCTTTTGCCCGTTGTAGTAACCAAGAACGATCGAGCCCACACTGATGCCGATCGCAGGGATCATTGCCATCAGGACAAAGCCCACCTGCAGGCGTGACCGGATGGTGGTCATACTGAAAAGCCTGAATCTTTTCTTCTTCACTGAATAACCTGTAGTTTGTTTAGTGGGTTCCAATTGATCATTTGGTTTGACATATTTGTATACAATGGGTGTATTTATGTGTACAAAGGCAAGCAGCTTGTTATACACCAGCATCACAATTACAAGAGTGGCGACTACATAATTATCCGCGAAGCCTATGCCAAGCCCCACACCACGACCATGTATCTGCAAAGCGACCATGAGCACAGTTAGCGAGACCAACCACCAGAGGACTATTTTTCCAGTGATATTAGGTAATGCTTGCAGAATGAGGGAGATGTAAAACATCGCGAAATAGTCTGCATATGGCGGGTTGGTTATTAGTGTCTCGAATTGTTGACTACCCCAACCATTTCGACATCGATTGACCGCGCTGATTATCCCAAAAATTGCCCATAAATAGCTTCTGATTTTTCAGGTATTAAAAATATCCATTCAGCATCTTGTACTCGTTTTGTTTCAATAACTCCTCTCAAAATTCCAATCTCTATAATGGTATCATTGAAACCTTCTTCCATTGTTAAATTATCTACCCAACGATGTTCCGAAGCTACTATCTTCATATTGGAGACCATCAAAAATCAAGGGCTAAACTGCAAGGGGGAGATTTTCTACCGTGCTAACCATTCTGGGATACCAATGACAGAAAGTGTCCCGTAATTCACCGTTTAGCGTCTTTGTTCGTGCCTGGAGCAGCAAGTGTGCTCCCTTTTTCGTCCAACGCATCTGTTGTTTCTTTACCATACGTTTGCTCACTACCCAGTTCACGGTGGATTCTACAAATGCGGTGGAGATCGTTTCGCCGTACCTGTATCGTTCGCCATAATTGGGGATGAAATTCCGGTTGACTTCAATGTAACCGCCAAAAGCCTGCACAGCTTTCAGTAGCTTGCGCGCAACCTCGTTCTCTATCTCAAATATCTCCAGGTCCATTTCAATGAAGTGTAACAGTTGCAGGGCACGGAAAACATTGCCGTGCCAGAGATACCACTTCACCCGGCCCAGATTTTCTGGGACATCCTGCAAATCATCATGATCTGGCAGCCCCTTGGCTGTGTTCCGCATAACAGTCAGCCGCATGGTCACATGAAACCAATCCAGCACATGCTCTGACCAAGGGCTGATATAGAATTGTAGATCGCGTACTGTGTCGCCTCCATCAGAGAGGAAGGTAATATCCTGATTCATTTGAAGCCCCTAGGACTGCAACACCTCGTACAAACGTCTCTTGGTCTTTTCATCATAGTCATGGACGAAGCCAAAACACTTGGCATCACCTTCATAGGTGACGCTCTTGCCAACAATCACTTCAAACCAGCCAGCCTTCCGATTGTCACCGTCGCGATCTTGAACATAACCGCCATCTAAGCCTCCAGTTAACCGGCCATCTTGCGTCGGCAGCGCTTCCCACTCAGCCGGGCAGCCGTGAGC
>SDBS01003400.1_pt1 | contig 15636 bp, 15 predicted proteins | sample 2277091 | NCBI WGS metagenome assembly SDBS01 (sample SAMN10404972, study PRJNA504765) | marine sediment metagenome | isolation source: marine sediment core GS10_PC15, 163 cmbsf | place: Arctic Ocean: Southern Knipovich Ridge | collected 2010 | reverse complement strand
AGTAGGAATCGAAGACATCTTCTACCTATACCCACACAGAGACGAAATCGCCAAAAACCCAGCAGAAGTAGTAGCAAAAGTAGTCGCAATCGCAAAAGAACTCGGACGAGAAATCGCAACCCCAAAAGAAGCACGAAAAATACTCGACATAAAATACAGACCATAATTCAGTAAAACATCATAAAGATAATATGATTAAAATATTTTAGGAGTGTATTAAAATGGTTACTATGGTTACAGGTGGTACTGGCTTTATCTTCTCAAGACTTGTAAGAAAACTTGTTGAAGGAGGCGAAGAGGTAGTTGTCTTTGATATTTCACCAAATTTTAAGTTCCTTGCGGATATTAGAGATAAAATAAAATTTGTTCAAGGTGATATTACTCATCTTGATGAATTAATAGAAGCAATAAAAACAAATGAAGTTGAAGACATATACAATGGAGCAGCGTTGTTAAGCGGGATATGTCATGTAGTACCTGTTAGAGCAGTTCACGTTAATGGTGTAGGAATGGTTAATGTTCTTGAAGCAAGTAGACTGATGGATGTTAAGAAGGTTCTATTCACAAGTAGTATTGCAGTCTTTACAGGTAATCAAGGTGATGTCTTTGATGATACACCGAAATATCCTGTGTCCCCTTATGGTGCTCTAAAACTTCTCGGTGAACTCTATGGTTTATGGTATCAACGAACATATGGACTAGATTTTCGCGGAGTGAGATATCCACTTTTATATGGTGCTGGTGATCCTTATGCTTACCACGCTATGAGTCGACTTATTGAGAATCCTGCCCTAGGTAAACCAGTTGAATTACCGATTCAGTCTGATCGTAAAGGTAATTGGTTATATGTAAAAGATGCTGTCAATGCAACAATCTGCGTGTTAGATGCTAATGAAAGCGTTGTTAAAACTAGGGTCTATAATATAGAAGGTGAAACATGTTCTTTTAAAGAAGTAGCAGAATATGTAAGTAAAGTTATACCCGAAGCAGATATCAAATTTACACGTACAGGCATACCACTAGGCGGACTATTTAATGGTACATGTTTAAAGAAAGAATTAAAGTGGAAACCATCATACACAGTTGAAGAGGGAGTTAAAGATACAATAAAGGAGATAAGAGAAAATCCAAAGTGGTACAGTAAAGGTGTTTTTAGAAAAAATAGGTTAATCTAAGGGAATAATCAGTGTTCCAGGAGAATCTCTCTCCCTTCTTTTTTATATATTACTTAATGATTTTAACTTCCCTCGCTCTATCTTTAGTGTAGTTAAAAGTATTAAATAAAAAAAATATCGATCGACATTAGATCTTGAACGATTTTGTAGTTTGAAGTAAATTAATGGGAACATCTTGATAAGATCCATCAGGTAACATCCTTCTTATCGTAATGGGTAAAACTCCAGCATCCAATTCCAGTAAAGCTAATTCAATTTCAGCGATTACTCCTTCAGGTGGTTCAATAAGTAAAGGTGCACCCATAGAAATCTGAAGAGCCCTAGCACCAACAACTCTTGCCCTCTCAAAACGAGTTAGTCGAGGAGGCCCAATAAGTACTTTTTCCGATTCAACATTTTTTTCCGACAAGTATCAAACACTCCTAAAGATAGGTTCCCATTTAGATTCATATCTGAAACAGTGAACAAAAATTGCTAAAACTTCTTTTTTAACAAATAAACGATTTCTACCCACGCATTCAATAACCATATAAAAACCCTTCTACTTATCATAAACAAATCATTAAGTGTAAAACTTTTTAGTTTAACAACAAAAAATATAGGCTTTTAAAGGTATTCCTTTTTTTTCTATTGTTGAATAATAAACATTTTCAAAGAGTTATAATATGTTCTAAATGTTGTTAAAGAGACCATTGAAGCAAAAAGGTGATGATAATTGGTTATGGATATATCGCATATACCTATTAAAATAGAGATAGAAGGTATAGGTCAGTTGAGAGGTGAATTAATTCGATTCCTTGCACCTAGAACAATTAACGTGATTTTGAGGAATTTACCCTTTGAAGGTAGAGCAGCAGTGTTGACTAATGAAATCTATTTTAGGATACCGGTGAAAGTAGGGAAAGAGAAGGCTGTATTAAATGTTGAAGAAGGTACGATTGCATATTGGCCGATGGGATCTGCATTTTGCATTTTTTTTAAGAAATCACGACCGTATAGTCCAGTGAACAGAATAGGGAGAATAGTAGAAAAGATTGATTTATTTAAAGATGTCTCAAGTGGCACTAAAATACGAATAGAAAAAATCTAAGAGCGTTTATTAATTAGTCATTAAGCATCAATGGATTATATTTTTAGATAAACCGTACTTTAAAAAAGTAAAAATAAAGATTTAAGTTTTAGACAATTCAACAAGACATTAATGAAATTAGACATCGAAGGTATCATTCATGTTGCTAGTTTAACGAAGAATAAGAGACATATAGAACTTATAAAAACTTGACTTTTACATCGAAATAAATCATAATTTTTTAAAAAAAGATAAGTTATAGAGAAGAATTCCTAAAAGAAAAGTAAATAATTATGGTTTTACATGAAATTTTTTCCATCGATAAATAGCTCAACGGTCAATGAATTGATTAATGACCCTTATAGTTGAGAATTTTTAGTGTTTCAACGATAAAGTAGGGAAGTCTCTTCAGACTTATTAGAAGTTTGCAGACTTATTAGAAGTTTGAGTTCTAAAAATATGGCTAATTCGTAAGCATGGCATGGTATTGCTGAATTGATTTGACTTTTGTTTTTCCTGTACGATAAGCAGCAATACCCTTGATTGCAGCCATAGCTGCTGTCAAAGAAGTGATATATGGAACTTTATATTTAATAGCAGCCTTACGGATATAAGAATCATCATACTTGCTCAATTTACCTGATGGAGTATTTATCACCAGTTGTATCTCTTTATTTTTAATAGCGTCAGTGATATTAGGTCGTCCTTCATGTTCCTTGAGAATATATTCAGAAACGACACCATAACGGGCTAAATAAGCCTGTGTACCCACAGTAGCCTTTATCTTGAAGCCCACTTTAATGAAGCGTCTTGCTACTTCTACCAAAGAAGAACGATCACGTTTAGCAACAGTTATCAGTACAGTTCCCTTGGTTGGTAACGTGTTTACTACCTCTTGAGCTTTCCAATAAGCTAGACCGAAGGATTCAGCGATGCCAAGCACTTCACCAGTAGATTTCATTTCAGGTCCAAGCACAGGATCGACTTCTGGAAACATATTGAAAGGAAATACTGCTTCTTTAACTCCAACGTATGGAATTAAACGCTTTTGTAGATTCAAATCTTTTATTTTCTTCCCCATCATCAAGCGCGTGGCTAAACTTGCCATAGGTATATTGCATATTTTAGATACAAGCGGAACGGTTCTGGATGCACGTGGGTTTGCCTCAAGAACATAGACTATATCCTTACAGATAGCATATTGGATGTTCATTATGCCTATTACTTTAAGCTCACTAGCGATACGGCGCGTATATTCTTCAATAGTATCGATATGCTTCTTCATTATAGTAACCGATGGAATTGTACAAGCTGCATCTCCGGAATGAACACCAGCATATTCTATATGTTCCATGACTGTTGGAATAAAGACTTCACTTCCATCAGATAGGGCATCAGCTTCGGCCTCAATAGCGTTTTCTAGGTAACGATCGATGAGGATATGACGGTTCGGCGTGACTGCGACAGCTGCTGTGATATACAACTTCAACTCATCTTCATCGTGGACTATCTCCATTCCGCGACCACCGAGCACGTAGGAAGGACGTAAGATAAGTGGATAGCCAATACGTTTCGCTACCACCAATGCCTCTTTAAGATTTATAGCAGTGCCTGACTCTGGCATTGGGATGTTGTATTTCTGCATCATTTGACTGAAACGACCCCGGTCAGAGGCGATATCAATCGAATTAACCGATGTACCCAAAATTTTTACGCCTAATTTCTCCAGTTCAGCGGCAATATTGAGTGGTGTTTGTCCACCGAATTGGACGATGACTCCAATAGGTTTCTCTTTTTGGTAAATACTCAAGACATCCTCAACGGTCACTGGTTCGAAATATAGTTTATCTGAAGTATCGTAGTCAGTAGATACCGTCTCTGGATTGCAGTTTACCATGATTGTCTCGTATCCCATATCCCGTAGAGTAAAGGCGGCGTGGACACAACAGTAATCAAATTCGATACCCTGACCAATACGGTTAGGCCCGCCACCTAAAACCATCACCTTCGGACGATTGCTAACTAAGTTCTTATCCGGCGCATTATACGTAGAGTAGTAATATCTAGCATTTTCTGTCCCACTAACTGGAATAAAATTCCATGATTCCAATAATCCTAACTCAACACGTTGTTTACGTACCTCCGCCTCATCTACAGCGAGTAATTTGGATAAATATTTATCAGCAAAACCATCTTTCTTAGCCTGAATAAGTAAAGCATCTGGTAGTTTTCTGCCTTTATAACTAATGATGTTCTCTTCTTCTTCCACGAGTTCTTTCATTTGCTGGATGAACCAAGGCTTAATAAAAGTTTTCCGATAAAGCTCCTGGATATCTGCACCTTTGCGAAGGGCTTCATACATAACAAATTGCCGTTCGCTTGTAGGGTAGTTAAGCATTTTCATTAATTCTTCGAGTGATTTTTCATGGAAGTCTTTGGCAAATCCCAACCCGAACCGCCCTATCTCCAGAGATCGGATAGCCTTCTGGAAAGCCTCTTTATAATTTTTACCGATACTCATAACCTCGCCGACAGCACGCATTTGGGTACCAAGCCGGTCCTCTGCGTCACGGAATTTCTCAAAAGCCCAACGAGCAAACTTAATCACTACGTAATCGCCAGAAGGAGTATATTTTTCCAGGGTACCATCTCGCCAGTATGGTAACTCATCCAGAGTCATACCTACAGCTAATTTGGCTGAGATTAGAGCAATGGGGAATCCGGTGGCTTTCGAAGCCAGGGCAGAAGAACGCGAAGTGCGCGGGTTAATCTCAATTATTACTACCTTCCCGGTTTTAGGGTTGTGTGCAAATTGTATGTTAGTACCGCCGATAATCCCAATTTTTTCTACTACCTTGTAAGAATACTCCTGGAGGCGTTTTTGTAGCGATTCACTAATCGTAAGCATGGGAGCAGTACAGTAAGAATCGCCGGTGTGTACCCCCATAGCATCTACATTTTCAATAAAACAAACGGTAATAATCTGGTTTTTGGCATCCCGAATAATTTCTAGTTCCAGTTCCTCCCAGCCTTCCACCGATTCTTCAATTAATATCTGGCCAACCATACTAGCAGCGATACCGCGGCTTGCAATTAAGCGTAACTCCTCGACATTATATACCAGACCTCCGCCAGTACCACCCATCGTAAAAGCGGGTCGCACAATGACTGGATAGCCAAGTTCGATAGCAATTGATTCGGCATCCTCAACACTGTAAGCAATTTTACTCTGAGGAACATCGATACCAAGTTCAATCATCGTTTCTTTGAAAGCCAAACGGTCTTCGCCGCGACGGATAGCTTCAAGGTCTATACCGATTACCTTTACATTATATTTGTCCAGGACACCACACTTTGCAAGACTTGAACTGAGGTTAAGTCCAGTCTGTCCCCCTAAATTGGGCAGTAAAGCATCCGGTCGTTCTTTCTCGATGATTTTAATCAGCGTCTCAATATTGAGGGGCTCGATATAAGTGGCATCTGCCATATCGGGATCAGTCATAATTGTTGCCGGATTTGAGTTAACTAACACAATCTGATAACCTAACGATTTCAAGGCCTTGCATGCTTGGGTACCAGAATAATCGAACTCACAAGCTTGCCCAATAACAATTGGCCCGGATCCAATAATCATAATTTTTTTAATATCACTACGTAAAGGCATTGCCATCTCCTCTTTTCCATAATAGATCTTTATATATCTCAGTTTTATTCCTAGCCATAGATATATATATAGATTATTAGCTAGCTTGAAAATGAGTTTCTCTATTGCTAGCTCCTAACAAATAACTTCGTGCATATGGCAATCGGAGTTTATGTTCAGTATCATATTTGCCTTCCTCTAATCTTTTCTTGTAACGACAACTGCAGTGCATTTAGCTACATTCAACCATCACAATGTAGATTCATATAGCTTCCGCTCAACGCCCACCCACTATCTCCCAATCAATCTAGCTTAAGGAATGGAAAAAATGGGGGAAGTTGAGGCCAAATAGAGAATCTTGGTAACCCGGAGGAAATCAAATCAATTGATTGAACATCCCGCCCCTCTGATAGGTAAATATCGAAGAGAAACCTAAATTATAAAAAATCAGACATAAATATTAGACTAAAATTAAAATGATGCTTCACGATCGGATCTTATTACACTAAATGAATTTGGAACTCCACGGACTCTGCAAAATTAGAGTTCACAATCACCAAGTTTCTGCCAATCGTCTTTTAATTCGTTTAAGATCATCTCTATGTAGAGTTTTTTAACTTAGAACATACATTTTCTTCTTCTACTAACTCATCATATCTATAATCTATGCGTTTTAGTCATTTTCTTCGCAAAACCTTTTTTACCAATAGATGATGAACTAAGGATTTTTCCTTCACTAGTCTTAATAGAAGTAATCTTCTTTATAATAAAATGGATTGAATCGAAATATTTTGTTACAGATCATACTAGAAAAGAGCAATGCTAAGAGATCAATTTTCTTTGAATTGGAGGAATATTTTTGAAAATTGAAGAAATCAAAAAATATTTAGAAACTAAAAAGAATGAAGCTGATGATGAATTTCGAAACGCAAAAAAAGGATCATCCGAAAAAACTCTGAACAATGGTCGTTTTCTAGCATTCTATGAAATATTTGAATGGATAGAAGAAAGAGAGAGAAGAACGCAACGAAAAAATTCCTACTGAAGTAGAAATAAAAGGATAAACATTCTTTTTTGTCGTTTACACCGTAAATTCTAGTTTTCCTTTAAGTATTCTTAATTATAACTTGTCTTTTAAGTGATGTTTACTATTTTACTAATTTTATTCTCTAAATTTATATATCTTAAGAGAGCTGTTACCCGCTATTTTTTGGATAGTACCCTTCTGATTTAACAGGTTTAACCAAGCTTTAGCTAAACTCAGTTTGATACTGTATTTCATAGCTAATGCGTATGGTGTAATAGCTTTCATCTTTTTTAATTCATTCGATAAATCTTTTGTTGGAACATTTGGAATATTATTTCCCTTCATAGTTTCATCAATAGTCTTCCGTCTAGAGATTTTTTTTTGTTTTCCACTTCTTTTTTGAGCCTGCGATTTTTGCTGTTTATCCATTTTTGAAAGAGATTTCTTCTTAGATCCACCCATCATTCATCAACAGTCATTATATTAAAATAAAGCAAAATAAAAAGGTTAAGATTAAAACATCTTTTAAAAGAATATTAATCTTTTAAAATTTGTCTCTTATGCCATTCAGCGATAGGTAAACTAAGTTCCTTCTCTATTTGTGAGCGATAGATCGTATTCATAGCACAGAAAGGAATTATTCGACCATCAGGAACAGCATAATGGACCCCACATTTCTCTAGTCTTTCCAAATCAAAGTTATATGGATCTTGAAAATGCATTAAACCAATCATTAACACATTTTTCATCAGATCACCCAAAGCATCATATGATCCTTCTTTTAAGACAGTTTTAAGAAGCTGTCTAAGTATACCAAGTCTGGCGTGTCTTAAGGAAGCTGATAGTAATTGAAGTTGTGCCCTCCTCTTTGAACCATTTAACGCTGTTTCATAGACTTTATTCATCGATTCCATAAACTTATCAACATCAACATAATGAGTTATGGGTACAATATTCTCATTTTCAATAATAAGAAATGTGGCCATTCCACAATGCTCATGAATTGTAAACTCCACATAATTAGTATCTTTCAATGCTCCAACTGCTCGAGCTACAGGTACGACGACTGGTATCGGATAAAAATCAGATGATTTAATCTGACCCTCAGTTTGTTCCTCTATTAACTTAGTACAATCTGGAATAGTTATCCGCATCTCCTGCCGTTTCTTTTCATCGATTCTTCCAGTTATTGAGACTGGTTGAAAGTTTACGCAACGAATTACATCAAAATTTTTAGCAGCAAATTTGATAATGTCTCCCAATTGATCATCATTGACGCCCCGTACGACCGTTGGGACAAGAACAATGCTGTCAACTCCGGCTTCACGACAGTTTTCTATAGCTTTAAACTTTGTTTGGAGGAGATCGACGCCTCTATTAAGCAAATAAGGTTCCGGAGTCACTCCATCAAACTGAAGATATATAGTTCTTCCCCCTGCGTCTATTATTTCTCGGCAATAATCAACACTTTCAGCAAATTTTATACCATTAGAATTCACTTCAACATGGTCGAAACCAGCATTAACCGCCATTTTAATGAGATCGGGAAGATCACCCCTAACTGTTGGTTCGCCTCCACTAAACTGTAAAGCAGCTGCTGGTACAGGTTCCATGGACCTTAAGGTTCTAATCATTTCTTCAATCTGTTTTTTTGTAGGCTCATAGACATATCCAGCAGCTGAAGAATTTGCAAAACATATTGGACATTTAAGGTTACATCTATTTGTAACATCGATTATAGCTAAATTTGTATGAGTTTTATGGTTTGGACATAACCCGCAGTCAAATGGATGGCCATTAATAATCTTTGTATGAGAATTTTTAATGCCGTCACCTTCAATGGCATATTTTTTAACTCTTTCGTATTCTTTAAAATCTGACCAATATACATCTTGAAATGATCCATGTTCAACACAATTTTTCTTTATGTAAACGATCCCATTTTCTTCATAAATCGTTGCTTCAAGTACTTTAAAGCACTCTGGACAGATACTTTGGGTCATTTTTAGAACATGCACAATTACCACCACTAGGAGTTTTAGGTAAGACTATTCATCTATAAATATATTTCCAAACTTCCTCGCCGTATCACATTTATATTCATAAATGGTTATATTAACAAAACATACATGAAAAGTTATTAACTTGTGATTAATCATTATCAAAAACTTTAAGTATTTTATCGTATTTAAATCGTAATACCTAAGAAAGGAATTGTACCGCATTATACCAACATTTTTGGTGGTGAAAATATGAAACTTGTTACTGTTAAACTACCGGAAGCTTTGATCGATGGATTGGATGAATTATCGAGATCGGGTATGTATCCGAGTAGAAGTGCTGCCATAAGGGCGGCAGTTAGAGATATGTTAAAGAAGGAACTCTGGATAGTGGAGAACCGATAATTCTACATATTCAAAAGTTTACTTATTGATAGAATATTGTTAGAAACCGAAAATGTGGCAATAATCCTTCGGTATTGTTGATTTCATCGGTTAACTAGTCGCTTTGAGAAGTTAATTTATCTTACGTCAAAACTAGAACTTCATCTGGCTATCTCACACCCTAGCCTAAAGTAACAAAACAAAGAAAAAATAACTCATTCAAAGTAGAACGAAAAACAAAAAAATTGATTATTAATCTTCAAGATTGCTTTTTTATTAGAAATATTTTAAGAAGAGAGATAGCTGGATCGAGAATCATGGGAGTTAAGTCAACTTTTTTGTCCACAAAGCTGTTGATCAAGAAAAGACGAGAATAAAATAATTAATAAAAATCTCTTATCAAAATTATTGTAGAGAGATACTAACTTACTCTACAGATTTTGAGAAATACATAAAAAAATAGATAAAGTAGAAACGCATTCACTTCTTCTTAGGATCTATATTTGAAGGAGAAGCATTCATGTTTCCCAGTAAAATTTTACCACAAAAATTCTACGAAAACAATCCAGAAATAGTTGCGAGAAAACTGCTCGGTAAGATGTTAATCAGGAAACTTAATACTGATTTTCTGGAAGGCATAATAGTGGAGACCGAAGCCTACTTTGGCTATAATGATCCTGCCTCTCGAGCTTATCATGGTCAAAAAAAATTTAATAAACCCATGTGGGGAACACCTGGAAAAATTTTCATCTACAACGTACACAGATACTGGATGCTTAATGTAGTTGCCCACAAAACTGGCCAGATAGGTGCAGTCTTAATTCGAGCTATAGAACCAACAAAAGGAATAAAAACGATGAATGTAAATAGGCCTGTGAAAAACATTTCTTACTTAACAAATGGCCCAGGAAAACTAACTTTAGCCTTGAAGATCGATAAAAGTTTAAACAATATTCCCATACATTCACGCATAAGCGAGATCTCCATTAAAGCCAATAATTTAGATTTTGAAGTTGGATGCTCCCATAGAATCGGAGTGAAAGAGGATTTGAAAAGAAAATTAAGGTTCTTCATCAAAGGGAATACTTTCGTTTCAAGATAGAAACAAACTAAAAAATCCATATACCACACTAAGATCTACAAACTTACATCTGGAAAAGTTACTTATTAGCCTATACTATTCATCAACAAATTTTACCTTTTTGAGAACCATACAGAGACAGTTAAACAATTCTTAGACCAATTGAAAGCAAAAAGAACAAATGATTTTCGGATCATTCTCCTGGATTCCACAGCAGAAAAGATGTTTCTTTGAGTTAGAAGAAGAGAAGAATAGAAAGAGAAAGTATTTTACCTATCTCTCTTATTTTCTATAAACATTTCGACCCATTCTTTAGCAATTGCGTATGGTTGCTGGCGAGGAGGATGTTTGAAAGCGTAAGAAGAGATACTAACAAGTGGTCCACTTATTCCTCGATCAAGACCTAGTTTTGTAGCTCTTATGGCATCGATGACGATCCCTCCACTGTTTGGAGAATCCAAAACTTCTAACTTCACATCCATCTTAAACGGTGTATTACCAAAGTATCTTCCTTTTATCCAAACATACATAATCTTTGTATTCTCAAGAAATGGTACGAAGTCGCTTGGTCCTATATGTAATGGTACTTTGTATGGAACTAGGGCTTGTACGGCACTTGTTTTACTTTTTCTCTTTGAAGCTAACCGATCCTCATCTATCATGTTTTGGAAATCGGTGTCCCCACCGATATTCAGTTGATAGCTTTCGTCAATAACAGCTCCTCTGTCAACGAGAAGTTTGATAAGTGTCTTATGTACAACTGTGGCGCCTACCTGACTCATAACATCATCACCAGCGACTGGAAGCTTAGCATCAATAAATTTCTTCTGCCATTTAGGTTCAGAAGCAATGAAAGAAGGTATACAATTTACAAAGGCACATCCAGCATCGATAGCTTGTTGAGCATAATATTGTGTGGCCTTATCACTTCCAACAGGTAAATAATTAACTACTATTTCGGCGCCACTATCTTTAAGAACTTTTGAAACGTCAACAGGTTTTTGATTTGGATCGATTTTAATCACGTCTTTTACATATTTTCCGACACCGTCTAGAGTAGGTCCCTTAGAAACGTCTACATTTAGATGAGGAACTTTATAGAATGTTCTCGTATTATTTGGTTTACTATTAATCGCATTGCTGAGATCAGTACCTACTTTTCTTGAGTCTATGTCGAAAGCAGCAACAAACCTTATATCTTTTACATGATAACCTCCGAAATCAGCATGCAGAAGTCCCGGAACGAACTCGTCTTTGCTTGCATTCTCATAAAAATGTACCCCTTGTATTAGGGCTGAACAACAATTTCCAACACCGACTATTGCAACTTTAACTTTACCCATTAATAATCATCTGATATTTAATGATCATAAAATATATAAAAGTTTATCCTTGACTGAAAAGAGATATAAAAATTAATCTATAAAATTGAATATTTTCAAGCCAATTAATCTTTTGAAGATCTATTTATGATTTCATTCAAATTTTGCACATAATGTATCTGATCTTTAGCATTTAGAATGGAACGTCCTATAATGAAATAGTCTGACATACCCTTAGCAACCAAGTCGATGTTTCCTCCCTGAACACCAATTCCAGGAGAATATATCGGTATTTTTCCATTCAAGATCTTATTTATTTCAAATATTTTTTGAGGATATGTTGCTCCAACTATGACTCCGTCAGCATTCCATTTCAAAGCTTTTTCGGCAAATATTTGGTACTGGAAATATTCCTTATTTGTATTCGGATGCTTTACTCTCTGAGCATACCCTTCTAGTGCACCCTTATGACTCATGTATACAAGCAGAATAACCCCCTTATTGAGGTCATTAGATATTTTAAAAACTTGGTTTAAACCGTCTTCCCAACCAATAAAGGGGTTTGCTGTCACTGAATCAAAGCCAGCAGAATAATAATGATGAGCAATCGTACGATTTGTAGCACCGATATCATTTATTTTACAATCCATTATTGATGGTAATCCTAATTTTCGAGTGAGACCAAGTAATTCTTTGACTCCTGAATATAATCCTAAAGGTAGCACCAAATGTCGATTGAATTTTACGCCACAAATGTAAGGCGAGAGGTTTTCTATTGTTTTTTTACTACGAAGTAAAAGTTCATGTGGATTAGCAATTGTATAATCAAGAGCTAAAATGATGCTTGAACCACGCTCTTTTTTTGTTTTTGATATCCACCGACGAAAGTTTCTATTATTCATGTCGGTACACAACTTCAATTATTGAATTTAATTTAACATCTATAAAGATAAAGTTTCTTGATATAGAACTAAATGTAATTGGTATATAGATCTATAATGATCAAAGTTTTTTCAAATTTGACTAGTTCACATTCAATAAAAGAGGTATTAAAAGATATTTACAATGCTAAATGAACAAGGATTATACTATATTTTTCTATGTATTAATATTTCGAACAATAAAGTTAAAAATTAAGAAAATAATTGTAATGCAAATTTAAGAGATATATCCCAATGGAAGTCCTGTAATGATAACAAATCCTCTGCAGATACTATTAAGCATAATAGTGGTGACGTTAATTGGGATAACCATATACAAATTAAAAATTATAGATTTATTTGGTGTAATCGCCGCTGAATCTGTTGGGTTAATAATTATCATCTTAGGAGGTTGGGAGTTCTTTGTCATCCTCCTAACTTTCCTTTCTATTGCTGGAATATTTACAAAGTATAAATATTCTGAAAAAAGAAAAATGGGAATGGCTGAAGGAAAGAATGGTGTAAGAAGTTGGCAGAATGTGTTAGCTAACAGTGTTGTAGCTTCATTTTTCGTTATCGCTTACGGTTTGATACCATCATCTAAAGCTCTTATGGCTGGTTTTTTAGGAGCAATAAGCACATCAATAGCTGATACACTAGCAACTGAAATAGGCCTCCTAAGTCCTTCTGAACCGAGGTTAATTACTAATTTAAGTAGTCGAGTAAAAGCTGGAACATCTGGGGGAATAACAATTTTAGGAGAAGTTGCGGGCTTATTTGGGGTTTTACTCATTGTATCAGTAGCTTGGGGTGTAGGTTTCATAAATCCATCCCTATTAAGTATCCTTGTAAGTATTGGTGCTGGTTTTTTAGGATGTACATTTGATAGTTATCTCGGTGCAACTGTTCAAGCAACTTTTAAATGCTCTATTTGTGGAAAAAATACAGAAAAAAATAATCATTGCCAACAACAAACTCTACACGTGAGGGGAAATAAAACCATGGACAATAACATGGTAAATCTTATGTCAACCATATTTGGTGGATCTGTCGCCTTTTTCATTCACTTAGCCATCTCAACTAATTAAAAAAAAGCTAAAACAATCAAATTAAAAGTAAATAGATTAACATTTAAGTGTAAATGATCTCCAACATAGATGAAAAATAGCGTTAACATATTGGAGACTTTTTTTTTAGAAAATTCTCGTGAATTGATTGATTAGTGGACTGTGGGATTCTCTTTATGCTGTTTCTTACAATGAGGAGTTGAATTAAAAAAATGGTTATAGTAATAATTCTTGACGAAAAAGAAATGAGAGAAAGTTTAACCAGCGATCAAAGTCATAGTCCTTATGATGCTTTTGATTTTCCGGACATTTGTGATTGAGAGGTCTAAAAGTCTTAGAGTGTTACATTCAAGTTTACAAATTGCGTCAAATTCACCATAAACTGTTTGAGCTAAAGTTATGCCTTCGATTTCCAATAACTGTTGAACAACTTCATGTTCTTTCCCAACATCGGTAACAATTAAAACATATGCAACGACTTGATTTGACATTTTAAAACACCAAATCGTATAATATATGTGCTTTGTTTTTAATATTTCTCTTTGAAAAGATCAAAAGTGTTAATCATTAAACCAAGTAAGATTTTAACACACATAATTTTTATATCAAAGAATTAAATTTGAGGTTGAGAAGGGGTAGAATCTCTACTAATTTTTTTATGTAATAATTAGGTATCTCATTATCAGAGTTGGTCGATGTTTGTCTATAGTCAAGAGTGAGTTTGATGGGATTCTCAATCTTTATCGTAGTCATATTAAGAAGGTTAGGGTTAAGAATATCAGCAGGAGGATTATCTCCAATTACGAGGAATTCTTGTGGCCTTGATTTGGGAAATTGTTTTAATAGATTGAGCCAGAAAATTTTTTCACTTTTCAAGAACCCTAAATCACAGGAGTAGAGGATCTTATCGAAGTATCTTGATATATCTAAGTTAGAAACAACATCCTTTGCAATGCCTGTCGTATCTGAGCAGAGTATCAACATGTATTTTTTATATAGTACTTTTAAGACTTCGAGAGCATTCTCTCTGAAGGAGATTCGTGAAGATTGAATCTTGAAATATTGATTGCTAATATTTTCGGAATTATTCACTGTATAAATTTCGGCTATGAGTTCGCTTAAAGGAATTATTCCTTTTGCAACTTTCTGTAAATCTTGACCAGTCATCTGTCGACCTTTACGTTGACATTTAAGGCAATCTTCCAAGACAACATCGGGTTTAAGATAATCTTCGTTAGCAAGAGTTCCATTCAAATCGAATATTATATATCGTATTTCTTCTAAGAAATCAGTCACCCCATCATTCCAAAACTGTTACGAGATAAACATTACTAGAAAAGGTAAATATTAAGTTTAATCCTTTAAAAACAGAACACAATTTCGTTTTTTAACAAAACGTTTTAGCTTTAAAAATTCCTTAAAATCTGTTTAACTAATTACTCTATTTTAGAGTAATTATTTATAAAAATCTAAAAACAAGTTCATTATCAATATATATCAGAAAAAAGATTTGTATAATGTTTAAAACATTTTTATGGATTGATTTCTATTATGAAAATATTATTCGTCTGTACAGGTAATGCATTTCGAAGCCCAGTTGCTGAAGCTTTATTGAAGAAATATAAACCAGAGATTGAAGTCGACTCTGCGGGAACAAACCCTTCGATTCCAATTTCTAGTTCAGCTAGAAACTATTTAGTGAATAAAGATGCCCAAATGTTTCTGAAAAAAACCCCAGAGAGTCTTAACAAAAAAAAGCTTAATGAATATAATTTAATAATCGCTATGAAACCAGAGCATATGCTTTCAATATTAAGGAAATGTCCAGAATGTAAAGATAAAATTGTCGTTTGGAATATTATTGATCCATATTTTCTTTCAAGTCAAGATTCTGATAGGGTATTTAAAGAGATAAACTGTAAAGTTAAGGAATTGATAGAGAAATTAT
>SDBS01003399.1_pt1 | contig 15637 bp, 13 predicted proteins | sample 2277091 | NCBI WGS metagenome assembly SDBS01 (sample SAMN10404972, study PRJNA504765) | marine sediment metagenome | isolation source: marine sediment core GS10_PC15, 163 cmbsf | place: Arctic Ocean: Southern Knipovich Ridge | collected 2010 | reverse complement strand
ACTGAAGAGGCAGCAGTTGAGGAAATCATCGGTGCCGAGGAAACTGAAACACAAGAATAGTTCGATTGTGTAAAAAAAAGCCTTAATCTTGCTAAATTCTGGATTCTAGGCTTTTGATTTTTATGGTTTTTCTAAAGCCTACACAATTAAAACCTGTTAAAATGATAGAAATTTTGTTGTTTCATGGAGAATACGGGTGTCGGCATTTTCATCATTAAAGAAAGAGCTCGTCAATTACTTGCCACCAGACCAAGTTGATTCTGTTTATCAAGCCTATCAATTAGCCGTCAAGGCTCATAAAACCCAACTTCGATCGTCTGGTGAATCATATATTATACATCCTCTTGCCGTTGCCCTTATCTTGGCTGAAATTCGCATGGATGTACAAACACTTATCGCTGCTCTCTTACATGATGTGTTAGAGGATAGTACAGTTATTACCAAAAACAAAATTACCGAGAAATTTGGTGTGGCTGTTGCTGATTTGGTTGATGGGGTCACAAAGCTATCGTTAATTGAATTTGAATCGCGTGCAGAATTCCAGGCTGAAAGTTTTCGCAAAATGATGATTGCGATGGCGCATGATATTCGCGTTATTTTAGTAAAACTAGCCGATCGTCTGCATAATATGCGAACGCTCATGCATTTGCCTCGAGAGAAACAAGAGCGCATTGCAAAAGAGACAGTTGAAATTTATGCGCCAATTGCAAATCGCCTCGGTATGAATAAATTTCGGATTGAGTTTGAGGAAAGAGGTTTTCAGATTTTACATCCTTTACGCTATCGTGTGATGCAAGAAGCAATCAACAAAGCAAGAGGACATCGTAAAGAAATCATGAGCTTGATTGAAAAGACTTTTGCTGACGCACTGCTTGAGGCAAGTATTGATAATTTTCAATTACTTGGCCGTGAAAAACATTTGTATGGCATTTATCGTAAGATGAGAGACAAGCATTTGCAATTTTCAGAAGTGATGGATATCTATGCTTTTAGAGTCGTCACATCGACCGCAGATGAATGCTACCGCGCTTTGGGTGTTGTGCATAGATGCTATAAACCTTTCCCAAAACATTTTAAAGATTATATTGCAATTCCAAAAGCGAATGGCTATCAATCATTGCACACTGTTTTGTTCGGACCTTATGGCGTGCCTGTAGAGGTTCAAATTCGTGCAAGTGAAATGGATAAAATGGCTGAGAATGGTATTGCTGCACATTGGTTGTATAAATCGGATAGTAAGGTTGTTGATCAGGCAAAAATGCGTGCGAGGCAATGGATTAAGGGGTTACTAGAAATACAGCAGAGTTCAGGCGATTCTTTAGAATTTATCGAGAATGTTAAAATTGATTTATATCCTGATGAAGTTTATGTTTTTACGCCAAAGGGCGATATTATGGAATTGCCGAACGGCGCAACTGCCGTTGATTTTGCTTATGCTGTTCATTCAGACGTTGGCAATACGTGTGTTGCCGTGAAAATTGACAGACGTTTGGCGCCCTTATCAACCCGTTTGCAAAATGGCCAAACAGTTAAAGTAATCTCAGCACCTGGTGCAAAGCCGGACCCAATATGGCTTAATTTTATCGTGACTGGAAAAGCTCGTGGAAAGATTCGTCATTTTCTAAAGCATCAGCAGCGAACTGAATCTGTGGCGTTAGGTGAGCGTATGTTGGAAAAAGCATTGAATCAATTCGATCTTGCGTTAAGTGATTTTTCAGACGAAGAAATTGCTGTTGTTTTAAGTAAGGTGCAATGTCAAATGATTGATGACTTGTTTGAAGCGATTGGTTTAGGCAATCAGTTGGCACCACTAGTGGCTCGACGTTTGCGAGATCGTGATGAAATGCAGCTGATGTCGAATAATCAGCAGTCTGAAAAAGATTTGGAGCCGCTTTATATTAAGGGAACGGAAGGAATCGTTGTTAATTTTTCAAAGTGTTGCAGGCCGGTCCCAGGCGATCCAATCAAGGGTGTGTTGTCTGCCGGTAAAGGCGTTGTTATACATCATGAGGAATGTCGAAATTTACATGAGTTCCAAAATCGCCCTGAAAAATTAATCGCCGTGAGGTGGGAAGACACTGTTGTTGGAGAATTTGAAGCAGAAGTTCACGCGGATGTTATTAATACGCGAGGCGTTTATGCGGGGCTTGCACTTGCTGTGGCTGAGTCCGGCGGAAATATTAATAATATGAATTTAGTTGAGCGTAATACTGAATATAGTGTTATTAATTTAATTATTTCAGTTTCTGGGCGGAAGCAATTAATGACTGCACTTCATAATATTGCACAACTGAATGCTGTTACTAGGGTTAATCGGTATCATAATTCATAGAACAAAAGATGTCAGACACGCTTTTTTGCCATTTTTCATATCCCAGTTTTCTAATATCCGAACCTTTTGTTTTTTCCAAAAATTCTTTTTCAGTCCAGCTGAGCATGTCTGATAAGGTTGCTTGATCAAATGCTTGCAGGAGTTTAAATGCCTCTTCGTTTGTTTCAATAGGTTTTTGATTCCACGGACAAACTTTTTGACAAACATCACAGCCAAAAATTTGTTTGCCTATTAATGGTTGCAGTTCGTTTGGGATTGGTCCTTTATGTTCGATTGTTAAGTAAGAAATACACTTTCTTGCGTCGAGTTGATAAGGGGCAATGAGTGCACGCGTCGGACATGCATCTAAACATTTTTGACAATCGCCACAATTATTTTTTGATGGTGTGTCAATTGGCAATGGTAAATTTATAAAAAGCTCGCCAAGGAAACACCAGGAGCCAAATTTTTTATTAATGAGCGTTGTGTTTTTACCAATCCAACCTAAACCTGCTTTTTCGGCAAGTGCTTTTTCAAGGACAGGTGCGCTATCTGTAAATGCGCGATAAACAATGGGGCCTGTTGCTTCTATAATTTTATCAGCCAATTTTTGTAAGCGCTTGCGAATGAGTTTGTGATAATCTTTTCCTTTTGCATGTTGTGAAATATGCAGGTTTTTATTATGCGAATAATAATTCATGCTGACTGAAATAACGCGCAATGTTTTAGGAATAAGTTTTTCAGGATGTAATCTTTTTTCTTGGTTATCTTGCATAAAACTCATCTCGCCATGGAAATTATTTTTTAGCCATTCCTGAAAATGATTTTTATAGTTTGATAAATTAGTATCGGTTATGCCCACATGTTGAAAGCCAAGTTCATGTGCCCATTGTTTGATATTTTGAGCTAATTGTTGAAAATTGGTTTTGATTGACATTTGGTATCATTTTCTATTAAAAATTTGACTTTGTCGAACAAAAATATAGAAGCGAAGTGTGTCAGATATGACATAACCAATATAACTCGGAAACTGGTTGGTAGTGATACTTGGTTTTGAATTAGAGCCGAGTTATGTTGGTTATGTCAATGTCTGACACCTTTGTATTTTACTCTAAACTTGGTACAGTAATAACTATGAACTCACAAGTGCCATTAACAATGACAGATGAAGAAATTCAACGCTTTTTGCCGCCACGAGCTCGTGATGCGCATAAAGGTGATTTTGGCCATACTTTGATTGTGGGTGGTGATATCGGTATGCCGGGAGCGCCGTGTTTAGCGGCACTTGGGGCGGCGAGATCTGGCTCGGGATTAACAACGCTCGCAACACGCATTGCATGTGCGAATCATATCAATTGTCTTCAGCCTGAAATTATGAATTTTGGACTTTCAAAGCCAAATGAATTAGTTCCGCTTATAAAACGCGCAAATGTCATCGTGATTGGACCAGGGCTTGGGCAATCAAAATGGAGTAAAAAAGTTTTTTCACTCGTGATGAAGGTAAATTTACCGAAAGTCGTGGATGCAGATGCGCTAAATCTTTTGGCAAAATATCCTATGCATCGACATGATTGGATTTTAACACCGCATCCCGGTGAAGCAGCTCGCTTATTGCATTCTACAACTGAAGCAGTACAAAAGGATCGCGTTCATGCCGTCAAGGCGATGCAAAAAAAGTATGGTGGTGTTTGTGTTTTAAAAGGTGCTGGCACATTGGTTGTTGATGATAATCAAATTCCAGAAATGTGTGATGTGTCGAATCCTGGCATGGCAAGTGGTGGCATGGGCGATCTTTTGTCGGGCATTATCGGTGGTTTGCTTGCACAGCATGTGCCTTTATTTGAGGCGGCAAAATGCGGTGTTTTTATTCATGCTAAAGCAGCCGAGCTTGCAAGCAAAGACGGCGAACGCGGTATGTTGGCAAGTGATCTTTTGCCTTTTGTGCGGAAACTGGTTAATTTATGAAAAAACTTGGTTGTATGGGTGATCATTTCAGATTTTTTTGCTATTGTTAGCTTAGGATGGAGGTGTTTCATGGCGAGGAAAATGGAAAAAATTTCCGGAGTGTTTTTGCGCAATTGGTGTATGTTATACGCCATGTTGGTTTTTACTTTTTGTTTGCTATTCTCGATGTCTTCATTTGCCAGTCATCGGGTCAATGGAAAAAGTCCCGCCGGCGATAAACCAGTAAAAGTTGAGGCAGTTAAAAAGCCAACTTTAAGCGAAGCTCAAACAGTACCTAAAGGTGAGTTTTTGAAACTTGCTAAATTATCAAGGGCGCCAAAAACAATTAATTTGAATTCTACGAGTGTTTCAAAAATTTCGGATATTGATCCAAATCCTCAAAATACAATTTGGTCTAACGCGCCAGCAATTACAACATTGGATTATGCAACTGGCCGGCTAATCACAATTAAATCCGTGCATACGAAAAGTGATATTGCTTTTCTCGTCATGTTTCCAGATAAGACCAAATCTGTTTCGCATAAAACATTAAAATGGGATAAAGCGGAAGGTGTTTATCGGCAACTGCCGGATAGGGAAGACTCCTTCATTTTTAAATGGAGCATGGTAGGTAACAAAGCAAATTTATCAATACAAAAACCGATCGCTCACAAGGCAGATATTTGGTATTGGAAAGCGCAAAGAACAAATCCGATTGAACATGCGGATGATAAAATGCAAATTTTTCAGAAGGGGTCGCTAAAAGGTTCTGCGAAAGTGTTGTCATCAGATAAGGGAGATTATTATCTTTTAAGAAAATCAGATGAAGGGACGAGTGCTTATAAAGAAAATTTATATTATGAGTATGAAGGGAATGTCATCCAAAAATATACTTATAAAGAACCTTCTGGCAGTCGGGGTGATATAGCGGCGAAAGGAATTTGGAAGGATGGAATATGGGTCATCATGTTTTCTCGAAAACTTAACACAGGAAGTTCAGATGATCTTCAATTTAAAATTGGTGATACCTACCTTTTTGGCGTTAGTTTATACGAGATTGCTGGTGGTAATGTTGATAAGACGTTAACTCAACCACTATATAAAGCTGGTGATGTCTATGATCATATTTTATTGAACATTAAATAAGGAATGTTGGTTTGATAAAAATAAATTATACGTTGTTGCGAAACTTGTTAATTGGTATCTTTGTTTTATTGCTTATCATCATCAGCGCTATCGCCGTCAAGCAATTACAACAAGTGGCGTTTCTATATAAAAATGAAATATATTCATACAACAAAATACAATTTATCTTGTCCAATTTAGCCATTCGTTTTAGCGATATTGATTTGGATTTTCATAAAAGCAATAATAATCTTCCAATGCTTCAATCTGATATAAAAGATAATTTGAGACAGATTTCGGAGTTGTTTGCAGATTATACTAAACTTGCTAATGAAGAGGAGACGCTGAAAAAAGATGTTAAATTGACGCGCAATTTTTCAATTTTAAAATCGAGTCAACAAAAAATTAAAACCGCATTCTATGCCTATATTGATAATTATCCGAAGTTTGAAAAGACAACTGAACACTCGCTGGTTCCTTTGATGGTATTAACCAAAGTTATTTCGCAAAGTACAACAATTGCTGTGGCATCGCTTGCGATCTCACTTGATCGTTCTCATAAAATCATTAACGACAATATTGTAAGAATAAGTGCAACAACGAAAACCATTATTTGGGTGATTGTTTTTCTAACAATTCTTGCGCTTATTTTTATAATTATTCTTCACTATATTGTTAAAAAGCCAATCAACGAACTTTTAAAAATTTCCGAGGCTATTAGTCAAGGTAAATTTGATAACGCGATAACTTCAGCTGGTGAGGACGATTTTGGTCGTCTTTCAAAATCGCTTTCCAATATGCAAGTACGACTAAAAAAGTTAATTTTTGATCTTGAAATAGAGGTAAAAAAACGAAAAGAAGCCGAAGAAAAAAATTATTATTTGGCGATGCATGACAAATTAACTGGTTTAACAAACCGAGCTTTTTTCGAACATATTTTTGATCGAGAACTAGAGAAGTTGAAGCGACAGCCTGGCTCAATGTGCTTGTTTTCGATGGACTTAGATCGGTTTAAGTCTGTGAATGATACGTTGGGACACGACGTAGGAGATAGGTTGCTTGTTGAAGTGGCAAAAAAGTTTTTATTTTTGATTCGCAAAGAAGATATTGTTGCTCGTATTGGTGGCGATGAATTTTCGATTTTATTTACGGATATCCACGATAAAACAGAAGCGACCAATGCCGCTAAAAAGTTAATTGATGCCATTGATGAGCCCTTTGTGATATTAGGTCATGAAATTCAAATTGGATTGAGTATAGGGATTGTTTTTTATCCAGACCACGGTTTGACTAGAGAGGATTTAACTAAACATGCTGATTTAGCTTTATATGAAGCTAAAAACTGTGGTAAAAATTGTTTTCATTTTTATGCGAGTTCCTATAAGTGCTAGGATTGTTCAATTTAATCTCGTTAAGAATATGCTTCCCAAAAAGATTTGATAAAATTAAAGCGAAAGAAGAATTAATATAAAGAATTTTTTATATTAAATGTAGATAAAAGCGGAAAAAATTGCAACAAATGGGTATTTGTGGCACATTCTCATTCATGTTATTACGATATTTATACAGCTTATTAATGTATCTTATTGTGCCATTTGCGCTTTTGCGGCTTTTATGGCGCTCGCGAAAAACGACTGCTTATCGGCAGCGTTGGTCAGAGCGATTTGCATTTTTTAAAATGCCAAATCAATTTCAAAATGGTCTTTGGATTCATGCTGTTTCTGTTGGTGAGGCGATGGCTGCTATTCCAATTATTCGTGAGCTTCAGGTTCGGCATCCAGATTTGCCGATTGTTGTGACGACAATGACAGTGACTGGATCAGAACGTGTCACGACTTTGTTGGGTGATTCAGTGTTTCATGTTTATTTGCCCTACGATTTGCCTTGCACAATTTCGCGATTTATTAAAAAAGTAAACCCTCGCTTAATCATGATCATGGAAACAGAAGTTTGGCCGAATGTTTTGTATTACGCGAGAAAATATAATGTTCCAGTTCTTTTAGCAAACGCAAGAATGTCTGAGCGTTCTGCAAAAGGCTATATGTATTTCAAGCATTTTATTCAAAAAGTCTTCCGATGTTTTTCTTTAGTTGCCGCGCAAGCTCAAGCCGATGCCGAACGATTTCATCGATTGGGTGTCCCGCAAGATCGAATCAAAATTCTTGGAAGTGTTAAGTTTGATATCAAGCAGCCCGCTAGCAATTTTGAAGCGGGTGAGCTCCTTCGACAAAAAATTGGTGCGAGTCGTCCTGTTTGGATTGCTGCGAGCACGAGAGGCAATGAAGAGGAAATTATTTTACGTGCATTTGATCTTGTTAAAGAAAAATTACCAAATGCATTGTTACTGCTTGTGCCAAGGCATCCTGAGCGAGTTGATAAGGTTTTGCATATGTGTCAAAAGCATGGTTATAAAACAGTTTTACGTAGCAGCGATGAAAATTGCGATTTAAAAACAGATGTTTTCTTGGGTGACACGATGGGCGAGATGATGTTGTTTTATGCGGCATCAGATGTGGCATTTGTCGGTGGAAGTTTAGTGCCATTGGGCGGTCAAAACATGTTAGAGCCAGCATCTTTCGGATTGCCGCTGATTACAGGCCCACACTTATTTAATTTTGAGGAGGCGAAGCGGTTATTGCAAGAAGCGGATGCTATATCAATCGTTAATGATGAAAAAGAATTGGCTAATCAAGTGATCATGTGTTTTTCCGATGTAGAGGTTCGAGAGCAATTCGGTCAAAACGCGAAAGCAGTTGTTGATGCAAATCGCGGCGCGCTCGAAAGACATTTGAAACTAATTGAAAATTTATTACAGAACTAAAATGTTATTTAAATCCTCGTCACATAAATTACAATCTTTTTTAATATTAATATTTCTTGGTTTAAGCTGGGGTGCTGGTTACACAATCGCGCGATATGTAACGCTTCAAGGTGTTTCACCCATTACATTTTCTTTTTATTTGGCGTTTGGTCCGGCTGTTTTGTTGTGTCTATTTGCTTGGATGAAAGGCTTGTCGTTGAAGCTATCATGGCAATATTGGCGTTACTATACGTTTGCCGGGATTCTAGGTGTTGTGATTCCAAATACATGCATGTATATTGCAGCGCCTCACTTGCCTGCAGGCTTGTTAGGCCTGGCTGTTAATCTGACACCAATTTTTATTTATCCGTTAGCGTTGACGATTAAACACGAACTTTTTTCGTGGACTAGATTGTTATGTATTTGTTTGGTGGTTGTCGGTATTTTGTTAATTACACTGCCTGCGGCATCAATTCATCATGGGTATTTTGCGCGTTGGATTTGGTTGGCGTTAGTATCGCCACTTAGTTTTGCAGCAAGTGCTGTTTATATTTCAAAATATCGGCCAGCAAATAGTGATTCTCTGGCGCTTTCTGCGGGGATGTTGCTTGTTTCGGCAATCATTCTAGTTCCGCTTGCACTATTTTTCGCTCATAATCGCTTGCAAGTTTCAGTTTGGCATTTTGTCAATTGGTTGGTGATTTTACAAATTGTATTGGCAAGTTTGGGGACGGTGTTGTTATTTTATTTGATCAAAATCGCAGGCCCGGTTTATTATAGTCTTGTAAACGCTTTTGCGGTTTTGGCGGGTGTTTTTTGGGGATGGTTATTCTTTGCTGAAAAACTGTCAGTTAATATGTTTTTGTCGCTAGTGCTGATATTATTTGCGATGCTTTTGATGACATTTGTGAGGGTTAAATGATGGAGCAAAACATTAAACTTGCTGATGAAGCGGAAACACTAAAGTTTGGCGCACACCTGGCCGAGCTCATTCCTGATAATTTTATAATTAAATTGTATGGTCAGCTTGGCGCCGGCAAAACAACTTTGGTTAGAAGTATTATAAAATCAATGGGATACGATGGTAAGGTCAAAAGTCCGACATATGGTTTGGTTGAATCATATGAAATTAATGGTCGCGAAATTTTCCATTTTGATCTGTATCGATTAAATGATGCGAGTGAGCTCGAGCAAATTGGCGCAAGAGATTACTTTGATCATGCGATTTGCTTAGTAGAATGGGCAGAAAAAGGCGAAGATTACTTGCCGAAGGCCGACCTTGATTGTTATATTAGTGTTTTGGCTCATGGGAGAGATGTTAAGCTTGTATCACATTCGACAGTTGGTGATCAGGTGTTAGCACAGTTAGATAACACATGAAGTTTATGCGTTGCCACAATTTACTTGTCATTGTCATCGGCATTTTGTTTTTGCCGGCATTGCTTTTTGCAAGCACACTCAAAGTTGAAAAGCTCGATGTTTTAAATGTTTCAAAACATGCGCGATTAATTTTTTCATTAACGGGTCCGTTTGTTTATCATATTGTAACGCATAATCATTCGACGATGGTTGATATTGATTTCAACGGGGCGAAATTAGCAACGTCATTAAATAAAATAAAATTATCACATAAGCTTGTAAAAGAAATTCATGCAAGAAATCTTTCATCTCAAAAATTACACTTTATTGTTTCATTAAATAAAGCGATGATTCCAAAACCATTTGTCCAAAAGCCAAGAGGGCGGTTTGGTTATCGCTTGATTGTTGATTTAATGCCAGAAAAATCTGTGCCAGAGAAACATAAGGCAGAGCATTACTCCTCCAAAACTAAAACAAGTTTGGAAAAGAAAATAGTTTCACATTCTAAAACAGTAAAAAAAGCGCATGTAAAAGTGCCGGTGCATGTAAAGTATTCGCCAACGGGTGGCAAAAGAAGTTCGGTCATTGTGATTGATCCCGGTCATGGCGGAAAGGATCCTGGAGCAACGGGACCCGGCGGTATACATGAAAAAAATATTGTATTAGCGATCGCAAAAGATTTAGATGCGATATTAAAACGCGAGCCGCATGTTCACCCTGAAATGACACGAAGCGGCGATTATTTTGTTACGCTTCGAGGTCGCTTGCAAAAAGCGCGAAAAGGGCGCGCGGATTTATTTATGGCAATTCATGCTGATGCTTATATTAACAGTTATGCGCATGGTGCGTCGGTTTATGCTTTGTCAGAGCGAGGCGCAACGAGCGAAGCTGCGAGATGGTTGGCGCAGAAAGAAAACTATTCAGAGTTGGGCAGTGTGGATTTGGCGAATAAAAGTTATATGTTGCGTTCAGTTTTAATTGATTTATCACAAACAGCAACCATTCGTGAAAGCCTACAGTTTGGTTGGTCGGTTATTCACTCATTTCGTGAAAGTCATTTACGGCTTCATCGCGGAACGCTCGAGCAAGCGCCATTTGTTGTTTTGAAATCACCAGATATTCCCTCTTTGCTTATTGAAACAGGTTTTATTTCGAGTCGAAAAGAAGAGCTAAATTTAAATAATCCACGTTATCAAAAGAAGCTTGCGCAAGCACTTGCTCGTGGTATTGTGAATTATCTAAAGCGTTATCCGCCGCCTGGTACATGGTTTGCGATGAAGCGAAGCGGCATAAAACATGTCGTTAAAAAAGGCGAAACACTTTATCAACTCTCAAAACGTTACGGCATCAGCGTGTCGAAGATTAAAGCATTAAATGGCATGAAAAACAGCAAGGTTTCTGTCGGCGAAATTGTAAGGGTGTCTTGAAAAGGTGTCAGTTTTGTTTGTTTGCTTATGTGCTATGTTATAAAAAGATTATATTGTTAATTTATCGGTTTATTGTTGGCTTGTTTGTCGTGTTTCGGTTTTTCTGTAGGGGGCGCATATCATGCGCCCCGGCGGGTCATATATTATGAGCCCCCTACAGAGCTACCTAAATCTAAATTTTATTGTTATAATTCCGGAATATTTTCAATATTAGCAAAACACAGGCCCAAAATGTCCCAATCCAGGATTCAGGTATTAAGCTCAAAGTTGGCCAATCAAATTGCCGCAGGCGAGGTGGTTGAGCGGCCGTCGGCGGTTGTGAAAGAATTGTTAGAAAATAGTTTAGATGCTGGTGCTGAGCGCATCGAAATTGATATTGAAAAGGGTGGAATACAATTAATCAGAGTGCGCGATGATGGTGCTGGTATTTTAAAAGATGATTTGGCACTTGCAATTAGTCGACACGCGACAAGTAAAATTTCAAGCCTCGAAGATTTAGAAAGTGTTGGCACTTTAGGGTTTCGCGGTGAGGCACTAGCCAGTATTGCATCGGTTTCTCGATTTCATATTAAGTCATCAACCGATAATCAAACATCGGGTTATATTGCGCAAGCGATTGGCCGAGATTTGAAAGTTGAAATAGCGCCGGTTGCGCATCCGTGTGGAACAACCGTTGAAGTGCGAGATTTATTTTATAATACACCAGCGCGACGAAAATTTTTACGTGCAGAAAAAACAGAATTTTTTCACATTGATGAAATAGTAAAACGTTTGGCGCTCAGTCATTTTCATGTGACTTTTATTTTACGACACAATCAAAAAGTGACTCATCATTTTCGTGCAGCAGAAAACTTAAGCGAAAAAGAAAAGCGTGTTTCTGAAATTTGTGGCAAGTCATTTATGGCGCAAGCGTTAAATATCGAAATGAAAAACGAGGGAATTCATTTATATGGCTGGATTGCTGAGCCGACTTTTTCACGAAGCCAAACTGATTTGCAATACTTTTTTGTTAATGGTCGAGCAATACGTGATAAAGTCGTTTCGCATGCAATCAGGCAAGCGTACCGTGATGTGATGTATCACGATCGACAGCCTGCTTATGTTTTATTTTTAGATGTTGATCCTGCAGTTATTGATGTTAATGTTCATCCGACAAAAAATGAAGTACGTTTTCGTGATAGTCGTTTAGTGCATAATTTTTTATTTAGAAATGTGAGTGAGGCTTTAGCATCTGTCCGGCCGGGCGATCAGATATCGCCAGAACATGCAGCGCCAATTGCGAATGACGGCGGTTATCAGCCAGATTTAAAAAATGAATTGCATGCTGAAAAAAAACAGCCAACACAATATTCTTTTAATATGTCGCCAAAAAAATATAGGCCTCAAATTTTTTCTGTGTCAGAAAATGTTGAAGCATATGGGCGATTGCATGATGTGCAGTCAAATGACGATGTGCCGCCATTAGGTTATGCGGTTTCACAATTACATGGTGTTTACATTCTATCTCAAAATAAAGAAGGATTAATTATTGTTGATATGCATGCAGCACATGAACGTATTACTTATGAAAATTTAAAAGAAAATCTAGAAAGTCACTCAATTCAAATGCAGCCATTGTTGGTGCCCGTTGAAATCACACTCAATGAAAAAGAAATGGCGATTGCAAATGAATATCAACAAATATTTTTACAGTTTGGTATTGAGCTTGGTTGTATTGGAGAAGATACGATTGTTGTCAGACAAATTCCTGTTTTGTTGCAAGATGCTGATGTTGAGCAGCTCGTGCGTGATGTGTTGTCAGACATTATCGAGCATGGAACAAGTGAGCGCATTCGGCATCACTTCTACGATATTCTATCAACGATTGCTTGTCATTCTTCGGTGCGTGCAAATCGCCGATTAACGGTTCCAGAGATGAACGCGCTGCTTCGGCAAATGGAAGAAACTGATCATCAAGGGCAATGCAATCATGGTCGTTCGACTTGGACATATATCTCGCTTAAGGATTTAGATGCGCTCTTTTTACGAGGCCGGTGATTTATGCGAATGAATGATAAAATAGTTTGTATCATGGGTCCAACAGGTTCAGGTAAGTCTGCGCTTTCATTAGAATTAGCAAAAATCATGCCTTGTGAAATTATTAGTGTTGACTCTGCGATTGTTTATCGAGGCATGGACATTGGTACGGCAAAACCATCCAAAGAAGAGAGGGGGGTGGTTCCTCATCATTTAATTGATATTCGAGATCCGGCTGAAAAATATTCGGCAGCTGAATTTTGTCAAAATGCGCACAAATTAATTCAGGAAATTCAATCGCGAAACAGAACACCATTATTGGTTGGCGGTACGATGCTGTATTTCAAAGCGCTTCAAGAAGGATTGTCTGACATGCCGTCAGCCGATAAAAAAATTCGTGAAAAAATCTCAAATGAAGCAAAAGAAATAGGTTGGTCCAAATTGCATGAGCGATTGTCTGGAGTTGATCCCGAAGCTGCGAAAAAAATTCACGCAAATGATGCTCAACGAATTCAGCGAGCACTTGAAGTGTATGAATTAACGGGTAAGCCAATTTCAGCATTGCAAAATCGAAGCGCTATCGATAATTCGCTTCCCAAGATGATTAATTTAGCCTTGGGTGGGATTGATAGAAAAATTTTACATGATCGAATTGAGAAAAGATTTGATGAGATGTTAAATCGAGGCTTGGTTGAAGAGGTGAAAAAATTATATAATCGCGGTGACTTAAATCCTGATTTGCCATCAATGCGTGCTGTTGGTTATCGGCAGGTTTGGCAATATTTATCCGGTGAAATTGATTATGAGATAATGCGAGAAAAAGCCATCGCCGCAACGCGACAGCTAGCTAAGCGACAATTAACTTGGTTAAAATCATGGCCTGATTTGCATTGGGTTGACGGGCTTTCTGCTGAAGCTGTTCTCGACATTATTGAGGTATCCGAAAACATATAGCGTGATTGCATTAAAATTATTTCAGAGTAAATTTAAGGCAAAAACAAGAGCTTGATAATGATTTTGGCGAAAATAAAGCGCAGGTACGAGCCATTTCGACAAAATCATTATCAAACCCTTGTTCGCGAACTCCTTAATGCAATCACACTGATCCGAAAATATTTGACTCCTTGTTTTTCTCATGTTTAAATGCAAACGTGTGTGGGATGGTCAAATATATTGCGACTTTTCATGCAAGGACAGTTCAATCACAAAGGTTCATCAATTTTACTATTATTTAAATATGTTTTTTTTTGTGAAATTGTGTCTATTAGCATTATATCCTTCATGAAAATCATCGGATTATTTGCTTGTATGTTGTGATTAGGATTGTCAGATAAGTTTGTATCAGGGAGATAGTCAGACAAAAAAGTTTATTTTATTGTGATGACGATAAGGAGTATATTTTATGTTGATTTTGACAAGACGAATTGATGAAACACTAATGATTGGCGATGAAATTCATGTTACCGTTTTGGGTATCAAAGGAAACCAAGTAAGAATTGGTGTGGATGCGCCAAAAGAAGTGGCCGTTCATCGAGAAGAAATTTATCTAAAAATTCAAGATAATCAGGCAGATGAAAACAAATAGTTTTTGTTTTATCTCCTGATTATATCAAGTTAAAGACACGAGCATTTTTTCTAATAAAACTCATAAATACCTAAAATTTATGCCTATTATTCTTAATAATAGGGCGATTTGGGTGGTTTTTTTTCAAATTTTCGCTATACTGAACACTGAGTTTTCTTGGGGGCGACCTGGCTTCGACGTGGGTCACAAAACCTGAGGGGCATGTCGAGGATGTAACTAACCTCGTTAAAAACAATTACAAACTTTATAGTTGCAAAACGTAACTTAACCGCTGCAAACGACGCACATGGTGCTATGGCCGCTGCTGCTTAAACAGTAGTTGTCTGATCACCGCGTTGTGGCCGTTCTAAACAAACGGCACAGCCCATTGCCCAGGTGTGCTTATGCGCTTGGTTCCAGTGGTCATATTCATAAGTTCGCAGCGTGGATTGTCTAAGGCCATTCTGTTCAAATAAATTAGGCTCACTATTTGTCTTCCCTGCCTGTCGGGTAGCAAATAGCTAAAATAAAGACATGGCTAAACATGTAGATCCAAGGGCGGAGGATTTGCGGACGCGGGTTCAATCCCCGCCGCCTCCACCAATTACAAAAAGGCCCGATCGGCTTTGCCGATTGGGCCTTTTTTAATTGGTAAAAAGCGACAGGGATTTAAGCCGCGTAGCGGGTTCACAAAATTGCAGGAGCAAGTTTTGGACCGAGCCTTCGGCGAGGCCCCGAGCGAAGCGAGGGCAAGGTACATGGATGTACCGAGCTATATTGAACGCAGAAAGCCCATGATGAGCTGGTGGAGCGATAATGTAGACAACGCAGCTACTGGTAATATGAGCATATCGGGCTGCAAAATATTGAAGCTGGTTAACGCGTAATTATTTGTAAGCGCTTTATTTTATAAGCCATATAAATCATATACGCATTAATGAGGGCTAATGGACGAGACCTGAAAGCTTAGTTCAGATGGATTGCAAACGGCAAAAGTTACCGGTAAGGCCGGTTTATTTTAAAATTTATTAAAGGTAATACTATGAAACATGTTTGGCTACGAATAGAAACAAAGAGGTATGAAAAAAGAA
>SDBS01003398.1_pt1 | contig 15640 bp, 20 predicted proteins | sample 2277091 | NCBI WGS metagenome assembly SDBS01 (sample SAMN10404972, study PRJNA504765) | marine sediment metagenome | isolation source: marine sediment core GS10_PC15, 163 cmbsf | place: Arctic Ocean: Southern Knipovich Ridge | collected 2010 | reverse complement strand
CCCAAGTACTCTCCAGCTGGGCTTATTACCCGGTACCGCTCTCCTAAGGGGGAATTGACATTGAAGAAACCCGGTGGATGTTGCAGCCAATAGAAACCGTTCGGGTCAACCCAAACATCTTGCCATAATGCGATTGTATCTGGGAATTGTACAGCGTCAGCGAATTCTCTCTGACCATCACCTTCGCTACCAGGACGGGCTTTCGAACGCAGTGTGTCTCGTGTTGTTCTTATCAATTCCTGAGAAACTGGTTCAGCCTGCATGCTGAACCGAATTAGCTCAGTCAGTTTACCTGCCCGATTGAAAATTTGAAGAATCGGCTCTACACCAGTGCTACTGAGAATTCTCCCATTGCTTATGGGAATCAGTTTCGCACGACCAATAAATGGCATTATTGTCCATCCGAAACTAACTGCCGTGTAACGTTTCACCGTAACACTAAGGAGGGTTGTAACGCTAAGAGTGTATCAGAAGTAACGGAACTTAGTAACGCCAGCACGTTTAAGATTAAGGGTATGACGGCAAGGGAGATGCACGCACATCTTGATGATGGCACGCAAGATGGTACGCTTAAGCAACCGTCACACGTTGTTGAAGCGCACGGGTCATCGTCCCAACTTGAGACTGAACCCGGACAAAGTAAAGAGGTCATACTCGAAATGACCGGCGAAGAGCATGCGTTGCCATCTGAGTTTGTGATGGCTGACAAGATCGTAGCACAGCACGCACCCTCACTTGAACACTATTAAACTTGCCTCGAACAGTACGTTGAACGCCGAGAGCCTGAGCGCATGAACTGGGACAAGTAGATGAGCCTGTCTGCCCTGGCTGCTGCCGGTCTCAAGTGCAACCGCGTGTCGATACTAGGTGACTGGGACTACGCTGGCTCTGTAACGCCTGGGCATTGACCGAGAGCTATTAAAAAGTAAATAAGGCAGGCCGGGCCTAAATAAGAAGCAAAGACCCCCAAGGGGGCCGGGCGTGCGGATAGAATTACCTCGTCCTTTAAATATATAGAGCTAATTAATTCAAGACAAAAGGAGTAGAAAATGGAGAATAAATACAAATTAACAGTTGTTGCCTTACCTGCTAAGTGCCAAAGATGTGCTATGTGAAGGCATCAGGTTGGGCTTGTGAAGAAATGTGAATATGAATGTCTAGATGACGAAATACAGATGTTGGCCATAGACCTTTAATAAGACAAAAAAGGTTGATTATGACACCAGAAGAATACAGGAGTCTTTACAAAAAAGAAAGTAGACTATTTCAGGAAGGATGATAAATGACTTACCCCGTTGAGATAAGTTGTTGCAATTGTTATGCGGTACGGAAGTATCTTGTCCCGCGTGGCGTTCCGCACAATGAGGCGGGCTTGGAGTGTCCTAATTGCGGGTGTTGTCCTACTGACAGGGATTATACTGTTTTGGCTGTTGGCGGTGATTTTTCAAAGCACACTCTTAAGGTGAAGAAAAAGGGCTTTTTTAGCAGGAAGGTTTAAGTGAAGGAGTAATCATGGAAATAGAGAATTTTTACTGGGAATGTTACCAAAGAGTTTATTCTCTATCGGGGTCTTTTAGTTATATTGCGTCAGTACCGACACGTACTACGGATAATAGTAAATATGAACATTGGGTTTACGAGAGCGAGACGTGGACGAAATAAATGGAAGACCTTACACCAGACCAGATAGCGTTAGTTGACGCAGGTTACTGGGCGGATTTTATGAAGATTCGCTTACAGGCCAGTCTGTTTACGTTTGATGGCTTTGAGTACCAGAGAGAGCCTATGAGCTACGTAGGCCGGAGGATATGCTACCTCAAGGCACGTCAGAGCTTTGGTGCTACTACAAATGAGGTCTTAAAAGACTTACATGGCATGATAATGAAAAAGTACAGATTAGGTGTAGCTCATATATTTCCCACTACCGATGAGGTTGGTGAGTTTTCAAAGTCTATATTCAAACCCCTGATAGCGGCTAACAAGACTCCTATAGGTAAATACGTAAAAAATGTATCGGGTGGTACTGATACCACTTCGCTGAAGAATGTCAACGGAGCGATGTTATTTTTACGTGGGGCGAGGTTAAGTCAGAAGGTCGGTGACAGTGCAGAAAACACCTCGTCTAAGACTGCCGGTTTTTCGTGTGATAAGTGTGTTTTCGACGAGGTTGATTTTATGGAACCTGAGTCGATTGGCAAATACATACGAAGCATGGGCATGTCCCCCCATCAGCATGAGGTTTACTTGGGCAACCCCTCACATGAAGATTTCGGTATCGACCTTATCTTTAAGCAATCTGACCAACGGTATTGGTTTAGGCGGTGTACCTGCGGACACTGGACGTGTGCTGAAAAGAGTTTTCCACAATGCGTCAAGATACGAAGTAATGGTACGGGGTATGTAGGCTGTGATAAGTGCGGCAAGGAAGTTCCTGTATGGGCAGGTGAGGGTACAGGTGAGTGGGTTCCCGACTATCCCGATAAGTCAGATTATATGCAGGGGTATATGGCAAGTCAGTTGATAACCCCGTTTAACGACCCCGCCGAGATATTAGAGGACTTTAATAATCCCCCATTTGGTGATTTAGCTAATGTCCACAGACTTCGATTGGGCAGAGCGTATTCCAACAGGGACGAGAAACTGCAAAGAAACGATGTTTTAGCCTGTTGCGGGAATGACATATCACCCGTGAAACATCCCGGCCCGTGTGCTATGGGTGTTGACGTTGGTAAGATCAAGCACGTAGTAATCGGGGTAAAGACCGATAGCAACAGGTATGAGATCGTCCGTGCGTGTAAGGTGGAAAGTTTTGATGATGTATACGACCTTGCACGATTATATAATGTCAAAAGCGACGTGGTAGATATTCGACCTTACGAGGACGAGGCAAGGAGTTACCAGAAGCACTCGAAACATAAGACCTTTCTTTGTGAGTACAGTGATGCCCAGATGGTAGACGCGTCTTTCAACGACAATACAGGTGTTGTCAAGACCCACCGTACGGGAATATTTGACACGACCCACAGACTTATTACAAGGGGGTATATAAAGCTCCCGCGCCAGACTCCTGAGATTGACGAGTTTGCCCGCCAGTGCTGCAACTGTGCAAAGTTCGAGGAAAAGGACAAGCGTAGCGGTGGGATAGTATTCAGGTATAGGCCTACGGGTGACAGGCAGGAGCATTTCAGAAACGCTTTGAACTACTTTATTCTTGCCGCTTCTGGACACAGACTTAAAGTGACCCGCCGATTTAAGAAAACAGTACATACACAGGACTGTGATTTTGATTATAAAAGGACTGGATAGAAAGGAAAAGAAATGAGTGATTATAAATGGTCGATTGCAGGTGCGACATGTGCAAGTTCCAGTTGTGACCCATTAACATTGGAAAAATTGCAAGAACTTCACGATGAATTATTTGCCCCACCAATTATAAAAGTGTGGCATGGTGATAATTTCCTTATGTTGCCACGACCAGAGTGTCCGAGATTTATAGAATCCGATATGGTTGACGATGAAACAATGTTTATTTGTGCCGGTATTGGGATTGTGGCCGGATCTCGTATTCAAGACTTACTGTGGAAAGAGGGTTTTCTAGCTATATGGTCGGATGAACCAGTAGAGTATAATTAGCAAATGATAACCTTTGAACCAAAACTGGATTTAGAACTTATAAAGAAACACTTTGTAACGGCAGAGGACTATGATACAGACACAATACTCGACGAACTCAGAACATGGCAGGGACAGGACAATTTCTTCTGTCTTGTTTCACGGGGCGGGGTGGGTATTGACGGGTTTCTGGTTGCTTATCCGAACCGCGATTCGTTGTGGCTGTCCCAGTCGTGGCACAACGGAGACGTCAGCGTGGCTAAAGAGGGGTGGGCGATTATGAAGGACTGGGCTGTGAGTAAAGGATTTACCTCCATTACCGGAGAAACGCAAAGGAATGAAAAAAGTGCAATGGAACGACTTGGATTTTCCGAGTTTTCGGTAATTATGAAATGTAATTTAAGGACAGAAGTATGCTAAACTATCTTTATTTATGGGACACACAAACAGTAGACGGGTTTCAGTTTAATCCACGTTGCCCTAACATTCGCTACAAGGGCGGTTCAAAACCAAAACCGGTTGTACCACCCCCGCCACCCGATCCCGTTCCCGTACCGGAGGTCAGTGACGAAACAGGTGACGAGGCCATGAAGAAAGCTGTCAGGCAGGTAAGCCGGAGAAAGACCCGTATAGTAGGAAACCTTAGACCCACAAGTGTGAAATGGAGTTTCTAGGATGAGTAGAGCTGAAGAAATAATAGATCTGCGTAACAGAGAGTTATCTGCGCAGGCAAATATACGAAACCTGTGGCAGGAGACGGGCGATAAGATGTATCCCTATGTCCAGATAACATCACAGTATGCTGACGGACAACCAAGGACTACCGAGATATACGACCAGACCCCGTTACTTGACAGTGAGGACATGGTATCCGGTTTGAAATATATCTTAATTCCATCCGGTCAGCCGTTCTTTGCTATTAAGGCCGGTGACAATAATACTGACGTTGTGCAGAGATACACTTCTGTTATTACCGAGGGTGCGCATGATGAGATATTCAAGTCCAACTTTATAACCGAGTTCGACGAGGTTCTGCGTTCGTTGATACTTTTCGGGCCTGCGACTTTGTATTCCGAATGGACGGTGAAGGACGGGTTAAACTACAAGGCCTGCGTCATCGGTTCGTATCAGTACATCGAGAACAGCAAGCGCAGGGTTGGCGGGATATTCTATACTGCATGGTACACGCCCGCACAGGCGATAGAAGAGTTTGGCGAAGAAAATATAAGCGGGGACGTTAGAATCGCACTTGCAGACTCTAAGAAACAGAATGACAGGTTCGAGTTCATCTACTACGTAAAACCAAGGGCGACTGTCAACCCCAGTATATCGCGGAGGGTCAAAACGAACATGCCATGGCAGTCCGAGATAGTCGATGTCAAGGCAAAAGAGATGATGGGCGACGAGGGCGGGTATCTTGAGTTTCCATACCACTCAGCCAGATGGAAGCGCCCTGCGAACGAAAAACACGGACGTGGTATCGGTACGGAGATACTTCCGCAGGTGAGAGTTTTAGACAGGACGAGCAAAAACTACATCGACTGCGGGAATCTGCATAACAACCCGCCGAGAGAAGTTTTAGATACGCACGAAGGGCCGGTACGGGTCACTCCGGGCGCAAGAAACGATGTTCAGGAAATCGGTACTATCAAGGCACTTGACATGGGATTGCTTGGGAACTTTCCGATAACCGAGAAGTCACTCATTGACCAGCGAGAGATAATCCACAGGGCGTTCTTTAAAAATGCCTTTTCCCCGTTGGAGGATTTAACCGGCGACCGCAGGACTACTTTAGAGATAAGAGAACGGATAAAACAGGCATGGCCGAAGATAGGTCCGCCGATAACAAGGATATGGTACGAACTGTTGGAAGGTTGCATCGAACGGTCGATACTTTTACTGATAAGGAATGGAGTATTGCCAAGACCTCCGGTAGAACTTCAGGGTGCTAACTTTGGGCTTGAGTTTGTCGGCCCGTTTGCCCTTGAGCTTAGAAGTCAGCAGGCAAAGGCGTTTCAGGAATGGGTATTCTCTGTCGGTGAGATGGAAGCAATCTTTCCGGGTGCGAAAGACAATGTTGATGCCGACGATGCTATTATGCGTATGGGCAGGACGTTCGGAGTCAATACCGAGGACATGGCGACTGAAGAAGAACGCGACGAAAAACGAAGGATACGTGCAGAACAACTTGCGGAACAGAAGGCTTTGGAACTTGCGCAGGTTGCCGGACAGGCTTATCCCGGAACTACAAAAGCCCCTGAAAGTGGAAGTCCGGCAGAGGCGTTAATGGGAACTTAAAATGGAAACAATAGAAGAAATAACTAAGCGGCAGAACTTAGAAGCCGAGCAGAAACGGGGAGAGGCTGCAATGCAGAGAAGCAAGGATTTTATGGAATCCTTTGAATCTCCGTCCGGCAAGAGAGTCTATACTTACCTGTCAAGGTTTTGCCTAGAGAACCGAACCGCCTATGTTGAAGGCAGTCCACATAAGACCTCTTTCAACGAGGGCGCACGAAGTGTAATACTAGAAATCAGGCGTTGGCTTGATATGGATTTAACTAAATTAAGTAAGGAGTCAGAATTATGAGTAAAGGATTAGCAGAGACCTCGGCAGAGACTACCCCTGCCCCGACGATGTACGAAGAAAGGGAGCAGACTGAGAACGTGGCGCGTGGTCATGTTGAGGTCGTGGAAATCATTGGGTACGAGGCTACAAAAGAACCAAGGCGACATCCACCAGAAAGGGATGGAGTTAAAGGCGCAGTACGAAAGGATAAGGAAGGAAATATATTATATGTAGAAATTAGCAGGGGACCGTATTTTTGTCAAACACCGGAACAGGAGCAGATATTCAAGGAGAACAATCCTAAACTGCGCACAGAGTCTTTCACTGTTCAACTGTTAAAATCCACGGCGATCAAGTATCTTGACTCGCCAAGGAACATGAAACAGTTTGTACGGAAGGAGGCGCAAGATGCCTGATCCTACACCTACACCAGACCCTACACCTGATCCTACACCAGACCCTACGCCTGACCCTACGCCTACACCTGATCCCGTCCATTTTAACAGTGACGGGACGTTCGGAGATAATTGGCAAAGCACATTAGATGAAGGATACAGGGATGAAAAGAGTCTGACAACTGTAAAAGACGCCAAGACTCTGGCAAGGATGTTTGTCGATACAAAACGGATGGTCGGTCAGGACGTTATGACTATACCTAACGAAACGTCCGACGCGACAGTATGGGACGTGTATCACAAGGCAGGCGGCAGACCTGAAACGGCCGCTGACTATATGCTGAAAGCCCCCTTTTTCCCGAAAGACCGGATTGAAAAATGGCAGGAACGGCTCTTCAAAGGCGGGACAAGCAAAATAGCTGCCGACGAGTATGTAAAGGCTTCCGTAGAGGACGCGATAGCCGATTTTCAGGAAGATGAACGGGTAAGGCAATCAGAACTTGCCGAGTTAAAGAGTGCCTTAGCCGTCGAGTACGGTGCCGCCTTCGACCAGAAGATACATTTAGGCAACATGGCTATCGACGAATTTACCAAAGGCGATGCTGAGTTCAAGGAACGCTTGAAAGAAAAGTTCGGCGTTGACCCTGACGTGCAGAGATTTATGATAAACGCCGGTGAAAGTTTGGCCGAAGGAAAAGGACCGAACTTCGGTGCGATACCAACACCATCCGATGTTCAGACGAAGATTGACGAGTTGATGGCAGACCCGATTTTAAAAAGTCCGACAAGTACGCCTGAACAAAGAATGAAGGTAATGAATCAGATTATGGAATTAAGAAAGAAAATACCGGCTAAGGTCGAGACTATCGCATAGCGACCCCAACCTTGTCATGTAGTGGATTAGCCTTAGGGCCCCGAAAGATGGTGGTATCCCACCCTCCAGCCGAGTTAGGCAGGAGTTGGCCTGATTAGTTCAGATTACCAACCCGTGAACGTAAGTACAACTAATTTGAAAGGTTAATTCAATGAGTCTCCAAATTCCAGTAGCATTCGTCGATCAGTTTAAGGCCAACATCCTTATGCTGTCGCAGCAAAAACCTGCGAAGCTAAGAGGTGTGTGCAGGCCCGAAGCGGTTACGGGTGATACTATGTACGTGGAACGTATTGGACCGAAGGACGCGCAACCTGCCGGAGCAAGGCATAGTGCGACCCCGATTTCCGACGCTGACCACACAAGACGAAAACTGTCGATGATCGACTACGATGTACCAGCCGACCTTATCGACAAGTTCGATAAGCTGAAAATGGTTATCGACCCTCAATCTGTTTACGTGCAGAACCAGACGTTCTCACTGAACAGGCAGATTGACGATGTAGTTATCACCGCACTCGGTGGCGCTGCATTTGGTGGTCATGTTGGTGGAACTACCATTAACAACTACGATGTGGGCGAATGTCGTCTCATCGAGTCTGATGGTACGATTGCTGCCGCAGGAAGTGACTGGTCTGGCAAGACCGAGACACCGCTGACCATCGCTAAACTTCTGACGTGCAAACAGCTTTTGGACGATGCAGAGATAGATGACGAGAGGCAGAGATATTTTCTGACCAACCCGTTCAATATCAACCAACTGCTTAACACGACAGAAGTAAAGAGTTCTGACTATAACACGGTCAAGGCTCTCGCTCAGGGACAGATTGATACTTATATGGGCTTTAAGTTCATCAAGAGTACCAGACTGCCCGCCGACGACACGGACACCGGTGCGACAAAATCCTACGCTTTCGCTCAGGACGCTATTGTTCTTGCAGTAGCCATGGAGCCGACCGTAGATATTAGTGTCCGTAATGATCTCAGGAATTCCGTACAAGTTTATTCTACACTTAGTATCGGTGCGACAAGAGTAGAAGGCCCAGCAGTAGTCGGCATATTGCTTGACACAGCTTAATTAAAGGAGATTATAATGAGTCAAATGTTTACAAAATCAAATACTCCTATTGAATGGCAGGCTGCTCCGCATGACTTCACTGGTGATAACAACCTTGGCATTTACACCAAAGAGACGACACAAAGATATACTTACGGCACAAGATACATCACTTGGGACGGACGTGTATATAAGTACATGGGACTGACCACTGGTGGATGTGTTTCGTATCATGGCGTTGCTGGGGTTACTGAGGCACCTCATGGCTATACGGTAAATGCTGTACCGAAGTCGGCTGGTGAAAGGACAATTTCCATCACTAAGACAAGTGTTGCCGAAGACCTTTATGCAGGTGGTATGATTGAGGCGTATATGGCTACGATAGACAACTCGACTACCCATCACATCATCGGTAACGATGCGTCGGGTTCGACGTATACTAGATTGTATATCGAGTTCCCGTTGCCCGCTGCTTTGACGATCTCGGATTACTTCGAGGTGTTTGCTAATCAGTATGCCGCGGTATCCGAGTCAACTTACCAATATGGTCCGTGGATGGGTATACCTACCGTAACCGCTGTAACCGGAAATAACGTCTGGGTACAGACGTGGGGACCAGCATTGGTTAGTCCGGGCAATACAACCATAGACGATGCTGCTGCCGACGAACGGACAGCTTTCTGGATGCCAAATGCAGTTATTGGCGAAAGTGACGGAGCAGGGATTGCGTCTGGTAACAACCAGGTTGCAGGTTATATTTGGAACGCCGGAACCGGTGGTATTGCAGGTCCACAGATTTATCTAATGTGTAGCACGTAATTTAATCGACGGGGGCGTTTCGGCGCTCCTGTCATTTTTTTTAAGGATAACATTATGAAGATTGACCCGAAGACAGGACAGCGAGTAGGGCCTAAACCAAAAGGTAAATAATGATACCATCGGCGACAATAGGTTTAGTTAGTCCGACCCCGCAATGTCTAAAATGTAAGTCGTACATGGTTTTCCCTCGCGAGACCGATGACCATGTACGGTTTTATAAATGCAGGAATTGCGGAAAAAAGATAATGCCGAAATGGTATTGGCTCAGGAGACTGATGTTTTGGAAATCATAAAAAGAGCAAAAGGCGAACAGGACGGCGAAGGTGTCTCTGCTTTTGAAAGTGAATCCAATGTCCGCGAGGAAGTCAATAGGCGCACCTGTAAGGCCGGTTACACCGACAGAGACGGACAACCTAAGATTAGCAGGATTACAAGCTACAGTAAGGGCGATACGTGTCGTCTTATGAATAAAGAATTGTACGATAAAAACTATGAAAGAATTTTTGGAAAGTAAGGAGTATTAATTATGGCAGCAGATGCAAATAAGACGTTCTGGTCATATACTTGGTATCTCATGAATAATCCCAACAAGGACACTTACACAAAGCAGGATATTCACAAGATGGCAGAGTTATTCGCCGCTACCAATAGCGACGAGGTAACAGACGCTACCGACCCCGGTGGGACTTACACGGAAATCGAGTGGCCCGGAACTAACGGTGTGACGGCGGTTGGAAACTCGTCAACCACAATCGAGGACAGTGTAACAAAGGTTAATTGGGCACTTATTGATTCTGCGTCTAAGGTGACGCTGGATCAGGCCGCTTATCCCGAAACATTAATTGCAGGAGAATAAACTATGTCTTTAGATGCTTCAAATACAGGCGTACTAGTAGATTTGTCTCAGGATTTACCCCAAGGGGCTACGAGACATTTTTACAATGGTACTGATAACGATTCGGGAACCGCCAAAGAGATTGTTGCTACGCCCGGTACGGGTAGAAAACTGATACTTACTCATCTTACTTTGAGTACGTCAGCGGCACAGGCGATAGCGATACTTGACGGTTCTACAACGGTAAAGATAGGTCCGGTACAGATGGAGGCTTCAGGTGCGATCTACAACAAGGATTATAAGTGGGGTATTCCGTTAACGGCTAGTACCGCGATGTATGTTGATTCGGATACCGACGCTTTGTTTCATATTTATATCGAATACATTAACGCTCCGGCGTAAGGAGATATTATGGCAGAAATCGAAGTCGAAGAAGAATGTATTTTTTATACGCGGGCGGATCAGGTTGAGTTTCATACGCAGACCAACGGCGACAGCATGTTTATAAAGAAATTAAGTCTAACTCAGGCTCAGGCCACAAGTTTTGCATGGCTGGTCAACGCTGATGATAACGCCCAACTGGAATTTAGTGTTAAGGTGAAATCATAATGGAAATTACACTACCAACCCATGTATGTAATCTGTCGCTAAGCAGGATTGGCGCAAAACGACTCAAGTACAGCGATGATACAGAAACCGACCTTGCTGCTAATACTACCTTGCAGGCGATACAGTGCAACCTTCATTATGAGCAGACAGTCCTTGCACTTTTAAGGTCAAACTGGTGGACATTCGCACGAAAACGTAAGGCTTTAGTAAGGGACACTGAGACCCCGCCCTTTGAGTTTACGTATCAGTATGTATTGCCGGATGATTACTTAAGACCAATCTCTATCTGGGAGAACAGGTTTCAAGACGACCCGTTATATGGTTCTATGATTGAAGATAAAAAACTTTTATCGAACAACACTGAGGTAAACCTAAGATACGTCCGAAAGGTTACTAATGTAACCGAGTTTGACCCGTTGTTTATAGAGGTTTTGGTTCTGGTCTTGGCTAAGAAGTTATTTCCCCCGCTTGGTGGTACAAAATCTGCTACGTTCATGAAAGGCCTTAAAAAAGACATCACTGAAGTTACCAGCAAGGCGCGTGTGATAAACAAACAGGAACAGAATACTGCCGGTCGGGACGACTTATTTTTATGGAACGACGCGAGGTATAATGGCTAACGAGATATGGCATGATTACCCATCTGGTTCTAGTCTTGACGCATACGTCTTTAAGAAAACTGATGACGAAGTTTTTAATGAGGCCGATGGCGGAGATACGTGGGAAGCATGGAATGACGCTAATGTGCTACTCTATGATGTTCCAATGACAGACCAAGGTGGAGACTATTATTCTGTTGATTTTCCGGCAGTTATCACAACCGCAGGAACATATAGAACGGTGGTTGCCTTGCGTGCCGGTGGTACTGCTGCCGTTGGCGACCTTAGAATAGCACAAGGTGAGATATTCTGGGACGGTACTGCCGAGATAACAATATCGACCACCACAACCGATATATCAGGCCTTGAAACAAAGATTGATGTTCTTGATGCTAATGTAGACCAGTTAATAGTAGACCAGAATAAGGTCTTGATTGTTACAGACGATACTGAAAAGCCACCATCATTACAGATAACGGTTGAATAATGGCGAATAAGGATATTTCAGGACTGACAGGCGGTGAAGTTACACCGCACCTTGATTCTAGGTCGGATATAGACCCGTATGACAGGGGATTCAGACATCTTGATAATATGATTACTAAGAAGTACGGCACAGTGACAAGACGGCCCGGAACGGTATTCGTTGTTAGCACGATAGATTTAGACACTATTTTACCGAGCATTGTAGCTTGGCAAAACGTCGAAGTTGCATGGGAAAATCTTATAGTCTCGACGTTAGCCGATAATGCGACAAATAATGCCTTAATGCCGTTGTTTGTCTGTTACGAAAACGAAATATTGTGTTGGGAAAACAAACCTGTTGTTGAGTCTGAAACAGCGGTGCTTTCGTCTGATATTGTATGTTGGGAAAACAAAGTTGTTTTTTATGAAAATAATATTGTTGTTTATTAGGAAATTGTTATGAGTAATTTTCAAGGATTAAAAGAATTAGGCATTTCACTTATCGCACAGGTATTGGGTGAGGACTTCAACGTAACTTCCGATACGAACCTATACACTGTTCCGGTGGGTAAGGAGTTTACCCCGTTTGCGGTGTGTATCTCAAAATCGTCCGGTAGCATGACGACTGCTACATGTAGTTTTGGGCAGTCTGGGGCAAAAACAGATTTCCTTGCTACACAAACCCTGACAGGTATAAACGCAGCCGGTGATGCTGTATGGTGTAGGCCGCCCGGACACGCTACGGTTCCGGTAGGAATTGTGACCTATACAGCAGGTGAGATATTTGTGATAGACCATGTGGCTGCACAAGGCGGGGCTATGACGGCAGATGTAAGTGTGTTCGGATTTTTAAACGATGCGTAAGAATGAATAAAGAAATAATATCCCTCAACTCAGGCGAAATGACACCGGAGACGGACGCTTTTACAGCTATAGAAAAGCGTGCAGCCGGTTGCCGTCATCTGGATAATATGATCGCCAAGAAATACGGAGACGCCGAGCGCAGACCGGGTACAGAGTTTGTTAATAAATCAAGGTGGTGGGATACCTAATGAGTGATACGCTACTTGAATATTTTGGCAATTTATCAGACTATTCTGGGGGAATAGGCGTAAGCACTTCCGCTTCAGGGAGAAGGGAAAATGGCGTTGCGATTCTTGCTGAGACTACCCACACAATAACTTCGATAAAAGTTTTGATGTTGATAAACTGTTTCGCATCAGGCCAAGCAGCTGGCGACCTTACGATGAGACTTTATGCCGTCGGCTATGACGCATGGGTTACGCTAACTGATTACTATTTTAATCAACGAGTAACTTACGGAGATGATTTACTTTTATACAAATGTCTTTCTGACCATACATCAGGTACATTTCTTGCAGATTTAGCTTCTGGCTATTGGGTGTTGGATGAAACCGCCCCCTTAATCCCGTCCGGCGATGCTTTAGCCACTGCCGATGTTATAGATGGTGACGCAGCATTAGAAACGTGCCCTGCGCCACCAGACTTTTTAACCACTCCAAGAGTGCTGGAGTTTGAGTTTACAGGTGATGATATTATTTCGGTCACTAAAGGCTCATATTATGCTTTTACAATATCTGCTGTGGGTAGTGTTGTTGTCAATCTTAACCGACCACATCTTTATGATAATGGAGTTAGGGTAGGTGGCTTTCAATGGACTGGCGAAACAATGACATGGACGCCGTCAACCAGTAGCGATGTCATGCAGTTTGCAGTGTATGGTAGACCAATCTGGACTGTTGGCGATGCGACAACGGACGATGATGATGATGATGGGGAACCGGATGAGGACGGCGACCCTTACGTATGTAAAGTGCCACACACAGGAACAGACGATACAATCCCAACGTCAGGTGACGATTGGGGAGATTATTGGATACCAGGAAACGGACTTAAAATGAGACTAATACCATTTATATATTCATCGGAAATCGCCTACGAGATGGAGTTTGGCGATCAATACATACGGTTCTTTTTTGACAAGGCAAAGCTCTTGGACGGAAGCGGGGACGATGTTTTAGTAGCGACTCCGTACTCACAGGAGATTTTGTTTGAGATTCACACCGAACAGATAGCGGATACAATGTGGGTTGTCCATGCCGATTATGCACAGACCAAATTAACACGAACTACTACAACGTCTTTTGACTTGAGTAATATAGAGTTTACCGGCGGCCCGTTCAGGATAAGGAACGACATAATCGAGGACGATGGTGTGACCATGACTTACGACCACCCCACGGATTTAGTGGCTGTTGGTTCTGAGGGGACATTAGCCGCGTCAAGCCCTACTTTTGTTGCCGGTCATATCGGGGGGCTATGGGGGTTGACCTACCCGAAAGACACTGTTATTTCAAAAGGGTCTTTTTCCGGCACTACGACCGGAACAATATGTGCCGCGATAGATGTCAAAGGAACGGTGTCTTTTCGTACACATGGAACATGGACAGCGGATGTTGAAATCCAGAGAAACGTGAACACTGCCGGATGGGATACTTTTAAACCTTATGTCGGCAAGGATGATTTAAACGCCCAGCATACATGGACAGAAGACTCGGACGGTGTTCAATACAGAGTAGTGGTTACGGCTCACACAAGCGGTACGATAGGCGCTGAAATAACATTAAGCGACACCACGATTACCGGAGTAGTACAGATAGACAGCCTTGATTCGGCTTCCTTGGCTAATGTTACCGTTAAGACCGCACTTCCAGTGACAGCGGGATTGGTAGCTACGAAAAGATGGGCAGAAAGCGCATGGTCAACGCTTAGGAGTTTTCCTGATTCAGTGACATTTCTAGGTGAACGGTGTGTCTACGCAGGTGGTGATACGGTATGGTTCAGCAAGGTCGGAAGCTATGAGAATTTTACGGAGGGAACAAAAGACGCAGATTCATTCAGTTTAATAATCCCGTCTACCAATCCGATAAGGTGGATTAAGATTTTGGGCGATGCTGTTGTTGTTGGGACGTCCGGCGATGAATGGACAATATCGAGTAACAAACTTGGAACACCGATAACCCCGACTAATTTCCTTATCGAACCGGCTACGACTTACGGGTCGTCAAGGAGACAGCCCATCAAGACTAATAATGTAATCCTGTTCATAGACTTTGTAAAAAGGAAAATAAGGGAGTTTACTCTTTTAGAGGGGCAGTATGTAGCCCCTGACCTGACGGAGTTATCGGAACATATAACCGAAAGCGGGATAAAGGACATAGCGTTCCAAAAGAACCCCGATGAGATATTATGGACAACGCTTGACGATGGGAGTTTCCTTAGTCTGGTCTATGAAAGGGAAAACAACGTCGTGGCATGGTCGCCGCACCCGACAACCGGAGAAGTACAGTCCGTAGCCGGCAATCCTGCGACAGACGAGGACGAGGTGTGGATTTCCGTCGAAAGAGACGTAAGCGGGGCAGATGTAGTGCTTATAGAGGTCTTTGAACCGAGGGCGTTCGATGATATAGAGGACTGCCACTTCGTCGATTCTGGGGTATTCTACGACGGTGATGATGCGACTGTGATAACCGTAGGTACTCACCTTGCCGGTAAGACGGTTCATATCCTTGCAGACGGGGTTGTTATCGCTCCGCAAGTGGTAAGCGCTGGCGGCACTATAACACTTACAACTGCGGCTGGTAAGGTACACGCCGGACTTCAGTTCACGCCGAAACTCGAACCGATGCGGCCTGATATAGTGACCGGTGATGGTACTACCCATAGTAGTCTGGTAAAAGTACCTGAAATGGGCATTTCATTCCTGAATACATTAGGGGCAACCTATGGAG
>SDBS01003397.1_pt1 | contig 15641 bp, 14 predicted proteins | sample 2277091 | NCBI WGS metagenome assembly SDBS01 (sample SAMN10404972, study PRJNA504765) | marine sediment metagenome | isolation source: marine sediment core GS10_PC15, 163 cmbsf | place: Arctic Ocean: Southern Knipovich Ridge | collected 2010 | reverse complement strand
TACCAACAATGCATGTGCAAGTAGCTATTATCGGTCACCTCAATATTAGTTTTTGAAAACCACCTTATTTCATTTTTGCTTTCAAGTCCTAAATTCGGACATAAAACTTCTTGTCACGGTTTTCTCTTTAAATAGAATTATATAATTTAAAGACTATATTTAGTTGTGTCCTCAGAGGAAAAAAGTCTTATTTTTTCAATTAAATCCATAGATGACATAACACGATGCCTCAATTTAGCTAGTTTATTAGAATTAGCCGGCTGGCCTAAACCTGGAAATATCCATCGTACAAGAGATTTTCAAAAAACTAGATTTGAACATTTCTTAGCAGGTATTGCTGCAATCCAGCCAGTTTTTAGAGAATTTTGTGAAAAAATTTTTCAATATCCATTTGAGGGGAAATCTGATTACAAATTAGTAGAATTGGGATATTTCTTTTACAAGGCAACCGAATATATGATAAAATGGCAAAGCGGAGGAAATGTTTTATTAGGTCATATTTTGATCTTAGCACCACTCGCAGCAGCTACTACAATCTGTTTAAAAACAGGAAAAAATACTCTAAATGATTTTATAAATTACCTAAGTAAAATTATTGATGGATCTAGTGTAAACGATACAGAGAATTTATATAAAGCTATAAAGTTATGTAACCCTGGAGGTTTAGGGAGGATTGAAAAATATGATATCAATAATGAAAATTCTTTAGAGGAAATAATTGCAGATAATATTAGTTTAAAAAAAATATTTGAACTTTCTAAAGAATATGATTTAATAAGTCTTGAATATTCCACAAGGTTTAATATAATTATAGATGAAGGTTTGCCGTATTTTCTTAACACATTTAGTACTTATAAGGATATTAACATCGCCACTGTAAATACTTTTCTTTTCTTAATGTCAAAACATCCAGATACACTAATTATAAGAAAATCTGGTAAAGATTCTGCTATATATGTTTCAACATCAGCTTCACAAATTTTACAATATGGAGGAATTTCTTCTGAAAAAGGTTTAGAATTAACAAAAAAATTAGATAAAGAACTTCAAGAAAAAAAGGGAAAATTAAATCCTGGGACAACAGCAGATCTTGTTTCTGGTGTGATTTTTTGTGCTTTAATTTTTGGTTTAAAATTTTAAATCCGCAGAAAATATCTTAAAGAATTAATTTACATTTTTAATAAAGAAACTTTTTTAATAGTTTTCACTTGGATTTTAAAAAAAATGGAATTCTGTGATGAATGTGGGGGGGGCATGATGCTTCCATCAAAACGAGGTTCTGAGGGACAGAAGGTATTTAAATGTAAATGTGGAGCAACAAAACCTTTCTCTGACGATAAATCTGAATCTTATAAAGTAACGACTAAAATTAAACATTCTATTCGAAATGAAGTAACCAATCTAGTTGAAGTAATGAATTGGAAAGATAAAAATCTAAGAAGCAGTATCAAGGATTTTATTTGCCGCCGGTGTGGTTATAATAAAGCACACTTGGAAACTCGCCAAACAAGAAGTGCTGATGAAGGAATGACTCACTTTATTATTTGTTTAAAATGTGGTAAAATGAAGAAAATTGGAAGTTAAAGTTATTAATTGAAAAGTTTATTATAAATTTCTTGTTCTTCAATATTAACTTGAAATTTTCATTCAATTATCTTATTCGAGCTTTTTAAACCTGAGATAATTTGTATTTTATTTGAAGAAATCTCAAGTTTTTTCTTTAAAAAATTTATTAATTCTTTATTTGCTTTATTTTGAATTGGTTTTGAATTAAGAAAAATTGTTAAGAATTCACCATCATCAACTATTTTTTGATTTTTGGAGTTAGGTTTTATATATAACTTAATTAGATACTTCTTTTCTGATTTCTTTTCAAAATAACTCATTTCTATGAAAGAAATAGGCTAAATGAAATAATTAAATAAATTCATCTGCTGTTTCTTTTAAAATGTTATATGATGCTTTTGATAACCTAATACCCCCCGCCAGTTTATGACCGCCACCAACTCCTCCTAATTCTTTCTTTATTCTTGAGATTATCTTATTTACACCATTGTCTTTATTATTGTTAAGATAGGTTTTCGAACATCGAATACTTAATTTTATTGTTCCCGATTTTTTTTCAGAACCTCCTAAAAACAAGATTTTATTAGGATCAAAAAGTTCATTAACTGAACTAAAACTAGCTGTATCTGACCAATTGCTTGGAGGAACTCTTCCTATTACTTCCATGAATATTGCTTTTTCTGTTTCATATTGAGGTGATACACTTGAAATAGTTTTTAAATTATTAGTGAGATTTTCTATGTATTCGGAATATAAATTTTTAGCATAACGAGTTATTGCTTTTAATTGAATAAGAGAAAGAGCTGCACTAATATTTTTAAAACACAAAATATTTAACATGAGGGCATGTTCAAACACAAATTTTAAAATGCCTTGTTTATTAGGTAAAACAGCATAATGACCATAACTATCGATGTAGGCTTTCTTTTGAATCAGTTCAATTTCAGAATCTGTTAAATCAATAGCTTTAGTCATGGGATTAATTTGTATTGCGTTCAAAAAAGAATTAATTTTCTTATCAGATTCGCCACTGATTCCATTAATGAAAGGTAAAATGCTATATTTTAAGCTATTTTTGATAGTTTCGTGCATATTGCCAAAGATGATTAAACCTTTTTTATCTTCTATTAATTCTTCATCTACTAATTCTTCATATACTTCTCGATTAAATGACTGAAGTTTATCCATCGATTTTAACGAATCTCCAGCTATTCCAATTGCCGTTAACCATCCCTGTTTTATAATTGATGGTTTTATTCGTTTCGCAAACATATAAGTCAGTGTAGCTCCAGCTATTTGTTCGAGTCCATCAAATCCATAAATCGTAGGATTTACAAAAAAAAGGTTTTCAGGTATTGAATCGATTTTAATTTGATCCTCTACTTCATGGTGATCAAGTATGAAAAATTTCTCTTTTCTTTTTTTTATTATTGGAATTAATTCTTTTAGATTAGAACCTACATCAGTAAATATAAAAGCTGTTTTATCAGTTTGTCTTTTAGAGAGAATCCCCATTAAATAGTTCTCCCAAGAAACTGACCTATTGTAAATAAAGTAATCATAATTTAAATGCATTTTATATAATAAGTTTTGAATAATAGCTAAGCTACTAATACCATCAGCGTCGTTATGGGAAATGGCAATAACGCGTGAAAAGGAGTGATCAATGAAATTGTCCACAGTATTGTTGAAAGCATCTAAAAATTTAGTTCTATCTGGTTTGTTTGCCATTTATATCATTATATTCTTAATTTTTTAAAAAATATATTATATATTGATGAAAAACAGAAAACTCAACACGAAATTTGTAAGAAGTGAATTATTAAAATTATTAATTGTATTAGTTGTATCAATTTATGAAATCTAATAAATTCCAAATAAATTCTATAATTATAAATATTCCGATTTAATTTTGCTTTAAACATTAAAATCCATAGAAAAATTATTTAATTTGTTTTAATTTTCTGTCCTAAATATTTTAATTTAATTACAATATAATGTTTAACATCAAGTGGAAGGATAATAAAAGACTTATTATTTTATTTTTATTTTTTCTAATAATCTTTAATATTATGGTTCCCTTCCTAATTGGAAGCATTAATTTTGGCTCTAACTCTAAAACTTTCGCTTATAGCGACATTAATACTCATCCTAACCCTAGTGATTTTCCAACTTACAATTATACTCAAATTCTTTCGGAAGAAAAGTATGCGCTTGGTAATATTACAGTTAAAGATATTGATTTGGAGGATTTAGAAGGCGGGATCTATGTAAATAATAATACTTATTCTGATCTTTGGGAAGATTACGAATCAAATGCATTAAATATTTCGCGTTCTGATTTGTTATTTATCGAGACCACAGAATTTGCAGTTCAAGACAATTTAAATGAAAAAGTCAAGGATAGAAGCCTTATAACCGTAAAAATAAATGAAAGTTTGGAAGTTACATTAAATAATCCAGAAAAAAAATATTTGATTTATCACACTCGATTGTTTCCATCACGTTTATTGGATTTTTTTGTTGACGATGGTACTGATGTTGACGAATTAGATTCTGAGACGGATTATACAATAGATGATGATGGATTTATATTTTTTAATTATACAAAATATTTTCAACCAAGTCCGATTCCAAATTTTTTTAATTTGTATCTTACATGGGAATATGATATTGAGGTTGACACTTGGGAATTGAGCCAAGAAACAAAACCTACTTTAAATATGAAAGAAAATGAAGTAAATCTTACAATTGATTATAACTATTATTTTGTTTTAAATGGAAAAAAATCTGATGACAATATTAATAATCCAAGTCTCTTTGCAAGTAACATATATTTTGCATTAACAGTTGATCTCCCAGATAAAGATTTATTAAGCAACCATGTTCTTGAGTTAAATAACGAATCAGTTGTTGTTAATAATCATTTAACTGAAAATAAATCGATAAGTATCTTATTAACTGATTCTTTTTCAGGCAACCAGAGTATATTTTCTTTAAATTTTACAACCGTTTTTACTATTAAATTCATTAATCCAGTAGGAGAAACTTGGGCTATTGATAGATTGTTTGCTAAGAGAAATAATCGAGAGAGAGTCTATTTTCCCTCAATAGTTTCAGGACCAAAACGTATTTTTTTAAAATTTCTAACAATTTATGAACCTTCTATTTATTATGAAGAAGTTATAAGTAGTACCTCATTATTTGAAAGAGGTGTTGCAATCTCTGATGTCAATACTTCCATTACAGGAAAATCCGGGATTAATATTGGAATTCCGTATTTGATTTTAGGAGAGACTTGCCCAACCATGATAAAATATAAAACTTCAGAGACATTAAAAATTGTCATTTTTGACAATATAAAAATGCCGTTAATGGGAGTAAGTATAGAAGTCTTCTATTTTGGTCTGGAATTTGGAACCTACATCTCTAATAATCAGACTAAACCCCTTTCTCTAGCTAAGTCAAATGAAAATGGTGAGATTTATTTATATAATGTTCCTCATGGAAACTATACAATAAAAGTGTATAACCGCGGAGAATTAATCAAGGAAGCAAATATTAGTACCTATAAGGATGAAAATGTTATTTCTACCAATATTCCACATTTTCCTCTTTGGATGATAATATTTGGAATTATTAATGCTAGTATTCTTATTATTGGAAGTTTTCTTTATCTGAAATACAAAAATAAGCGATAATTGGCAACAATACTAAATCTAGAAAGTTAATATAAAGACAATTAATAGAAATTGTCACAGGTATGTAATAAGATGAATAGATTTACATTTAATTTCTAAATTTAAAGAGCGATATAATAAAAATTGAAATTTAAAAAATTAACTAACTCTAATTTTTTTATATTTAATTAAAATTATAATGAATAAAGATAGCATAAGGGTGATGAGATAATTAGTACGTTAGATAAATATATACAAAATAATAATATGGGTGAAAATGAAAAGTATGTGGGTAAAGTAAAAATAATAACTCATTGTTGTAATAGTAAGCAAATATATAAGCCTACAAATAAATGGAATGGAAAAGATTACAGAAGAGCTAGATGCAAAATATGTGGTAATCTTGTAAATATAAATAGCTGTATGAAAACAATAGAAGCAGAAAATAATGAATATCTTGAAAATATAAAAAATATTATAAAGGAACAATTGAAAGAATTAACAAAAAATGAGAAGTTTAGTTATATCAATAAAACCGATTTTATGAATTTATGTCAGGAATATATTAACCAAATTAGAGATAAGTATTCAAATAATAGGAGTTTAATATATAATTCATTACCAACAAATATGAAAGGTAGCGAATATATCGCAGGTGTTATTATTTATTCGGTACTACTCATAGAATATGAATACACAATCGAAAAAAAAGAATTCATTAAACTGATAAAAGAAGAATATTTTGCTCAAAATTTTTATGGAGTATCAAATTTTTTTCAGAAGAATGTTTTTAAGTTAAATCCTGATGAATATTATAATAAAATTATTGATTATTCATTGAAATATATAGAAATCGTAAAGAAATCTTTCAATGTAGAAATTGATAATATAAAATTCTTAGAAGAGGTAAAATTAATTCTACAAAATTTATTTCAAAATAAGTTTGTCTGTAAGGAAACTTCTAGAACAAAAACTATAAAGAATATTAAAGAAATTGCAGAAATATTGCAAGAAGACGGATTAAACATCAAAAAAATAAATCAAAATTTACATTATAAATACTTATTACCAAATTATGTGGCAATAACTATATTATATATGTATATTCTTAGAGAAAATAAGAAGAAAGGATTAAAAAATTGTAATATACGTACAATAAGTAAAATTGTAAATCTGAATGAATTTAAAATAAGAGTTATAACGAATTTACTTATGATCCAAATAGAAAAATATTGGAAAAGTAAATTTCCATACTTCAGATATACAAAAACATCCTTTAAACTACAATTACAAAAAATATGTAAGAATGTAATAGAATCTGATGCATTATTGGTTTTAAAACTACTTAATATATTAAATGTAGAACTAGATACATTTTTAAAAACCATTTTACCAACACATAATAAGATTTCAGATATTACAGGTCATTTAAATATAGCAAATTTTTCATATAAAAGAATAATTAAAATAAAATTCAAAATAAAGGAACTAAAAAATTTAGGGAAAATAACAAAGAAACAATATAAGAAGGCAAGAGAAATTATATATGAAACTTTAGAGAATAAACTATATCGGAGTAAACTTTTACGTTCAAACACTCAAGAATATCTATTCATGTATTTTGAAAAAAGGATTAAAAATATAGATAACGATATACTAAAGAAGCAATTGATTTCTTTTATGAATAATATAATAAATGATAAATATCCTATAGGTATGTTTTCTAATACCGAGAAGAGATGTAGTAGTTATGTATTAAAAGGAACAATAGGAAAAAATAAAAGATTAAATATAAAGACAATTAAAAAAGAATTGATCGAACAATTAATATCTGAAGGAAAAGCAACAGAAAATAGTAAAAACAAAGTTGTATTAAAATTAAAACAAATTGCAATGAAAAAAATGGAAGATTATAGGAAAAAATATGGTAGAGATCCAAAACATCCCCCAATAGAGAAAAAAACAATTAAAAAAGTTCTAGAGGTTTTTGGGATAGAAGTACCAGTATGGAATGAAAAATTAGAAATAGTAGGTCATATAGATATCTTAGGTTATGATGGCAGGGATTTGCTTATAATCGACTATAAAACTAAGGATTCTGAAATATATAGAAATTTAGTTCAGCTATGTTCTTATGCCATATTATTATCAATAATTTTAGATATAAAAGTTCAGAATATAAAATGCATAGCATATACCAAAAATATATCATTAGAGTTTAAACCAACTATATTAACAGATGTAAAAAAATTTGTAGTAAAGCAAAATTCTGAAAGAAATTATAGACTTAAATCATTACGGAATAAACTAGATATTGAAAAATCAATAACAGAGCTAATACATCTAACTAATTAATACTTTTTTTATTTATTTTTACTTCCTAACATTTAATTTTAATATTTAGTAGCCCTATATTATGTAAAGGAAGAATATATTCACTGGTTATAAAGAAAAGAATAGTCAAACATTTACTAAAATAAAATCTATAAATTTTACTTATGAATAAGAAATTTTTACCCTATAATTATCTAAATATAGTGGATCTCACACAAACAAAATTATAATTATTCTAATTTTGTATAATCTCCTATGAAATGCTAATTTTTTATATTTTGAGAGTTAAATTTGATATAAAATTAAAATTAATAAAGAAATGAATAAAAAGCTGAGAGTACAGGAAATTTTTTTGTAATCCTATTAGAATTTTACAACTAAATTAATATATATATTCATTACCTATTATTGTTTTAAAGGGAAATAAATTGGATCAATGATTTGAGATATGGAGGAAAGTTGATTGATTGTTATTTTTTGTGATAATATTGATGATTTTATTTCTTTTCTAGATAAAGATAAAAGAATTATGGATGAGATATTTTATGAATTTAAAGAAATTAAAAATCAAGTAGATTTATATAGTAAAGGACATGTAGAAATAGTACTTCATTTTCTGGCCAAGGTTTCTGATACGTTGATATTGTATGAAACTAAGCAAAACTTAACAAGTTCACATAATTCAACTCGTGATGATGAAATAATTCAATCTTTACAAAATATTTTTAATGATGTAGATCCATCACTAAAATTAATTAGAGGGAAAATACGTGAAATTTATTTATCTTATTCTTCATAAAATCTATTTTTTTAGAATGACGTTCTAAGAATTTTATTTCTTATGATTTATATTTTCTCCATATCCAATTAGTCGATAACGTCGATTTATTATTCTAGAAATCGCGTAGATAAAATTTTCAGCAGGGCAGATGGGGGGATTTAATTTAATTACAACACTATCTTTTAATATCTTTATTACTGTTCCTGCTGTTTTTTCTGTACCTACAACTAGTAGAAGCTTTTCATTATGTTTAAGAGAATGTACTCTAAGCATCTGTTCGGAACCAATTACTCGATCCAACAAATTAATTTTTAATTCTATTTCTCTTAAAATTTCAGGTAAATTTCCTGGTTTCCCAACTAAATTACCTATGAGGTGATCTCCTTTAGTTAAAGTTGGATCTAGTGTAGTACCTAACCCTATTAAACCCCCAGGTTTAGCACTATTAAAAACGTTATTACCTTGGCTTATACTCACAACAGTAGATTTTATTGGAGTATATTCATCTTTAATGCGTAGGCCAGGCCTTATTTCTATTTCATCCCCGATTTCAATTTTTCCTTTTAATACAGATCCACCTACTACACCCCCCCTTAAATCTTTAATTTCTTTACCTGGGCGGTTAATATCAAAAGATCTTGCGATTAAAAATTGAAATTCTCCTTCATCTAATTTGGGTGTTGGAATTATTTCTTCAAACGCTTTTATAACTAACTTTATATTTGCTCCAAAAACAGCTGAAATTGGAATGATAGGAGCTTTTTCGGCAACAGTACCCTTTACAAATTCTTTAATTTGGTTAAAATTCTCAATTGCTTGCTTTTTAGAAACCGCATCAATTTTATTTTGAATAATGATAACATTTTTTATTCCTGCAATATTGAGAGCTGCTAAATGTTCTCGAGATTGAGGCTGAGGACATTTTTCATCAGCAGCAATTAATAAACAAGCACCATCCATTAAGGAAGCTCCACTAAGCATTGTTGCCATTAAGATTTCATGACCAGGAGAATCAACAAATGAGATATTCCTTCTAAAATCCAATTGGTCTTCACATTGAGGACACAAAAATTTTTGTTGACCCTTTTTTCTTTCTTTTTCAACTAAATAATAAGTAAAATATTCACCACAGCTAGGGCAATATAGAATACTTGCATTAGAATATCCTAATTTTATTGAAATGCCTCTTTCTTGCTCTTCCGAATGTCTATCAGTCCAATCCCCTGTTAAAGTTTTTACTAAGGTTGTTTTACCGTGATCCACATGACCTACTAGCCCAATATTACATTCTGCCTGTTGGTTTATTAAATCTTTTATGTTTGAAGGTTTTCCTTTATGTTTGGGTTTTTGTTTGGGTATTTGTTTTGGTTTTTGTTTGGGTATTTGTTTGGGTATTTGTTTGGCCTTGATTCCGCTTCCTTTAAGAGATTTTTTAGCATTGAGGATATACTTTTCTGCCGTTGCTTTTCCTACACCTTTAATTTTTAGCAATAGTAAATCTTCAGGTTTAGCCTTAGCTAATTTTTCAATTGAATCTATCCCTGCTGCTTTCATCTTCTCTGCAGTAGCTTTACCGATGCCAGCAATATCTGTTAGATCAAATGACATGATTGTTAAAAATTAAATTCTTAAAACTGCTGAATATATTATTCTGTATGAATAATTAATGATTGAATTTCTATTAAATTAATCGATATGATTAATAAAGCAAAAATTATTGAAGGAAAAATTTATTATCTGGTCTCAATTGTCTTGATTGCGCCAATTTTTTTATCAAGTTCTTTATATGAAACTCTCAAAAGGCTATCCACATAAAAAGTAGATAGATTATTACAAGATTTACATTTTATATAAACTGGAGCAGGATATTGCTTTGAATCAATATCTACTCTCTTAATTTCAAAAATAACCCTCACATTACAATGAGGGCATGTGTTAAATCTAAGCGGCATATAAATCTGCTTTTTTTTTATTACAAATAGATTATTATTTTTTAATTCTTATTTTTATTATAATTATATTGTAACTAATTAATTTCATTGATAATAACATGGTAAAGGTTTTCTCTAAAAAAATTTTCTACTTTTCTGTTATAATTTTGTCTTTCTTTCCACTAATTACATTTAGTTTAAGTAGTGTTCTTTCTAATTTGACATATTCAAATTCTTCAAAAGAAATTAAGCTATCTAATATAGATTTGGATATTGATTTGGATATTGATTTGCCTATATTACCTGAAATTGATTTTGATAACCTAAATGATCTATGGTATAACTCCAAAATCGAAATGTTGATTATAACTCCAAATAGAACTGATTTTATTGATGCTGTCAAGCCATTAAGGGATTGGAAAAATCAAAAAGGTGTTAAAACTATTATATTAAGCAATTTTTCGCTGTACGAGGGGAAAGATAATCCTGAAAAAATTCGAAATATGATAAAATCTTACAATGAACATGAAAATCTTCAATGGGTTTTGTTAGCGGGCGATGCTCAAGATGATTTAATCCCAATCAGGAATGTCTATAACCCTGATACTGTAAGATGGACAGACAACCCTAATCAAGAATTAGGTAACCAAAATTATAAACCTACGGATTTTTATTATGCTGATTTAACAAGTAGCTGGGATGATGACATTGATGGAATTTATGGAGAAGCGCCTCAAGATAATAGTGATGGTTTCGATGAGATTTCATGGACCCCTGAAGTATATGTTGGTCGATTACCTGCAAGTAATGCTGATGAACTTGAGATTATGATTAATAAAACTTTACAATATGAAATGAATCCAAAGATAGGTGATTGGATGAATAGAATGTTATTAGCTGGTGGAGTATCTGACTATCCTGAGCCAGATGATCCTGATGGAGAGGATGAAGCATATTTAACAGAATATATATGGAATAACTATGTTATATCAGAAATGAACTTCACACATTTGCATAGAACTACTACATTTTTTACTCCCGAAGTGCCACCATCGCCTAACGATGAAGGCCTATTGACGAGTTTTAAAACTAAATTCAACCAAGGATATTCCACTGTACTTTTTGCAGGTCATGGAGCATATAATCAATTTGCAGATGATGGGGGACAAATCTATCGGAGTAGTGATGCGAATTCTGCCTCAAATGCTTATATGCCTTCTTTAATTTATGCTGATGCATGTACTACCTCTCCTTACGATATAAATTCTAGAGATTCAAATATAGGAGAAATTTTAATAAAAAAAGATCAAAGTGGAGCTATTGGTTTCATAGGGGGTTTAAGAGTAACGTGGTATTTCGCAGATGATCCAAATCTTGAAATGATTAATCGAGCAAATGCGAAATTGTTTTGGAAGGCATTTTTTGAAGAAAAAAAATTCCAACAGGGAAAAGCATTATATGATTCTAAAGTATCGTATATTAATAGTGACTACTTTACAAGGGGAACAACTTCATTGGAAAACGATTTTGAACGTAAAAACATTTTGACTTATTGCCTTTTAGGTGATCCTGAACTCGATGTATATACAAATAAGCCTAAGTTAGTTATTAATCCTTTTACTGAACCAATATATGAGGGGCAATTAGTCTCAACTACAATAAAAGATGTTGACGAAAGAATTGTCCCTTATGCAAGAGTTCATCTTGAAACGCTTGACGGAAAATATCATACCGCCTATGCAGATATTCAAGGAAATGTAAAATTTCGTGTTCCTAATCAGGAAAATGAAGTTTATAACATAATTATTACAGGTCATAATTTAATTCCATCTTACTTCAATTTTACGGTGTTTCCAGATGATATCAAACCTCAATTAGTCGGAATTGAGCATAATCCAAAAAATCTTGTAAATTTCAAAAAAATTAATTTTGATATTGAAATTCAAGATAATTCTTCGGGAATTGAGTCTGTATATTTCTTTGTAACTAAAAACAATTTTATAAATTATTCATATTATGTTTTATCAAATAGCTATGAAGAAAATAGAGAATTATTTACATTTACGATTAATACTTTAATGCCAGATGAATATTCTTATTTTATTCTTTCAAGAGATTATGCTAATAATACAAATAGTTTTTATAATTCTGAATTTAAGTTTACAGTACACAAACCAATTATTGAAGATTATTTTATCTTTTTTGTGATTTTAGTTATAGGTATTGTCGGAATTTCTGTTTTCATTGGTTTTAAAGGAATAAAAAAATATTCTGAGATTATAAGGAAGATCGAGGAAAAATTATAACTTAATATTTTTTTCACTTTTTTTTTGATTTATCTTTTTTAAAATCTAAAAGATATGAAATTGAACTAATAGCTCCCAAAAGGCCTTCAATAATCAAAGCTACGGAGATTATAAAAACTGCTAATAAATCATTTAATATAAATAAAAAAACGAGAATAAAAATTCCTGACAACGTAAATTTGAGGATATTTGAAAATTCACTAAATATAATTTTCCAACTTTTAGTTTTTTTTACTTGAGACTCAATTTCTTGTTGATATTGTTCTTCTCCAATTTCTCTGATATACCACGATCCTTCAATATTGTTTGCAAATAGGAGGATGCTCCACCATAAAATGAAAAAACTAAAATAAAAATCCAATGTCGCTAAAAGAATGATGGGAACCTGCATTAATATCATTCCACGAAAACCTATACGCCTTGCGAGTTTATTTGTTTCAAGTTTTAATTCCTTTGAAACATATCTTGTACTAAGTAAATCAAGTAATCTCCCAATTAGCGCCATTAAGAAATTGATTATGTATTGATACCATTGAACTTCACGCAATATTAGTTGAAATATCATAATCAATGATATATTTTCGAACCTTCCTTTTAAAGTTTACCTTACTTATAAGAAAATTTAATTATTAGATTTTATTATTCCTATTACCAATAACCATATAAGTAGGGATTTTCTTATAAAATAACCGACCTTATAAAATGGTTATAAAGTGGTTCAAAAGCCACATAAATTATTAGCGACTCGCTCTGCGCTGGAAGTTAAACCTGTTTCGCGTTGTAGATAGTACTGTAGTTGAAAGTCTATGGGAAACTACAAACTGTAAGTTCGCTTACGGTCATGGCATACAAGGATAATACCCGGTCCCATCCGAAAGACCAGCTGGTTTTCAGATGGTTCGGGAACCCGGAAGCGCAAATTTGTGTGGTTCTAGGTAATCCCCTTTTAATTATCTTTTTCCTAAAGATAATTAAATTTAAAAGGGAGATTTCTTAATTCTGGTTCTATTTCTTAACTCTTGTTTTATTTCGTTTTTTGGTATAATTGAAACCTTCCCTGAAACACATTCAAATAAACTTAAGAAGTAATTAAAAGAAACTAATGAAAAGTTGCCAACAATTTTAAAATTTGTAAAATCAATTCAAAATGGACATGGCAATAAAAAATTGCCAAATGGTAACTTTTATTATATAAATTTAAAAAAAATTAATTATAGATATACAAAAAAATTTTGCTATTTCCAATACTTTCTTTAGTAAAATTAAAAATTCCTAATCCTTAGCTTTAGGTTTAATAAAACCAAAATATGCCCCAATAATTCCAATTATGGTACAAATCAACCCTGCAAAATAAAAGGGAGTATATCCTTGAATTGATAAAACAACAATAAATATTCTATCGATTAATTGATTTATTAAAATCAAAATGAAACAGAGTGCCATAATTGCCAAAGATATGAAAGCCTTTTTATATACGACCACTTCTGTAGTTTTCGATGCACTATAGCAGGAAATCATGAAAGGGAAATATATCACAAACATATATAGTGATACAAATATGAACGCAATGAGTTCAAGTATCATTTGTCCTTTAACATATACAATTAATAAGTAAAAAGTCGTAATTACTCCGTAAATAATAATAATTATCCTAAGGACTTTATTATAACCTTTTTCAAATAGATTAACTTTTAACACATAGGAAAGATATATTGCAATTACAATAAAGATAAAAGTGAATCTATATGAACTTATTCTTAATAAAATCCAAGATGTAATTGTAAGAGGATCAGCAATTGCATCATCAATAATATAATCCAGTCCAGAATATAAACTTAATATTTTAGATAACCATAAAAAAATAATTGATATGGTCATAAATAAAAATATAAGGAATAAATAGAGAGTCAACTTCTGTTTTTTTTCTTGATATTTCCGAAGTGTAAGAATCATAAGAATTAAGGCAATTTATAATTATTACACTTTCAAAAATCATCCCTATAAACATTAAATTAACCATATTTAATCCCAATTTATTTATTAAAAAAAAATACCCTCTATAAGAATATTTTTATAAATATATTTTTTAATATTTTTGTTATTTTTAAAAATTAATTCAAATTAAAAAATTTATCAATTTATATAATAATTTTTTCGTTTTTAATATCTTTCTACAATAATTTATAGTTTATATCGATTTCTTCAAAAACAAGTAGGTTTTATAAAATTTATAGAATAAGGAATTAAAATCCTTAAAACTTTAAGAACTAAAATTTTTACTCACTTTTTCAATATGAACTAATTATAATTCTAAGTAATCCCCTTTTAATTTTTAAGCAAAAATAAGTTTTTATGTTATTATTTATACCTATAATTAACACTGAATAAATCTCTGGTTGTAAACTTGCCAAAAAAGCGTATTATCATTATCAAGACCATTGGGAGAAAATGGTTTCTGTTTATTATTGCCATAATTGTTATTATTGCAATATTTTATCCATTGGTTGCAATTTGGATGATCAGTATAACTTTAGCACTATTTATATTATCGTTTATTCCAGGATATATTTTTAAAAATAAATTTCATAAATCAATGATGAAATATAAAAAAGCTGATGATGAATTACTCGCCCGAAAGTTTAACAAGCCTATAAAAAAAGTTAGAGAAGAAATGTTTGAATTATCACAAAAACAGAAGAAAGAAAAATGTTTAATAATATTCTTCAATAAACATTATATTTTTTACAATCAAGAAACAATAGATAAATTCGTAGAACTCTATAATAAAGATTTGAATGAAAAAGAAACCCTTAATAATTTGAAAGATTATAATTTTACTACTCGAGATGAAATAAAAGCAATTAAAGAGAATTTATTGAAACTTGGTAGAATTATTAAGAGAGAAGTTCCAATAAAAGAGCCTCACGAAAAACAAAGATTATCATAACTATGTTTCAAAAATAAAAAAAAAAAAGAAATTATAATATTAAAAAATTTATTTTAAAAAATTTTTCAAAAAAATAAATCAAAATAAAAATTTTTT
>SDBS01003396.1_pt1 | contig 15642 bp, 16 predicted proteins | sample 2277091 | NCBI WGS metagenome assembly SDBS01 (sample SAMN10404972, study PRJNA504765) | marine sediment metagenome | isolation source: marine sediment core GS10_PC15, 163 cmbsf | place: Arctic Ocean: Southern Knipovich Ridge | collected 2010 | reverse complement strand
CTGGCCTGAGGACCTTTACCCACTGCGATGGGATGTCGATCCTCACATCAAGCCCCCGTCTGTTGAGGGCGTAGCGATGCCCCGGCTGGATCCGCCCGAGGGCGCCAGTGTCGTGCCGATTGGCCCGTACTTCCCGGTGCTGGAAGAGCCAGCGTATTTCCGTGTGTTTGTGGAGGGCGAGCAAGTGGTCGGTGCCGATTACCGGGGCTTCTACAATCACCGCGGCGTGGAGAAGCTGGGCTGCAGCGCGCTGACCTACAATCAGATCCCCTTCATTGCCGAGCGCATCTGCGGCATCTGTGGCTTTGTGCACAGTGCTTCCTATTGCCAGACAGTCGAACGCGCCGCGAGCCTGGCAGTGCCGGCCCGGGCCGAATACATCCGCAGCATTGTGCTGGAGCTGGAGCGGGTACAGAGCCATCTGTTGTGGCTAGGTATCGCGGCGCACATAATCGGTTTCGACACTGTTCTGATGCAGACCTGGCGGATGCGCGAGCCGCTGATGTGGCTGTGCGAGCGAATCTGCGGCAACCGCAAGACCTACGGAATGAATCTGGTCGGTGGGGTGCGCCGCGACATTGACGCGGAAGTACATGATGACATTCGCCAGGTCATTGACAAGATTGGCCAGGAGTGGCAGGCGCTGTACGACGCTATTCCCGGCGACAGCACCCTGATGGCCCGCCTGCGAGGAACCGGCATTCTCACCACCGAGACAGCTCGCGAGCTGGGAGCAGCCGGGCCGACCGCGCGGGGCTCGGGCTTGGCCATTGACGTCCGCGTGGACCACCCCTACGCCGCCTATGACCGGTTGGAAGTTACCAAGTGCGTGTATGACGGCTGCGACAATCTCGCTCGAGTCCTCGTACGCATAGACGAGACTCTCGATTCAATCAAGATGATCCACCAAGCTCTGGACGAGATGCCCGAGGGGCCGATAATGGCTGAGTTTTCCGGCGAGATTCCAGCGGGGCTGGAGGCCATGAGTGCCGTGGAGGCGCCCCGCGGTGAGGTCTTCCACTGGGTGCTGACCGGCACCGAGAACCGCCCGGAGCGCTGGCGGGTACGGGCACCCACATACGCCAACCTGCAAAACGTGCCGCCGATGCTCGCAGGCAACGCGCTGGCTGACGTGCCCATTTCCATCGGCAGCTTCGATCCCTGCTTCTCGTGCACCGAACGAATGGAAGTGGTGGATGTCAACTCGGGGCAGATACGAGTGTACACGCAGGAGCAGATGCTGAACAAGGATTGTCTGCGGGCGGATAACGGTGACGCTGAGACGTAATCGAAGGCATCACCTACTCGTCGCATCATTGGAGGTTTGGATAACGTGATCGGCAGCAAGCTTAAGGAGGCCATTCTCTGTTTGGGAGCGGGAGTGGTAACCCTGAAGTATCCCTTCGCGCCGCATCCTCCTGAGGGGGACTTCCACGGTTATCCGGAGGTTGATGTTGATAAGTGTATCGGCTGTGGCGGATGTGCCGCGGTCTGTCCGGCTCACGCGATAATGATCCAGGATATTGACCAGGCAACTCGCCGGATGGTGCGGCTACTGGAGAGGTGCGTCTACTGTGGGCGGTGTGCTGAGGTCTGTCCCGAGGATGCCATAACCATGACCAAGCAGTTTGAACTCTCCTCGGACCAGGTCCGCGAGGACATGACATCAGAATATGATGTATTCATGGCTACCTGTCAGCGTTGCGGCCGCTGCTACGACCCCCCTACGCCGATAGACAAGATTATGCAGCCGGGCTTCCGCTGTGATGAAATCAAGCGCGGGGGGCAGGATTCGCCCTATGAGCCGGTAGACTCAGACTAGCCAGATTTCCGGCCGGCGCCAGGAGGACTCAGATGTTCAAGAAGCTGTGCCAGAAGGCCTTCCCCAAATCACTGTGGGTTTATCACTGCAATGTCGGCGCCTGCAACGGCTGCGATATTGAAGTGATTGACGTGCTCACGCCGTACTATGATGCGGAACGGTTTGGCATCAAACTGATCGCCTCGCCCCGGCATGCCGATGTCTTGCTGGTGTGCGGGCCGGTTACTCGCCAGGTTGTGCCTGCCCTCAAGCGACTGTACGACGCTGTGCCCAACCCCAAGCTGGTCTTCGCTATCGGCTCGTGTGCGTGCGGCGGCGGCATCTGGTTTGACAGCTACAACATCGTCGGTGGAGCTGATACCATCCTGCCCGTGGACTACTACATCCCCGGCTGTCCGCCCCGCCCCGAGGCAATCCTCCACGGCGTGGCCGTGGCTCTAGGTCTGGCAGAAAAAGGTGTCGGCCCCGCCTACGGCCGCCAACTGCCGGACGAGTGGGACTCAGTCATCAGCGGGGATATCCCCGATCTCGTCGGCGAAGAATCCAGCGCCAGCGGTCAGGCCGACACCCCCTCCGCATCTGGCAACTAGGAGGAAAGCCTAAAGGCGGAGCCTTTGCTACGCTCCCTGCCGCGACCTGCTTACTGAGCTCTTTAAGTATCACTTTCACCAGGAGAGCCAGCACCCGGAGCCCCAGAGGGGTTACTGGGCCTCTTTGACTAACTCAAGCACGGCTTTGAACTCCTCGGTGCCAGCCCGCTGGAGCAATTCGTAGATAAGCGTTTCCGTAGACGTAATGGTGACGCCGCTCTGCATCATCCTCTTCACAGCCACCTCCCAGTTGTCAGCGGACCGCGAGGACATGGCGTCAGTCACTGCGTGCACGCCATAGCGGGGGAGCGCCCCCAGGGCCGTCTGCATCACGCAAATGTGTGCCTCGATGCCTGTAAGGACCAGCGCACTCCTGCCAATACCGTCCAACGCTGCCGAGAAGTCCTCGCAGCCGAAGCAGCCAAAGTCCGTCTTGGTGATCGGCTCAACGTCGGGCAGCTCTGTGCGGATCTCCGCAACGGTATCGCCGAGCTTGCGCTGCTCCGTGAGGATAATCGGAAGCTCGAGGATGTGGAAGAACCGGATCAGCTTGACGATGTTCTTCACCACTCTCGGGCCCTCGGCGATGTGGGGAAGCAGCCTCTCCTGGACATCAATCACGACCAGCACAGCGTCCTCGCGGCGAAGCAACTCTTTTGGAGGGATGTGCCGCACTGCCGTGGTCAGGCTCCTCTCTTCAGTGTGGTCGGGCATGTACATCCTCCGCCAGCGCTAGACGGGGAGATGAACGGCACGCTTGTCGGGTGGCGAACGACCATAATGCCGCGAGAGTGTGCGCCGGTCAGCACTCGCCGCCCTGTTCCAGGCATTCTAACGCCACATGGGCCTGGCCATCTGCTCTTGCGCCGATAATCAGCAGTTTCATAGTTCCTGGGGCCCCAGACCGATCATCTCGCGTGCCTCCTGCGGCGTTGCCGGGCGCCGTCCCAGCTCCGCCGCTATCCGCACCACGCGCTCAATGAACATCAGATTGGTAGCCAGCGTCTTAGTGTGCCAATCGTAGTAGAGGTTGTCTTCCAGGCCGACCCTTACCCCACCACCCATGGCCAGGGCCATGGCGTTAACCGTTAGTTGGTAGCGGCCGATGCCCGCCGCCACCCAGATGGTGCCCTGAGGCAGGCGGCTGACCATCTGGCTTAGATCTAGCCCGGTTCCCGAGCTGGTTCCCAGGTTACCAAGCACGATGTTGACGTACAACGGCTCGTCGAGAATGCCCTTGCCGACGAGATAGTGCACGTAGCCGATCATACCCGGCTCAAACACCTCGACCTCCGGCTTTATGCCCCTGTCTTTCATCCGCCGCGCCAGTTCAACGATCGTGTCGGGAGCGTTCACCGAGGCTTGCCGAGGGAAGTTCATCGAGCCGCAGGTAAGACTTGCCATCTCGGGCTTGAGGTCGCCAGTGAAGTCCAACGCCACAGCCCGACTGTCCACATCCTGTTCGGTCCGACCACTGCAAGTGGCGCAGATGATGAGGTCGGGACATCTCTCGCGAACGGCACCTATCAGCCGCCGATATGTGTCCGGGTCAGACGTTGGTGCCCCGCTGTCATCACGCGGATGCAGATGAACGATAGAAGCCCCGGCCTGTGCGGCAGCCTCAGCCTCAGCCTCAGCCGCTATCTCATCCACAGTGATCGGGACGTGCGGCGTGTCGGCCTTAGTCGGCACCATGCCAGTTAGCGCGGCATTAATGATGAAGATCTTCCGGTCCAGGACATCGCTCTCTATCATGTTATCATTGCCCGCTTCTCTCGATTTGGACGGCAACCAGACCGAACCCGTAGGCTAATGCCCCGCGCTTGGCAGCACACACATTCCCCTACATTGTGTTTCGCCGCGCTACTGGGCTTCTCCTCCATAGACCCCGAGGTCAAGTACGGACCTGCCGCTAGCACCACCACGGTGGCGGTGCCTGCCAGATGGTGATGATGCCGCCCCCCCAAGGTCTGCCCCGGCGCCCACGAATGGCAGCGGATCGAATCTAAGCGGTAAGCCGTCCGTGCATTCTCTCGGCTAGCCGAACCATACTTGCCAACGCAGGAAGGGCCCACCCAGTGCGGCGCCGAGCAGGCCCCAGATCAGCCCGGCGGTGACGAAATGCCCCAGCGCGAAGCCCAGGAATCCGGGCAGGGCCTTCAAGTACAGCTTGCTGCCGCCGTAGCGCAGTAACAGGCTCTTGGCGATCCACACAATCAGAAACGGTGCCCACACCAGGTCGCCTAAGGCGCAGGCGACAGCACAGCCGATTGAATGCAAGGGGAAGCCAAGCCACTGGGAGCGGGCACCCCGCCACTTTAGCCTGCGTACCGCTGGTAGTTGAATGCTTGGAGGAAGTCGCGGCAGCGGTCCCGCACCGCTTCGAACCAGGCATCCCGCCGGGGGGGATTGGCCACGACGGCGAGTTTCGGCTTGAGGGGCGGCTGATTCTCGCCGTAGGTCGGCGAGGCGGCAGCTTCGCCTATTATCCGCTGCGCGACCAGCTCTTCGATCTGTGGCTCGGTGAAGATATTGCCCAGATTGCGCAATACCTGCCGAGCCACCGCCTGGCCGCCGTGGACGGCGAGTGTGGTGTAGATGTTGATCTTCACGAAGCCATCCTCGGGTAGCTTGGGCAGGTCCGCCGGTGCCAGCGAAGAGGTGCCGTGCAGGCAGAGGCTCTTGCCGACCGCCGCGCTAATCTCCCGAGCGCGCTCGGAGCAATACTCTGCTTCGTCGGCGGTCGCGCGGTGCTCGGTGCCGACATTGGGCACGATGATGTCCACACCGGTCTCCTCCAGGAACCTGACGGCCTGCTCGACGGTCGTGGGCTCGTTCTTCATTCCACCGTTGTCCGCTTCGTATATCTCGTCCACTGCCCCCTCGATGAGAACCCGGCCTGCCATCCTGTCCACATACTCGGCAGTGAGCCTGGTGTTCTCTTCAAACGGCCGCTCGCTGGCATCGAACATAACCGACGCGAACTGGTCGGCGAAGTCCTCGAGAATATCGCTGTCCAGCCAGGGGAAGGCGTGGTCCAGATGCGGCATTATGCGCAGCTTGCGATAAGGGCTACCCTCACCGGCGAACAACGCCAGGTCGGAGAACATCAGCCGGGTACCCAGTACGGGGTCGCCGCAGGCACTGATGAGTGTCATCTGCCCGCGCGGCGGGTAGCGGACCGTCCAGGCCGGGATTATGGGTAAGTCCTTCACCCCGATCTCCTGCCCAAATTCCAGAGCCGAGGCCAGGATTGCCTCCAGAGTCTCCCGGTCTTCGCAGCAAAACGCAGGCAGCCCTACGCCCAGTTCGCCTGCTTGCTGGTAGACCTCTGTTACCTGTTGATGGTCTGTTACTATGGGCATCCAAACACCTCTGTGTACGGGTGGGGCGGAGTCTGGTCAGTGCATCACTGCGCCGCCGGAAAGATTGATCGCCTGGCCGGTTATGTAATAGGGGATAAACTGCAGACCTGACGGATTGACCCTGATCGTCGGGGCGTTGAGAACGTACGTATACCAATTCTGCCCCTTTCTAACGGGGTCAACCGAGACGAATCTCCCCGTGCTGGGCTGGTAGTAGCAGGCGCGGAGGTATTGGAGGGAGAGGGCGGATTCATTGTAGTAGCCTAGATTCCCCACGAAGCGCAAGTTGTTAGTAGTACTGCCGCTGCTGGTCAGTAGCCCGCCGAAGGCGTAGTACTTGTAAGTGTCGGTCACATTTTCATTCGCGTCGGTCAGCGCCAGTGTCGAGCCCAGCGCGTCGAAATGGTAGTGCTTGGTCGTGGTGCTGCGGCGCTGGCTGATCAGGTCGCCGTGCCTAGCCGGCGTCTGGGTGTTCGTCACCTGCGTGTTGTTGCTGACATCAGTCTCCAGCAGCACATCCTGCCCGTCCCAGATGAAGTTGGTGGTGCCCGCCGCAGTCACCGTCTGCCGGCGCAAGCCGTCGCCGTCGTAGGTAAAGGTAGTGGTGGCCGGGGTGGCCAGCGTCACCGTCCGCAGCCGATTGTCATAAGTCCAGGTGTTGGTGGTCACCGTGCCGTTGGCATTGGTCACGGTCAGGTTCCCGTTGTTATCATACGTGTTGGTCGTCAGGTTACTGCTGGGATCGGTAATCAGCGTCAGCCGGTTGCCCGCATTGTAGGTATAGGTGGTCGTGCCGCTTCTGTCCACCATCGTCGCCCGATTGCCCACGTTGTCGTAGGTGTAGGTCGTGGTATAGCCACTGCGTCCGCTGCGCTGCTCGACGGTCAACTGATTGGCATTATCATACGTCCAGGTGGTTATGTCGCTGTTGTCCTGGACGAGGATTCGCTCAAAGCTAGTCGCAAAGCGTACCGGATCGCTATGGCACCGGCAAGCAGTAGCACTACCGCAGCCGCGGCCACGGGTTTCCAAGCGCTGAGTCCCACAATAATCAGGAGCGAATGAGCGGACCTGCCGGCAGCAAGCGCCATTATACATAACACGCCTGCTAACCACTCACTCTTACGAGCCCGGCATAGCAGCGCTAACAGGCACCCGGTGAGAAACGGCGGCACTGCGAAGAGCAATAGAATGACCAGGGCGTCGCTGAGCCAGTCCCCTGGGTCAGCATACGGGGAGCGGACGTTATCGTAGATAACAAGGACAACCAAGTATAGCGCGCCGGCCAGTGCCAGCAGCAGACCCAACTTGGCTGCGCGATGTTTGGGCTTCCATCTGCAAAAGCTCAAAGGCAACCCCTGCCTGGCTCGTACCAGCACCCAGCCGGCTCCGGCGAGCATCACAAACAAGGCCAACACCGCGAGCGTCGGTGGAATCTTCATCCAAGACCAGTGCTCGTCCCCAACGGGGTGCCCCTCCGCGCCAACAAAAAGCAGACCCACCCAGTAGATAAGGTCGCCACCCCAAACTGGCGGCAGTATCCACATGGTCAGCACAAACAAGTGCAAAGTAACCAATGGACACAGAAGCATCACACCGCCCACCCGCACCAGGACGCCACCAGCTTGTGCCAACTTCGTTGCTATCATTCCGTCCCCCACCTCACCTCCGGTTCTTCGTCTGCCGGGAATAAATGAGGACAGTGACGGGTGATAGAGTCCGCCACCTCGTCATGGGCCGAATGCCCTGCTCCGCCACCGCACGCGTGAATCGCCTCGTGGAGTATGACGCAAGCAGGGGAGTCACATTTTGGGCTATCGAATGCTGGCCCGCATAGTTGAAATGCTGGGCCCGACGCGTAGAACACCCACCACCCACAAAGCACATTGCCTGTACGTCCGTATAGGAATCGCGAATTAGCACACTTGCACCACGCTCCGCCGCACCCGATCTTCACATCTGTCGTCGCGCTTCCTCCCAAAGCATCGCGAACGCAGCTCATGTCTACGCGATAGCCGACCTCGTTCTCAATTTGGCCGATCACATCCGGTAGCCAGGTGAGCCAGGCGCCCCTCAGCGAGTTCCAAATCTTCGACTCGTCTTTCTTCTTGCAGCTCTTGAGCAGTTCATACAAGCCGCTGGGATCCGTAGACAATGTTGGCCGACTATGTGCATACAGGTACCAGTTTACTCCGTCCCGCTTGGGGTCTACCGAGACAAACCGCCCCGTGCTGGGCTGGTAGTATCTAGCGCGGAGGTATTGGAGGGAGAGGGCGGATTCGTTGTAGTAGCCCAGGTTGCCGACGAAGCGCAGGTTGTTCACCGTCGCCCCGCTGTTGGTTAGGCTCCCGCCGAAGGCGTAATACTTATAGGTGTCGGTGACATTCTCATTGGTATCAGTCAGCGCCAGCGTCGAGCCTAAGGCGTCATGATGATGAAAGCTGGTCGTCGTACTGCGCCGCTGGCTGACTAAAGCGCCGTACTCGTCAGGCGTCTGGGTGTAAGTCACCTGCGTGTTGTTGCTGACGTCGGTCTCCAGCAGCACATCCTGCCCGTCCCAGATGAAGTTGGTGGTACCCGCCGCAGTCACCGTCTGCCGGCGCAGGCCGTCCCCATCATAGGTAAAGGTGGTGGTGGCCGGGGTGGCCAGCGTCACCGTCCGCAGCCGATTCTCATAAGTCCAGGTGTTGGTGGTCACCGTCCCGTTGGCATTGCTGACGGTCAGGTTGCCGTTGTTGTCATAAGTGTTGGTCGTCAGGTTACTACTGGGATCGGTGATCAGCGTCAACCGATTCCCCACATTATAAGTATACGTCGTCGTGCCGGTGCTGTCCACCATCGTCGCCCGATTGCCGGCATTGTCGTAGGTATAAGTAACCACCTTGCTGTTGGGGAAGGTCACGGTGCTGGGCTATGGGGACATGCGGCCGGTCGAGGGGTGGGGGCAGGTGGTTGCGGTCGTGGAGGTCTCCCTGGGCATCATCCTGGTGGCGCTGTTCGTAGGTTGCGTAATCCGCAAGCTGAGCCGATAGAGGCGATCAGGTTGAAGGCAATGGTGCCATTATCGTCCAGAGCCTAATCACCCCAGCCGGCATCGTCGCGATCGTGTGAGGGATGCACATGGCCAAGTGCCCCACGAAAGAACAACTGAAGGAACTCGCAGAGGGCAAGCTGTTTCCTGAGACCGAGGGGAAGATTTTCCGGCACCTGGCATGCTGTTGCAGTGAATGCTGGCAGGTTTGCGGAGTGTTGGTCCGGCTGCACGGGACACCAGCGAATTGTAAGGATCTCGGCCTGTCCCAGAAGACCATCGAGAAGCTCGAGAGGAGGGTTGTTGAGGAAATTGGCAAACACATCGGGTCCGGGAACCCCACGGCGGAAGAGCTACGACAAGCGTATGAATCCGAACTGCGAGGGGAGCAGACGTGGCTCAGACAATTTCCGGATAAGTGGGCATTGTTGGATGCTAGACCGGAGATGATAATAGAGGCGGCTGAGGCGGACCCCCGCGGATGCTACGCGGACCGAGAGATCGAGCTAGTAACCAAATTGTTGCTGCGTCTCCGGACGCTGTACGGATTTGCTGCCAAAGGGGGACCCGTGGTGGAGGAGGACGAGGTGAAGCATCGGGAAGCGAGTGAAGCGGTCGAACGGATCTGGGTGAGGGTATTGCCCGTGCCTGCTGCAAGAGCCAGCAGCGAGGGAGGAGTAACGCACGTGCGACATTCGCTCACTTTGGCAGATCCGGTGGCCGCGTCTATTCTTTCCATGAGGCCTCTGAGTGACCTGATACAAGCATTGAGAGACGGCCTAGATGATACCAGTCCCCGTAACTTGCTAGTCTGTGCGTACTGCGGGAAGATATGCCCCCGCACCAGGGGGGCCACCCACCAGAAGTACTGTTGTGACTCCCATCGCCAGCGGGCCTATCAGCTACGAACCCTCCGGAACACTTCACGCGTGCGGCTCTGAAAAGCGCGAAAAAGGGGCAATCTGGACAGACACGCGTGACGGCTGGCAGCTGGGCGATTGTAAGCTCCGATGAATGCATCTAGACTGGTGGTATGAATGCAGAAATCCCGTACACAAAACTAAGGATCGACGCTAGCGCAGGCCTACGTGCGTTGCTTGGCCAGTTTTTGTACTATGTCGAGCATTATCGTGCATTCAGCCCTAGGACCGTGGTCGCCTATCGATCCGACTGTCGGCGATTCATTGAATTCCGCGAAGTGCACGGATTGTCACAGGACGCCACAGACGTCACCACGCCAGAGATTCGCCTCTTTCTGGTCTCTTTGGAATTGGGCCCTAACTCGGTCCGACGCACGCTATACGCACTCGCCAGCTTCTTCCAATACCTCCATGATGTCGAGATCATTCAGCGCAATCCGGTCAGTGGCGTCGAACCCCCGAAGCTCAAGCGTACGCTCCCTCGGGTCCCCAGTTCGCAGGAGTGTCAGGCCATGTTGGATGCCTGCCAAACGCCGTTGGAAGAAGTGGCCATCGGGCTGCTACTGCTTGGCGGACTGCGTCGAGGTGAAGTGCTCAGCTTGAACATGGCAGATGTAGCCGCCGACCTGCGCCAAGTACGTGTGCGGGGCAAGGGTGGCAATGAGCGCGCCGTTCCTGTTTCGCCTGCCCTTAGGGCCGTACTGGCGCGGTACCTCGAGAGTCGTCGCGCCGACCATGCTGCCCTAATTGTAAATGAGGTGGGACGCCGCACGGGGGAGACTAGCTTCTACCGATTGTTTGCGCGGATTCTGACGCGGGCGGGCCTACATGGGTCCGGACTCTCGCTGTACTCTCTTCGCCATGGCTTTGCAAGCTTCCTCATACGGGCAGGCGCAGATCTACCGACAGTCCGCGATCTGTTGGGCCATCAGAATCTTGCGACGACGTCCATCTACGTTCATTCAACGACCGAGACTCGGAAAGATGCCGTTGAGCTGCTTCCGTTTCACCCACGGTCGGTCACGCGCTGTGCTGCAAGCCCCACCCCGGCCTCCCGCTCAAGAGACTGAGGTAATGGCAATGCCTACTTCGTGCCAGAACACAAGAGTCAAGAAGGTCAAGCACGCCCTCCACTACGCGAGGTACGACTGGGACGTGTTTCCCCTTTACTCCATAGACAGTCAGGGGCGGTGCACCTGCGGCGAGAATGACTGCGACTCGCCCGGGAAACACCCGTGTACCAAACACGGATTCAGGGATGCCACAACCGACACCGCCCAGATACTTGACTGGTGGAAACGCTGGCCGGACGCCAATATAGGCTTCGCCCTTCCTCCTGGAGTCTTCGTTTTGGATGTAGACCCTCGCCACCGCGGCGATGACACCCTGGCGAGATTGGAACAGGAGCACGGCGGCCTACCCGAGACCGTGGAGTGCCTGACGGGCGGCGGCGGTCGTCACTTATACTTTCAGGGAGTAGCGGACAAGAGTACTCTTGGCCCAGGCATTGATGTGCAGCACGGCGGCGCCAGCTATGTCATTTTACCTCCATCTAATCACCTCAGCGGGGACCAGTACAAGTGGAGATTCTCGAGGCCCCCTCAGCAGGTGAGCATAGCACCTGTCCCTCCGTGGCTCCTGGGAGTCTTAAGCGGAGGTGATGGTAGCAGAACCCCTGCCACACGTGCCGGATGAGATCGCGGCGGGCGACCGGAACAAAGAGCTGACATCTCTTGCTGGTTCGATGCGCCGGCGCGGGGTCAGCCAGGCGGCGATTGAGGCAGCACTGTTGACTGAGAATGCGGAGCGATGTAAACCCCCCCTCCCCGACGATGAAGTGCAGGGGATCGCCCACTCCGTGGCCCGCTATCCACCCGCAAAGGCAGAAGCGCGAGAAGCGGAGGCCAACCACCAGGGGAAAGGGCCACTGCAGCAGAAGAACGGCTTCGGCCCCTCGGTCATAGCCGCCTTTCTCAGAGGCGAAGGCCTGCCCAAAGGCCTGGTGTTTGGATACGCCGACCGTCGGTGGCTCGAGTTGCTGGAGAAGCTGCAAGGTGCAGACGATCCGCAAGCAGCGTTTGAGGCCCTGGCCACGAAGACCATAAGGGAGCAAATCGAGAAGGCAAGCTCCATTCCCCCGCCCGGCCGCCACCGACCAGTCTACTCTATCAATGATTTGTTGACCTACGACCTGCCCGTGCCTCGCAATGTAGTCGCCGATTTCATACCTGGCGAGAGCGTCGTTGTCGTGGGCGGCGTTGAAGGTATCGGGAAGAGCTATGCGATGCTTGATCTGTGCCTTGCGGTCGCAGACGGCAAGTTGTGGCAGGGCCTAGCGGTCAGCCAGACGGCGGTACTGCTGGTGGATAAGGAAAACCGAGCTGTCCGATTGAAACAACGAGTGCTCAAGCTGGGGGGAACTGCCGACTTGCCTTTGACGATAGCCGAACAGATCACACATAACCTGGATGCGGATGAGTTTGTTGATGAGTTGGTCCACCTTGCAATGCAGGCGGCTGCTGGTTTGATTGTTCTAGACTCGTTAGCCGATTTCCTTGGTGAAGTGGACGAAAACTCAAACAGCGAGATGGCGGGAGTTGCCAGGCGGTTGCGGGAAGCCTCAGAACGCAGCGGTGCGGCTATCGTTGTCATTCACCACGTGCCTAAGTCTACTGCGGGCACGGCAGCCCAGACACTCAGGGGAGCCTCGGCTTTTGCGGGCGGCGTCGATGTTATCACACAGGTGACCAGGCGGGGCAATACCCTCACCATCAGGCAGGAGAAGAATAGGATCGCTGAGCCGCTCGCGTTCGATACGAAAATGATATTCACTGATGACAACTTGACCTTTGAGCGCATCGGGGAGGTTGAACGGGGCCAGCCAGAACTCCCCTTGAACGCCGTAGACCTGGCCATAAGTGACGTCCTCAAGGGTGGAGCCTGGCACCAGTCGAACGAAGTGAAAACTGCCGTGACAAAGGTAACTAACGTAACGGAGAAGACCGTGCGCACTCACCTGAACCAACTGAAAGAGCGGGGCTTGATCGAGACTGACCCCGCCGAGCCTTCGCAGAGCTCTGGTAAGCCCTATGCCGTTCGGCGGATATGACCCTGGTAATACCTTGGCAAAACCTGGAATTACCTAGGTGTGAGGCAAAGGCCAGTGGTGGTATGTTGGGGGGCCGTAAAAGGCCCCCAACTACCCCCGCCAGCCTGACCCTGGAAACCTAGGCAAGTCCTTAAGGACGACTACCTAGGTTACCTAGGTAGCCCAGAACAGGCTTGAACCAGTCAGAACCCGTCATACGGGCGATTGTGGGCCATCAATACAATATTATGTGCTAACTTATCGAAAGGCAGGTGTAGATTATGATCAACAATGTGGTGTTAGTGGGCAGGCTGGGCAACGATCCAGAGCTGAAACACACCTCCAGCGGGACTGCGGTCACTAACTTCCGCCTGGCAGTGAGCCGCCCGCCGCAGCGTAATGCTCCAGAGGGCAGCAAAGAGCAGACCGACTGGCTGGATATTGTGACCTGGGGACGAGTCGCCGAGAACTGCGCGCAGTATCTGGACAAGGGCGCGCTGGTGGCGATCGAGGGGCGGGTGCAGTCGCGTACTTGGCAGACCCAGGACGGTCAGAAGCGCTATGCGGTCGAGATCAACGGCCGCAATGAACTGCTACATAACAATTCCTGGAGAGCAAAGCCAACGCTGAACGTCGTCGCAGCGGCCACGCGCAGCGTGCACCGGCGGCTGAGGCCGATAACGAGTTCGGCGCCGGTTCCGAGGGCGAGGATATATTCGGCGACGAGTGACTGGAGGTGATAGCGATGTGTGGACTAACCGCAGTGGAAAAGAAAGCGCGCAGGGCTGAGAGGGTTGACCAGATACAGGGCCTAGTCAATCAGGCAGTCGGGGCGATCAGCGACGTACCGCCGGAACCCGAGACCCTGACCAGGGCCATTCGTCTTCTCCGTGCTGCTCGGCATGAGGCCAATGTGCTTGCTCGCTATGATGCCGCCAGCTAAGAATAGGCTGCAGCAAGCGGAGGCATTTCTGCGGTCGCAGCTACAGAACGGGTCGGTGCCCGTGGCCGAGCTGGTCGAGGAGGCTGCCCGAGAAGGCATTGCCCGCCGGACGCTGTACCGGGCGGCAACGAGCCTGCCCGTGATCAGACTCCCCGACGCCGAGGGGAGCCGGCGGGTCGCTCGCTGGGCTGTGCCGGGGGCTGTGGCACCCAGAATGTCGGCGCCGGAACGGTTCAAGCAGTGGCTGGCGGCAGCCCAGGCCGAACTTGGCACTGAGCAACAATAATCGACGCCAGGCGTGCAGACCCGCCCGCGCAGGATAGTAGGGCCGCAATCGGATTTGGCACTGAACGGTCAAAGCGATGGGGGAAGGTTTCCGTGACAAGCGAAATGGCGGATATGATGGGCGTCGTCAAGCGGGCCCTTGCGGACGGGGTGGCCCCTGCCGAGGTGCGTGAGTTCATTGCCGATGTGGTCAACGTCTGCTGGGCGGCAGACTGGGCGGATTTGTATGCACTGCTGGAGGCCGCCAGTGGTTTGAGCGTCGCACAGATCGGTACGGCACTGGGGGTTAGTCAGTACCACACTCTCCGGTCCTGGCGCAAAGGCGAGCGCACCCCACAGGAGCGGCGTTTCAGACACTATGCGGCGCGGCTAAGTACGCTATCTGGTGTGGCCGTGCAGATTCTGTACGAAGCGCGGTCGCGGACCATTGCGAAGCGCGCGGGCGGTCTGGTGCCGCGCCCTGGCTGGGCGATCGAGTATTCACCTACGGGGCTGGAGGTCCCCTACTATCTGCGGCGGCTTAGAGACGCAGCCAGCTTGACCGTGGAGGAAGTAGCCAGGCAGGTTGGTGCTGCTCCGGCGGACTATGAACGCTGGGAGGGCGGCCAGCGCACCCCGCGTCCCGGGAAGTTAGGGGTCCTCTGGAGGGTGATGGGGCGGCCCCAGGGCGTACTGTTGTGCGAGATGCAGGCAGCCCGGGATAGAGGTGCCGCGGCCACCTACAACGAGCGGCGCCGGAAAGCACAGATCGGGCTTGATCGGATAGCGTACTATGCCTTCGAGACGGGCTACTCGCGCCGAGAAGCGGCGCGGGAAATAAAGGCGTTGGATGAGTTCGAGTACGACTACCACCGCTATGACTATCAGCACCAGTGCCTAAAGCCTGAGTACGTCCGACGGATGCGGCGGCGGATGGGCTTCGATCGGACACGACGCTCCAACCAGCCAGAGTGACCCAGCAAAAAATTCCCAGAGAAAAATTCACGCGTGAGGGGGTGCCCTGTTTCACATAGAAGTAGGGGACCGCATTCGACTGTACCCCCCCACCCCCCTTACCTCCTCGCGAGGTGCAGGGGTTTGCCACCAGGAGGCCACAGACGGCCACAGGAAACGCCGCGAGAGGCTTGCCTATGCCTAAACCCGGATGGGACCCCACGGGGTCGGACAGGCTCAGGCTCGACCCCTTAATCATTCCAGCGTGGGAATTGACCCCGTCGGCGAGGCGCCCCGCCAGCGAGGCGTAGGAGTTTGCCGCCGCCCGCCATCAGATGTACCTTCGCCCGCGGCCCGCCCAGGGCCGGGCGCCACTCCCGCCGCCTGGCGTTGAACACCTCCAGCGGACCAGGCCCCACCACCTCGGTGACGATGCTCTGGGTATAGTCCAGATTCACCACCAGCACATGCGTGGGGTCGCCCGTGGGGCCAAAGTACCCCAGCAGCATGCCCTCGATCGGCGCCGGGGGGTTGAACTCCGCTGCAGGCACGGGCGGGTCCACGGTGAAGCAAGCGTCGGCCGGCAGTCCCACCCCGCCCAGGGGGACCGTGCCCAGATGATACGCACCCAGGGAAGTCAGCGGCTGCAGCTCCCCGCCGATGGC
>SDBS01003395.1_pt1 | contig 15643 bp, 12 predicted proteins | sample 2277091 | NCBI WGS metagenome assembly SDBS01 (sample SAMN10404972, study PRJNA504765) | marine sediment metagenome | isolation source: marine sediment core GS10_PC15, 163 cmbsf | place: Arctic Ocean: Southern Knipovich Ridge | collected 2010 | reverse complement strand
GACATACTCCGTTTTTCAACGGCTATCGTCCCCAGTATTACTTCAAGACAACTGACGTAACAGGGATAGCAACACTCCCTGAGGGTACAGAGATGGTTATGCCCGGTGACAGCACCGAGCTGACAATAGAGCTAATTACACCCATCGCCATGGAAGAAGGTCAGCGCTTCTCTATCAGAGAAGGCGGACGAACCGTAGGCGCGGGTAGTATCACTAAGATCATAAAATAAGAAACACGAGATCAAAATTGGGAATAATCGTTGACAAGGTGATTGGTTGACAATAAACTAAATATTTGTGCCAAGTTGCTGTTCAAGCTCGGAGGATATGTGAGAGTATTAGTTACATTAGCGTGTACTGAATGTAAACGCAGAAACTATGCGACAAACAAGAATAAGAGAAACGACCCGGATCGGTTGGAGATGAAGAAATACTGTCATTGGTGCGGTCATCATACGATGCACCGTGAAACCCGGTGACATTATGTCAGGTAGTTTGTTTTCAGGTTTGACCTGATTTCAATCTGCTTATTTTAGGCCTGTAGCTCCAATTGGCTAGAGCACCGGTCTCCAACACCGGGTGTTGGGGGTTCGAGTCCCTCCAGGCCTGCTGGTGGAGGGGGAACGAGAACCCCTGTAGGGGTTATGTTCAACGGGGAAAGCGTAATTTCCCCGGAGTCATCATTTAGGAAAGGGTGGCATCGGCGGGAAAAACTTGGGTTTTCCCGCCCGAAGAACGAGCCGGCCTCGGGAAGGTGTCCGCAGAGCGGAAGGACCCGGGCCGACAAGCGAGTGATGGGGACGAGTCCCTCCAAGCCTTAGTTGGAGAAGAGGATTTTTATCTCCAGGCCATTGTGGAGAAGAGGATTTTTATCTCCAGGCCATTGTGGAGAAGAGGGTCTAATCTCCAGGTTTGCAGGTGTGGCATCGGCGGGAAAAACTTGGGTTTTCCCGCCCGAAGAGCAAGGCGCTTAGTGCAAAGCTCTTGTTTCGTCTAACATATTTGACGGAGCAGATGGGAAATCTAAGAAGAAGAGAAATAGTATATAGAGTACGAACATAGGAGCGTTTGTGGGAATACCAAAAATAAAAGATACAATGATAGGCAGGAAGAAGAAGCCGGCGAAAAGGGAGAGAAGAAATCCCATTGTCGCTTTCACTCAGTATCTAAAGGATGTCCAGACAGAATTCAAGAAAGTAATCTGGCCGGACCGCGCTACTGTTGTTTCCGGTACGTTCGTTGTCCTGGCGGCGCTAGCTTTCTTTACGGCCTATACAGGAGCTTTCGATTTCTTATTTTCGAAAACCATAACAGCCTTCTTACCGTGAGGAAAAAACGTGCGCTTTAACTATAAAGGAGTCATCTCTTCATGAAGCACTGGTATGTTATACACACTTATTCAGGCTATGAGAATAAGGTGAAGACAAACTTAGAGCACCGTATATCCTCGATGGATATGGAAAATAAGATATTTCAAGTTATTATACCTACTGAAGATGTCATGGAGATAAAGGCTGGCAAGAAGGTTGTCACTCAGAAAAAAGTCTTTCCCGGTTATATTTTAGTCCAGATGGATTTGGGAGATGATTCCTGGTATGTCGTTAGAAATACGCCGGGCGTCACAGGGTTTGTCGGTTCAAATGCCAAGCCAACATCACTATCTGAGGTTGAGGTTGATAAAGTGTTGCACCGTGTCGCTATCGGCAAACCTAAACCGAAGACCGAATATACCGAGGGTCAGACAGTGAAGGTAGTAAACGGGCCGTTGGCTGATTTTACGGGGACAATTTCCGAAATAAATATCGATCAGAGCAAGTTAAAGGTTCTAGTTTCCATCTTTGGTCGCGAGACCCCGGTGGAGCTGTCATTTAATCAGGTAGCTAAGTTATAAGATTTAGAGGTTGGCCTCTTTACCGCCAGACAACATAAGGAGCACTAATGGCCAAGGATGTAATAGCACTAATAAAACTGCAAATACCAGCGGGTCAAGCTAATCCCGCTCCGCCAGTTGGGCCGGCATTGGGTCAGCACGGGGTTAATATCATGGAGTTTTGTAAAGCCTACAACTCCCAGACGCAGGATAAAACGGGGACAATTATCCCGGTTGAGATCAGTGTCTATGACGATAGGTCATTTTCTTTCATTACCAAGACCCCGCCTGCCGCTGTTTTGCTGAAACAAGCCGCGGGCATCGAAAAAGGCTCAGGGGAGCCGAATCGAGAAAAAGTCGGAAAAGTCAACAGGGAGCAGGTTAAAGAGATCGCCGAAGTTAAGATGCAAGACTTAAACGCCAACGACCTGGAAGCGGCGTGCAAGATAATTGAGGGAACGGCCTACACGATGGGCATAGAAATAGAGTAAGAGAGTAAGCCAAGAAGTTGGGAGGCCTAGCAAGCCGTTGGGACCACAGGAGGATTTATGAAAATAGGTAAGAAAAGGAAAGCCGCGCTCGAAAAGGTCGACAGCACGAAAGAGTATTCACCTCAAGAGGCTGTAAGCCTTGCGAAAGAACTGGCTAGCGCCAAATTTGACGAGACAGTCGAAGTTCATATCGCTATGGGCGTTGACCCGAAGCACGCTGATCAGCAAATACGGGGAACCGTTATTTTGCCTCACGGTACAGGAAAGACCGCGAAGGTCGCGGTCTTTGCCGAAGGTGATAAAGCCCGGGAAGCAGAAGAGGCTGGAGCCGACGCGGTTGGAAGCGACGACTTGGTAGAAAAGGTTCAAAAAGGTTGGATGGATTTTGAGGCGGCAGTGGCCACGCCCGATATGATGAGCAAAGTTGGAAAGCTGGGTAAAGTGTTGGGGCCGCGGGGTCTGATGCCTAACCCGAAGACTGGCACAGTCACTTTCGACGTCGCAAAAGCTGTTAAAGATATTAAAGGTGGCAAAGTTGAGTACAGAGTCGATAAATTTGCCATTATGCACTTGGTGATAGGAAAAGCTTCTTTTGATGAGAAGCAACTTGTTGAAAATTATGGGGCGCTGCTAGATGAGATACTTAAAGCAAAACCGGCGTCTTCTAAAGGTAAATATTTGAAGTCAATAACTTTGACTACGACGATGGGTCCGGGCATAAAGGTTGACGCGGCTAAAACACGTCAGCTAACGGAAGAAGAAGGCGCCGCTTAAAAATCGGCAAAATCGGGGACTGTTAAAGAAAATATTGACAGATAGGTCTTGAGTTTGCTAGATTCGGGCAAGATAAAAGGTGGTTCCCGACCGCTAAATGGTTTTCGGGACTACTAGTTAAAAGTAAGAGCCATAGACAGCAGGGGCTCGAGATGGGTTTAAGAATCCTGCCGAGGCAACAAGTTTAACCTGATACGCGTATTAACAGGTGACTAGTGGCCTCTGCAGACAGCGGAGGCTTTTGTTATTTAGTGAGCAGAACATTCAAGAGCAACTGTTAACAGGTAAAGGAGCGCGATGAATAGAGCTGAAAAAGAACTGATGATCGCCGAGATTGAGGAGAAGTTCAAGACTGCCGCATCGGCTGTTCTAACTGATTACCGCGGGCTGAACGTTCAAGACATGGCTGAGCTTCGCTCAGGCCTTAAGAAAGAGGGCGTCGAGTATAAGGTATATAAGAATACCTTGACGAGAAGAGCGGCCGATCAAGCCAAGATACAAGGGTTAGATGAGCATTTAGATGGTCCGACTGGTTTGGCGTTCGGGTTCGATGATCCGTTGGCGGCAGCTCGAGCGTTGACGGCTTACGCAAAAACCAATAGGGCACTAAAGATCAAGGGTGGCCTGTTGGAGGGCAAAGTAATTGGCGGAGCCGAGATCAGGTTAATGGCCAGTTTGCCCACAAAGGATGTACTCATCGCGCAATTGGCGAGCGCGCTGAATGCTCCGATAGTGAAACTGGTAAGTACGTTGAACGAACCGATACGCAGGCTTGCGGCAACTCTTGGGATAGTAGTAGGGCAGAAGCCAGGGCCAAAGGCAGAGGCGAAACCGGAACAGGAACCGGAGCCGGAAGCTAAAGTAGAGCAGGAGCCGGAAGCTAAGGTAGAGCAGGAATCAGAGCCAAAGGTAGAGTCGAAGCCGGAACAGGAACCGGAACCCGAGCCGGAAGCTAAGGTAGAACCCGAGCCGGAGCCAAAGGTAGAGCAGGAATCAGAGCCAAAGGTAGAGGCGAAGACGGAACCGGAATCGGAGGCAAAGCAAGAACCAGAGCCGAAGGCGGAGACAGAACCAGAAGAGAAGTAATAACCAATAAGAAAACTGTTTAGGTAGAATTTCAGAAGATGAAGGAGAAAAAATGGCAAAGGCAAAAATGAAGACAGAAGAATTAATTGAGGTAGTGAAAGAAATGTCCGTGATCGAACTCTCAGAACTAGTTAAGGCTCTAGAAGAGACGTTTGATGTCAGCGCGGCAGCACCAGTTGCCGTCGCGGCAGCGCCGGGCGCAGCAGCAGGCGGGGAAGAAGCCGCTGAGGAAAAATCCACTTTTGATGTAGTTCTCACAGCAGCAGGAGACAAGAAGATCCAAGTTATCAAAGCAGTCAGAACAATTACCGGGTTAGGTTTAAAAGAAGCAAAAGCATTAGTTGATCAGGCTCCAAAACCAGTCAAAGAAGGCGTCAACAAAGAAGATGCTGACAAAGTTAAGTCAGATCTTGAAGAAGCCGGAGCCGTCGTCGAACTAAAGTAGGCACAGCCACGGAGCAAAGATTTAGATCGAAAGAGAAGAATTAATATCGAGAAATAGTTAGAAAAACCGAGCTGATAGTTGCAAAGTTTTGAATGATTAGCGACAATGAGGTTTGGGTAATAGATAATTTATTAGCATAAATAAAGAAATCAGTTGAATAGCAAGAAATCAGTTGACTAGCTGGTTTCGCTGCGTGATGCTGCTAGTTTGTAGTTTCCTACCATCCGAAGAGCGCGAGGAGTGATCTTATTGGCAAAAGCTGCTGGTATTCGTAAACGTTTGAGTTTCGCAAAGATACCAGACATTCTCGAAACACCGAACCTTATCGCCATCCAACGACAATCATTTCAATGGTTTCTAGAGCAAGGCCTAAAGCAAGCATTTAAGGATATTTCACCGGTACAGGATTTCACCGGGAATCTTTCTATTGATTTTGGCGACTATGAGTTTGGCGATATTAAGTACACGGTCGAAGAATGCAAAGAAAAAGATATGACTTATTCGGCCCCATTATTTGTTTGGGTTCGTTTTCTGAACAAAGAAACGGGTGAGATAAAAGAACAACAAGTATTTATGGGCGATTTTCCATTGATGACAATCAAGGGAACTTTTGTCATAAACGGTACTGAACGTGTAGTCGTAAGTCAGCTCGTGAGATCTCCAGGCGTCTATTTCAACCGGGAGATTGATAAAGTAACAGATAATGTAATGTTTTCCTGCAAGGTCATCCCGAGTCGCGGAGCCTGGTTAGAGCTGGAGACTGACAAAAAAGGCATCGTATATGTAAGAATTGACCGGAAGAGAAAGCAGCCGGTAACTATCTTTTTAAAAGCACTCGGTTTTGGCGATAACGCGAAGTTGCTTAAAGAATTTGATAACGCCGAGTCGATCCAGAAAACGCTGGAAAAAGATTATGTAGAGTCGCAAGAAGAGGCTCTGGTCGAAATATACAAACGTCTCCGTCCTGGTGAACCGCCGACAGTTGAGAGCGCAAAGTCACTCATTGAAACGCTGTTCTTCAACCCGAATAGGTATGATCTCGCCAAAGTGGGACGATATAAAATTAACAAAAAGCTGGGTGTTGAGTCGAAACCGGATGTTACGACACTGACCCATGAAGACATTATGGTAACCGTCAAATATTTGGTCGGCCTGCAAAATGGCAGCGGCGAAATTGATGACATTGATCACTTCGGTAATAGGCGCCTTCGTTCCGTTGGCGAGCTTATACAGAACCAGTTCCGGATCGGTCTGGCAAGAATGGAGAGGGTTGTCCGCGAGCGAATGACGACTCTGGATATTGAGACAATAACTCCGCAGACATTAATTAACATTCGTCCGATAGTCGCGTCGATAAAAGAATTTTTTGGCTCAAGTCAGCTTTCTCAGTTTATGGATCAAACTAATCCTTTAGCGGGATTGACACATAAGCGCCGGCTTAGCGCGCTGGGCCCGGGTGGGCTCTCACGTGAGCGGGCGGGGTTTGAAGTTCGTGACGTTCATCCATCTCACTATGGTCGGATGTGCCCAATTGAAACACCCGAGGGGCCGAACATCGGTCTGATCGGTTCTTTGGCTACCTATGCCCGCATCAACGAATTCGGGTTTATTGAAACGCCATACCGGAAGGTCAACAAGGGAGTTGTAACCAAGGATATTCACTATTTGACTGCTGATGAGGAAGATAAATACATCATCGCTCAGGCAAATGCGGTAATTGATAAGAAGGGTCACTTTATCCAAGACAAAGTATTGGTGCGAATAAGAAAAGATGTCGATACTGTCGAGCCTGAATTGGTCGATTACATGGATGTGTCACCGAGGCAAACTGTCTCAGTAGCCACTGCCTTGATCCCGTTTCTTGAGCATGATGATGCCAACAGAGCCTTGATGGGTTCAAATATGCAGAGGCAGGCAGTTCCTCTTTTGCGAACAGAAGCGCCGATTGTTGGAACCGGCATGGAGCATCGGGCTGTTAAAGATACAGGCGAGACTGTTGTGGCGGATAAAGACGGTAAAGTGATTGATGTAACAGCTGACTTTATTGATATACAAGAGCGCGGTGAAGTAATACACCGATATGATCTTCATAGGTTTAATCGTTCAAATCAAGGCACCTGTATTAATCAAAAGCCGATCGCCGAAGTTGGCGCAGCGGTGAAGTCAGGCGATGTAATAGCTGACGGCGCGGCTACAAACCAAGGTGAATTAGCACTAGGTCGCAATCTGCTCGTAGCGTTTATGCCCTGGGAGGGTTATAACTACGAGGATGCGATAGTTATCAGTGAGAGACTGGTAAAAGATGACATACTCACCTCTGTTCACATTGAAGAGCATGAAGTTGAGGCTCGTGACACCAAACTTGGTCCCGAGGAAATAACGCGGGAAATTCCAAATCTCGGAGAAGAGGCGCTCAGTGATCTTGACGAGAATGGTGTTATCAGAGTTGGCGCGGAGGTGCGACCGGGCGATATTCTAGTTGGAAAGGTGACACCTAAGGGTGAAACTGAACTTACGGCTGAAGAGAGACTTCTAAGGGCAATCTTTGGTGAAAAAGCCCGTGAAGTCCGTGATACAAGCCTTAAAGTTCCCCACGGAGAAACAGGTCGTATTATTGATGTCAAAGAATTCTCCCGAGACGCTGGCAATGAGTTGTCTCCGGGCGTTAATGAGCTAGTCAGGGTATATGTCGCTCAAAAGCGAAAAATTTCCGAAGGTGACAAGTTAGCTGGACGTCACGGCAACAAAGGCGTCATCTCAAAGATCGTGCCCGAGGAGGATATGCCGTTTCTAAAAGACGGTACGCCCGTGGATATAGTTCTCAATCCTCTAGGTGTACCATCGAGAATGAACTTGGGCCAGGTGCTGGAGACTCATCTTGGTTGGGCGGCGATGAAGGGTTGGAAGGAAAACGGGAAAGAAACGGGGCCAGTATATATAGCTTCACCTGTTTTCGATGGCGCGCGAGAAGAAGACATTAAGAGGTTGCTTAAGAAAGCCGGGCTTCCGGAATCAGGAAAGACAACTCTTTTTGACGGCAGATCAGGCGAACCTCTGGGTGAACCTATTACCGTCGGCTACGTTTATATACTAAAACTACTGCATTTGGTTGACGATAAGATTCACGCGCGATCGACTGGACCTTATTCGCTCGTAACTCAGCAACCGTTGGGTGGAAAAGCGCAGTTTGGTGGTCAAAGGTTTGGAGAGATGGAGGTCTGGGCGCTTGAGGCCTATGGCGCGGCATACACACTTCAGGAGCTTCTGACAGTCAAGTCCGACGATGTTTTAGGTCGCGTAAAGGCTTATGAAGCTATTGTCAAAGGCGACAATATTCCCGAGCCTGGAATACCCGAGTCATTCAAAGTCTTGGTTAAAGAGATGCAAAGTCTTGGTCTGAATGTTGAGGTACTAACCGATGAGGGCAAAGAGATCGAGTTGGTCGAAGCTGATGAAGACATCTTCAAGACGGCTGCCGAACTGGGCATAGATCTGCGCGGTGAGCTATCGACGCCGGAAAAGAAGGAAGATGAAGAAAAAGTAGAACCAAAGAAAGAAGCCAAAACAAAAGCCAAAGCAAAAACAAAAGCCAAAGCAAAAGCTGAGGTTGAAGCAGAAATTATCACTGAAGTTAAAGAAGAAGTTAAAGAAGAACAAAAGCCGGAAGACGAGTAAGTAGGGGGAGAGTTTGTTAGACGTTAACAACTTTGACGCGTTAAAAATTGGACTTACGTCTCCTGAGCAAATTAGGGGTTGGTCAAGTGGCGAGGTGAAAAAGCCCGAGACCATTAATTATCGTACCTTGAGACCTGAAAAAGATGGTCTGTTTTGTGAGAAAATTTTTGGACCTACCAAAGACTGGGAATGCTATTGCGGCAAATACAAGCGTGTCCGGTTCAAGGGCATTATTTGCGAACGATGTGGTGTTGAGGTAACGCGCGCGAAAGTTCGCCGTGATCGTATGGGTCACATTGAGCTGGCCGCTCCGGTCTCACATATCTGGTATTTTAAGGGCGTTCCTTCACGCATGGGTTATTTCTTAGATATTGCGCCAAAAGATCTGGAAAAAATTCTCTATTTTGCTTCTTATTTTATAACGGACGTTGACTTCGAGAGGCGCGACGCGGACCTCGAGATGCTCAAAGAAGAATCTGAAAAAGAGATCAAAGCGGTTCAAGATACCGCTGCGGAAACAATCGCTCTATTAGAAGAAGAACTTGAAACCAAGGCGGTTGCCGGGCGCAAGAAAAAAACAAAAGCTAAAGACAAGACTGAGTCTAAGCCTGAAGCAGCAGCTACGGCAGAAGACGGAGCTGAGCAGACCGAGCAGGTTTCTGTGGAGCCTGAGCCGGTGCCCAAGACTCGTGCTGAACTTCGTAAAGAAATTGCTGCCACCAAAAATGATGAGACCGAGCAAGTTGAATGGATGCAACATATATTTGACACCTTTCGCGCGCTTAGCCCGAAGCAATTAATCACCGACGAGATGCTCTATCGAGAGCTCAGGGTCAAATATGGTGAGTATTTTCAGGGCGGCATGGGAGCGGAAGCCATAAAAGATATGCTCGAGACTTTTGACATGGATGCTGAAGCGGAAGCGATGCGCGAGATGATAAAGACCGCAAAGGGCCAGAAACGTGGACGCGCGGTCAAAAGATTAAAAGTCATCTCGGCTTTCAAGCGCTCCGGGAATCGTCCCGAATGGATGATATTTGACGCGATACCGGTGATTCCTCCAGACCTGAGACCAATGGTTCAGCTTGACGGCGGTCGTTTCGCGGCCTCTGATCTTAACGATCTGTACAGGCGAGTAGTTAATCGGAAAAATCGCTTAAAAAGGCTGGCTGGTTTAGGAGCTCCGGAAATTATTGTAAATAATGAAAAAACCATGTTGCGAGCGGCTGTTGACGCTCTTTTTTAGAACGGTAGACGTGGGCGTCCGGTAATTGGCCCCGGCAACAGACCGCTCAAATCACTAAGCGATATGCTCAAGGGCAAGCAAGGACGTTTTCGTCAGAACCTTCTAGGCAAGCGTGTCGATTATTCAGGTCGTTCCGTTATTGTTGTCGGGCCGGAACTTCGGTTGCACCAATGCGGCTTGCCCAAAGTTATGGCACTCGAGCTTTTCAAGCCATTTGTCATGAAGCAGCTCGTAGACCTAGGCCACGCCCCTAACATTAAGAATGCTAAGCGCATGGTAGAGCGCGCGAACCCAATTGTCTGGGATATCTTAGAAGATGCCATTAAAGACCACCCTGTCTTATTAAACAGGGCGCCAACGTTGCATCGATTGGGAATCCAGGCTTTTATTCCCACGTTGGTTGAGGGCAAGGCCATACAGGTACATCCGTTGGTGTGTACGGCTTTTAACGCCGATTTTGACGGCGATCAAATGGCTGTTCACTTGCCACTTTCTGTCGAGGCTCAATCGGAATGTCGTATATTGATGCTTTCGGCGAACAATATTTTGTCGCCGGCGCACGGCCGTCCATTGGCTACGCCAACGCAAGATATGGTTCTTGGTATTTACTATCTGACGGTAGCAAAAGAAGGCGTCAAGGGTGAGGGCAAGATACTCTCGAGCTTTGATGAGGCCATCATGGCGCTTGAAGCCGGAGATCTTGATTTACACGCGAATGTTCAGATACGTCTGAATGGCGAGAGGGTTAAAACAACTGTTGGGCGGGTTATTTTTAATAACGCGTTCCCTGAGGGTCATCCTTTTGTTAACGAGGATGTAAACAAAAAAGAACTAACCAAAATGGTAGAGAATTGCTCTGAAACTTATGATTCCGGAAAGCTGGCCGAGCTGCTCGATAAGCTCAAGTTTCTCGGTTTCCATTACGCTACAAAGGCAGCTATTACTATTGGTATGGATGATATTGTTATACCGAAAGACAAGTGGAGAATTCTCGATAAGCCGGAAGAGGAAGTTGAGAAGATTAAGCGCCAATATCGACGGGGCCTAATAACTCAAGAAGAGAGTCATCAAAAAGTTGTCGATATCTGGACCAAAGCGACGGAAGATGTCTCGCAGGCGATGGAGAAGAACTTCGACCGGTTTAATCCAGTATATATGATGGCGAATTCCGGAGCGCGAGGAAACATGAAGCAGATCCGTCAGTTGGCGGCGATGCGTGGTCTGGTGGCTAACCCGAAGGGTGACATAATTGACCGGCCGATTAAGGCGAATTTCCGTGAAGGCCTGACTGTATTGGAATACTTTATATCTACTCACGGAGCTCGCAAAGGTCTAGCTGATACGGCTCTGCGAACAGCTGATTCCGGATATTTAACACGACGTCTTGTTGATGTAGCTCAAGACGTAATTGTTCGGGAAGAAGATTGCGGAACCGACCAGGGCATTGAGTTGAGTCTGCTGGATAGAGATGGCGATCCTAACTGGACATTAATAGGGCGGGTCGCGGTTAATGACATTAAAGATCCGAAAACAAAAAAAGTAGTCGTGAAACAAGGCGAACATATCAAGAAAGACGTTTTAGGTATCATTGCCAAAGCGAGATCCAAGAATGTCATGGTGAGGTCAGTGCTTACATGCGCGTCACGCTACGGCATTTGCAGCTTGTGTTATGGCACCAGCTTGGCTAACGGACGCATTGTCGACATTGGAGAAGCAGTAGGTATTGTCGCTGCCCAGTCAATTGGGGAGCCGGGTACACAGTTGACGATGCGTACATTCCATACCGGTGGAGTCGCGGGCGAGGATATCACTCATGGTTTGCCTCGTATCGTCGAGTTGTTCGAAGCGCGTAAACCCAAGGGCGAGGGCATTATGGCCGATCACACCGGCATTGTGGAGTTGCGCGAGGATGAAAAAGGGAAACAGATTGTCGTGACGGCAAAGGATGGCAAAGAGAAGGCTTATCCGGTATCACGACGAGTCCGGTTAAGAACAAGGGACGGTGAAAAAGTTAAAGCCGGGGATCAGATAACAGATGGTTCACTTAATCCCCATGACATATTAAGAGTTAAAGGTAGTCGAGCCGTAGAGAAGTATATCGTTGCGGAGGTTCAGGAGGTCTATCATTCACAGGGTGTTGATATCAATGACAAGCACGTTGAGTTGATAGTCCGGCAGATGCTTCGAAAATTAACGGTGTCGGAAAATGGCGATACCGATATGCTTCCGGGACAGGTCGTTGATCGTCTGTCTTTCGAGGAAGAGAATGCTACCACCGTGGCCGCTAAAGGCGAATCCGCTACCGCTAAACAGATTTTACTGGGTATAACAAAAGCCTCATTGGCGACAGACAGCTTTTTGTCCGCTGCATCGTTTCAGGAGACGACTCGAGTGTTAACGGATGCCGCCGTGGCGGGACGCGTTGATCCTCTTATGGGCTTGAAGGAAAATGTTATTATCGGGAAGCTAATTCCCGCAGCTACTGGCATGAGTCGCTATAGAAGAATTGACGCAGTGAATACAGGAACAGACGAGGACGACATTTTTACTAAAACACTCGCGCCAGATCCTGACCCTGAAGGCGAAGGAATGTCAGAATCAGCGCTGGCTTCCTCTGGTTATGATGAACCTTCCATCAAATTGTGACGTTCTGGTCGCAAACCTGTTGAATGATGGATTGTTAAATACGCAGACGCTACAGGAATTGGCGTTTTATCTGTGAAGTTGTCGACAAACGGTCGTTGACAGCGCCAAAAAAAGGTGATATATTTCATCGCTGTGGCTGGGAAACCGCTGTTTGCCCAGCTATTTATATGAAAAAATAAGAACGGACAAGTGCTGAGAAAACGAAAGTCGGTTCTGTACAGGGCTTTCGTTTAAAAGTACGTCCAAAGAGCATATAGAAACATTGAGAAGAAGGGGAGAATTTGCCGACAATATCACAGCTGGTCCGGAAAGGTCGATCGCGGACTATTAAGAAATCTGGGACACCTGCGCTGAAGGGAGCGCCGCAAAAAAGGGGTGTTTGTACTCGGGTTTATACGACAACCCCGAAAAAGCCAAACTCAGCCCTTCGAAAGGTAGCTCGTGTGAGGTTGACAAACTCTATGGAAGTCACGTCTTATATTCCAGGTATCGGGCACAATCTTCAGGAACACTCGATTGTGCTCATTCGTGGCGGACGAGTGAAAGACTTACCCGGCGTCAGATATAAAGTTATTAGGGCGGCCCTGGATGCAGCTGGTGTCCAGGACAGAAAACAGTCAAGATCAAAGTACGGCGCGAAATTGGAGAAGCAGTAGATGCCAAGAAAAGGCGCAGCGACTAAACGGAAGATAGACGGAGATGCAAGGTTTCAGAATAAGCTCGTGACCCAGCTAGTCAATCAGGTGTTGAGCGGTGGCAAAAAGAGTATTGCCGAAAAGTGCGTATACGATGCTTTTGACATAGTGAGTAGCAAGACAAACGGTGATCCGGTTACTGTATATAAGAAAGCTATTGACAATATCCGGCCAGTTCTTGAAGTAAAATCAAGACGTGTCGGTGGAGCGACTTATCAGGTTCCGATTGAAGTTTCCGGGCGACGGGCCACGACATTAGCATTAAGGTGGCTAGTAGGTTATTCTCAGGAACGGCGCGAAAAACGGATGGCTGAGAGATTGGCCGCAGAGATTATTGAAGCATCTCAAGGGCAAGGCGCGTCAATGAAGAAGAGAGAAGATCTACATAAAATGGCGGAAGCTAACAGGGCCTTTGCTCATTATAGATGGTAATAGAGTCAGTGCTTAAGGAGATTGGTAATAACTAACATGAAGTGCACAGTGGATAAAATGAGAAACATAGGGATTATGGCTCACATTGATGCCGGTAAGACTACAACGACTGAGAGAATACTCTTCTACACCGGTCGGACGTATAAAATCGGCGAAGTACACGATGGTACAGCTGTCATGGATTGGATGGAGCAAGAGCAAGAACGCGGTATTACAATTACCTCAGCTGCAACCACATGTTTCTGGAAGGATCACAGAATAAATATTATAGATACGCCCGGGCACGTGGACTTTACTGTAGAGGTCGAACGCTCTTTGGGAATACTAGATGGAGCCGTCGCGATTTTCAGTGCCGTTGAGGGAGTAGAGCCTCAGTCAGAAACAGTCTGGCATCAAGCTAACAAATATCGGGTGCCCAGAATCGCTTTTATTAATAAGATGGATAGAGTAGGCGCGGATTTTGAGAACGCCATGGCGATGATGCGAGATAGACTGCAAACAAACGCTGTAGCAATTCAGCTGCCAATAGGCGCTGAAGAGAATTTTCAGGGAGTAATCGACCTGATAGAGATGAAATCATATTTGTACGCGGATGAAAAAGGAGAATCTTTCGACGAAGCCCCGATTGACGACGCGTATATGGAAAAGGCCAAAGAGTTTCGAGGTCATATTCTAGAAGCGGTCGCGGAGTATGACGATGAGCTTCTTCATAAATATCTTGAAGGCCAGGAGATTGACCCTGACGCTCTGAGAGCCGCAGTAAGAAAAGCATCGCTAGACTTGCAGGTGACACCGGTTTTGTGTGGCGCGGCCTTCAAGAATAAGGGCGTTCAGCCACTACTTGATGGGATTATTGATTATCTACCTTCTCCTCAGCAAGTCGCGGCTGTTGTCGGTATTAATCCAAAAACAAAGAAAGAAGAGACTCGCGAGGCTAAGGACACTGAGCCATTTTGCGCGCTGGCTTTTAAGATAATGACAGACCCATACGTTGGAAAACTCACGTATTTCAGGGTTTATTCAGGAAAGCTTCAGGCTGGCTCTCATGTAATAAATAGCGTGACTGATCGGAAAGAGCGGGTAGGGCGGATTCTTCAGATGCACGCTAATAGCCGTGAAGATATTGATGAAGTCTCCACAGGAGATATTTGCGCTGCGGTTGGTCTCAAAGCGATAAAAACAGGACACACGTTTTGTGAGATCGGAAAGCCTATAGTTCTGGAATCAATGGTCTTTCCAGACCCGGTTATAGCTGTAGCTATTGAACCAAAAACGAAAGTTGATTCAGATAAACTCGGTAACGCTCTCGCTAAGTTGACTGAGGAAGATCCGACATTCAAAGTCAAAACCGATGAAGATACCGGACAGACAATCATATCCGGTATGGGCGAACTGCATCTTGAAGTTATTGTCGACAGGCTCCTGCGTGAGTTTAAGGTTGGGGCAAGTGTAGGTAGGCCGCAGGTAGCATATCGAGAAACTGTCTTAAAGACAGTTACGAACGTAGAAGCGAAATTCGTGCGTCAAACTGGTGGAAAAGGTCAGTATGGCCACGTTGTTCTAAATTTAGAGCCAGCTGGTCCGGGAGAGGGCCTGGTCTTTGAGAACAAAGTAACCGGAGGATCCATACCCAAAGAGTTCATTAACCCGGTCAAAAAAGGTATCGAGGAAGCCATGGAAACAGGCGTCCTGGCCGGCTATCCAACTGTTGATCTAAAAATACAGCTGATAGATGGCTCTTCTCACGATGTTGATTCATCAGAGATGTCATTTAAGATCGCTGGTTCCATGGCATTTAAGAATGCCGTAAGAAAAGCGAAGCCAATCTTGCTTGAGCCGATGATGGAAGTCGAGGTTGTAACACCGGAAGACTTTCTTGGTGAGGTTATGGGAGACTTGAACAGTCGACGAGGTCGGATTGAAGGCATCGACCAAAGGGCTGGCTCAAGGATCGTTTCTGCCAGAGTCGCTTTATCAGAAATGTTTGGATACGCGACTGATTTAAGGTCAAGAACACAAGGCAGGGCCACATTTTCAATGCAGTTTGAGAAGTATGAACAAATACCGGCTAACATAGCCGAAGAGATAATAAGTAAAATTCAAGGCGATATATCCGTAGCCGCATCGAACAGCTAGTTCGCGGTTAAAGACTTCAATCTTAAGGAGGCAGCATGGCGAAGAAGAAATTTGAAAGAACAAAGCCGCACATGAATATCGGCACAATTGGTCACGTTGATCACGGCAAGACAACACTGACGGCCGCGATAACAAAGTGCTTGAGTG
>SDBS01003394.1_pt1 | contig 15643 bp, 12 predicted proteins | sample 2277091 | NCBI WGS metagenome assembly SDBS01 (sample SAMN10404972, study PRJNA504765) | marine sediment metagenome | isolation source: marine sediment core GS10_PC15, 163 cmbsf | place: Arctic Ocean: Southern Knipovich Ridge | collected 2010 | reverse complement strand
GAAGATCATCATCTCCACGGTGCAGAAGTTCCCCTTCATCCTCGACGAGATCGGCGACCAGCAGCGCGGCCGGAGCTTCGCGATCATCATCGACGAGGCGCACTCGAGCCAGGGCGGCAAGACAAGCGCGGCCATGGCACAGGCCCTTTCGGAGGCCGGCGCCGAGCAGGAAGAAGAGACCTTCGAGGACACGATCAACCGACTGATGGAGGCGCGGAAGCTGCTCTCCAATGCGAGCTACTTCGCCTTCACCGCGACGCCGAAGAACAAGACGCTGGAGATCTTCGGCGCGCCCGCGCCGCAGGCGGACGGCACGGTGAAGCATCTTCCCTTCCACAGCTACACCATGAAGCAGGCGATCCAGGAGGGCTTCATCCTCGATGTCCTCGAGTACTACACGCAGGTGGAGAGCTATTTCAAGCTCGCCAAGACGGTGGAGGACGACCCCGAGTTCGACATCAAGAAGGCGCAGAAGAAGCTGCGCCGCTATGTCGAGGGGCACGAGCACGCCATCCGGCTCAAGGCCGAGATCATGATTGACCACTTCCACGAGCAGGTCCTCGCCCAGCACAAGATCGGCGGCCAGGCTCGGGCGATGGTGGTGACCTCAGGCATCAAGAGGGCTATCCAGTACTACCATGCAATCCAGCAATACCTCAGCGAGCGCAAGAGCCCGCACCGGGCGATCGTGGCCTTCTCGGGCGAGCACGAATACGGTGGGACGAAGGTTACGGAAGCCTCGCTCAACGGGTTTCCGTCGAACAAGATCGCCGAGAAGGTCCAGGAGGATCCCTACCGGTTCCTAGTCTGCGCCGACAAGTTCCAAACCGGCTACGACGAGCCGCTTCTGCACACCATGTACGTGGACAAGATCCTCTCGGGCATCAAGGCGGTACAGACGCTCTCGCGGCTCAACCGCGCCCACCCGAAGAAGCACGACGTCTTCGTGCTCGACTTCATGAACGACGCAGACACGATCCAGGAGGCGTTTGCCGACTACTACCGGACGACGATCCTTGCCGAGGAGACGGACCCCGACAAGCTCCACGACCTGCAGGCCGACCTCGACGGCTACCAGGTCTACTCTCCGGAGCAAATCGACGAATTCGTCAAGAGGTACCTCGACGGCGCCGAGCGCGACCAGCTCGACCCGATCCTCGACGCCTGCGTGGCGGTCTACAGGGCCGACCTCGACGAGGACGGGCAGGTGGACTTCAAGGGCAAGGCCAAGGCCTTCACTCGCACCTACGGTTTTCTGTCGGCGGTGCTGCCCTACGCCAACGCCGACTGGGAGAAACGCTCGATCTTTCTGAACTTCCTGATCGCGAAGCTGCCGGCGCCCATGGAGGAGGACCTTTCGCGCGGCATTCTCCAGGCGATCGACATGGATAGCTACCGGGTCGAGAAGCGATCAGTGATGAACATCGTTCTTCTGGACGCGGACGCCGAGATCGAGCCGGTGCCGACATCGGGCGGGAGCCACAAGCCCGAGCCCGAGCTCGACCGCCTGTCAAACATCATCAGGGCCTTCAACGACCAGTTCGGCAACATCAAGTGGACCGACGCCGACCATGTCCATCGATTGATCACCGAGGACATTCCCGCGCGAGTCGCCGCCGACACCGCCTACCGGAACGCCAGGCAACACTCCGACAAGCAGAACGCCCGCATCGAGCACGACAAGGCCCTCGGCCGCGTCATGACCGCCATCCTCCGGGATGATACCGAGCTTTTCAAACAGTTCAGCGACAACCCCAGCTTCAAAAAATGGCTCGCAGACATGATGTTCGGGTTTACGTATGAGGAGGGGACAGAGGCCTCCTCGTCGGGGTGACGTGTCGGTACCCTTACGCGGATTGAGGCAGGAGAACCATTGAGAGCGGTTCATGGATAATAGGCAACGTCTATTATGGAATGAATGGTGGTCAGAACGATAGCCGATTTGGCTGCCGCGGTCCTCTCGGTAGCCATTCTCGATCGAAAGGGTGGCCGTGGGTGATGGCCGGCTCAACCGGCTCAACGAACGCCCGCACCGCCCCGGCAACGATGCCCTGCTGAGGCTCCCGCGCGATTGAAAGGCGGTCCACTGCACCTGTTTTCCCACGACCGCGTGGGGTTCATGGCCGCTTCAGATAGGAGCAGCGGGTCAGGATCCGTTTCCAGCCGTTCTTTGCCGCAACAGCCTCGGCGAGGATGTCCGCCAACTCGTCGCTGACGGTGTCTGCCGTTGGCGCGTGGTTCGCCGCATACTCGCGAAGTCTCCTCTTGCGGTCCGCCGGTTCCCTCGTCCCTTCGAGGATCCTGCTGTACGCCTCGCAGGCGTAGGCGAAGGTCTCTCGCATCTCGTACGTGATCGGCAGCAGCCACTCGCGGTTCCTGGTGGCCGGCAGACCCACGTACTCGCGCTTCCAGTTGTGGAAGATATGGGCTGACTCGTGGACCACGAAGTCCGCATAGGGGTTCTGCTCGGTAAAGTAAGCGGTCGACACATAGCACCGGGTTTCTTCGCTCAGGCCAACGATGGAAATGTGATCGCAACCGATTGGCGTCAGGCTGACGCTGCCCAGGTAGATGTTGACGAGATCCCATGCCGTGGACAGCCAAATTCCGTGTTTCATGATGATCTTCTCGATGTTTTCGGGGGTCAGGAACACGATCGAATCTTCCAGCAGGTCGAGGATTGCAGCCCGTTCCTTTTTCGGAAAGAGGCCGTTGACCATCGGCGCGAGCTTTGTCCGCGCGAAGTCCACGGAGTCGAACCCGGCCGGGACCGATGGCGGGATCCGTCCTCCCACTCGCCTGCGAAGCTCGGCGATCAGAGCGTTCTTGAGCGCCCGTTCTGCATCCTTCGCCCTGAGGACCAGATCACTGCCCGGCCAGTTCGGGAAGATGGGATCGGGCGGCACGCCCGTCTCGAGGTACACCCTGATTTCACGGTCTCGTGCGTCAGCTGTCTCATCCAGACCATTGGTCATAGTCACTCATGATACGGGCGCGCGTTGCTAAACCCAACTGCCCCGCGCATCTCACCCGACAGGGGTCAGCCTTCAGAAGCGCTTCTTCGCGAATGCCCGGCCGGAGTGGGTCTTGAGGTAGGCCTCGAATGCACGTGCTTTCTTGTGATTGCGGAAGGCTATTGCTATTTCGACCCGCCATGGTCTGTTCTTTGAGGTGTGGCGTATCTGGCCGGCATTGTGGGAATCGAGCCTGGTGGTCAGATCGTCGGTCAGGCCCGTGTAATGTCGGTTGGGATTCGAGATGCTGGCAAGGATGTAGACGTAGTGAAAGGTCGCCATTCTATGGTCTCCATAGATGGCGTGGACGGTGTATGTCCGGCTTCGCGCGGAGCGCTACGCCGGGACAGATTTTTTCCGAAACGCAGTTTCGGAAAAAATCTGGTGGACGCGAACGCGAAGAATTCGAACCACCGCCACCTTGCCCATCGAGGTGCCGATCCTCGAGATTAAGCCACCTCCGATCTACCAGAGAATCGCTCCCAAAGCCAAGCATCTTCAAGAGCTTGGGCTGAGTCAGTCGGAGATTGGGCGCCGACTCGGTGTTGATCGCTGGACGGTCGGGAAGGCGGTGCGGTGGTTGAAGAGTGTGAAACAGGTCTAGCCCGCTTTTCTCTCCGCCCCCTACACCCGGACATCACCGGCTGCCACTTGAGCAGGAATGGGGGGCGGTGAGATAAGCCGGCTAGTTGGGGGTTGGTGGCGTCCGCCGGCTGCGTGAGTCGTCCACGGCATTCCGTCTGGCGCGCGCCTCTGACGCGGTTCAGCTTGATCCATCCTGTGTACTATGATGGTTTCATGCGAATAGTGACCTGGAACATGGACTACTGGAAGCATAGGTCGTCACATGACGACGCGTGGCACTGGCTGCTCGATACGCTGAAACCCGACATAGCTCTCGTCCAAGAGTGTGCTCCTCCGGCATGGTTGTCCGAGCTTGGATTCGTTCAGTGGGATCGAGCGTACCCGGAAGGAAAGCAGCCTTGGGGTACCGCATTGTTCAGCCGTTCGCCAGCGAAGCCGGCAGGTCTCGAAGAGGTGGACACCTGGCTTGGTCAGCTACCGCGACGTACGGCCGAATATGAGGGCCTCGCTCGTGTTCATCGGTTGCCTGGGTGGGCAGCAATCGCGAACGTCCAAATAGACGGCCTGGGGGACACGCTCGTCGTGGGCCTGCATAACCCCGCGTTCGAGATTGAACGAGACCGACTTGAAGGCGTTGACGTGTCGCCGATGAAACTCAAGATGAGTGACGACCTTTGGCTACTGGACATCTTGTTCTATTTCCTGAAGCACCGCCTCGAACATCCGCTGCTGGTGGGCGGTGACTTCAACTACTCAAGGCTGCTTGACGATCTATACGGCGAGGCCGGGAACCATGAGTTCTTCGATCGCATCCAGTCCGAAGGGTTTGTCAGCCTGCATCGAAAGTTCCATCAAGCAGATCAACAGACGTTCTTCCAAAAACGCGGCCGCGGACATCAGCTCGATTATCTCTACGGCAACCGAGCGGTGGGGGAGACGGCCTCTTCATGCGAGGTGTGGTACGACGACCAGGTCAGTGACTTCAGCGACCACGCACCATTGGTCGCGGAACTCAAGAAATAGGCATAGGCTCATGTTCCCTTCTGAGCCTCGGTAATCATCGGTCGATCGACAGCGTTGATCACTTCGAGGATGGCCACCGTCATCCTTTTTCCTTACCAGCCGAATACATAACCAGTTCCAAAGCACGGATAGCGGTCACATTTCGGCCCAGACGGTCACGGACAATCGCATGGGTCTTCCGTCCCTCAGTTGTCTTGGCCGCAATTCGGCACGCTTGGGTGTACTCCAGGTAACTGATGACTGAATCTGTATCCACTCTTTGACCGTGTACTTTCAGATAATCTTTCACATTGCCATCCAAGATTGGGTATTTCTTGGGTGCTACAAAATGCAGGACCTTCGACATGCCAACGACCGATCTATTTGTGAATTGGCGTAGCTTGTCCAGTTTGAACGCGCATGGATCTGGACCCTGTGAAACCCGAGCGAGGGTGTTGGCAGCCTCTTCGACAACGCCCATATCAAAAGACGGGATCGTGGCCATCCATGAATACGCGCACGACGCCGCAATCACGGCTCGGCGGGCAGTCATTTCCTGACCTGACCCGAACTCACGGACGAAATGTTTACATACTTCGTGAAAGGGATCATCTGGCGAGAGGTCAACCGAATGCGAATCCTCCAAAATAGCGCTGATGGGGAGACGAAGTAGCGGCGGAATGGCCTTGGCGCGCTTCCGACCCCGAGTCTTTTTCTCCGCATCGCAGTGTTCCTTCAGCTCCGCACAACGAGGATGCTCTGAGAGGTCGACCCATACCACCGCGCCCTGCGGGTGGTCGTACGGGACTGGCTCTGGCAACCGCTGGGCGTTCCGGATCACCCACGCGTAGGTGGTCTTGTATCGGCTGCCGAAACGCACCAATCGCTCTGATCTGTGGTGATCAAGATTCTCCTCGAAGCGTTTTGGCCCAAGTCGACCAACCACCTCGAAGAGATCGCACGTTCCGACGATGTGTCCCGAGCCGCTACAAATAAGAGCTATCCGGCCCCGCCGTGACGTCCGTTTGCCCCGAATCTCCCACGTCTTCCGCCCCTCGAGGATGAAGTCGACCCAGGGCGGGCGGATTATCAGGCCGTGCATCACTGATACCGGATTTCTGTCTCTTCCCGGATTGATGAGATAGTGTGCTGGATCGCTTGAAACCACTGTTCCACGCTGCCCACCAGCTGGTGCAGGGGTATGTTGCCGACAGATACCCCAGGCAGATCTTCGACAATGATCTCGTCGCGCTCATACCTACCTGACTTCGAGATAACCGTGTCGCGGTGTGCCGCGGGCAGCAGCGCAATGATCTCATCAAGGTAATTCGTGTAAATCCGCTCCGGTAGTCCCAACTCCAATACGCGCTCAGAAAGCCGACTCAGATTCGTGAGTTCACCGACGTGGCTGAGCTGACCAAATGTGAAGAACTTTCCCGTGTGTTCGTCGTCGTATTTGAGGACTGGACCAGCTTCCATCCACTGAATTCTCAAATCATATTCGCCTGCCTGGGCAAGGATCTGTCGCGCGAGCTCCTCGGTTTTTTGGTTTGTTGTGGAGCTGAGCCTTTCAAAAAACACTGATTCCGTGATCGGCGAACGCTTGTATGGATCAGGGTCATCATCCCCTGGAACCGACGCCTCGACCTCGGCGTCCGCACCAATAACGCGGACCTCCACCACCGCTCGCGTCACCTCCCTCGTCTTCGTCACCACCTCGGGAACTACAACAAGTGGAGCGTCACTTTCGCCATCTGCCCGATACAGGCCGATCTCGATTAATGCGAGGTGAAACCCCAATTGCGGATTTGAACCGACAGCATTAGCGAGGTCCTGAACCTGCCTTCGGATGCCATCACCGACAACCAACAGAAGGAACCTTCCCCTGGACAGGGAATCAGCGAGACCATCCAGAAAGGATGTCTCATCGAACGTCCCCCCACGATCTTCAAAAACCTCGCGGATCGTCTCGCTAGCTTTGCACTTCGCCTTACCCAGTGTTTCTTCGAAGCGGCCTGTTGACCACCCTGACATTGCAGCGGCGTAGTCCACGACCTGAGCAACTACTGTTCGTCGGGCCTCAGGGTTACTCCACAGCTTGCACTCGACCAACGCAACCCGCCCCCGCTCATTGAGTAAAACCACGTCAACGGGGCCGCTACCAGTTTCGAACTCACGTGCGACCGCCACCATACCTTCAAACGACGGGTCCAGCGTTTCGCAAGGCAAAAGTTCTGGATGGCGAAAGATGAGATCTTGAAGCCAATCTTCGTCGTACTCACGTGATCCAAACGGCACCCGTTGAAGCCGAGTCGCGGTTCCATCATGAATCAGCATTGGCCTCTGTTTTTGATCGGTCATATCACCCCCGACATGCCCCGCTCGTTCGAATGGACGAAACCGCAGACTCGTACGAGACCATCCCTAATGAAACGTGCCGGTTGCCTCCATTTTTCCGGCTTGATTGTAGTCTACAACCCCCACAGCTCAGAGGCCGGGAAGGAGATCAGGGGGCGAAAGTGGCTATCATCAGCGCTTTACCCGCGCACTGTTGTTAGGATGTGACCAGTGGCAGCCATGAAAAGGATGCCACAAGATTCGGGATCCTGGGTGAGATTGTCGTCTATCGGCTAGAGGATTCTATGGGGGCGGGTAGTGCCGGTTGTGCAACGGGCCAGTTAAGAACGTCGGGTCCACGCGGGGTCCACCACAGAACCGAAATCGAAATCGTGCCAGGTATCACAACCTCACAACACCAACCGCGCAAAACCATCCGCCATCCCGATCGGACCGGGCCGAAGGCATGTCAGATGGCCCTGACACCGACGCATTCGCCAGAAAACCAGCCCATGCGGTAAGCCGCCAACCCGTGCGCGTCGTGACCAAGTCGTGGGACAAAGCCGGTGTGGTGCCGCATCGAATCCTCGTTCACATCTCCCGCAGTGAACACCGCGTGCTCGACCCGGATGATGTGTACTATCTGCGGGCCAGGGGCGGGGAGACCGAAGTCCGCCTGCGTTCGCGTACCCCGCTCGTCGATGTCAGGCCGATCGGCGAGGTCGCGCCGCTGTTTGAGTCGTTCGGATTCGTCCGGATCCACCGCGAGCACGTAGTCAACCTCGCCCGCATCAGGCTCCTTCGACTGCAGGCCGACGGCAGGGACTGGGAGCTCAAGCTCGAACCGCCGGTGAACAAGGTGCTTTCGATAGCGCGCGACCGCCTCGCAGGGCTTCGGACTGCGCTCGGTGAGTCTGGTGGGTAAATACCTATTGATCTCCTGGGGATCAGATGAGTGATGACAGCAGACCTCTCGTCGATGTCGTTTTGTCAGCCTGGCGGACGGTGGTTCAGCGCGTCGGAAATGGCGAAGCAGCGCCATTCAGCGGACAGACGAAAGAAAAGGACATGGTTCGCGAGGTGCGCCGGGAGATTCAACGAATATCCCCGGAAGCGAGAATCACCGGCCCTGATTTCCAGGAGACATTCCAGAACTGCCGCATCGATCTGGTTGTGGCACGCGGCGACGAAAAGGTCGCGGTTGAAGCTAAGTACAAAACTAATCGAGACGGTGCAGCCCCGGACAATCGAAAAGCGGCCTTTCATGATCTTTATAGACTCGAACTCTATGTGAGAAGCGGAAAATATTCCGCTGGGTTGTTTCTCTGGCTTACGAACAATCAGTCTTTCCTTGCCCAAGCTACAGGGGACTCAGCCCATTTCAGCACCCATACAGGTCGTCGTTATCAAGCCGGTACGCCTCTGCGGGCCTCTCGTGCAAGGGGCAATATGCCGCTCCCGCTTGTGCTATCGGGAGATTACGCTTTCCAATGGCAGCGGGTTGGGAGGGGCTGGCACAGCCTGGCAATCCTGGTTGGCGGTGGGTAGCCGGCGTTCGCCCTCAGCGTCCTGGGCGGAAACGATGGTGAAACAGCTCTCGTACGTCGAAGAGTTTGGCAGGTTGAAGTCCAACGCCCCCAAACGGAGGTTTCTCAGTTACTCAGCTCTGGAGGCGACTCGGGCAATCGAGCGATTGGCTGTGAATCTGACCGCCAGTCTGCGGCTAACAGCCCTTGGTCTTTTCAATGTCCGTCGCGGCCCTCGTCCCTGAATTCAACCCGGAAGGTGCACGATGCCAATCTCGATCCCGCTGCCCGCTGTAATTAATCTGAGCATGTCCTGCCCGGGAGGCCAATCGACCACCGTGATGCGATCCCCGTCTCCAAGCCCCAGTCGCTCGACCTGCTCGAGGACATGACGTCTATACGCAGGGTCATTACGTGCCGTGGCCAGCCCACGTTCGTAATCCTCGATCTCGTAGTCTGGTCTGATGAGCCCGTATTTGGTGCTGAGGATGAACCATTCCTTTCCGGAGTCCTCGGCGAACTCCCGCCACTTTGGGAACCGCTCATAGGTGTATGCCTGGGCTGCCGGCATACGCCCGAGGGCAGGGTTGGTGGACCAGATCTTCCTTCGGGTGCAACCTACGACCAACACCTCTCGCATGGCTCGTCACCTCTCCGGCAGCGCCCGAGATTCGACACTGCGCCACGCCGCTCGACGCTTGATACGGCGGTGCTTCCAACTCAACCGGGCCGGCAGCCCAATTCGGCCGTCGGCTATCCTCAGCAACGCTGATCTGTATTGGCAAGGAACCACGGTCTGGCAGGGTCGGCGCCCTCGCCGATGTCGGGATGCCGGGGCTCATCTGCAGGCCGTCCTTGGTCGTTTCGCCTTACCTCGTTTTCGATCAGCAATTCGAGTGCTGCCCGGCCTCGGATGGGGTCGGTCTGGAACATGTGGAACAGGTGCCGGCGAAGCTCATTGCAGGATCGCGGGCGAATCCAGTAGCCGCCACCCTCTTCTGTAGGCTCATGATAGGTGAACCGTCTGTTGATGAGTTGCCTCACATGAAACGGGACAGGTTTTTCCGATTCGTCGCTCAGCAACCAACAGGCGGCGATCGCAGCTTCCGTGGACCCGATCGCCTCAAGCACCGCAGCCAGTAAGGGCCGTATCGGCCCGTGCGCCTCTTCTTCAGCGAGCGTGAATAGCTGTGATCGGCAGCCTGAGTCAGACTTCACCATCTGGGAAAGTGAACTGGCGAACACATCAACCCGGCGAGATTTCACCCATTCCTCGATCAAGAAATCGAAATGAACGGTGGATGGATGCGCAGCCAGAGCCTCGACGGCAGTCCTGTAAGCCGGGTCGTGCTGGTCTACAGACCGTGCGATCTGGATGATCAATTCGCTCGCGCCCTCAGCACGGCAGTGTGTCAAAGCGGCCAGCAGCCCTTGGGCGTGGTGTGAGAGGACGATGGCTGACAGCGCCCGCTCGGCGAGTGTGAGGCCAGAACTCGGGTCGTCCGAGAAGAGGAGCGCCGCAATGAATCGAACGCCGGCGAGCCATGGGTCCTGTCCAGGAGATCCACTCCCCGTTTTCCTTTCCATTCGTCGTATTGCTGGGTCGAATGCATCCACGACTTCGTCGGCGTGAACTGCGACGCCAGCAAGCACCAGCCTGTGAATGGCGATCATCGCTTCTGATTCGCAGAATTCGATATCAGCCATCCGGACGATGAACGGCACTGCCTCCGGGTCTCCAAGCTGTGCCAGGACACCAGCGGCATGGCAAAGATCTGACGGCGCCACCGGGTGGGCCGGGTCGGAAACCTTGTTGTCGAGATGGAAGCTGAAGGCCCGGCGGATTTCCTCGATGACTCGGATCCCGGTGGTTTCGTTAAGACCTGCCGCGAGTGACAAGCCCGGCCGTTGCCGCCGCTCCTCGATTCCTGCGTAATCAGGTCGTAGAGTGTCGAAATTAGAGATCGCCACATCATCAGCTGGCTTCACGCCGTGTAAGAGTGCGATGCATGCATCGCCGAAGTAGTACGGATCATTAAGGAGCTCGAAAAGAGTTTCGACAGCTCCGTCGCAATCGAGCCGAGCCAGGCCTCCTGTGATCCAGTTTGCATAACTCGTTGTCAGAGCTCTCCTTGCGGTAATCTCTGTTTCAACTCGTTCGCGTTCTTCTTGGAGCCACGTACTGAAATGCCCCGTATCCTCGGGTGTACCTATGGCACCCAAGAGCACGGCCAGCTGAGCCCGCAGAAACCCGTCTTCGGGGGCCGATTCCAGTCGCAAGTCGTTCCACCAGAGAATCAGCTCCCTGAGCCTGGTCAGCTGCGTCTCGCCGACCGTCCCGCGCAGAGACCCTCCGAACGCCTGAGTTGCACCCAGTAGAGTGAGCACCGATCGGAGCTGGTCTGTATCGGCGATCACCCCCGCACGATCCAGTACAACTTCCATGTAGCTGGAAAGGGGCAGCTCATGAAGAGCGAGGTGGATTGCAGAGAGCTTCCGGTGTTGATCGCTGGTCGTATTATCGTTCGCGATCAAGAGGTCAAAATACCGATTCACCAACCAGGCTCCCGCACGGTCCCCGTCGATCGCTGCAAGGGTCTGCAGTCTGTTGTGTACGCCACCGGTCGAGGACGCCGCTGAGTTTGCCACCAACTTGAACTGCTCGTCCGTGAGCTCGAAGTCCGCCGCCAGCCACCTCTCATTCCACCATTCGCCCGCGGCCAGACGTTCTGCAAGAAATGCGCTGGCTCGCGCAGGATCAACCCTGTTGAGGAGCCGCATCAAATAAAGGATGCCACCCTGGGGTTCATGTGACCTCAACGAAGATTCGATGAACGCACCACCCCTGTCGTCGTTCAGGTCGGCAAGGATGTCGAGAATCGTATGGCGCGCACTTTGAGAAGCTGAAGCGTCGAGCGCTGATACCAGCCAGTCAGCGTGCGGTCCGAGAAACGATCGTGGCGCCTGCGACACTGCCTGCCAATATTCATCGTGCTGGTACAGGTCCTCGTTGCCCGGCCCTACAAGGCTGCTGACATCATCGAAAAGACCCACAAACACGAGGCTGAGCATTGCGGCCGAACGGACGGCCGGACTCGGGTCGGTCTTCGCCAACTGAATCGCGAAATCGATGGCATCCGGATTGCCGCCGTCCACGAGGCTCCAAACAAGGTCCGCTCTCTGGGTGCCGGAAAGAGCTCCAAACACGGTTCGCCAATCGTCCCCGAGGCAGGTGGGACGTACCATCTCCGTCCGCAGGAATCGGTACAACTCAGTTGGTGTGCTATCGCGTGCGACCGGAGCGGTGATCTCGCTGAACTCCGGCCATCCCGTCTGTAACATCGCCCAGAACGCGAGCTCTGAAGACGCGCCCCCCTGCGCCATCACCTCGTGCAAGGCACCCGACAGTTCGTCGCGGACCTCGCTCGGGACGGTGTCGCCGAGAGATCCCGCCAGAATTGCTGAGATCCCAATGTCAATTGGAATTAACAGCCTCAGGAGGTCGGCTATCGTCGTTGTCCGGTCTTCGGTGCTGCCGCGTAGTTTTTCGGTGACAAGTGACAGTGCACCTTCCCAATGGGCTCGATCCAACACCTCCGTCTGGAGTCGGCTTGCGGCCTCTGTGTCCGATTGATCGAACCCGGTCAGGCACGTGTCGAGCCATTGGGCGGCATACCAGTCTCGAAAAAGCTCATGCTGAAAGAGGTATGAGTGGTCAACTTCGACGTGGCGAACAAGGGTATGGAATCGTGCGAGCGCGTCCAACACGCCGTGGGCATTCGGCGTCGTGGACAGGCGGTTCTGGGCCACGAGCATGCCGCCGCAGCGTGCGACGGCAGCCTGTGCATCGTCGTTCGTCAACGACGATGCACCCTGATTCGTCATTTCTCGCGCGAGGGCTTCGAGGTACTCCTTGTGATAGCCCTTGCATTCTGACGTGGCCAAATGGCTCTCGAATCGCACGAACGTCTGGTCGACAGCGGCTTCGAGAAGCCCGTATCGCGTGGCCTGCTGGGGCAGCCCAGAACGGTCCAGACGGCTAACCAAGTCCAGGAAGAAAGGAGTCCGGGTCAGCTCATCCAGCGCCCAATCCGTTTCGATAATTCGCTCGAGTTCGCGGGATGCGCAGGTCGTTCGAAGGTATTGACGTCGTGCGTCCCTGCTTATCGGCAGAATACGCAGGTGAAGGCAGCGCCGGAACTGCGGGGGCAAGGCCGTTGGGCGGGTGCAGACGAGAAAAACCGATTTCGCCGCGTTATGTAACTCGTCAGAAAGGCGGTCTCTCGCGATAGCCTGCGATTCTTGGGGAGTTTCGTTCCATCCATCAAGAAGGAATGCAAGCCGCCCGCGGGACGCCAGCGTGGCAAGGTCCTGTTCGGTCACACCTTCGTTGACGAACGCCGACCTGCCCGCAATGTACGAGACGATGTCCCCGCCTGATGCAATCCACTCCGGGCTAGAGATGAACACCGGGATAGGATGCGCCTCGGACTCGAGCAAGCTGGAGGCGACCGACAAGAGACCGTGCGACTTTCCTGACCCGCCGGAACCGAGTACGACAACCCGCCTGAATCGCCTTACCAGATCAGCTACACGGCTGAGGTTTGTGCGAAACGGCTCTTGAGCTTTCCTGGCGTCTGTTATTTCGAGTCCGAGGTCGATCAAACCGCCGGGGTCAAACTCGAATTCCTCACGCCACATTTCGAAGTGAGTGCGAGCCGCCCTCCGGATCTTGGATTCGGCGGGCTCATCGAAGAAGAGCGGGTGTTCTATGTGGAGGTACTCCCAACAGATCCACGCGCTTTCGGGTCGCTCCAGTTTGCTGACAAGTGCAGTTCGCGCGATCACTTCGAGGTCAAAGCCGAACTCATCGTTGATTGCCTTGCGCCACTTCTTTTCTTGCTCGTTGGTAACCATTTCGGTTGTTACGAACACTAGAACGTCGATCTCTCCTAGGCTTTGCGCTATCGCCGCGCAGTCGATCTTGACCTTTGTAAGCGTCCCGGTGACGGAACACGCAACGGATCGTTTCCGCCGGTGAGGATCAATCCCGGAAAGAGTGATGGCGTCTTCACCTTTGTCGTTATTGAAAGCAGTCGGTAGTAACGAGGGCCAGAGCTGCATGGCGACATGGGTGCCGATATGCTCAAAGTCTTCTGTTCGATGGCGATTCTTGACAACGTCAAGAGCCCGCTCGATTCTCTCGCGTCTATCTGGTATCCGTTCACTGCCCATTTAACACACCGCCTACCTAGGACTAGATTCTACGCGCGTTTCGAGAACAGGTACAATTGACGCGGCTGTTCGATCGTCTATCGACTAAACGGACGCTGTCGATCGCCTTTTCTGTGTGCGAGTATGGCAGTCGGTTCGGCTGCTGTCGGCGTGATTGGAGATAGCGGGGGAGGTCTGGCAACATACAATGCCTTTTACGAGCAATCGATCCCTTTCTACTTCATGCGGCCGGTGTGGTTCGCGGCCTACGCCACAGGTGCCGAATCCGATGCCGAAGCCACTCCTCTGTTTTTTTGAACTTGTATTCTTGAGCATTTGTGATGGATGATCCATGAGAATATTCTCGCAATCGAAACTGTGAGGAGGCAAAACGTCGAAGAAATAACTACTATCAGATCTAGCATAGCCGCAAGCCAAAGGTCCACTGGCCAAGAACTGATTGGGTCATGCGGTTGTCGAATCTTCTGGTCGTTTTCTGATCCAGCTAACCGGGCAAAAGACTGCTAGTGCCGGTGTCGTGCCGATTCCCATCCCCGCGAAGGCCAATAATTCGTTTGGTTGAGTTTACAGCTGCAATCTGTTACACCCTTAGAGGTACGCATTGATGGGCTTGAAACTGGACCAACTCAGGAAGGCGTTATCGGAGTTACACCCTTCTGGCCAACGTGGGCTTGAAGGGCTCGTTAGGGACCTCTTGGAGGCACTGACGGGACGACGATTCTATCTTGCGAAATCGGGCGCTCAACACGGTCGGGATATGAGTACGGGCGGGAGTGGCGACACCTGGATCGCAGTTGAAAGCAAAAGGATTGGCTCCTCAAGCTCTCCGAGAGCGACCGAAATGCTGGGTTACCTGACCTCTTCAATTCTGGATATCCCCGGTCTCGATTTGTGGGTTGTGGCTACAACCGCTGAAATCCCTGATCAGAGCGCTACTGCTCTTGAGAAGTGCGGGCGCGCTAACGGAGTGGGGGTTCGAATACTGGATTGGGCAGCCGGTGGTATGCCGAGGTTGGCGGTCTTGTGTGCGAACGCTCCCGGCTTGGTTCTGACGTTCCTTAAAGATCAAGAACAGCCCGGGTCCGATCTCGAATCGGTTTCGGCTGAGTTAGACGCTTTTCCGGAGTCGGAAGGATTCGACAACGTCTTGGCCGGAATTGTCAACGAGTTCAGCTCTAGTAGCCTGGGTTATGACCACGCTAGACAAGCTTCTGTCACATATCTCATGAATCACATGACGTCGCCTCGTGAGGCGAAAGCCGAGTTCTCTCAGCTACTAGATCTCCTTAACCCAGATGCATTAGTTGTGCCCAGGAAGGGGGTCCACGATTGTCTCGACCGCTGGTGGAACCAATGGCCCGAACGGCCAAACCCAGCCGTAGTGTTGGGGGGCGAGGGTTTCGGGAAGACGTGGGCAACCCTTTCCTGGTGGCTGGGGCTGGCCAATTCGGCACCACTAACGCTCTTCATACCGTCCGGCAGAGATATTTGTTCGGACCCCGCTGTGCTCCTGGCGGCCGAGTTAGCGCGACACGTCGGCTTCGATGACGAACGTTATTGGAAACGTCGACAAGCGGGATGGCTTCAAAGGCCGTCCACTTCAGCGCCCGTATTCCTGGTCATAATCGACGGAATCAATGAACGAAAAGACATAAACTGGAGAAAGCTGTTTCATGCATTTCAGGCTGAACCGTGGCGGGGACGGATCGCAGTAATCGCCACGTGCAGAAGCCGATTTTGGAAGACGAAACTCGGTGCGTTGAGGAGCCTTGTGAGGATGATTTCCGATGCGTTCAGCAGATATGGAAGGTCCGAAGATGGCGCGACGGCTGATGGCTTTACCGTTGGGGAAACAGTAAACATCGAGCTGGTTCACGGAGTTTCAGAGAGCGACGGACTAACGGTTGGCGAGTTCGTAAACACTGAACTGGTTCACGGGATTAT
>SDBS01003392.1_pt1 | contig 15645 bp, 14 predicted proteins | sample 2277091 | NCBI WGS metagenome assembly SDBS01 (sample SAMN10404972, study PRJNA504765) | marine sediment metagenome | isolation source: marine sediment core GS10_PC15, 163 cmbsf | place: Arctic Ocean: Southern Knipovich Ridge | collected 2010 | reverse complement strand
GGACATGGATAGAACGTTTAACCCAAAGTCGCCGGCTATGGCTTCTAAAATTACGAATCACATATGGAGTATAAAAGAACTGCTCGGATACAAAGTCATAGTCAACTAAATAAGGACATCACCCAAATTTCACCTCTGATCTCAAATCTACGAGCTACCAGCTACTATCTACCAGCTAATAAGCTCATCAATATTATAATCTTTTCTCGCTCGTTGGCCTATCACCTCATCCCACCTCATGGGGCTAATCCCTGTTCCGGGACGCTTTATGGTCAGATTTTTTTCGGTGAAAGCTTCTCCTTTGCGAATATCCCGGGCCGCCACGATGCTTTTTCTGGCAATGGGTTTGTTTTTAAGCTCCGAGGGGGATGGTTTTTTTATGCCGTTGCCGAGGGCTTTCTCGATATTGCGAATTGCACGAACCATGGCCTTGAGTTCATCCGGTTCAAGAGATGCCTTGTGATCTGGACCTTCCATATTCTTATCGAGGGTAAAATGCTTTTCGATGACCGTTGCGTCCATGGCCACGCTCGCAACGGAAACCTCAATGCCTAAAGTATGATCCGAATAACCCACGCGTACGCCAAACTTAAGGGCTATGGTCTCCATGGCTCTTAAGTTTACATCCTGCATTGGTGTGGGATATTCCGTATTGCAGTGCAGAACTGTGATATTTTTAAGCTTTGTTCCGGCTTCCATGAGCACATCAAGGGAATCTTCGATCTCGCCTAAATCAGCCATGCCTGTGGAAAGGATAATTTCTTTTTTCAGCGCCCCCATCTTTCTCAGGTAAGGCAGATTGGTAATTTCGCTAGATGGAATCTTGAAAATATCGAGGCCAAGTTCGTTTAGCAGGTCTATGCTTTCAAGGTCAAACGGGGTGGAGAGGAACAGTATATTTTTTTGCCGGCAATGGGCGATGAGTTCTCTGTGAGCATCAACATCCAATTCCAGTTTTTTGATCATCTCAAGCTGGGATTCATCAGCCGCTGTTGTTTTCCTTTGATATTCCGCCTTTGGGGCGTATCTACCTACAACCTTTTCTGCCTTAAAAGTCTGAAACTTTATAGCATCAGCCCCGGCCTCAACAGCCACATCGATCATCTTTCCAGCGAGTTCTATGCTGCCGTTATGATTTATGCCTGCTTCGGCGATGATGAAAGTTTTTTTCATGTGTTGGTGTTATTGGTGTTGGTGTTAATAGCTGGTAGCATAGAAGCTGAAAGATTAAAGCGTAGAAGTTGAAAGCATTGGAGCCAGAAGCTCAAAGGTGAAAGGTTAAGGAGTTTGTGGAGGAACATTCTTAGTAATTTTTGCACCGCAGCCAATTACAGCATTTTTCCCTATTTCAATATATTCTTTACAAACGGCATTGCTGCCGAAAAAAGTCCCCGATCCGACTTTCACTCCTCCGTTGATGATGGCGCTGGTTGCGATATGGCAGTGATCTTCGATGACGGCATCGTGCTCAATCAGGGCTTTGGTATTAATAATGCAGTTTTTACCAATTTTTGCTCCGGCATTCACCAGCGCATAATGCATAACGATAGTCCCCTCTTCAATCTTGGCATGCTTGGAAACATAGGCAAGGGGCGAAACAATTACCGGCAATTTTGCCCCTGATTCCTTCAACGTTTGAAAAATCTTTATCCGCTTTTCCGGACTCTTTATTTGACCCAGAGTGATCAGGAAGTTTTCGTATTCATTTACAAGCCGCGGCAGGTCATCGTCAGCAGCTATGATCTCATATCCCAAAATCTTTTGATGCAGTTTTTCCGGCACATCAATGATACCGGCAATATGAAATGTTTCCGCCTGTTCGATTACATCTATGCAGGACTTACAGTGGCCACCGCCTCCGATTAGTATAATTTTTTCTTTCATAAAAAATTATAGCTAAAAGCTCAAAGTTGAATGGTGAAAGGGAAAGAACTTTCAGCTTTTCCTTATTGCATTTATTAACCCTTTGATCATTGAAGCAATTTCGATTCCTTCAGATTTCAGCGAGGATAATTGCTCAGCGGAAATCCAATCTTTTCTTTTAAATATTTCCAACAAAGTCATGGTTTCATATAACGAACCGCGTGCAATATAGCAATACTGCACAAACTCCTTCTGGGAAAATCGGCCTTTACCCTCAGCCAAATTCATTGATGCGCTGGTTGAACTCGCCTCAATTTGCTCCAGTAACGATAATGTTTTCTATTTGTTGATATATTTTCAACGGTGTCGATAACCTTAACAGCAAGATCAACAGCCCGTTTCCAAACCTCCAAATCTTCATAACCAAACTTCATCTTCCTGTTCCTTTGACCTTTCAGCTTTCACCTTTAAGCTTATATCCTAACACTACTCGGAATATTAACCACTCGCTCTTCAAGCCACTTTGCGTTTGTTAATGCGTTGGCTTGGCAATCCTTGTACATCTCCAGTTGATTCAGGAGCTTCCAGACAGGGCGGGTAATGACTTTTGCCTCGTTTGTTGCTTTCAAAAATTCGTCTCGTGTTTTGCGGCCGGGCAGGATAATTGCGTTAAGCCAGTAATTTGACCGGGCGTAATTTGGTTCATGCACAAAAGGAATGCCCAAAGGTTCAAAAAAGTCCTGATACATTTTAGCCAGCCCCCGCTTTTTTTCGATGAAAAAGTCCAGTTGCTCTAATTGTGCACATGCTAGCGCGGCATTAAGATTCGGTAAGCGGTAGTTGTATCCTATCATGTCGTGAGTATATTCATACAGATGGGGCACTTTTGCTGTTGTAGTTATATGTTTGGCCTTTTTCGCAAGAGCTTCATCGTTAGTCACAATAGCTCCGCCTCCGCCACAGGTGACTGTTTTGTTGCCGTTAAAGCTGTAAATTCCAAACAATCCGAAAGTACCAGTATGCTTTTGCTTGTATGTGCTTCCAAGTGATTCCGCGGAATCTTCAATAAGGACGATTTTATAACTCTCGCAAATATCAGCAATCGCATCAATCCGGCAGGGATGGCCTAATGTATGCATAGGCACACAGGCTGTGATCCGCTTGCCGGTGACGCTGTTATAGCAGCCCTGTTTTTTTGTCTGTGTATTGGATTTTAAAAACTCTTTCAAAGCTATAGGATCAAGGCCCAATGTTTTCCTGCTTACATCAAGGAAAATGGGTTTTGCCCCACAATATGATACGGCATTGGCCGTTGCTACAAAGCTAAGAGGCTGTATGATCACCTCATCGCCTGGTTGAACGCCTGCCAGTTTAAGTGCAACATATAACGCGCATGTGCCGTTGACCGTGGCTACGGCGAAGCCCGCACCGGTGATTCTGCAAATCATTTCTTCAAAACGATCCACATATTCGCCGACAGAAGAAACAAAGGTGGAGTCTATAGCATCAATAACGTATTTCTTTTCGTTGCCGACAAACCTGGGCATGTGAAGTGGAACAGGGGTCTCGTCAGGGTAGAGAGATTTGATAAAATCAATAATCTTTGAAAATGAATTTGATGATGTTTTTTTTATCATAAATTTAAGCTCGAAGCTGAAAGCTCAAAGCTGAAAGCATTAGAGCTGAAAGATATAAGGTCAAAGGTCAAAGAGATTAAGATTTATAAAGTGAGTTGATAAGGCCTTTTATCATGGAAGCGATTTCTATTCCTTCCTTCTCCAATTCCGAATAGGCAGAATCCGTGATCCAGTACTTTCTGCGAAATATTTCCAGCAAAGTCATCTTTTCATACAGAGAGCCGCGCGCAATGTAGCAGAATTGAATAAACTCCTTCTTCGAATTTCTCCCTTTACCCTCAGCCAAATTCATTGATACGCTGGTTGAGCTTGCTTCAATTTGCTCAATAAGCCGATAGTGTTTCCTCCCGGTATCAATTGTCGCAACAAGTTCAATAACTTTGACTGCAAAATCAACAGCACGATTCCACACATCAAGATTTTCATAACCAAACTTCTTCATCTTATCCCTTGCAGCAGCTTTGAGCTTTCAGCTTATATGCTTCAAGCTTCTACACATTATAGATATCTGTTTTATACTTACGCAGATTTTCAGGGTTTGTGAACCAGGCAATCGTTTTTTCAAGCCCTTCTCTTATTGAATACTTTGGTTCAAAACCGGTCAATTCCCTTATTTTTGCATTATCGCACCACAGGCGAAACACTTCAGATTTTTCGGGTCGAAGGCGTGTATTATCCGTAATTACTTGTACATCGGAATTCATAATTTCCTTGATGTTATTAACCACGTCTCCAATGGCAATCTCAAAGTTGGAACCAATATTTACCGTCTCACCAATTGCCTTTTCGCATTTTGCCAGAGCAATAAATCCATGACATATATCTTCAACATAGCTTAGATCTCGTGTTGGAGTATTATCGCCCAGCTTTATCGCTTTTTTGCCACTTGCGATCTGGGTTATGATAGTCGGAATAACTGCCCGTGCCGACTGGCGGGGACCATATGTGTTAAAGGGCCGTGCTATAGTCAAGGGTAACTCAAAAGCATTGAAAAAACTTTTAGCCATTGCATCCGCGCCGATTTTTGAGGCGCTGTACGGTGACTGGGGCTGTAATGGATGTTTCTCATCAATGGGAACATATTGAGCAGTACCATAGACTTCGGATGTGGAAGTATGGATCACACGCGCGCACCCATTTTCGAGCGCGGCTTGGCATATATTCAGCGTTCCCTTGATATTGGTATCCACATAACTGTCAGGCGCAACGTAAGAATAGGGTATCGCAATAAGGGCCGCCAAATGAAAGATGATATCCACATCCTTGATGATTCGCTTGCAATAATGGGGGTCGCGCACATCTCCGGTGAGCACTTCTATATCATTCAAGCAATCAATGTCCTCCAGACAGCCCCAATAATTAAAGGAATTATAGTAGCTCAGGGCCTTTACATTGGCGCCTTGTTTTACGAGCACTTCAGCAAGATGAGAGCCGATGAAGCCATCAGCACCAGTGATTAGGATTTTCTTATTGGTTTCGTCTGTTCGGCTCATATAGTTTGTTTGGTCTCCTTAAAAATGGTCGCTGTACAATATAATATAATGGTACATGATAACGTCTTTGAAAGCTACAAGAAGGCTGATTTGCGCGATGTCTTTCCCAAATTATGCTAAAAACCGGTAATGGTCCCCGCAAAACCATTGCCGCGTTGCAATATATTAATTATAAAATTTATTGAGGAGTTAAGATAATATGCAGACGTAGATAACACCCCTAAATTCCATCCACCCCTGAACTGCAATCCATAATACAAAAAGACAAAATAGCCGAATATGTTTACACGGTCACCACCTACCAAGTATACTACAATAAAAAGCGGTATAAATATCATAATAGTTTCACTTTTTTTCTTAGAGTACCAAAGTGATAGCAGTAAAAAAGCCAAAATCCTGGCCACCTCTGTCAAGCCTCTCACATCGTAATATGACTGAAACTTGTTAATAATTTGATTTCCTACCAGCAGTGGCGGAAAAAATAAAAAAGGAATAAGAAACAACGCTAACTTTGAAATTTTTCCTGTGTAAAATAGTCTTAATATTTTCCTAACAAAAAAATTGAACAATATCGAAACATAAACAATTATAACCTGCGCGTGAGAAATCACAGCCAAAGTTGCAAATCCATAGATGCGTTTAACCTGATCAATATAAATCATGGATAAAGCCAAAAATATAAACCCAAATTTTAGACGCTCCGCTGCAAAATACAGAACTAAAAAATAGAAGTTTGTTAAAAGCAGTAAGAAGCCGATGAAGATCGATGCTTTCAACTTCTGGAAAAGAGACATTGTTACATGGGCTAAAATTGCATTCGAAAAAGCAATAAACAGATCTTTATCAACAAAACGGCTCGCTACCCAAGATAAAAAAAAGTGGACAAATTCTCGCGATGTAAGCTTTCTACTGTAAAATAAAAACCCTTCTGTTAGACCAAGACCAGGTAATGCCTCATACACTTTCCTATAAATACCTTGATCACCACCAGTATACAATGGGGTAATTAAAAGACTGAGCAATAATACGAGTGCCGCAGCAGCAAGTTTTGCCAACAAAGCCCGCGAAAATCTAGGATAATATTTAACCTGCACAGGCATTCTCCAGAAGTGTCAGGCGTTTTTGCCCCAGATATGTAATCTCAACCTTACCGACATATCCGTATCGATTGTCTATGCCGGGATAAAATTTCATATCTCCCAAGTCATGACCTGAAATGTTTGCATAATGAAATATTTCCACGTTATGTATTTGAACTCATACTGTTATCCAATAAATATTTAACTTTATCCCCAGAAATTATATCTTTTGTCTGTATATTCCTGTAGTTAAAGTATCCACTTAAAAAACCGTAATCATCATTAATCTTTCCTGCCATAACAATTCCGAAATAAAGAGGAGCTAGCCAAATAGATCTAATATAACCATACTCTCTTGTTAATATTTTAATTCTTATTAATAAGCTATCACGCAGGCAACATCGATAAAGAAACAATATTACAATAATGATGGTAGCTGTTGATATTAATAGAGAATCAAAAATGAGGGCCGTTATCATAAGGATAGGAAATGACAGCGAAATTATTCTGTAAATAAAATATAGATAATGTTTAAGAGTAGAACGGAGATACTTTTGAGATATACCATTTTCAATAGCATATTCGTGCCCATTAGAAAATCTTTCCTTTAACCACTGTCGGAAAGTCCAAGGCCTTTCATGACGAACTACTGCATCTGCAGTTATATTTTGTTTAAAATATGGCAAAATCTTTATTTTGGTAAAACTGGTCTCATCTCCACGCGATCTAAAATATTCAAAGAAGCCACCCCTTTCTTGAAACACCTCTTTCCTAAATGCCATATTTGTTCCAATCAATGATATAATTTCTTTCCCGTTTTTATCTTCCATATAATAATGAATCCAATGTATAAAAGTGGCAAACCAACTTTCCTTGTTCAATATTTTAATTTTTCCTCCAACCGCACCAATATTGTCATCATTATTAAACGCTTTTGCTATTTCATAAAGCCAGTGCTCATTAGCAACAGCATCACCGTCAATATATGCTATTATATCTCCTTTAGACATAAAGACACCAGTATTTCTAGCCACGGAAAGTCCAGAATGTTCGATCAATAAATAAGTAATCCTGGGTAATTTGTGTTCTTTTAACTTAACTTCCTTTATGCAAATATCTGCCGTATGATCTGTCGACCCATCATCTATCAGTATAATCTCATACTTATCATGGGGATACTTTTGTTGTAATAGTGCACCAATGCATTGGTTTAGAATTTTGTCCTCATTATAAGCACAAACAACTATTGAGATATAAGGGTAGGTTATCATAATTTTCCTCCGAAAATAATGTTCAGCTCATATTTTTAATATTTCTTTCAGAATATCAAAAACGCAAGTTAGACTAATAGAATCAATTTTCATTTTATTTGCACCATGCCCATATACAATACACCCTCCCTGGCTTTCTGGAAGTTCCGGGCTATATCCATGCATTCCCTTATAGGGGACACCATCGTTATGAAAAAAATCAGGATAAACCAGCACCTCCGAATCAGCCCACCATGTCACATCACCATATCTTCGGTCACCCCATGGTATGTGGTATTTTTGGGCAATATGTTTATCAATGAACTTACCGCATTGATTAAATTTGTCCGATTCCTTCAGCGCAGCAGGAAACAATAGCTTTCCCCTGTCCGAAAAAAACCACAGTCGTACTAGAGTTGAATCAAGAAAATAGATAAAATCTTTTTTAAACTTTAATCCAAGTCTTTTCGATATGTCAGAAATAATCTGTTTTGCATCAAACAGTTCCGTAATTGGCACCATTCCGTGATCGCCAAGAAAAATAAATGTGCACTCACCAACACGTTTTTTAAAGGTTCCCACAAAACTTTCAAGCTGGCCATCCATATCATAAATGGCCTTTTTTAATTCAGGTGATGATGGTCCGTATTTATGCCCATAGGAATCTGGCAATGATATGTAAATTAGATACAAAACATAATCTTTTCTACCGGCTGCGGCAAGGGCCATGGCCATACGATCACTATCGGTACCGTTTGGTAAAAGATTGAGTCCGGTAAAAGAATCATAATAATATGTCAGGTCCCTGTTTTCGAGCAACTCGAGGATAGATGCCGCAGGAAACGCCCCTTTTTCACGATGATCAATTCTATCTTCAGTCAGATTAAAATATGGTAACAATGAAAAAGGTACGTGATATGAATTCATTCGAATTTCTGAAAAATTCCTGAGAAATTTTGACATCAGCGCCCGATAATATCGGTAATAGCTACCAGCGGATTTTATCCCAGGCACAGGAGTATTTCTGGGAATATAATTTTCAATTGATTCAAAAAGCTGAAGAAGTTTTATTGATTTGAAAGGGCTATTTTCTGGATCATAACCAATCGCAGTAAAAAAGCCAGACTCCTTAGGGGTAAGGCCGGTTAATATTTCAGTTCGTTCACAAAAACCAAGACTTGGAATGACATGCTTATAATATTTACCTTCTTGCCCACATCGCCACAAGAATGGAGTATTATGCTCTGTAATATAATCATGACGCATTGCATCTATGAGAAATAATACAACTGCCATTACACTTCCATTCTCAGTTCCGCCCCTCGCACACGCGCTTCATCCCACGAAGAAGTTTCGGGAAAAGAAATATCAAGGCGCCTTATGTATTTAATCCCTTTTTCAAGAAATTCTTTGCGATTTGAACCACTATTAAACGCGGCAGCGATATAACATTGAGCCAAATTAACAAAAATCCTTCTTTCCCAGTTTAAATTCCTTCTTAAAATAATCCAACCGATACGTTTGATCAGATTGATAGGCGCCCATTTTAGATTTTTTTCTATTGCCTTTGGGTTGTCAATATTTTGCCCATAGTAACATGTTAACAGATTGTACATCTCGCTGAAAAAGTAATAATGAACTTTTTGATATAGCTGTTGAATTTCGCTCGCCTTCATATCTGGCGCCTTGGGAAATAATTTTTCTTCCAACGCCCATTCAGCTAATTTAATCAGATCCCTTTTTGGGGGATAAAGTTCGCTTAGCCGTTTAACCCTTTTCTTATAACTCGGATGATATGCCCCTTTTTGCAACAAAAGTACATCAACTACTGCAAGCACTGCCTTTGCCATCTGGTTACGAAAAAAACGGGATTCTTCTCCTTTGCGGTCAACCCTGAATCCTTTTTTGTCGAGTGATCCCAACAGCGTCCAGAGACGGGTAAAAAATAGAACTTCGCCCTCTTTTAAAGGCAATTTGGCTGCGTCAATCTCCGGGATGTGCTCCAGAACACTTGAATCGCCTTGAATTACTTTACTGGCGTACTTCAAATCATAGCTATAAATAGACGGGCGTAGCTTTTGTAGCTCTGCTGGTGTATTCTGGCCAATATCGGCCCAGCGGATTCCGATTTGCCTTGCCAAATCTTTGCGCAAGGGATCTATTTGCTCTACTGAAATCTTATTTTCTATAACCAGCAGAATGTCATAATCGTTATATGGTCTACACCCGCCATCATTTTCAATTATCCAACTGCCTTCATCGCGTCCATAGCCACCGTAGAGTATGATTGCTTTTAATTTTAGAAACACCTTTTCGACGGCTTTTACAATTAAATCTTTATGTTGTTTAAAAGCCGCTTCCATGTCTATTAATCCCCACGGCCTTCATCAGCACTTGTTCAGTGCCATGGGCTATGGATTGTTTTATCAGGCTGAGAATATCTTTAAACATGTTGACCGTGTTGGTTTCGCGTTGTCGTGCAATCTTGGAGAAGTTGAGAAATAATTTGAGCAGTTCGTTTTGCGGCCGTTCCTTCAGTGTCCGCCAAGGCGTAACACACAAACTTCGCCCGCTCCTTGGCCCTCCGCTCCGGATTTTGCATATTGGCTAATAAAGCATGATGAAGTTCTTCGGCGCTATAAACAACATCTACCGCATCGGAAGATTCAAAACCCACGGGATCGTCATATTCCTCGAGGTTCAGAATGACGACGGGGACATCAAAAATCATCGCTTCAAGACCCATAGTGGAAAAATCCGTAATCAATGCGCTCAGGGAAGAAAACCATTCTTCAAATCGAACAGTTTCGACGATTTCAAAGTTCTCAATTCCATAGTCAGCTATTACATTCTTGAGCATGTGGTAGTTGCCATAACTTGACTTAAATTTAAAACTAAAGTTGACTTCGGGCATTTTCCGCGCCACGTCGCAAATAAACCGGTAATACTTGTCACAGATGGTTTCTATAGTACTATGTACGCCAAAAAACTTGTATATCACAACACACGTTACCCCGATACGCGCGGGTTGTTTCTTTACGTAAACATCCGACGCTTTCTTCAAGTACTCAAAATAGGAGTCAAAACGGCTGTTACCCCCCAATATGAAACGAGAAAGATCTTTACCCCAAGCTAATTGTTTGTCTCTGTCGAGTCTCCCCCAAAAGATGTTAAAATCAGCAATATAACCTTCTCGAAAACTGGGAGCAGTATCACCATGCAATAGCCCGTGTTGCAATTCAATAGAAACAATACCATGCTTACGTGCAAGCAATAAAAACACCCTTTCTAATTCGAGCAATCGATTATCAGTAAGAATTACATCGGGCTGAGCATCTCGTATTATCCCTTCCGCAGCTTCGATATTATGCACTATTCGAGGGAATTCAGTATGTAAAAAATACTTAATCCAAAGTTCGATAACCGGAAAAAGATCGATATCATAATGATTAAAAAATCGGATGTCAGCTAATGAGAAACGGATATCCGCAGATTGACCGGCAAACAGCCGGGTAGCGCATCGATGAGTGGAGGGGAATTTTAGCGGAATATACGCCTCCATTTTTTGGTTCCGGACTGCTGTTGAAAGGGTTTTCCAACCGAATGCAACGTATAAACTTTTCCTATTCCCTCCATTCTGAAACGCTTGAGCGATTTGCAGGATCGAACGAGCACCCGATACAAAGAGGGCGTGTTGAGTTGCTTCAATTCCACTCTTGCGCAACTCAATTTTTTTTGAACTAAGAAGACGACGGCATAGATTCCTCACCTCACGCAGAAGCGAGCGCACTTTGTTTTTGGTGTATCTCGGGTAAATGACGTTTAGAAAAGATACTCTGCAAGCGTGATCTACAACCTCCAAACCTTTTTGGATGGCAACATGCTTCGCAATCAATTCCAGTAAAGGTTCGTTGTCATAAACCAAAACTGATGTCGGTCTCCAATTTCCAAGAAATAACTCCAGTCGATCAGGTTTTTGAGTATCAATGAGCCTTGTAACCATGCGACTCAAGCGCAAGATGGTGTTCAAAGTATGATACCAGTTATACTCAATCACTGAAGGAAGTTCAATGCCCTGCCAAGTCATCTTACCTTCCAAAGCAGGCTGTCGATACCATTCCTTCGCCCATTTTACTGATAATTCGTTTATGTTGTCCCATTCAGATGCTGGGAGGTAGTCGTCAAGCAACAGCACCTTGTCGTAAAACCTACGTACTTGCTGGCATACGTACCTATCATAGGCAAGCATATAGGTTTGAGTCTGTGGGTCTTGAACGATTCTTTCGGCACAAATCCAATCTCTGCGGGCCATGGAACTGGAAAGTAGGAGGATAGTTTTCATTGATGATGTCTATCTTTTTCCCAACACCAGTGATTTATCTTAGTAAGTGCAATTGTTCGGACTATAGCCGTTTTTCCAGATCCTGTGCCGCCTGCCATGCCTATGACAATAGGCTTTTCCATCAGAACCGTTTTAAATCTAAACCACAAATTTTAAATGTACATGTTGTAATTTTCAGAAAGATTTGGCTTCTTCATAGCTTGAAACTTAACCATACGGTTGAAATATCCGTTCATCGTGACAAGGGCCGAGTATGTTCCTTCCTCGACAATCCGCCCTTCCCTGAGCACATATATATGGTCGGCATTAACGATTGTAGAAAGCCGGTGAGCAATAACAATAACTGTAGTTTGTTTAGCAATATTATCGACAGCCTGTTGAATCAAACGTTCGGAATTGGTGTCAAGAGAACTGGTGGCTTCATCAAGAATTAAGAGTGAAGGTTTGACCAAGATTGCCCTCGCCAAAGCAATTCTTTGTAACTGTCCTCCTGATAACCGAACCCCGCGATCTCCTACCAAGGTATCATAACCGTCAGGAAATTTTTCGATGAACTCATGCGCGTTTGCCTGCCGGCACGCCTCCTTAATCTCTTCGTTGGTCGCGGCTTCTTTTGCCCAAAGCAAGTTATCAGTGATAGACATGTTAAACAGGATACTGTCTTGAGGAACATAGCCGATTCGTTTTCTATACGACTTGATGTCAAACTCCTGAATCGGAATTGCGTCAACAGTAATCTGTCCTTTTGAAGGTTCGTTAAAACCCATTATCATATCAATAAGTGTTGACTTACCGGCGCCTGAGTCTCCAACAAAAGCGACCATCTTCCCCTTTAGAAGACGCACAGTTATATCAAGCAAAGTTGGCTTATGGCCCGGATGGGAGAAGCAGAGGCTGTCAATGCTTATTTCGTTATCAAATCCTGTAAATATTCTGCTTCCCGATTGTTGCCTCAATTGTTGCGCGCGACGTCTCAAGTCCATGACTTGCTCGTAACTGGGAAAGAAATTGTCGATTAAGGTTTTCTGGGCTGTAATCTGACCAATAATGGGAAGAGTTCGCAACAATGAGAAGATCAACACGGTCAATTCTGCAAATGGTAGAGAAATACTCCGTCCAGCTAATATTGTAATAACTACCACTATAATCCCCAGAGGATAGTACATGAGCGGAATAGCCAACCCAAGTGTTTGGGACTTCAGTGTAGCCTGGCGATGGGCATCAAACGCATGGTTAAGAGCATCAAAGCTTTTTTGCTGGTTGGCAAATCCCAAAATAATTTTGGCCGAGCTAAGGCTTTCCTGGACAACTATACCCATTCGGTTGGCTGTGCAGGTGTTCAGCCTGCCTAATCGGTAACTGAGCTTTCCTAACAACATAAAAGGTACACTAAATAGAATAGCAGTTACCAAACTGATTGATGAAACCCGCCATGAAATGTAGAAAGGAACTCCAAAATACAGTGTCGTTTGCAATAAATAGGCAAAAAAACGTGCCATTCCACCAAATGCATCGCCCACAACAGTCATTTCACGCATGAAGGTATTGAGGAGCTTACCTTGTTCACTACCGCTGAAGAAATGCCATCGCGCATTGAAAAAGTCCTCAAATGTTCCCCGCATGATATCCCAAAGTACAACGTACTTGGTCCTCAGAATCAAATGTGTGGCACAAATTTGAACACCGCTCCGCATCACATTAAGCATTAAGAAAATAGCAAGCAAGCTCCCAAGCGTGGTCGGAAGACCAATGGAGTCCATCATCGTTACTATTTTTAGGGTAATCGCGCTAGCGTCTTGCAGATCAGGTTTAATTAATATATCCACAATCGGCACCACACTAAAAAGAGAGGCAGCATCAAATAAGCTCACTACTACCAGCAGTATAGTGTTGAAAGCGAGGAGAAAAGGAAATTTCCTAAAAACATCCCAGATAAAAATAAAAGCTTTCATGTTGGCAAATTACCTTAGCAACTCCCGGTTATTTCGCAGGAAGTGTGCTCCGAAGCGCGCACGAATCTCTCCATGCAGGGGACTTCCCTGATAGGCATCCACCGCATCGGTCGGAAATATCTCCCAGAAGCGACGTTCCAGGACTTCGTCGTCTTCGTGGGGTTGCCAGGTGCCGTTCAGGCGCTCGGCCATTTCGATAACAACGCTACGGATTTCTTCAGAGGTGTTTTCGATTAGTTTGATGCCCTTAGATGCGTAGTCGGAAGTGTGTATGCAGAACCCGACGCCGTAGTTGAAGATTTCGCTGAGTGTCAACTCTCGATCCTCAGCCAACGCGAAATGGTGCTTAGTGATACAGAGAACCTGCTGCCTGAACGTAAAGAGATAACCCAGTGGGACCATGTTCACATATGCAACGGGACGGCGAAATATATACGGAACGGCATCGAAACCAGTGCTCACTGAAATGCAAAACTCACACTTTGCCCCTAAATAAATATCCATAAAATCACTTCGCATTCCATTCGTAGCATAATCGATGATTCTTGGATGTGCTGTCTTCAAAGCCTCCTTAACTTTTGCTCCCATACGAATCACAAAGTAGCCGCGAGCAGCCAGCTCCTCGGCAGCCAGGATGTAGTTCTGGATATCAGTGTCGCGGTAGTTGTGGTAGTTCCATTCATTCGACGATAGGTACGCATCCAGATAGGCGTTATCGCGCACGATCAGGCAGACAAACGGAGTGCCTAGCGAAATGCCCATGACCCGCATGCCAGCCTCACCGCGAACCTCTTCTTCAGAAGTAAATTCCAGATGGGGGGGGAATCGGTCCAACAGATTATGCACATCCCGATCCCTATTGGTGTTGTTGCCGATCTCATGAACCGCGCCCCCGGGAATCAGCCGATTGACCAGGATGATGGGGGCCAGAATCCAGGCAGGCCAGACGCGCAGGATCCGCTTCCACATTGTTGCCAGTTGCTGATTGCAAATTGGCCTATAAGCCATGTAGAAAAGATCCGCATGGCGTTGTTGTGGCGCATTAATGCCCGCATCTTGCTCGCAGAGGTATAGCTCGGTATTGGAGGCAAAATGGCCGATTCTCGCACTTATCAAGCTGCCCAATCGTACCAGCAACCAGGGCCGGATCAGGCGGATCACCAGTACAGCTGGAACAGCGAGAATGCACAGAACATAGTACCAAGGTAACTTGAGGATAATTTGCGAGACTCGCTTCATCTTTTTGAACAGCACTGCCCACCCGCCCTGTTGAATCTGTAGTAGTTGACGCTCGATAAAGGTTTTCGCGCTCATAAACCCCAATCAGTCATTATTTCCTTGTTCATAGGCCTCCGACGTTCCCACATCCATGAACAAAATCAAGGCACTTGAAAAATATTGGTATTTTTTCTCATTGTGACGTGAACTTCATTTGTTAGGACAAAAACTATAGCTGGTATGTCTATACCAAAAAAAGATTCATGGTATTTTCCAGGAGTTCGGCTTAACAATCATTGTGGTTAAAATTTTCTTATGTATTGGTAGTTTGGGTAGAAGTGTTTGCCCTGCCATCTTAGTGCACGAAAACAGGTCTTACTTTTCGTTCTGTTATTTAAAAAAGGTAAGTGGACCTTGATACTGCGTATCCCCATTATACGTCAGTATCAAACTCTGCTTGGGTTTCTCTTTAATAAGTTTCTCCGTAATTTTCACAAATGGTATTTGTCGAACTTTTTAGGGTTTCCCGTCGGATTTGCTGAAGTTCTTCTACTGAAATATGCATCATTTGTGCGGTTTTTTCACATTTTTCTATGGAACTGAAGTTGAGCCGGTCCCAATCATAGGCTCGAAGTATACACATATCGTTTGCCGTAAACTCATCGGTTTCAATCTGCCCTACATTCCAACTAATTTTATTCCAGTCAAATCCTTTTTTAAACGCGCTTTCTTTAACGCACAAATCCCCTAGTCGTGTATGCCTAAGTGGAATGGCGTTAAAAATCTTCACATAATTGGCCTTTAAGTCTTC
>SDBS01003391.1_pt1 | contig 15649 bp, 7 predicted proteins | sample 2277091 | NCBI WGS metagenome assembly SDBS01 (sample SAMN10404972, study PRJNA504765) | marine sediment metagenome | isolation source: marine sediment core GS10_PC15, 163 cmbsf | place: Arctic Ocean: Southern Knipovich Ridge | collected 2010 | reverse complement strand
GTCCAGGTCGGCAGCGTGCGCGATGCCGATCCGAATTTTATGGAACAACAAAGCGTTGTCCAATTGGAAAGCGCTATCGCCGGCCTGGAGGATATCGAACGCATTGAATCATACATTGACCGCCGGCGGGCGATGATCTTTGTCTATTACAACCAAAGCGCCAACCTCAAGTATGCGTATTTAAAATTGCAGCAACGTGTCGCGTCGGCCCGCCCGGCATTGGGCGAGGGTTTTTTCGCCACTGTCTGGAAAATCGACACCGAACAACTCACGAACCGCTTTATGACGCTCCAGGCCCGCGGTGAGGGCGGCCTGGACCAGATCCGGGAGGTCGTCGACCGGAAAGTCCTCCCGGCGTTGGAGAGCATCGACGGTATCGCCAATGTCGAGGTGTATGGCGGGCACCGGCGTTCCGTGGAAGTTCTTCTCGATGAGGAGGCATTACGCGCCCTTAACATTACGCCGTCGCAGGTGTCGTCAATGATTTCCCAGGGCAGCCGCGCCCGCCAGTACCTGGGGCAAGTGGTCGAGGGACAAAAGAAATATTTCGTTAACCTTGTCGCCGACTATTCCTCGCTGACCAATCTGGAAGAAACGGTGATCAAAGATCGCGGGCCGGTGTTACTCAAACATGTGGCCACGATTCTCGACGGCGGCGCCGAGGAGGAATCCATCGCCCGGATCAACGGCCTGGAGGCGATCACCATCTCCTTAATCCGCGACCAGCAGGAAAACCTCCTGAGCTTGTCCCAAAAGACTCGCAAGGTAATCGATCAATTGAATGAAGCAGTCGCCATCGATGGTCTGTCGCTGGTCATTCAGGACGACAGCGCCGAGATAATCGAGGAAAATATTGATATCATCAAACTCCTGGCGTTGATCGGCGGTATCCTGGCCATTGTCGTCCTCTGGATTTTTCTCCGGAACCTGTCGTTGGTGTTGATTGTGGCGGCGGCCATCCCGATTTCGGTTTTGATTTCGCTCAACTTCTTTTATGCGCTGGATATCAGCATCAACACCCTGACTCTGGTGGGTATTGCCATTGCCGTCGGGATGCTCCTGGATAACAGCATCGTCGTCCTGGAGAACATTCATCGGTTGCTGGCCCGGGGAAAAAGTGTGAGCGAGGCGGTCATTACCGGGACCGGCGAAGTCAGTCGGGCAATTTGTGCGGCCACGCTCACGACAGTGTGCGTGTTTTTGCCCTTTGTTTTTTCGGATAACTTCCTCGTCCAGACCCTGGGGCGGCACATCGGCGTTGCGGTGATCTCAACGTTACTGGTTTCATTGGCCGTCGCTTTCCTGCTGATCCCCGTGTTCACCTATCGCGTGCTGTCCCACTGGAAAGGGCGATCGATTAAAAATATCAGCGCGCTTTCCCGGAACAACCGCTTGCTGCAAATCTATACGTTGTTGCTAAAATCGTGTCTTCGTTTTCCGGCCCGTACCGTATTAATCGGCCTGACGGTGTTCTTTATCAGCATCATCATCTGCCTGGCGGTCAGCATCAATGTACCCGAGGAGGTTGAACTCGACCGTTTCAACCTCTATGCCACCATGCCCTCGGGCACCACGCTGGCCACCGCCGACGAACAGGTGCGGGAAATGGACCAACGGCTGGCGGAAATCGCCGAAATCGCCGAACGAGTGGCCAACATCTCCGAGGACGATATTACATTCACCTTCACGCTGGCCGATGATTATGAAGACCTCGCCGATCGCGACCTTAACGCCGTCAAAGCGGAGATCTACGACAAACTCGCCGGTGCTTACCCCCGGGTCGATTTTTCCTATCAGGAGCCGGCGGCCAATGCCCGGTATCGCCGTGGCGGCGGTAGCGGGCCGGGGAGAGCATTCGGGCGGTTGCTCGGTATCGGGACCAGCGAAGAAAGGGTGATCGTGCGCGGGCCGGACCTCAATATCCTGCGGGCCATCGCCGATGATATCCAGTTCAACATCGATCAACTGGAGACTGTCCGCAATTCAAATCTGAACGTCACCAAAAGCCAGCCCGGGATCGACCTGTTGCTGGATAAACCGGCCATGAGCCACTTTAATGTCACCCCACAGGCGATCATCGCGGAGCTTTCCGGTTTTCAGGGCGAGTTATCCGCCGGAGTCAAGATGAAGCAGGGCGTCGAGGAGATCGACATCATCCTCAAAAGCGCGGACCCACAGGACCGGACCACGGAAGACCTCCGGGAGTTGGAGGTGCCGACGTCCACGGGCGGGATGATGCCGCTGTTGCAAATGGCGCAACTGGTCTACACCAACGGCTACTCCAACATTTACCGGGAAAACCAGGAAAAACAGGTGGAGGTTATTTTCCGCTTTGAGCGTGACATTAACGAGTCAACACAGTTGCTCGATCATGCACGTCTGGAAATCGAACGCATCGTCGATGATATCACGCCGCCGCCGGGCGTGGCCATCGATGTTGTTCATGACGAAACCGACCTGTCGGAATTTTATTTCCTGATCTTCGCGGCGGTTATTTTGATATATATGCTTCTGGCGTCGGTCTTTGAGTCCTTGATCACGCCGCTGGCGATGATGTTTACGATCCCGCTGGCCACGGTCGGCGCATTCTGGGGGCTCATCTTAACCGGTAACTCGCTGTTTAACGCCAATGTCCTGATCGGTTTTTTGATTCTTCTTGGTGTGGTGGTCAATAACGGCATTATCCTGATTGATTATTCCCGCCTGCTCCGCCGGCGCAACTTCCGGCCCGCGCGAGCGTTGATTACCGCCGGCCAGGCCCGGGTGCGGCCGATCCTCATTACCGCGATCACCACCATCCTGGCCATGCTGCCTTTGGCGATGGGCAAAGTCGAATATGTAGCGAAAATCGGCGCGCCGTTTGCGATTACCGTTATCGGAGGATTAGTCGCCGGCACGTTGTTCACGCTCATTTTAGTACCTACCGTTTCTTTCGGGATGGGCAATGCATTATCCTGGTGGCGGAAACTCGATTGGAAAATCAGAGTCATCCACCTGGCGGCACTTGCCGGTGGGTTTTGGTTGATATATAAAAACATCGACTCCCTGCTCTGGCAGGGGGCGAACGCGATGGCGCTGCTGTTGGCGGTTCCCGCGCTCACGTATTTCATCCAGGTCAGTTTGCGGCGCAGCAGCATTGGTGTAATCCCGCCGGGGCAATCGATCAAGATCACGGTCCGCAATGTGGTCAAAATCTATGATGACTACTCGCGGTTTGTCCGGGAGTGGCGCAAGGGTGAACGGCAGCGGGAACACCGGCGGCGGGAAGGACACGTGGGTCGTATCGGCGGGCCGGCCCGGCGAATCTGGCAACTGCCCCTGTACATATTTCATTTTTACTATGCATACCAATATCTGCAGGCCGGGTTCTGGGTTTTCGTTTTCTCGGTCGCCTTTTATATCTACACCCTCTACCTTGTTCGCCTCTTGCTACTGCCCCAGGGGAAGAATGCTCTATCCGGACGCGGTCGGCGAATGCGCGCGCTATCATTTAAACTCATCTACTGGGGTGCGCCGCTGATTAATTTAATCTGGTATCAAAGTCAGTGGGACAGCCCGGTGCTGGTCGGCCTTATTGGTGTGCTTTGGTATCTGGCCATCGCCACATACAACACCTCACAAAAACTCTACCGTGATAAAATCGACATTAACCGAATAACCGGTCGCTTCAAACGGACCCGGAAAACATTCTACCGGTTGGTCAAGATCACCCCGCTCATCGGCAAGAAGAAAGTGCCGTTCCGGGCGCTGCACCGGGTTTCGATGGAAATTGCCAGCGGGATGTTCGGCCTGGTCGGCCCCAACGGCGCGGGCAAGACGACCCTGATGCGGGTCATCTGCGGTATCCTGCGGCAAAGCCGGGGAACGGTACGGTTTAATAGTATCGACCTCGATCGGCAACGGGAAGAATTGCAATCGTTGATCGGGTACCTGCCGCAGGAGTTCGGCACTTACGAAAACATGACCGCCTACCAGTTTCTGGATTACCAGGCGCTGCTCAAAGGCAAGTGGGAGCCGCAACAACGTCGTGAGGCGGTCGAGCGCGCCATCTCCTCGGTGCATCTCGGCGAAAACCGCGATATCAAAATCAAGGCCTACTCCGGCGGCATGAAACAGCGGGTCGGCATCGCCCAGACGCTGCTGCATCTCCCCCGGATTCTGGTGGTTGACGAGCCAACCGCCGGCCTCGATCCACGCGAACGCATCAGGTTCCGTAACCTTCTTTCCGGGCTGGCCCGGGACCGAATAGTGATTTTTTCGACACATATCATTGAGGATGTTTCCAGCTCGTGCAACCGGCTGGCCGTGCTGGATGAGGGCGAAGTCAAGTTCCTGGGCACCCCGCTGGAAATGGTGAACGCCGCGAGAGGTTTTGTCTGGCAAGCAAAAATCAGTGAGGAGATCTTTGAGCGGTTTCGCCCAACGGCCTGGATCGTCCATCATATGTGGGACGGCGACCGGATTCGCGTCCGGGTTTTATCCAGCGAGAAACCATTGCCTGAGGCGATAGCGATCACCCCGACACTCGAGGATTCCTATATGTGGCTTTTGGGGCGGAAAGAACGAGCGAATGAGACCGCAAGAATCGAGCAAACCAATGATGTCTAATATCGGCCGGACCTTGCGGAGCATGGCGGCTTTCATCCGCTATAACGCCATCAATGTCTTTGCCGGCCGGTTTGTGTATTTTTTAGTTTTCGCGGTGGCCCTGTTTTTGACGGTCGTGGTCATCCATACCCTTGAGGAGAACGCGCCCCCCAGTGCCGAAACCGTATTCTACTTCCTGTTGACCCCGGGCGTATTGCTGGTTTTTTACCCGTCGGCCTATTTGATCCAAAGCGATGTCGATGCCAGAATGATCGAGACGTTGTTCGGCATCCCGGACTATCGGTACAAAGTCTGGTTGGCGCGCAGTTTTACTCAGTACCTGGTAATCGCCGCACTGCTGTTGCTGCTGGCGTTTTTTTGCCGTGCGGCGCTGGCCGGCTTTCCGCTCGGTTCCATGCTGTTTCATCTGATGTTCCCGATCATTTTCCTGGGCAGTCTGGGCTTTATGGTCGCCACGATCACCAAAAGCGGCAACGGCACAGCGGCGGTGATGGTAGTGCTGATTTTGTTTTTCTGGATCGCCGCCGAACCGCTGGCGGGCAGCCGGTGGGACCTGTTTCACAATCCGTTTGCGCAGGTGGAACAATACGAGGTCCTGCTCTGGGTGGAAACCACGCTGTACAACCGGATTTATATCTTAATCGGTTCGGCGGTGGCGATGATGTTTGGTTTGTTGCGGTTGCAACAGCGGGAAAAGTTTATCTAAGGCCTCGGGCGCAGGGCTGTGCGCCTCTGCATCAGATACCGGGTACCTGATGCACACCAACCACCAAACCGAAACGCTATCCCGGGAATTACTTTAATAAAAAACGGCGGAGGTGTAATCCCCTCCGCCGTGGTCTTTTCTATCCTCTTTCCAGGTTAGATCATAGTATGGTTTAGCGATCGGCCCGTTCGGTGGTGGTCCCGGAACCGTCCTTGATGGTTCGGTCGTCTTCAGCGGTATATTCATCCCGCGTGTCATCATCGTCGATCACGGGAATCAACGCCATTTGAATCTGGACAAACCGGGTTTGGCCCTCAGAGAGTTCCAGCGGGGGCAAAACATCCCCCGGTTCACCGACGCCGCCATACCGGCCGTAGAAATCACCATTCGAAATCAGACCGTTGTGATCCGTATCCTGCCAGGCCTCCAGATAGTAAGTCCCGGGGATCACGTCGTCGATGACAAAGATTACCCGCGACCCCGATCCACGGGTGGGAATATATCTGACCAGTTGATCGCTGGAGACATCGGTGGCCCCCGCCCGGAGGATCATTCTGGTGTCGACCAGATTGCCGATCGCGCCCGTCGGGAGAACCAGCGTCCCGGCAATCGTGGTCATGGGCACAAAGACTGTCAAACTCACCCAGGCCTCGGTGGTCGTTCGCCCATCGGAGATCGTCACGGTGATGATGTATTTCCCCGGTTCCGCCGGTGCCTTCCAGGTGGCCGAACCCCCGCCACCGGTGATTGTCCCGCCGCTGGAAGTGTAGGTGTAGACCAACTCATCATCCTCGGCGTCAATGGCGGATACGGTAATCTCAGAGGTGCCTCCCCGGGTAACGATATTAGGCGAGGCGGTAACTGAGTTAATCACCGGGGCAGTGTTCGTCGAGGCGGCGATATCCGGCGTCGATGAGTTATTTGAACAACCCCAGCCCCCGGCTAAAATGACCAGTAAAGCAACTGACATACCCAGCAACGTACATTTTCTCCTGCTCAGATTTAGCATCGTTCCTCCTTATGTATTTTGCCGGTTCACTATCTTATGGCGGGCAATCATCGATCAAATTTTGTTAATAGTGTGCTGCGCCCGACAATCCATCAGACCGTTTCACCTCTAGTTGATGTATCGGGAATCCAACTTCAGACGCTTAGGCCGTGAAACCATTTTGTCGGTCGGGAAAATGCGCCGGATATCGAAATGGCCGACTAATTCGTTGAATGACAAGCCATTCGGAGAGCAGCGATCCGGAGTAATTCTAAATGTTGTTCTGCACCAAACGCGATGGGTTCGGGATGCCACTCCTAGGGAGGAATTGATCTTGCGTGGCGTACCCCAAGGCCGTTGATTACCATAGTTTGAGACAAAAACATCCCCTGATTTAGGGGAACGCGCGCATGATTAGGGATACAAATGAAAACAATCAGGACCGTTACCTGACGATTGCCCGCCCCTGCGAGGCGACCCTGACCGTCAAGGGATCACGGTTTATCGCGCGGTTTGCCCCGGTTTCCAGCACCGGACGGGCGGAGGAATTCATCGAAGAAATACGCCGCCAATTCCATGATGCAACCCATCATTGCTTTGCCTTTCGTATCGGGTATGCCACCAGCCGGATCGAACGTTTCTCCGATGCTGGCGAACCCTCCGGTACGGCGGGACGGCCGATTTTGGAGGCCTTACAATCGAAACATATCTGGGACGCCGCGGCGGTCGTCACCCGCTGGTTCGGCGGGACAAAACTCGGCACCGGCGGGCTTAAGCGCGCCTATCGCGGGGCAGCCGATGCGGTGCTGGATGACGTGACATTGGCGACAAAACTCGTGATCTCGGCCTATGACCTGCGTTTCGACCATGCTTTGACCGGCGCGGTGTACCGGGTGATCAATGAATTCAAGGCCGTCATTCCCTCCACTGACTTCGGCGACCGCGTGCGGATGGGGGTTACGGTCCGGCGTTCGGAAGGGCCCGCCTTTTGTCGACGGCTGATCGACGCCGGGCGCGGGGCAATTGAGATCAAGTTTGTTGGGGAGGGTATTCGATGATTTGTTTTGCTGCCCTGGATTTTTTGATTAACTTCGATATTACCCTGTTGAGATTTTTCAACACAACATTGGCCAATCCGGTTTTTGATATAATAATGCCGGTGATTACCAGTATTAATTTCTGGCGCTACCCGGTGCTGCTGGCCCTGGCGGGGATTGCGCTATTCGGCGGACGATACGGCCTGGTCACCGTTTTAGTGGGGGTTATCCTGTTGACGATCACCGATCAGTTATCATCACACGTCCTCAAGGACATCTTCGGGCGGCTGCGGCCGTGCCATGATATCGCCGACATCCGGGTATTGACCGGCTGCGGGAATACCAGGGCCTTCCCCTCGTCGCATGCGGTCAACACGATGGCCGGCGCCTTGTGGTTCGGGTTGCGTTACCGCCGGATTTTATCGATGCTGATCGGCCTTTCGCTTGTGGTCTCATTCTCACGGGTTTATATCGGTATCCATTACCCGGGCGACCTGCTGGCCGGTTGGATCCTGGGTGCTGCCTGCGCCTTAGTTATTCTGGCGATATTCAATCAAATCCGCCGTCGCTGGCCTCAAATTGAAAGCACGCAGCGCTGGAAGTGGACGGATAAATTGCCGGGGCGGAGTTGATGATCCTCAGGCCAGGTAGCCGGGATATCGATTGACCGGGTGTAGCTATTCGCAGTTACGGGCACCAGCGGCAGCGTTTTATCGCCAACATCCCACAGAAGTAAAGAAGATAATGTAAATCAGCATTACCATGATTATTTTCATTTCACCTGACAGATTCCGTCAATATTGTCCGCTGCCGGCCGTTGCGCACATCAGGCATACCACTCCGGCGATAAAGACACACTTATTCAGTAGCTTACACATGGTTATTTCCCCTCCGTCGTAATGTTAGTCGTAAACTTGGAAAGCTTATAAATACCAGGCCATCTTACCAAACATACTCTCCTTTCGGCGGAAAACCCAAAGAGTCCCAGGCCCAATGAAAGATCATGATTCCCGGTGAAACTTGATGCATTGTATCGGCCTGAAGATCAAGAATATAAATTGCCCCTTCTCCGGGATATGTGTAAGCGATAAATTTCCCGTCGGGGGACCAACAACCGGAGTAACCATAATCAGCGATAATCGGTTGTACTTCTCGGGTGTTTATATCGACAGTAAAAAGCCCGGGACTATGCCCGGGAATCTGTGCCGTGTAGAGAATCTTCGTCCCGTCCGGAGAAACCCGAAGATAATTTTCGCCAATCATTTCGTCATTAGTCAGGAATTCCAGAGATGAGTCGACCAAATCATAAATGGCAATACGGGACTTACGGAGCAATGTATCATAAGCATAAACACTTAAATGCCTTCCGTCGGGAAACCAATCGGGGGAAAAAGCCCATTTGACAATTTGATGAAAGTCCGATCCATCATATGCGATACAAAATATGCCTCCATCGATTCCCAGATTGCGATGATAGACAATGGATTCACCGTCGGGCGACCAACGGGGGTTGAATTCCGCTTCACCGTCAGTCAGCCGGGTCAGACTATCCCCGCTCGCGGTGATTTTGAAGATATTTTGCCCCATCGTGAAAGCAAGCCATTGTCCATCAGGACTCCAATGCGGGTTATAGACCAAACCTTCTACCAGCTTTTCGCGTTCTAAGGTTTCCAAGTCAACAACATAAAGCCCGGGACGGGTTGATCCATTTGGATTCCCCCCGGAAGTATAGGCAATCTTCTGGCCATCGGCTGACCAGGCCGGCTCCTGGTCATACATTCGGTAGGATTTGGGTTTATAGCCGGGTTCGGTCGGGTTTGTCCGGCAGCCCATGAAAATACTCAATAGTACTATTACCGGAAGGAACCCGAGGAATACCCGACAAATTGAGAGATTCATTCGCAAAATCATTGTACTTGGGTTTTGCATCTCATACCTCCTGTCAGCCAGAACTCACATCGAGTTACCGGGCCGACTTGGAAATCTACTTCAATCTATATGATCATACCCTTTTTGGCAAGCATTATTCCATTACTTCCCTCCCCGGCTTCGATTTTACGCATTTCACCTGACATATCCCGACAAAATCGCCCGATACCGGCCATTCCGGACCGGGTTTTAAGAATCGTAAAGAAGGGAACCGGAATACCAAATCATGGACGAATTCGCGACCAGGTGCTAACTTGTCGCTTGCCCGATCCGTCCGCCGCCGTCAAGGGATATAACCGGATACAAGCTTCGTAAATATTGTTTACTGCATATTCCGCAAACAGGCCATGCAGATGCGGATGCGATCGTAATCGACTCCGCCTTCGAGCTTCTCAAAGATAGGCCTCATTTGCTCGACACCGGTATCCCGGGCGGCCCGGGAAACGCGCGCAAAAGTATCCCGGTCGACCCAGGAGTCCGACTCAATTATATTTTCCTGTTGAATATACTCGACGAGGTACTGTACGGTCGTCGACATCGCCCGGTCGACCGCTTGCGCCACCTCGGCAATTGTAGCACCCTGCTCAAATAAATGGAACGCCTGCCGCCTTGCAGCGCTACGTTTTATCGACGGTGACGGTTTACCTACCGTCGTGGATGCCGGAAACACCTCTACGGGGAGTTTTGCATCGGTTTCTACACCATTCGCGCGGCAATACTCGACAATGGCCGCGACGAATTGCGCGCCGTATTCTTTATTTTTTTGTTGGCCGACACCATGCACCTCCATGAAACCTATCTGGCTGGACGGACGGCGTCGGGCCATATCGCGCAAGGCCGCGTCGCTGAACACCACAAACGCCGGGACACTCTTTTGCTCGGCCAGTTCGCGTCGCAATAGCCGCATTTCCTCGAATAACTCCCGGTCTACGCCTGCCCATGATTGTTTGGCGGCGCGGGAAACTCGGCCCGATTCGCGGGCTGGTTTCAACAGGCGCGGCGTCTCCTGTCCCCTGATAACCTGCCAACCCTTGTCAGTTACCGCCAGGACTCTAAACTCCCCGGTTTTTCGCAGGAAATCCTGGGAAACAAGTTGTTCGATCCAGTCACGTATCGCGCTTTTCGGACGGTCGGACAGCAAACCATACGTGCTCAGCTTATCATGGCCGTTGCGTAAAATTCTTTGTTCGCGCGAACCGACCAGCACCAGGGAGGTGTAGTCCGCGCCGAACCCCTCGTTCAACCGCACCACACAGGCCAGAATCTTTTGCGCGATTTTTTGGGCATCATCGATACTGTCCACCTCACCAAGGCAAATATCGCAAGCGGCGCAGTTTTCTTTTTCCGCTTGCTGGCCGAAGTAATCGAGCAGGGCCGCGTGACGGCACCCGACTCCGGTGCAATAGTCGTACATTTGGTTGAGCTTACCCAGCGCGATTGATCTCGCTTCACCGTTCGCATTCGCCAGCAGGGACTTCCAGACGCCATAGTCACCACCCGAATACAACAACCGGCATTCGGCCTCCAAACCATCGCGCCCCGCCCGGCCGCTTTCCTGCTGGTAGTGTTCGAGCGACTTGGGCATCCCGGCGTGGATAACATAACGCACGTTCGATTTATCGATACCCATCCCGAATGCGATAGTCGCTACAATCGTATCGATCTTCTCGGTAATGAACGCTTCCTGGTTTTTCTTGCGATCGAAAGCGGCCATGCCCGCATGATAGGGCACGGCACGATAACCCTGCGCACACAATTGTGCGTTTAACTCATCAACATCGGCCCGCCGAATACAATAGACGATCCCCGACTCACCCTTAAACCGGTCAAGTACGGCGCAGACCTGCCCGACCGCATCGGTGCGCCGTTCGACTTTGTAAACGAGGTTGGGCCGGTCGAACGAACCGACGAGCATTTCGGGTCGGTCCAGCCGAAGTTGGTCGGCAATATCCTCGCGTACCTTCATGGTGGCCGTGGCAGTGTAGCTATGAATGGCGGTATCGGGAAAAGTTTGTTTCAAGATCCCCAATGCCCGGTATTCCGGCCGGAAATCATGCCCCCACATACTCACACAATGCGCCTCATCCACCGCAATCAGCGAGAGTTCAACCGCTTTAAGCAATTCAATGCAAGAAGCGGAAACTAACCGCTCCGGTGCGAGGTAGACCAATTTGAGTTTCCCCTGACGAATCCGGCCGATGATTTCGCGTTGTTCCTCGGGCGATAGTGAACTGTCCAGCCGCGCGGCGGGGATGCCGCATTCGGTCAGGGCATCCACCTGGTCTTTCATCAACGAAATCAATGGCGAGACCACCACCGCCAGTCCCGGCAGGGCCATCGCCGGGGCTTGGAAACAAAGCGACTTTCCCCCGCCGGTGGGCAGGACCACCACCGAATCCCGCCCCTCGAGTGCGCACACCATCGCCTCCTGCTGCAAGGGCAAAAAAGTATCATACCCCCAGTACTTCTTTAGAATTTCCTGTATGTCCCGCATCATCAACCACTCCGATTTCACGTTTGCCCAACAAAAGACAGGCCAACGCAATAATATCCAGGAAGTGTATTTGCGGAGGCAATCACTTTTCCGAACCAAATTGGTTGCCAAATGCCGCTGATAAAGACGTCCAGCACTACCGAGTCGAGCTGAAAGATGACAGCGCGGAGGACTGCGGCTAGCGCGGATACCAGGAGTTGACCAAATAACTGAACGACTAGGCCAAAATCGAAAGTGGCGGCATCCGGCGCCAAGGCAAGGCATTACTCCTGGTGCCCGTCGGGGCCATCAGTCTTCCTCGTACCGGCGTTTGATTTTCGTGAGGACATCCGGGTCGGCCAGCGTGGTGGTATCACCCAATATTTTGCCGGTGGCGATATCGCGCAATAACCGGCGCATGATTTTGCCCGAGCGCGTTTTCGGCAACTCCGCCGCATTAATAATCCTCTCGGGCCGGGCGATGGCCCCTATTTTGTGCGTGACAAAATCCTGCAAACGCCTGATTAACCGATCGCCAAATTCTATCCCGGTGCCCAAAGTTACAAAAGCCGCCAGGCATTCCCCTTTGATGGCGTGCGGGATGCCCACCACCGCCGCCTCGACCACTGCTTCATGTTCGACCAATGCCGATTCCACTTCCATCGTGGAAATCCGATGACCTGCCGTATTGATTACATCATCGACCCGCCCCAACACCCAGAAATACCGGTCGTTATCGATCTTCGCGCCATCACCGGCGAAATAGCTGCCGTCCCATTTCGACCAATAGGTTTCTTTGAACCGTTTCCGGTCACCCCAGATCCCGCGCAGCATCCCGGGCCAGGGTTTGGTCAGCGCCAGATACCCGCCGCCGTTTTTGATGGCCTTGCCGTCATCATCCAGAATTTTGGCTTCGATCCCGGGGAACGGCAGTGTCGCCGAGCCCGGCTTCGTCGTGGTAATCCCGGGCAGCGGCGTGATCATAATATGCCCGGTTTCGGTCTGCCACCAGGTATCGACAATGGGGCATGCTTTCCGACCGATCACTTCGCGATACCACATCCACGCCTCGGGATTAATCGGCTCCCCGACCGTGCCCAGCAAGCGCAGTGAGCTGAGATCATGTTTTTGTGGCCATTCGGCGCCCCACTTCATAAAAGCCCGGATCGCCGTCGGCGCGGTGTAAAAAACCGATACCCCGTAATCCTCGACAATCTGCCAGAACCGGTCCTGCTCCGGCCAGTCGGGCGCTCCCTCATACATCACCTGCGTCGCGCCGTTGGCCGTCGGCCCGTATACCAGATAGGAATGCCCGGTCACCCAGCCGATATCGGCGGTGCACCAGAAGACGTCGTCATCTTTAAGATCGAATACATATTTGGTGGTGGCATATACGCCGGTCAAATACCCCCCGGTTGAATGCACGATGCCCTTGGGTTTGCCGGTCGTCCCCGAGGTATACAGGATAAACAATGGATGTTCGCTATCGACGTACACCGGCGGGCAATACGCTTCGGCCTTCTGCATCAAGCGGTGATACCAAAAATCGCGCCCTTCCTTGACCCGTAACAAAAAATCCCCGCGCCGCACAATAATCACCCGCTCGATCGTCGGACATTCGGCCAGGGCGACATCGGCATCATGTTTCAGCGGAATGATCTGCCCGCGACGATAGCCGCCATCGGCGGTGATTAACAACTTGGCTTGCAGGTCTTGAATACGGTCGCGTAACGACGCCGGCGAGAACCCGCCAAACACCACCGAGTGGATCGCCCCGATCCGCGCGCAGGCCAGCATCGTCACCACCAGTTCCGGGATCATCGGTAAATAAATCGCCACTCGGTCACCCTTGCGGATCCCCAAACTTTTCAAGACATTGGCGCACTTGTTGACCTGCCGGTACAATTCGAAATAGGTCCAGGTTTGTTTGTCACCCGGCTCGCCCTCCCAGATCAAGGCCGCCTTGTTTTTGCGCCCTTCAAGGATATGCCGATCCAGACACGATTCAGTGATATTAAGCTTCCCGCCGACAAACCAGTGCGCATCCGGCGCTTTCCAGCGCAAACCCTGTCGCCATTTCTTTTTCCATACCAGCTCCTCGGCCTGCGACTCCCAGAATTTCACGAAGTCTTTCCGCGCGGCTGAGTAGATAGATTTTCGGGCGTTGGCCTGTTGCGCAAACCCGGTCGGCGGTTTGAATAAACGTTTTTCAATCAGCAAGGTATCGATCGCCGCGGCGACGTGTTTCTTTTTGGCGGGCATGTAAGTCTCCCGGATTAGGGTCTCGGTTATTCCGGCACATAATATATCCTACGCCGGGGGTATCGATAGGTAAAGCGAAAAATGGACGATTTACCTCATAATTAAATCATGATAGGCAAGAGGGATGCGGGAAACCTGGCAAAATCCGGCTACAGAAGAAGAAGCTTTGTCTTTATAAGTGAACGATCAAATCTGAGCGGGAATCGAGCATCATCCAACCATGATCGCGTAAACATAAGGCAATGTAAGTCAGGCCAACTTAGTGGCTCCGCTGATTTTACACCGGCGGTGTATACGGTTCAATCAGGCCTTCGGCGGGCTGTTGCACGGGGATGTGGACCCAAAAGCAGGTGCCGGCGCCGGGCGTGGATTCTATGGCAATCTTCCCGCCGTGTTTCATCGCGATCTTGTTGGCGATAAAAAGACCCAGGCCGGTACCCTCGGTACCCTTCGAGGAGAAGAAAAGACTGAAGACTTTTTCTTTGGTTTCCTGATCCATGCCGATGCCGTTATCGCTGATCCGGAAAATAACATTCTGCTCCTCGCGATAGACATTAAACCCCACCTCGTGCACGGGTTTGTCGCGGTCGGTGCGGCAGGCGTCCATCGCATTTTCTAAAAGGTTGGTCAGCATGGTGTGGATGGCTTTGGGGTCGACATTAATTGCTCCCGCATCCGGACGGAAATCGCATAATAAAGAAATATCGAGTTTTTTGGCCTTGTCGACAAACAGCGTTGCGGATTCCTCGGCAATTGCCACCGCACTGACCGTCTCCACTTCCAGTTCGCGGTCCTTGGCGTAGTAGAGCAGGTCGAAGACCATGCTGCGGATCCGGCCCATATTGCGCTGGACCATGTCCCAGCCCCTGGTCACCCGGTCCTGGTCGCCTTTTTTCAGCCCGGTGTTGAGCAAATACGCCCCGCCGTCCAGCCCGGTCATCAAGCCCTTAATCCCATGGGAAATAGTACTGATCAGCATGCCGATCGAAGTGAGCTGTGATTGCAGTTGCCGGATCTGGGTGATGTCAGCGCTCATCTCAATTACGTTTTCGACGTCGCCGCCCGCATCAAAAAGCGGCCCGGTGTACACCATAACGTTCATCCGACGACCATGCTGGTCAGTGACGACTTCCTCATGCAGATGCACCTCACCGTCATGAAACGTGTCACGGACAATACATGGCGTACAGGCCTCCGTCCGGTGTTTATATACTTTATAACACTTGCGACCCAGGCCGGGGCCGAAGGCCTCGCGGTGCATGCGGTTGGCTTCCACGATGCGCAAGTCGCGATCCTGGATGGAAATATGACAGGGTACCGACTCAAACAGCATCCGGTAGCGCCGCCGGCTGTCGCGCATTTGTCGCTGCAGGTTTTTAATCTCGGTAACGTCGGTGGACATCTCCATCACGGCGACGATCTTGCCGGTTTCATCGCGGATCGGGGTCGTATTAACCAGGACGGAAACCTCGGTGCCGTCAAGGCAGGTAACCTGCTCCTCATTGTTATGGATCTGTCCGTCGCGATACGTCATCTCCACCGGGCAGATATCACACTTTTCCGAGCGGTGTTCGTTGACCTGGTAACAATAGCGATCCTCAATATCTCCGAGAACGTCCCGGAAACGATGATTGGCATCAATCAGC
>SDBS01003390.1_pt1 | contig 15651 bp, 19 predicted proteins | sample 2277091 | NCBI WGS metagenome assembly SDBS01 (sample SAMN10404972, study PRJNA504765) | marine sediment metagenome | isolation source: marine sediment core GS10_PC15, 163 cmbsf | place: Arctic Ocean: Southern Knipovich Ridge | collected 2010 | reverse complement strand
GTAGTGGAACGGTGCTCATGCAGATGAAAGAGGTAAATAAAGATTTCCAGGACATAAATTTCCTTTATTCAGGGATTTTGAGTTCTTGGCCGATGATGATGGTATTTGTCGTCAACCCGTTGAGTTGTTTTAATGCATCGACAGAGGTGTTGTAATGACGTGCGATTTTTTCCAGAGAATCTCCAGATGTGACTTTGTGAATTTTTCCACTTCCGATGGCTTTTGAGATGGAGTTGAGAGCCGATTTGAGTTTGACAACTTCATTGAGGCGCTCAGCTTGAATGCCGATCTGTTTTTCAAGTGCACTTATCGAATTGCGGTATTGGACAAGTGAGGTCGTTGTCTGATTGGCATGGGAGCTGAGCTGATGCAGATCGGTTTGGATTTTTTGCTGCGCTTTTTCCAATTGGTAGACCCGCGCTTCAAGACTTTTGGTGCTTGGTTGGGCAGTCGCTTTTGTCTTTGTAATTTTCTCTTCGAGAAGTTGCAGCTCCATTTTTTGCTCGCTATACGCTTGCCGCACATCAGACAGGGCAATGCGCACTTCTTCAAGGACATTTTGATTGGCAGCTGTCCGGCTGCTCACCTGAGAACTACAACCGGCAACTAAGAGAAAGAAAAGACAATAGCGTTTCATCATTTTTCGAAGATTTTAAACTCCGCTCGTCGATTGTGGGCCCATGAGGAGGGGTTGTGCCCTAAATCAGAGGGTTGTTCTTTTCCATAAGAAATCGCATGTATTTTATTAGGAGGAACGCCGCGCTGCACGAGGAGTGAGCGAATGTAATTCGAACGCCTGGTTCCTAGGGCGAGGTTATAGGATTCGGAAGCCCTCTCGTCGCAGTGCCCTCCAACTGCGACGTAGGTATTGGGATGTTTTTTGAGATAGCTTGCGATTTGATCGATGACCTGCGTGTATTCGGGACGGCGGAGCACATGATCATCGGTATTGAAGTAGACATTTTGGAAAATCTGTGCGAGATCGGCAAACGCTTGTCGGAATTGATTGAGACTGGGAATGCCACTACCGGGGGCACCGGGAACCTCTTTAGGTTGTGGAATAGCAGATTCCGCGAATTGCATTTGGAGATCATCTTCTTCAAGAGGGATGAATTCCTCTTCAATAGGGCCATAAAATCCTTCGCTCGCAAGCATTCCGTCTGTATCATCACCCCAAAGATTTTTGAGTTCTTGCCATTTTGTGCGGAGCGCAGAGAAAGCTTCAGAGCTACGCGAGCAGCTGGCGAGCATGACACATGCGAGAAGAGCAGCGAGTATTTTCAATTTCATTTTGTTCCCCATGTTGGGTAATGTTTTTTCCCTGGTCCAGATGTGATTTTTTGGACCTCGGGCTGATTGAGATTAACGAGGAAAAGTTCAGAAGAGTCGGGGTCTGTTGAGTTGAAAACAAGATGCAAACTGTCCTTGGCCCAAAAGGGGTTTTCTTTATTTCCCGGTCCTATAGTTAATTGCTGTTCCTCTTCAGCTTCGAAATCGTATATCCAAATCTGACGCACACCATTTATTTTAGCACTATAGGCTAATTTTGTGCCATCAGGAGACCAGTTCGGACACGTATTTTCACGGTTGCGCTTCGTCAGCAAAGAGGGTTGTGAACGTTTATTGTTTTGAATGCTAGAAGGGATCACATAGATACGCGGAGTTCCATCTTTATCGGAGACGAATGCAATTTTCGAACCATCGGGACTAAATGTCGGCGATGCCTGCGTGGCGCGCGGATACGAAAAGAGTTGTTGAGGTTTTCCCATCATCATCCCGTTATCGTCGATGGCTTGCAAAAAGAGATCTGCCCTTCCCGCTGCATCGGAGATAAAAGCCATCTTATCGCGCTGTTTGGAAACGGCGGGGAGGAGTTGATTTCCACGCAGATCGATAAGGGGTTTTCCCGTTCGGTTTTTAAGCGTGGATAAGTAGATTTTAGGCTGGCCATTTTTGTAATTGACATAGAGGTACCGGTTACTGCCATGCGAAGGGTGGGAGGGGATAAAAACCGGTGTGATCGAATAATTTTGCTCGAAGGTGACTTGCCGGAGGTTGCCACCATCCCAATCGCACTCCCAGATTTCAGCTTTCCATTCTTGGGAATTGGGATCGGAATTGTGAACTTGAACGGAATAGAGAAGATGTGAATTAGAAATGCCTTCTATTCCAAAAAGAGTTTTCAGAAGAGCGTCAGCAAGTTTATGGATTTGATGTCTGTCCGTATCGAGATTGCCAGTGAGGGGGATCCCTTCAAACTTTTTGAGCGACCCGCCTTTGACAGAAAAAGTATAGAGATCCAGCTTTTTATCGTGCACCTCTATTTTGAGAACATAAGACACGCCCACTTTTGCCCAGCGCTGAGCATTGAATGCGACATTGAGATCGTGATGGCGAAGTGCTTTTTCTAAAATGTCATCGATCTCTGCAATTTTAGAATAGCCGCTATAGTTCAAGTCAAAATCCAATACCTTACGCAAATTTTTTAAATAGGAAGGTTTTAAAGGGGAGTCTTCCCCGTGAATTTTGCAGAGATAAATCGAAGAGAGTTGGGCTTTTGTTGTCAGTTCAACGCGGATCTCATCGTCAGCCCTAAGTGAAATACAACCCAGCAAAATGAGCATATTAATGACTACAGAACGAAATGACAAAGGCATGCTCCTTTTCTGTTTTCAAACTACCGCTGAAAGCGGGGTAATGGAGCGCTTTGAGCTCCTCTTCTAAAAATTTCCGGTTTCTCTCACTTTCACTTTGCAAGATACGCATCTGGATAAATGACCCGTTGTTATTTAGCGTCAGCTCCACTTTCACAGCGCCCACTTCCGGGAGTTCGAGAGTATTTTGCAAACACTCAATCAAATCTTGTGCAAAATGCGATTCTCCATCGACTTTCAGCTCTGGAATCCACTTAGGCGCCTGAAGTGGCTTCTTGGGTACCTCTTTATGGCTTTTCTGTTCAATTTTGGCAATGCTTTCTTGCAATTGACGCGCAAGAAATGCCGGGACAGTCGGGGACGGTTTTTTCATCGGAGCCTTTTTAACAGGCGCTTTTTTCACGGGAGTGGTTTTTTTCGGCGCAAGAGCTAGAGGAGGAGGAGGAGGAGTTTGCGCCACCATCGTGTGCACTTGCAGCGGTTTTTTAGCGCTTGTTTTTATAGGCATCCAAAGAGCCATCCACAAAACAATTCCCAGATGCGCACCAATAACAAATAACCAGGTCTTCTTCATCTTCCAGGTTCCAAGATCACATCGAGCTCTTCAAATCCCGCTTCTTCGACTGCATTTTTGACCAACTGATACGTGCCAAAAAAAGCCCCGCGATCTTGATAAAGCTGGGGAATGAGTTTCGGGTTTTTTGCATGAAGAGCTTGTAGAAGGGGGCGCAGACTTTGCTCTTGGATTTCCCTTTTGTTGATCCAAAGAGTGTTGTCCTCATGCACGTGGATGACAAGAGAGCTGGGATTGGTGGCTGCGCTGCCCTCTCTTGCCGGGCCATTTGCGAGTTTTACTTTATCCGTTTCCAACATGGGGGCGATCAAAATAAAAAGGATGAGGACGACAAACACCACATCGATGAGGGGAGTGAGATTGATACTTCCTTGGTCTTCTGCAGAATCGGTTAAATGAACGAGTCTTTTTTGTCTCATAAAGGTTTGCGGTATTGGAGTTCTAAAGTGGAGAGAAGCTTGTAGAGAAAATCCTCCATATCTGAAGAGAGGTATTTGAACGTGTTGCGCAGCCAGTTATAAGAAACAAGAGCGGGGATTGCGATCAAAAGACCCAAAACAGTAGTAGCGAGCGCTGTTGAGAGCCCACCGAGCATCGCCGTGTTGGAAGTGGCGCTACCACCTGTCTGCAATTCAGAAAAAGTGACTAAAATTCCCCAGACGGTTCCAAGAAGACCCAAAAAGGGAGCCAGAGAGTAAATCGTAGAGAGGACAAAGAGGTTTTTTTCGAGCCGTTTAGACTCAGAAGAAATCGTAGTGAGGACATGAGATTCGACGAGATCCAGATCGCTTCGGGTGAGATAGATGGTTTCTTTGTCTTCAGCAAAGAAGTGATTTTTGTTGAGAATTTCCAGTGTTTTTTGTTTGAGTGCTACAAAAACTTCAGCAAAGGGATGGGACTGCTTTACACTCATATTGAGCAGTTGTTCTTTGTTTTTGTTAAAAACTTTTTCAAAGGCAAAGGCTAATTTTTTTGCTTTCCGCACCTGGAGAGTCTTATAAACCAAAACCACCCAGCAGATGATTGAAAGGGCAAAAAGACCCAAAAAGATACATTTGCCAAAAAAATCCGCTTGAAAATAAGCTGAAAACAGCGCTTGATTACTAGCAAAAAGGGTCATCTTATGCATCCAGTTAAAGTCATTTGCTTTTATACCCCAAACACCCCTTATCAACAAGAGGTGATGGAATTAAAAACATCGTGCGCCAATTTTGGGATTCCCCTAGAGGCTGAACCTCTAGAATCGAGGGGAAGTTGGGAAAAAAATGTGGCGATGAAACCCCTGTTCATCATGGAAAAATTGGAAAAGGCAAAAACCCCGCTTCTTTGGGTCGATGCCGATGCAGTTTTTCTTCAGAAACCCGATTTTTCCCTCTTCGAACAGGTGGATTTTTCTGTCCGTTTTATGGAAGTGTTCCAGGGAAACCGCGAGCATGCCATCAATGCAGCGACCATTTTCATCAACCAAACCGAAGGGGCAAAGCAACTGGTGCAAGCCTGGGTTGACAGGTGCCTACAGCTTTCACAAGAAGAAAACCCTCCTCCATTTGTTGATCAAATCTCCCTATATGACGTATTGCTAGAAAATAGGGATGCAAAAGTTTTGCCATTGCCCGTGAGTTATTGTAAGATCTTTGATCTCGATACCTTTTTTATTAACGACGATCAAGTGGTGATTGAACAAAGACAAGCCTCGAGGCGCTACCGATGAAACTCCTGATTTTTCTACTCCTTCCATTCACCCTCTTTTCGAATGTCCAGCTGGGGATCGACCGTTTTTTTGAAGAGGGCAACAGCGTTGCTACCCACAAAAGACGGGTGGGACTGATCACCAATCACACAGGAGTCGACAGTCAATTATGCTCGACAATCGAGCTCTTCAAGAAAAATACCAAACTCACCACAATTTTCTCTCCCGAACACGGCATTGCAGGGGCATTATCCGCATCAGAAAAAATCCACCACACCAAAAGCAAAGATGGGATTCAGATTTTCAGCCTGCACGGAGAGACGAGACGCCCAACGGATGAGATGCTCAAAGATGTCGACGTCCTTGTCTATGACATCCAGGAAATCGGTTGCCGCTCATACACCTATGTTTCTACCCTTTTTTATGCGATGGAAGAAGCGGCGAAAAAAAATATCCCCGTCGTCGTCCTCGACCGGCCAAATCCAATGGGGGGACTCGTCGTCGATGGCCCCATGCTTCAGGACAAATGGCGCTCCTTCTTGGGCTACATCAATGTTCCCTACTGTCATGGGATGACCGTCGGAGAGCTCGCCCGCTTTTTCAATGAAGAGTACAAAATTGGGTGCAAGCTTCAAATTGTCCCCATGTCAGGCTGGAAGCGGAATATGACCTACAAAGACACCGGACTTTCGTGGATCCCGACAAGCCCCTACATCCCAGAGCCCGACACCCCCTTTTACTATGCATCGACTGGGATTTTAGGAAATTTAGGCATTGTCAATATTGGCATTGGATACACCTTGCCCTTCAAAGTTGTGGGAGCACCTTGGATAGATGCCGAAGACTTTGCTGCCAAACTGAATGCTCAAAAGCTGCCCGGTGTGAAATTCCTTCCCTTTCACTATCGCCCTTTTTATGGGAAGTTCAAAGACAAGCAGTGCGAAGGAGTGAAAATCACGATCACCGATCCCCATAAATACCGTCCCCTTGCCGTTCAATACATGCTAATCGGCATGCTCAAAACCCTTTATCCCATTCCCTTTCGAGCAAAAATGGGAGAGCTTACGCCCGCAGACAAAAGCTCTTTTTGCAAAGTCAATGGATGTGAAGATATTTTCAATATCATTGAAAAAGAACAATATGTTGCCTGGAAACTCATTGGGTACGACAAAGACGAGCGGAAAGCCTTTTTAGAGAAAAGACAGAAGTATCTCCTGTATGACTAAACTCGCCTCGGTTATCAACTTTTGCACCCATGATCTCCGGTTTTTGGATAAGTGCATCCGCTCAGTTGCCTCCTTTTCCGATCAAATCGTGATTCCCGTGTGCGATCACTTTTATAATGGTAAGCCCGAAGACCTCTCGTTGCTCCAACGCCTCTATCACAAATACCCCGACATCGATTTCATCGAGTTTGCGTATAGCGAAGAAGAGGTGTATGGCACTCCCTCGAAATGGATCCCCCAAAGTCCCGGCTGGGCGCAACATTGGCACAATAGTGCCCGCCTAATTGGGACCTATTTTCTACACGCGGACATCGACTATGTCCTTTTCCTCGATGTCGATGAGATTTTTGCCGCAAATCTCAGACAAGTTCCCTTCACCGACTATGCGTCCTTGCGTTTTGCCACCTATTGGTATTTCAAGACGGCGCGCCAGTGTGCCACCGTCTATCCCGATGGTCCGTTGTTGATCAGGCGTGATCTGCTTACCACAGAGCTCCTACTCAATGAAGATGAAAGGATGGGGATGTTCTTCAAAATCGAAGGAAAGAAAGAGCGAGAATATGTCCTAGATGGAAAGCCTCTCGTTCATCACTATAGCTGGGTGAGGACAAAAGAGGAAATGCTTCAAAAAGTCCGTTCTTGGGGACATCATTGGGAGCGAGATTGGGAGGCTCTTATGGAAACCGAGGGTGATTTTGTGAGGGGTTATGAGTATAAAGAGGTGGAGCCCTATTGGGATCCCCTGCAGGAGGAGGCCTCTCTTCCAAACGAGGAGGGAGCCCCGTTAAAAAAGGTGACTCCTAAAGACATCTTCCTCCTCGAGATTGCAGGTTTTCTATAAAAAACCATAGAGAACACAGAGGCACTTCGCGATCATAATTTCTCTGCGGATCTGGTTCCTCTATGGCTGATTTTTAATTCTATTCCCTCTTGCTTGAGGGCTTCCGCGAGCTGATCGACCGATTCAAACACAATGCCATTGATCCCCATTTTTTTCCCAGCTTCCACATTTTGCGCTTGATTATCAACAAAGAGACAGTCTTTTGCTGGATACTTGAGGTTTTTCAAGAGCTTCTTATAGATCTTGGGGTGCGGCTTTCTAACACCCAAAAAACAAGAGAGCAAGACAGGATCAAACAAGTCATATCCTCCCATCGACTCGATGAAGCGGGCCCGATGGGTATTTGTATTGGACAGTAGAGCCACTTGGATTCCCTGATTTTTGATCATGAGGATTAAATCCTGCATTCCAAGGGTAGGCTGCACGATCATCCGTTTGTGACGCTCCAATTCTTCAATCCAATCTCTGGATAGCTGCTTATGGGAGTAATGTTCCCAATAATTCAGCGATCGGTTTAAAGCTATATAGAATTTTTCAGAGGAAAAATCTTTTTTGACTTTTCGATAGGGGATATCGAGACTTTCCGATAGAAAGCCGATTACAGGGCGGCGATCGACCTTGGCAACGACCCCTCCATAGTCGAAAATAACCACTTTGGGAGGAGCAGCCACAAGGGAGCTGCAGAGTAAGAGGAGGCAAAAGAGATAGCGCATCGTCTTTGATATTAAAATTGAAGCAAATTTTTGCGCAAATGAAAAATTTACTGCTTATTAAATAATATTATAATCGTATAATGTAATCGTCTATTATTTTATAATAGTAGTTTAACTATTTCTTAAGGAGGATAAAAATATGTTTAACTTTAACAAAACTCCCACTCCACCCCCCGTTGTGGAACTACCCCCTGTTGAGAAACCGCCCATTTACACGGTTGATAAAAATACAGGATGGCGCACCTATGATGTGGATCAGCTCAATAAAGAGCAATGTACTGTCGTTAAAACAATTTGCCAAGATGATGCCTCAAGTCAGCGCATCCATGCAATCGCTTTAGTTATTGGAGGCATATTGGCAGCTGGCGGGATTGCCTATTCAGCTTTTCTAATCGCACAAGTTGCCACTCCAATTGTTCTTGGATTTCTTGGAAATATGGCTCATCTCTCGGGAGTTCATTTGCATCCGGCTGTTCGTTTCGCTGCTAGCTGTGTGACCCATGTGGCGAGTTATGCGCTGGGAGCTATTGGGATTAAAAGGCTTTGGCCTGTAGCGGTCAAAGAAGTTTCCTCTCATTGGACGTACGCAAAACACCTAGATCAACAGGCTAATGACGCACGTTTATTTAAAGAAAAAACTGAATAGACAAAAAAACAAAAAGAATGCTATAATTACTAGTTAATTGATTTTGGGAGAAAATAATATGGATTTATGTAAAATTAAGAATTGTCATTTCACTGATGATGCAATGCTCAAAAAGCTCTCTAAAAAAGAGCTCACTGATGCTGAAAAAAAGTACCAAGACGCAGTTTTTTCTGAGAAAGCTCTTGCAGTGACTTTGGCGGTTGGGACAGTATTGGCAGTTTGTGGAATGCTCTATGGAACACATTTATTCACACAACATGTATTTCCAATGGATAGAGTTATCAATCCAATTGATTTGTTTACCGCTAATTTTGCGTTTCGAACAATGAGCTGTCTTGCGACAATGAAAGTAAGTACTAAGATTATGGATGCAGGCATTTTTAAGACCTCTAACCATTGGCTACATGCGCAAATCTACGAACTTCAATTAAAGCGAATACTTGTACACATAAAAAATATTGAGCTAAATTGAAAATGTGCTAGCGACGATCATCAATTTTTCTAGTAATGAAGCGCGCTTCTTGAGACATTGTCTCGAAGAGGCGCGCCTTTTTTCTGATCAAATTCTCATCCCCGTTTGCGATCATTTTTTTGATGGCAAACCGGAAAATTCCTCCTTGCTTCAAGGGATCTATCAAGCCCATCCCGACATCACATTTCTTCAATATGCATGGTCAAAAGACAATTTTTATGGGAGGCACTCCACCCACTTTTGGCACAACCTCAGTCGCCTCATCGGCACCTACTACGTCAAGTCTGAAATCACTCACATCCTCTTTCTAGACGTCGATGAAATTGTCGAAGGCAAGCGGTTTGCCAGATGGCTAAGGACATTTCCTCTTAGTGAATATAGCGCTTTGCATCTTGCATGCTATTGGTACTTTCGAGAGGCGAGTTATCGAGCAAAAAAGATAGAAGATACGCCCTTGCTGACATGTAAATCCGCTTTACATTACGATGCACTTATGAATTCTGAAGAGCGAGGTGGTACGTATCAAATTCTTGAGGGCAAAAAATTGCGCTATGCATGCAAAGAAGATCCCCTCATCCACCACTATAGCTGGGTCCGTAGCAAAGAGGAATGCTTGCGCAAAGTGCGCAGCTGGGGACATAGTTGTGAGCGGGACTGGGAAAGGCATGTCGAAGAAGAATTTTCCAAACCTTTTTCTGGGAGAGATTTTGTTCATGGCTATACATTTACTAAGGTGGAACCCTATTTGAAAACTGGCTCCTATCAGCCTTCCAATCAAAAACCGGATAATGTCCATTATTTGACAACACGCGATATCCACAAAATCGATCTTGAGCTAAAATTTGGAGCATGATTGATTCCCATGCACATTTAACAAGTCCCCAAGTTTTGCCCGATGTCGATGCCGTTGTAGAGAGGGCAAAAGCCGTTGGTGTGGAAACCCTCATTAACATTTGCACAGATCGTCCATCACTTGAAGAGGGGATCAAGCTCGCCAAGCGTTGCAAGAGGATTTACAACACTGCTGCCACCACACCTCATGACGTCGAGGAGGATGGAGAAGCGTTTTTCCCCCTCGTCGAAAAAGCTGTCAGCGATCTGGTTGCAATAGGAGAGACGGGGCTCGACTATTTCTATGAACATTCACCAAAAAAAATGCAGCAACACTATTTGAGTCGCTATTTTGAATTGGCCAAGAAGGTGAACCTACCGGTGATTTTTCACTGTCGCGATGCTTTTGAAGATCTTTTTGCAATTAGCGATGAGCAGTATCGCGATCGGAAAGCCGTTTTGCATTGTTTCACTGGGACGATTGAAGAGGCGCGTGGCTGTTTGGATCGAGGATGGTTCGTCTCATTTTCTGGAATCATCACGTATAAGAAATCAGAGCTTTTGCGCGAGGTGGTCAAGTACGTGCCACTCGATCGGATTTTTATCGAAACAGACACTCCCTATTTGGCCCCTCAGAGCAAGCGGGGCAAACAAAATGAGCCCGCCTACGTGATCGAAACGGCTGAGAAAATCGCCGCACTCAAAGAATGCGATCTCAAAGTGGTCGAGAAAGTCACAGGAGATAACATCTCTCAATTTTTTGCTTTGAAATGAGCACAAATGCTATAAGAAATAGCCATGACATCTAAACTCGACGCACTTCCCAAGGCATTTATTTGGAGACGGCTTCATTCGTTAACGGGGATGTGGTTTGTCCTCTTCTTGGTAGAACATCTGACTACAAACTCTCAGGCAGCTCTTTTACTCGGAGATAGCGGCAAAGGGTTTATCCGGATGGTGAATTTCATCCATGACTTGCCGTATTTGACCGTGATTGAAGTTACTCTTTTGGGACTACCCATTCTCATTCATATGGTTTGGGGAGTCCGTTATTCTCTCACGGCCAAGCCAAATTCGATCCCTAGCGATGGAAGTAAACCCCATTTAAAATATAGCCGTAACCGTGCCTATACGTGGCAGAGGATTACTTCGTGGATTTTAGTCATTCTTTTGACCATGCACATCGTCAAATTCCGCTTTTTGGAATATCCCGAATCGGTCAACGTTGGAACGCCAAATCCCACCTATTACGTCAAAGTGAGTCTAGATCCTGGGCTCTACACAGTAGCGCAAAGACTCGATGTCAAACTCTATGACATGAAAGCACTGGATCAGATGCGCCAAGAGGGCAAAGAAAGTCGTAGCGATGCTGCCCTTTTCAGTGCTGCAAAAGATCTGCGTGAAAAAGAAGACGTTCGCTATAGCCCCCAAGATGCCGTCATCTTGCAAACCGCACAAAGCCACCAAGAGAAACAAAAGTTTGTCAATGCGCTCACAAGTGTTCATTTAAAAAGAGGCGAAGTTGCTGTCGCTGCACCGACTTTTGGAACAGCAACCCTTTTGAGCGTGCGCGATACGTTTAAAAGTCCAGTATGGGTAGCAGTCTATTCAGTTTTTGTTTTGAGTGCGGCCTTCCATGCGTTCAATGGATTATGGACCTCGATGCTCACCTGGGGGTGGATGATCCGGGCGGCTGCACAAACAGGAGCTCGGAGAGTGACCGTTGTACTCATGATCGCAATTGCTGCTTTAGGATTGATAGCTGTTTGGGGCACCTATTTTCTCAACTTAAAACATTAGGGACATAATGGCGGAAAAACAGAAAGATGTCGTTGTTGTAGGCGGAGGACTTGCAGGCCTTGCAGCTGCAATGAAACTGGCAGAACTGGGATGCCATGTCAAACTCGTCTCCGTCACCAAAGTCAAACGCTCCCATTCCGTTTGTGCGCAAGGTGGAATCAATGCAGCCCTCAACATGAAGAACGAAGATGACTCTCCCGCGATTCATGCATATGACACGATCAAAGGAGGGGACTTTCTCGTTGACCAGCCTCCCGTTTTAGAAATGGCCCTTTCTGCTCCTGGGATTATCCGGATGATGGACCGCTTTGGCTGTCCTTTCAACCGAACCAAAGAAGGGAACATCGATGTACGCCGCTTTGGAGGAACCCTTTACAATCGAACCGCTTTTTGTGGAGCCTCCACCGGACAACAGCTCCTCTATGCTCTCGATGAGCAAGTCCGTCGCTACGAAGTAAAAGGGCTTGTTGAAAAGTTTGAGTTTTTCGAGTTCATGCGCCTTGTCATGGATAATGAGGGGACAGCACGCGGCATTGTTGCGATGGACATGGTCAATATGGAGCACAAAATCCTCAAAGGAGATGCGGTCATTTTTGCGACCGGGGGACCTGGGCTCATCTTTAAATACTCGACCAACTCTACCTTTTGCACAGGCGCCGCGATGGGCCGGCTTTACATGCAAGGGATGAAATATGCTAACGGAGAATTCATCCAGATTCATCCGACGGCAATCCCTGGAGCTGACAAACTCCGCCTCATCTCTGAATCGGTCCGCGGTGAAGGAGGACGCATCTGGGTTTACGGCGATTCCTCCAAAACCATCACGACTCCCGAAGGGAAAGAAATCCCTTGCGGCGAGACGGGAAAACCGTGGTATTTTCTCGAAGAGCTCTATCCTGCTTTTGGCAATCTCGTCCCACGCGATATTGGAGCGCGCGAAGTCTTACGTGTCTGTGAAATGGGCCTTGGGATCGATGGAAAAAATCAAGTTCATCTCGATGTGACCCACTTGCCGGAAGCTACGCAGCACAAGCTCGAATCCGTTCTCGATATTTACCGAAAATTCACAGGAGAAGATCCCCGCAAAGTCCCCATGAAAATCTTCCCCGCCGTTCATTATTCGATGGGAGGGGCCTGGTGCGATTGGCCAGCGAGTGATGATCCCGATCGGCTCACTAGATTCCGTCAAATGACCAATATCAAAGGCTGTTTTGCTATCGGGGAATGCGAGTTCCAATACCACGGGGCGAATCGTCTCGGGGCAAATGCCCTCGTTGCCTGCATTTATGCAGGCCTCGTCGCCGGTGTCGAAGTGCCTCGCTATATCGAAACGCTCGAAGAAAAAGAGATCCCCGACTCGTGCTTTACAGAGGCCGTGGCTCAAGAAGAAGCCTTCAAACAGGATCTCCTCTCGCGCAGCGGCAAAGAAAACGTCCATAAACTCCATGACGATATGGCTGACGTCATGGTCCGCTATGTCACGGTCAAACGGGACAACGAGGGACTCCAAAAAGCCCTTGATAAACTCAAGGAAATCCGAGAGAGGTACAAAAACATCACCCTCGATGATAAAGGCAATCTGATGAATCAGACTTATACCTTTGCCAACCAATTCCGCTACATGCTGGAACTTGCAATGGTCATGACCAAGGGAGCACTTCTTCGCAACGAGTTCCGCGGCTCTCACTATAAGCCTGAGTTTCCCAAACGAGACGATGAAAACTGGCTCAAACACACTATTGCCACCTATGCACCAGACGAACCGGAAATCACTTACAGTCCCGTTGACTTGCGCCATCTCAAACCCATCTTGCGCGATTATGCCCATGCCAAGCGGGTGAAACCCAAGCTGGAAAATGTTCCAGACAACATCCAACTTCCCTTATAACGCCCTTTTTGTTACGGAGAAAGTATGGCCAAAAAGTTCACTCTAAAAATCTACCGTGGAGTCCCGGGCAAACAGTATTGGGAAGAATTTGAGCTCGAGCTCAAGCCCTTTTACAATTTCACTTCAGCACTCATGGACATCCAGAAAACCCCCATCAACAAAAATGGGGAAAGGGTCACACCCGTTGCCTGGGAACAAGGGTGTTTAGAAGTGGTCTGTGGCTCTTGCTCGATGCTCGTCAATGGTCGTCCCGTTCAAGGCTGCGTTGTCCTCATCGACAAAGTGCTTCAAGCAACCGGCACGGAGACCATTACCGTTGCCCCATTCACCACCTATCCTCTCATCAAAGATCTCGTTGTGGATCGAACAGAGATGTTTGAAAACCTCAAAGAGATCCAGGCCTGGGTAGAAACCGATAATGCTCTTGATAAAGGTTTCGGTCCCAAAATCGATCCCAAGGTCCAAGAAGAGCGCTACATCCTCTCCACGTGCATCAGCTGTGGCTGTTGCAATGAAGCGTGTCCTCAAATGAACAAACGGTCAAAATTCCTTGGCCCGGCGATCATCTCGCAAGTGCGCCTCTTCAATGCTCATCCCGTGGGCAAGCTCACAGCAAAAGAGAGGCTCCTTCCCATGATGGAAGAAGGAGGCGTGACTGATTGTGGAAATGCGCAGAATTGCGTACAGGTCTGTCCCAAGGATATCCCGCTCACCGAGTCAATTTCCCTCGTAGGTCGCAAAGTCGCAGGCCAAAGCCTACGCACTTTGCTCAGCACCGATGATGCGAATATTTAGAGAGGGTGTAATACCAACCGCAAGAAATAAAATCATAAATAGCAGATATCTTTTGCCTGCAATTCTTCGTCTTCATTCTCAGCAACTTATTCAAGTTGCCTTCGAACTCCAGACTTGAATTTCGACAAAAATCTATTGTCCTATTTTATGATTTTATTTCTTGCGCTTGGTATAAACACTCTCTTAGGAAAATTGATTCTTTATCCAGAGGAAGAAGGAATGAATTTTAAAAATGATGGTGTTGAATTTGGACGTTATCCAACAGAGGATTCCCGATTCTTCTGGCTCAGGAATTGAAGGTGGTTTGCTAAAGACAACGTATTCAGCATTTTTAGATTCGATTTCATTAACATTTTCGAATGCGATTTTTGAATGATCCCACAAAAAATGTGAAAGTTCTGTCAATGCACCATTTTCATTAACTTTAGCGATCACTCCTATGGATAAAACTGAAAAAGCAATATTTGCAACAGAATAGATCGAGGGATTCCAACTGCTACAGGCGATATTGAAAAGATGTCCACCAATACAAATGGAAGGATTAAGAGCGATCGAAGCGAATCCCGTAGCGATCCTCATTGCAAATAGGCCAGACTTGGCAGTTTCCTGAGAAACTTTTTCATCAGCGGTACTCAAACAACAAAAGCGGGTGCACGATGTCATCGAGAGACTGAATTTTGGAATTGGCGGAATGGAAACGGTCTTATCTTGATAGCTAATATAGTGTGTAGTCATGGCAACCTCCTAGAAAGCAGAGGACGTTATCAAAAATAAAATTAAAAATCTAGACTTTGCAGATGCCGAAAGTGAGATGGAAGTCATGATCTTGGATTTTTGGCGAGAAGCCGTGACGTTGCCTGACAGATTCTAGTTCTGGACAACTCAGTGTTAAAAAATAGACCTTATCGACCTCATTCCAGCCATCGGGCTTCACCGAGTTCATTTGGGCAATACGGAATGTAAATTTCTTGCCTACATCTGCAATCGTAAGACCATTTTTTGCGAGCATCTCGCTGGTGAGGATCACGCTTATGTGAGCTCCAGACCTATTCTCACCGAAGTAGGGAGGTAATTGTGCTTTTGGATCGTCGCAGAGTTCGAAGAGAGAATGGACATACTCATCGGGAATATCGAGATAGACAAACCCTCTTTCATTCTGTTTGAGTTCGGCAGTTAGGTTGGGATTGTATTTCCACTTCCATTCTAAAACTTTTAGCTGAGGAATGGCTTGAAGAGTATGACCGCTTGCGAGCAATGCTTCACATACCCCTTCTAGGTATTGTCCCTTCGAAAAGTGCTTTGCTGAGAGTGAGAGATCCATCACAATTTGCATGAGCAGGCAAGCGACGGTGATTTCAATCGCTCCATAAGTGAAGGATGCGATGAAAAGGATATCCAACCGTGATTCGTCACCATAGGGTAGCGTAATAGAATTTTTCGTAGGGAGGGCCTAAGCAGCGGAGGATTGTTTGGTGTCTTTTCCTTAAATTTGTAACTTCTCTTCTTTTCCCGTTAATACTT
>SDBS01003389.1_pt1 | contig 15652 bp, 12 predicted proteins | sample 2277091 | NCBI WGS metagenome assembly SDBS01 (sample SAMN10404972, study PRJNA504765) | marine sediment metagenome | isolation source: marine sediment core GS10_PC15, 163 cmbsf | place: Arctic Ocean: Southern Knipovich Ridge | collected 2010 | reverse complement strand
TTCGAATATGGCGATTCAGAAAGATAAACAAAAAATCAGCCCAAACTCAGATAATCCGGGCTGCATAACAATCCCCAAGAGGCGTTGCGACACAGCCTCTCCACCGGCGGGGTACCCCACCCTCACCCCTATTACGCGAAACGAACCCAATCCCCGCCCATTTCGAGCTTGCCACGCTGGCCGAAGGTCAGTCCCGATGCACATCGGGGAACCCAATTTCTCCCCCCCATTGTCATCCCGAGCGCCGGGCTGCGGAGCGAAGCGTAGCGGCCCAAAGTCGAGGGACCTGTTCAATCACCATCGCCAAAGGCGATTCCAAACAAACAAAGCTACCCTCACCCCCGATTATGCAAAACGAACCCAATTTACCCCACGCCCACCATCCGCACCCCAAAAATGCGAAACGAACCCAATTCCCCGTACCGCTGGCGTCTCGCCGGCTTTCCCATCCCGCAATTGCGCAAAACGAACCCAATATGCAAAACAAAGCCAATTACTTCACCACTTCTTCTCTTCTCCTCTCCTCCCCTTCTCCACTACTCCACTTCTACCCCCTACCACCCCCCCAAAAATACGAAACGAACCCAATTCCCCGTACCGCTGGCGTCTCGCCGGCTTTCTCACCCCCAAATACACGAAACGAACCCAATTTCCCGCCCAGACCCCAATCTACAATCCACAATAAACAATCTACAATGTACAGTATACGGTCGCCGCCACCCTTACCGTCCCCCGTGCAAAAAGAGGATGGACGGTGTCTGGTTAATAAGGTGGCGGTGGGAGTCCTTGCGGCCTCATACGGATCGTGAGAAAATCACATGCCGGATTACGATTGCTCACCTCATTAAAGCATCTGGGAGAGCTTGGTATTCTTGAGTGTCTCGGCGCACTTGGCGCTTGCCTCTCGGCAGACCTCTTCCATTTTGTGGCTAAACGGTGCGCCCTTGGCCTGCTGGGCGAATTCAAGGTGGCCCGCTATTGACCCGCTGACCGCTTCGATGATCTCGAGCATGTCGATTTCCTGGGCGGGCCTTGCCATTGAAAACCCGCCGCGAGGCCCTCGTTTGCTGCGAAGAATGTTTGCGCGGACTAATTGCTGGAGAATCTTGAGCAGGTAATCCGTGGGTATATCGTAATCCTTTGAGACAGCACTGGCCATAACCAGGCCGTCGCCCTCATGCTGGGCAATATAACCGACTGCCATCATCCCATAACCGGCGGATCTACTTACATTCATAGTTAATCTCCCTTATGTTGGCATATAGTGTCAAACCATTAGGCGAATTGTCGAATAAAATACACTTTTTGCAATCATATTCTTTCAAAAAAGTGAAAAAAAGTGACAATTTTCGCCATCTTCCTGCTGCTTCGGCCCCGCCGACGCAAATGAAGCCCTGATCGCTATAAACTGTAAAGTCTTGCCCATACACGAGTTGTCCTTGCGGGCGGAGCCTGGCTGTTTGCAGTATTTCACCTGCATCGAGACGAAAAAAAATGTGTCCCCGAAAGAGCTTTTCAGGCAAGAATACGGCATTTGCCTTCAAATCACCGGCGTTCTCGTCCTCGCTGTGTATCGCCAGGCCCCTGTTAATAGCGAGGCCCAAGGCAAAATTGCCCCGCCATGGGTACGCATAGCACGCAGCGCAGATAACATAAATACCCCGATATGATTATGAAGGGTCCACTTCGCGTGCGTTTGCTTTTATGGGTGGTGGATTTTCATGCTTGCCAGCGCTGTTTGCATTATTGTTTTTCTCAGGGTGGGGTTGTAGATTACTTTTGATTTGAGGTTTTTCAGGCGGATTGTTGTTTTCAGGGTTGCGGCTTTTCGGTGGTAGTGGGGTTGGAAGTTGGGGAGGGATTTTCCCAGCGCGTTGGCGAGCAGGATTGCGCTTTTGAATGCGTAGCTGAATCCTTCTGCGGAGCTTGGGCTTATCCAGCCGGCGGCTTCGCCGACGAGTGCAATGCGGTTTGTGCCGGTGGCGATCTGGCTGGTCCTGACCGGACGCAGTAGAAATGCGCCTTCCCTTCGGACGGGTTTGCCGAACTCGAAGCCGTAGTCGCGGAGTTTTTGTTTTAACAGCTCGAACTTTTCGTGGGCGTTGTCTTTGGGGCTCAATGCGGCACCGATGATGAGGTGGTCGTCCTTGGGAATTGTCCAGCAGTAGTAATCGGTGACCTCCGGGTCGAAGATTGAACTGAAATAGGGCAGCGGGCTGTCGACCTCGAACCATTCCTGGATTGCAAAATACTGTTTCGGCCAGGGGCGGTCGGCCAGGGCGAGCTTTCTGATTTTGGAGAGCGCGCCGTCTGCGCCGACGATGACTTTAGCGTGGGCGATAGAGGTTTCGTCGTTTCGGCGGAGTTGGATCTTGAAGCCTTCATCGGTTGCCTCGTATGATTTGAATCGGTGGCCCAGCTTGATGTCGACGCTGGTCGGGACCATGGAGAGCAGCCATCGTTCGAATTCGAGGCGGTTCATGTTGATGTAGAATCGCTGGTAGTGTCTTTCGATACGTGCGCCGATGTCGATGGCGCGAACGGAAAAGAGCTGTGGGCCTGTGATGGCTTTACGGGGCAGGCCGAGCCCCATCTTCGAGAGCATCGCCTGGGCATCGGGGGCGAGCAGGCCGCCGCAGCATTTGCCGTTTGCCTTGATCTCGACCGGCCCGAGGAGGTCGCGCTTGTCGACGAGCAGTGTGCGATACTGCCGGCCAATGAGCCGGGCCAGCGTCGAGCCGGCGGGACCGGCGCCGATGATTGCGATATCGTACATGACGGCCGTTCTCCCGATTAACTGTGTCCATTGTCGCGGTGATTGTGGCATATCAGCGGCTTTTTGTCAATGAAACAGCCCTGGCAATGCCGATATGACTAAACAGCGTATAATGACTGTTTTCCCTTGCATCAGGGAACTTTTAGCATATAATAGGAGAGTTGTAACTTGCCGTGTGAAGTTCGGGCCAGTGCCCGGTGCAGGTGAGTTTCAGACTGATTTGGACCTCTTTGAAAGGAAGGAAAAGCCATGAGCGAAAAGAAGAATCTCTCACGTCGTGCATTTATCCGAAATACTTCTATTCTTGCCGGCGGCACTGTCGCAGGCGCCTTGGGCAAAGACGCCAATGCCAGCCATTGCTGCGGCGGTGAGGTGGACACGAAAAAGATCGTCAACTACAACGAGAAGATGCACTACCGCAGGCTCGGCAAGACGAACCTGATGCTTTCGGAAACGAGCCTTGGCGGCCACTGGAAGAATCGGGGGGGGGGCAGGTACTGGGACACGTTTGCCAATGATGAAGTGCCCGCCGATGTAGTGAAGAACCGCAACGATGTCGTCAGCGCGTGTATCGATGTGGGGATCAACTATCTCGATATAACGACGGCGGCTGAGTGTATAGCCTACGGTGCGGCGCTCAAGGGCAGGCGTGCCAAGATGATCGTCGGTGCAGACGACCATCGGTTGGGACCGCGGAATTCCGCCAATCGCAATGTCAAGGCGCTGACGTTCAATATCGACGAATGCCTGCGTCGCATGAAGACCGATTACCTTGACATCTGGCGCGTACAGGCCGACATGGGCGGTCGCAACAGTGACGAAGATGTCGAGATCATGATCGAGGCCTTCCAGAAGGCTCACAAGGCGGGCAAGGCATTGCATTTCGGGATATCGTCGCACTCGCGTCCGTGGGCGCAGCATGTGATCGAAAAGTATCCCCAGGTTGAGATGTTCATCTTCCCGTGTACGTCCAAGACAAAAGAGAAGGGCCAAAAGCCGATCAAGGCCAATGTCGCCGAGGCCAATGTGGGCTACGGGGCCGATCAGGGTCAGAGTATTTTTGCGGCGCTGAAGAAGCAGGATGTGGGTCTGGTTACGATCAAGCCGTTCTTTGGCGGAAGCCTGTTCAAGATTGCGGGCAAGTTCCCGGTGATGGGTGTGGGCGACAAGAACGAGAACGACCTGGCGAGGCTGACGCTTCAGTGCATTTTGAGCAATGAGGTGATTACGGCGACGGTTCCGGGGCTGACGACGCAGTATGAGGTGGAAAACGCGGCGATGGCTTCGTACACAAGGCCGCTTGCGAAGATGATGCCTGCGGATAAGGAGTGGCTCGAAAGGGTGACCGACGAGCAGTGGGCGAATCTGCCGCAGGAGTACACGTGGCTTCGCGACTGGGAAGTCGTATAAAATCGCAAATCGCAAAGCGAAAAGCGTAGAGCGATAAGGCAAAATGTAAGAGTGGTTTGTGGGATTGGGTGCGCCATCCACCTCGCCGTTGGCTCGGTGGCTGCCACCCGTCGCACAGAAGCTTAAAGTGCATAGCATAAAGCGATAAGGAGAATCCATGCATTCATTCAGCAGGGGCGGTGTGTATTTAGCGTTGGCGGTGTGTGCGGTTTTGGCTTTTGTCTGCACGCATGGTGCATACTCGGCTGGGGAGAAAAAAGAGGAGGCAAAGAGCAACGAGCTTTGCTATGTGTGTCATTTTGATATGATCACCGAGGACATTACGAACATTCATCTGAAGCGGAAGATCGTGTGTACGGATTGTCACGGTCCGTCGAAGCATCATATGCACGATGAGATGCTGATGACCAAGCCGGACAAGCTGTTCGGCAGGATGGAGGTTGCGGGTTTGTGCAGGCATTGTCACAAAGATGATTTGCACAAGGGCAAGGAGGCGAAGATTGCGGCATTTCGCAAGGAGTGGTTGGGCAAGGACCGTCCGAACGGCAGGGTGATTAATGACGAGTCGATATGCACGGACTGCCACGGGACGCATAATATCGTCAAGGAGATGAAGGGCGCAGCCTCCGACGAGCAGGGCGAGTGGACGCCGCTGTTTAACGGTGAGGATATGGACAAGTGGACGAAAAGCGGCGACGGGGTGTGGGCGGTTAAGCGCGGGCGGATTGTTGCGAAGGCAGGCGCTAACGGCAGGGGCGGTACGCTGTGGACGAAGAGTGTATATAGCGATTTTATGGCGTCGGTGACGTTTAAGGTCGACGGCGCGGTCAGTGCGGGCGTGTGGCTGCGCGGGGGCGAAAAGGGCGGCCCAGCGATGGTTGAGATTTTAGGCGCCGCCAGGGGCGGGGTGCATACGGGCAGTGTTTCCGTGCCGGGGGTCGGGATTGTGTTAGCCAATGTGGACAAGGAATTGGTCAGCGAGATGATGTGGAATACCGTGTCGGTGAAGATGGCGGGTAAGCGGCTGACGGTGTGGCTAAACGGCGAGGAGATCGGGTCGGTGCGCATAATGGGGGCGGAAAAAGGCAGGATCGGGCTGTACTTAGGCGATTCGGGCGGCAAGGGCGAACTGACCATCGGAGAGGTGCAGGTGCAGGGATTGTAAATTGTATATTGTAGATTGTATATTGTGTGGTTGAGTCATTCCTTGGGCTTGTGGGCGTTAACATTCCGTCGGGCCTTGGTTTCCCTAACTGTTTACGCAATAAGGACTTAGCGTCATTTCCGGTTTATTGAGATTGGGTTTGTTTTGCGCATTTGGGTCGTGGGTCGGGTGGTGGGGCGGTAAATTGGGTTTGTTTCGTTTAAAAGATAGCACTTAGCATTTAGTCCTTGGTATTTAGTCCGGTTTGCCGGGGATTGGGTTTGTTTCGCATAGTTGAGTTCGTAGTTGGTTGTTCGTGGTTCGTAGATTCGGGGGTCTGTGGGAATGGCGGGGCGGGAATTGGGTTCGTTTCGCATTTTCTGGCTGTTGGCTTTTGGCTGTTGGCCGGGTGGTAATTGGGTTTGTTTTATCCGCCACGGCGGACTCCCTTCGGGATAAACTCCAGCGTTCTATCTGATGGGGGTGGGTGGTTCCCCGACAAATCGGGATCTCCGCTTCGCTCCGACATTTGGTTTGCCTCCTGGTTGGTTTCTTGTGCAGGCCCCTGTGTTGCGACGCATTATACCCGAAAGTTTGGTGGATGTCAAATATTAAATGAAATTAACCATGGATTACACGGATTAAGCGGATTTTAGCCGCAAATTCCCCTTCGCGTAAAGCTACGGCGGGACAGGCAGGCCCAATAGACACAGAGGGAATAACGAATGTCGAACTGAGACAATTATGTTTTTAAGTGTTTGCCCCATTAGAGGCTCATTGTATTTGCGTGAAGTTGAAATGGTTTATGGATATATATTGATTTGAGGGAACAAAAAATGCTTTGTTGTAAGCCTCTGGCGTGGTAGAATGGGAAGTGTGAGTTGATTATACTGTTGATGGAAGGCCGGGGGGTGGTGTGGCGGGACTGAGAGATGGCGAACGTGCGAGACGGCGGTTTGAGTTTTGCGGCTGGAGGCTGAAATGTCAAAACGGACGGGCTTTACCTTGATCGAATTGTTAGTGGTAATCGCTATTATCGCTTTGCTGCTGAGCATAATTGTGCCTGCCTTGAAAGAGGTCAAGAAGGCGGGCAAGGTGATAGTATGCAAGAGCAACCTGCGGCAGTTGACCATGGGGATGCGTCTGTATGCTGAGGCGAATAACGGCAAAGCGCCTGCTTTTGGGCATGATCCGGGTGACTACTGGTATTTCGATATAGCTCCTTATCTTGGGTCCGATTCGTACTACCTGGACCCGGAAAAGGCCCGCGAGGGTGGGATGGCGACGATATACTGCCCCACGAGCAAGCGTCGTCCCAATGACGGCCTGGGTTATGGGGGGACGGCGGAATGGGATTGGCGAGCACATCCCGGTGTTGACCAGACATCCATGGCTGAGGGCAGCTATGGTTTGAACTTGTGGCTTACTCCGGAGTTTACGATTTACCAAGTCCCAGGAGGTTTTCCTCTGGAGCAACATTGGCCGAACTATTCGTCGTCTCGTAATGATGTGCCGGTCTTTGGGGATTCCAACTGGGTGGGGGCCTGGCCTGAAGACCAGGATATGACACCCGCCGCCGGCGGTGGAACGCTGGATACCGGTTTGCGTGCTCATGCCCACGGCTATATGATGGGGAGGTTTTGCATTGACCGGCACGATATGGCGATCAATGTTTCGTTCGTCGACGGACATGTGGACAAGGTTCCGCTGGGTGAGTTGTGGACCCTTATGTGGCATAAAGGATTTTCACCCAGCACCGTGGTCCTGCCATAGTCGGGCCGGCGGTGAGGCAAAAGAGATAGCTTGTACTTTGCCTTGCCAAGGAGGGTAATTTGGGCATGGACGCCTGTTTGATTTTAGTGGGCAAGCCAGCGATGCGGGGTCCTACAGGTCCGGTCAATTGGATTCTTTACCCCTATTGGACCCCCTATATTAGGAAAGCACTACGTATTTAACGAACGCCACAAACGCGATTAGCCCCAACACCAACACAGCACCCACCCACAACACTAACGGAACAATCCGCCCGCTGAGTTCCTCTTCACCTTTTTATGCCCACCCGAGTACGGTAGCGTTAGTATCACCGGTGGTACAATGACGACGAGGCGAATGACACTGGGTATAGCATCCTTTTAGCCACTTCAAGCGGTTTTCTTGACTGATCTGGAAAACCCCATTATCAGGCTGGAAATGAGGGCCAGTTGCGTAATTGAGCAGATATCAAGGGGTAATTCCGGTCTGACAGGGCATTGGTCCGAAAAAACATTGAAAATTTGTGTGTTTTTTTAATTTTTCCCTTGACTGTCTTGACAATCTTTGTAAATTGGTAAGTTGAGAGTGTAGGGTGAAGTAAAGAAATCAATAAGGTGAGAAAATGGTGAGGGTGAAAGCAGTAAGGGAGAAAACGGTGAGGGAGAAAGTTACAACCCTTTTTGTCCCTGGGCCCATTTAAGGTTTGTGGTGCCACTGTGGCGTCAGCAAATTTACATTTATGTGGGCAAATTAAATTTATGTGGGCAAATTAATTGAAAGGGAGACTGTAAAATGGCAAGGAAACTCTTATTAACTTTAATGTTACTTGGTACAGCCCAGATGGCATTGGCCGGCGTGGTTACGTTCGAGGGGCTTCCTAACGGGGCTCTTCCGACGAACTATAATGAGAATGGAGATGATCCTTCCATTCTCTGGCTCAACTTTGAGGTTGCTGGCGACAGCGCCAATAAGTATGTCCTCAATGGATTGTCGTTGACTGTTATGCAGACAGGAAGTTTATTTGACTTTTTTGCAGCAGACTTCAGGGGACCTGGAGGTCTAGCTGGAGCAGACAGCGTTCTCTATTCTGGAGTACAGGGGGGGGTTCCGATCAATGGCACAATTGATCTGACTACATCGTTTGGAACCGAGCCCACAATCTTGAATCTGAGTAATCTGAGTTCGATAATGTTTTCCCCGATTCCTGGGGGTACATTCCATATGGATAACATAGCCATTTATGATGGCGGTCAGTCTCCGATTATTCCAGCGCCGGGTGCGATTGCCCTTGGCGGCATAGGGACCCTGTGCGTTGGTTGGTTGAGGAGAAGGCGAACTATTTAGAGTTAATTGAGTTAAATGTAAATGATTCGCCTGCTCGCTGGTCTGTGGTAATGGATTGGGAAAGTTACGCAAGAGAGGATTTACGGGCCGCTAATGGCCTAAGAACGGGGTGGGTAGACGTGTACAATAGGGAAAAGGAGTGGACTGATGAAAAGGTATGTTGTGCTTGGCGTTCTGGTTGTTTGTTCAGGGCTTGCGGTAGCGGGTATTGAGTTCGATAATTCCGTAAATGGAACATCTCAGAAGTGGGAGTTCTATAACATTTCGTTCCCTGGAGAAGACATTTTTTCGGATGAGGGCATAAACACAGAGGGGCCGGCGATAGCAGTTTTGGACTACGGATCGGGTACGGGTGGTCATATGGTGACCATTGGAGATCATGACGGCATTATGTTTGATCGGGAAAACCTGGGGATCACGATGATAATTCCAAACTATGACATCGACAATCCTTACAAGGAAATCTATGTAGAAATAGTTTATTGGGGTGAGATCAGTGATGCGTCTGTAACATGGCAGGGTATGACTCAGACAGCACCCGGGGTCGTTGAGGACGAAGTTTTGGAAGACGGTTGGAGAATGTATTCGGCGATTTGGACTATCCAGCCGAATCCAACAGTTGAAACAGTACAGTATTCTTTTGTTCCGGGCCTTAATCAATATGAAGCAATACTGGACTATGTGTTGGTGGAGACGTCCTGTATTCCGGAACCAGCTACGCTTCTTCTGTTTGGGCTTGGTGGTCTCGTTCTCCGAAAAAGAAGGCGAGGCTAAGGCAAACACAAGCAGATATAGCATAACGGAGTAGGTATAAGCCTGCTGAAGCGGCAAGGACGATGCTGTTTTAGCAGGCTTATTTATTCGCCTCCTGGCGGTCGATAGGTGTTCAAGCAACAAGCGGACATAATCAAAAGAGGAATAAAATGAATTGGGGCTCCATCCTGAATGCGGGGCCGGAATCATCGGATGGTTTCTCTCCTCTGCCTCACAGAGTGAAAAAACGCTCGACACAAATCTTTTTTATCGGACCTTTCTATTTAAGGGCTCCTTTCTCTCTCTCTCTCTTCTTGAATGTCTATGTAATGTTGACCGTTATACTGCTCGCGGCCCAATGTTGTTTTGTTGGGGCCAGTCCTGTTGACGGCCAGCTTTTCCACTGGCGACAACCTGACGGCAGGCGAATCCCGGTTCGTATCTGGGGCGATGAATACTATCAGATTATCGAGTCGCTTGACGGCTATACGTTGGTGCGAGATACGAATACAAAGTATCTTTGCTACTCACGCCTGTCCAACGACAAGAGAGGATTGATATCAACCGGCGTGATCGCCTCAGTTGATCCAGCCGAGCTTGATATCGGCAAGCATATTCGCATCTCAGACATCGCCAGAAAGGCGAAGATTCGAGCCGTACGCGCCGAAGAGGCCCAACGCGTGCCGGCCGTCGTGTTGGCGGAGCCGAAATCAAACTACTCATACCCTCTCCCATTATCTGCGACTGAATCAACCACACAAAGCATCGAGGGACTGTGTTTACTCGTAGATTTTCCGGACGAAACAGCTACAGTAGAGCCGAACGAGGTTCGCGACTACTGCAATCTGGTTGATTACAGCGCCAACGGAAATCGGGGATCCGTACGGGATTATTTTTATGATATTTCTGGCGGGAAGATTCTATATACGAATACTGTCACGGAATCCTACTATACCGCTCAGTATGCAAAAAGCTATTACGATGACCCGGGAGCGCCATATCGCACCAGAGCCAGAGAATTGATCCTGGAAGCCCTGAGCGCATTAGAGGAAAGCGGCTTTGATTTCAGTCAGTTTGATTCCGATGGAGACGGGTCGATCGATGCCATTAATTGCATATATGCCGGTCCGGCAGAGCCGCACAAGGGACTTTGGCCGCACTCCAGCACTATTCAGAACGGTCTGTTTACTGCTGACGGCGTGTCAGCGCACAGATATCAGATCAGTAGTATAGGAAGCGCTTTGACCCTTGGCGTGTTTTGCCATGAGACGGGGCATACGCTGTTCGGATGGCCCGATTTGTACGATACGGATTATTCTTCCATGGGGGTTGGTAAATACTGCTTAATGGGATACGGGGGGCAGGGGCCCAATCCGGTTGAGCCATGTGCATATCTCAAGTATATATCGGGATTTTCTAACACAACCACGCTCGAAGTGTATCAGACGGGACTTACAGCGACTGCGGGAATCAACCAGATTTACAAGTTTGAAAACGAAACAAAGCCTGATGAATATTTTCTGGTTGAGAACCGGTATCGAGTCAACAGGGACAGCAGTTTGCCGGACTCGGGGCTTGCTCTGTGGCACATAGACGCCAACGGCCATAACAATCTCGAGCAAATGACGTATTCTCTCCATTACAAAGTTGCCCTTGTACAGGCCGACGCAAACTTCGACCTGGAAAATGACACTAACAATGGCGACGCCGGTGATTTGTTCAAGTCGCCGGATTCCACCGTGTGCGGGCCCTACTACAATACCTTGCAGACTCGGTGGTGGGACGGTTCTCAGTCTGAGTTTGCGATCCATGATGTCAGTCCTGCCGGAGAAACAATGACTTTCAGCTACCGTCCGGACCCGCTCGATATTCAGCCGGCGGAAGGACTGGTTTCTTCCGGGCCGAACGGAGGGCCCTTTATTCCCGGCTCAAAGACTTACACGCTCTTTAATTCGAGCAATCAGACCGTCGATTATCAAATCAGCAGGAATGAAAGTTGGTTTGTGCTTGTCGACGTCAACGGGATTGAAAGCGATTTTCTGCAGGACACTCTCGGGCCCTTTGAAACGACCGTCGTTGAGGTTCATCTCGACGAATCGGCCGAAGCACTGCCGGAAGGGTTTTATGTTGATACGATCATTTTCACAAACCTGACCAGCGGGCTTGAGATGGTTCGGCCGATTACGCTGGATGTTCACGATCTTACAATGACACTGCATGAGACGGGATTTGATGCAGGTCTCCCGGGCGGCTGGAGTATTGTCGATGGGAACGATGACGGTTATGCGTGGACCGTTAGCAATCCATCTGGTCCCATATATACCAGCGAGTATTGGACGGGACCAATTATGCTTGTCGATGGTTTATATGCCGGGGGTGCCTTTCTGGATGAAGAGTTGATCACACCAAGTCTGGACTGTTCCAATTATGACTCCGTAACGCTTTCTTTTTCGCATAGATTGTACATTTTCCAGGCCGCCACACGTGCTTATGTCGAGTTGTCCATTAATTCCGGACCCTGGCAAAATCTTCTTTCATACGATACGAGTACCGATGGAGAGGTTGAACTGCCTTTGCCCGATGCCGATGGCCGCAGCGATGTTCGAATTCGGTGGCGTTATGTTGCAATGGCGGATCTATATTGGGGCATCGACAACGTAAAAATAACCGGCCTGTGCCGGGGATTGTCGGTCAGTGATCTGACACGCAACTGCGTTGTGGATATGGAGGACGTTTCGGTCTTCGCTTCGTATTGGCTGGCGACGGATTGTCAGGTTTTCAATGCCTGGTGCTACGGCGCTGATATGGATCGGAGCACTGATGTAACAATGACGGACTGGGCCGTGTTTTCAAGAATGGATCCTTTTCCGGACTAATTAAGGCAGGACTTCTGCAAAATTGCGCCTTTGGCATAGGTTACATAATAAAATCGTTTTCCGACTTCCTCCTGGAATTCCCTGTCCGTACGCTAAGCCGCTGCTTTCGCCGCCCATATCTCACCTCTCAGATTATCGAAACTATTACAGATTTGTTACCTTTCTGACTTGCCTGCTATTCCAAATAAGCACCTCTTTGCTCTTCAAAAAAATTGCTTCTTGCCGAGTATTCAAGTCCATCGGCATTCTGTTATCTTTGTATAGCCTGTGAATAAACATACGCCGGCGGGCTACGGTGTCCGCGTTTCAGACTGTAGAGATTCAGCGTCTCCACACGCAGGTCACATTTTTCCGGACGAACGCTGATTTTAGCCCAAGAACACGGCAACACTAACAAAAATTTCTGATCGGTCTCATTTAAGGCTGAAAAACAGGACTCATCCGTGAAATGGGTTGCGTTGCGACCCGCCGCAGTTGGCGTGCGGGGGGGGGTTGGGAATGTCGAATCCCGAGGGATCCGGGACCTCCACTGTGTTTTGATATTGAACAGATTGATATCGAATTTCGAAGGGGTCGGCTGCTTTGCAGGGGATTTGGCGTTTGTGGGTAACGCGAGAGTGTTTGCTGCGGGGTGGAAATGGAGGTTGTGGGAATTGTTGTTGTGATTGTTCCCAGGTGTGGTAAAATTCAGAGTTGGACGGTGGTTGGGTGAGCCGGGCGGTGGAGGTGTAGTGGCGGAGAAGAAGGCGCCTGGTGTTAATTGGTACGGTGAAGGAGATTGGAGATGATTCATCATCCTGTTGTGTTGGGAACGAAGCTCATCGTCTTGCTTGTTCTCGGGGTCGTTTTGATTGTGCTGCACGGCGTGCTTCCGCCTGAGCAGTTTCGGGTTGCGGTTATTGTCAGTATCGTGGTGTTTGTCGTGGCGGTGGTGGCGATATGGACGACGTTTTTTGTGCTGCTTGCGAATCCGAATTCGAAATTGTCGCGCAGTATGGTGTTAGGTGCGCCCTCCGGCGACAACGCCGACGACGGGAAGGATTTGAGTTATCTGGTGGGTGTCGAAGGGGTGGTGGAGACGAATCTTCGGCCGTCGGGGATCGGCAGGTTCGAGGGGGAGTTCATCGATGTGTTGAGCAACAGGGGCTTTATTGCAAAAGGGGTGAAGATCGTCATTGTGAATGTCGCGGGCAAGATCGTGAAGGTTAAGGAGGTGGAAAGCTCAGGAGGGATTTGACGAAAATGTCCGGCGCGTACGGGCACATGTTCTGTTGTGTCGGGTGCTTTGAGTGATTATTTCTTTTTTGCTTCTTCCATTATGACTTCGTATTTGTATCCTGCTCCGAAATCCTTGTTTAGTGTGATTTTTCCTTCGAATGTTACGACATCGCCGACGGTTACTACGTCCTGGGTGGTTATGGTCAAGTCGCCCTTGCCGTCGCCTTCGGTTCCGTCCTGGAGGTGGACCCAGTTCCTTTTCATGATCGCGGCGCTGAATTTTGTGACCTGGCCTTTGATTATTACGGTTTTGTCGGCGTAGGTGTCTTTGTTGGAGAAGAGTTCGCCAATTGATATTCCACCCTGGGCCGGTTCGACGGAGATTTCTTTCTTGTCTATGGCGGGTTTCATCGCGGGGGCGGCGGTTGCCGGGCTGGCAGCGTCCCCTTTTTTGAACGCACTAATAAAATAGATTTTATCGAATGTTCTCTGTAACTCCTTGCTGGTGAAATCTTTCATCTCGAGGGGGTTTGCATAGGAAATGGTTTCTCCTGTTTCCATCGGGGTTTTTTTGATGGCGATCCAGAAGTCTGCGTCATTTTCCTTTACTTTTAAGTAGGTATAGCCGGTGGCCTGGATTACTTCCTGGACAACGACCATGTGGGTTTCGGGAGCAGCGTAGTTTTGTTGCGGGGGCCGGTCGGGTTGGCTTTGTTTGGGTTCAGGCTCTTTTTTTGACAAGAGAACAGTAATGTGGTCATCAGGATCGATATTGCGATTAGCTTAATCTTCATGTTTTGTCCTTTACAGGGGTTTTGAATTATCTGGTTTTTTTCAATTACGCTGCACTGTAACGTATGGATGGTGCAATAACAACAGTTGTTGCGGCGACAAGATGATTATTGCGTGAGGGGGGTAAAAAAAGGCGTTGACAGGGTGGGGTTATTGGGTATGCTAATTGGGCGTTGGCGGCTTTTTGATGCGATGTTCGCGGTGGGCTGAGAGCCCACCCTACATGGTTTTATTGAAGGGAGGTTATTATGGTATTTCGGTTTTTGGGGGTTGTTTGTGTGGGTTTGATGTTGCTTTCGGGGGGGTGTAAGACGGAAATTCCGCAGAGCGGGCAGGTGGTTGAGAAAGACGATGGGTTTGTGCCGTTGTTCAATGGCAAGGACCTTGCCGGCTGGGAGGCGACGGGGAATGCGAAGTGGTTTGTTGAGGATGGGCAGCTTGTGGGGACGCAGGGTGAGAATAATGCACCGGGTGATCTCTTCACGACGGCGAGCTTTGGCGACTTTGAATTGATTACGATTTATCGCGCCGAATGGCCTTGCAACAGCGGGGTGTGGTTCAGGTTCCAGTCGACCGGGAAGGCGTATCAGGCGGACATCCTTGACTATAAGAATCCGGTGGCGTTTTCGGGGACATTGTATTGTCCGGGCAAGATGTTTCTTGCCAAGAATCTGGACAAGGAACTGGAAGACCGCGCGGGGTGGAATACTCTTCGGGTTTTGACGCAGGGTACTAAGACGAAGATATGGCTCAACGGTACGCAGACTGCCGATGTGGATGACGATGCGACGGACTCGGGCAGGATCGGTTTTCAGGTGCATCCGGGGGCGCAGTTTGGGCCGATGAAGATTGTTATCAAAGAAATCAAAATTAAAGAACTGTAAGATTGAAGGTGGATACGAAATGAGTGAGTCGAATGCAGCGAAATTAGCGGGGATGGCGCTGGAGCAGGGTAAAGGGATTGTGCGGCTTGCGCCGAACTGGGTGCCTCGTTCGTTCTGTGTGCCCGGTCGGCGGATCAAGCTTCATCCGGATGATTATTATGCGATGGGCGGCGAGCGCGGCGGTATCGACGAGCGTTGGTTTTGTTCGACGACGCCGGCGGACAACGGGCCATTGACGTCTGAGAACGAGGGATTGAGTTTTATTGTGTTAGAGGACGGCGGCGAGACGAAGAAGTTTCTTTTTGCAGAGGCCGTGCAGGAACTTAAGAGTGCGCTGGTTGGCGAACGGATATGGGGTAAGCACAAGTGCTGGCCGATGTATTCGAAGTTTTTCGATAACAAGTGGGCGCTGCCGCATCATATTCATCATGACGATGCATTTGCCGGTTTGACGGGGCAGATGGGTAAGCCGGAGGCTTATTATTTTCCTCCGCAGGCGAATAACTACGGGGCTGAGTATCCTTATACGTTCTTTGGGCTGGAGCCTGGCACTACGAAGGAGCAGGTTCGCAAGTGCCTCGAGGATTTCGAGAAGGGCGATAATAAGCTGACGAGTCTTTCGAAGGCTTATCAACTCGACGTGGGGACTGGCTGGGATGTGCCGCCTGGCGTGCTTCATGCTCCGGGCAGTATGTGCACTTAT
>SDBS01003388.1_pt1 | contig 15653 bp, 17 predicted proteins | sample 2277091 | NCBI WGS metagenome assembly SDBS01 (sample SAMN10404972, study PRJNA504765) | marine sediment metagenome | isolation source: marine sediment core GS10_PC15, 163 cmbsf | place: Arctic Ocean: Southern Knipovich Ridge | collected 2010 | reverse complement strand
TATGCAAGCTAACAACCTCCGCCACAAATTATAGCACAGTGGTTGATACGGTAGTTTGGAGTCTGTTATAGTATTCTCACTGAGCGAAGGTAGTTTCTTAAATGAAAGGAGGAGCAATGTTCAACAAGATTCGTGCGATACATATCGCGGTCAAGAACCTGGAAGAGGCAGCAAAGCTGTATACAGACAGCTACGGGCTGCAAGTATCCAAGTCTGATACCTTACCAGTGCTGGGAATAAAGAACGCAATACTTCCCATTGGCGATGCCGTTATTGAACTGATAGAACCGCTTGACCAACAGCAGGGGCCAGTGGCAAAGTTCCTGCAGAGTCGAGGGGAAGGCATATATATGATTGCATTGGAAGTAGACGATATTGATTCCGCCATCCAAACATTGCAGGGCAAGGGTGTGCGGCTATTGAGCACCGACGCCGAATCGCGGGCGAAAGGAATTCCGGTCTTCATACATCCCCAGTCAACGAAGGGGTTACTTATTGAGTTAGTACAGAAGGCATGAGCATAACGTAGCCACCGTGATTGGTACGCAAATCCCGAATAACAAGAACAGAGCTTAGGAGGAACCAGCATGAAACTGGAAGGAAAGGTAGCTATTGTAACCGCTGCGGGGCGAGGAATTGGCAAAGCAATTGCGCTCTGCCTTGCCGAAGAAGGAGCGGATGTTGTAGTCAATTCTTTCCATGACGAAACCACAGCCAAAGTCGCCGATGAGATTACGGCACTGGGTCGTAAAGTACTGGCAATACCGGGTGATATCACCAAGGCTGACATGGTCATTCAGGTGGTTAAAGATGCGATTAGTGCCTTCGGAAAAATAGACATCCTGGTAAACAATGTCGGCAGTGGACCAATGACTCGAAGAGAGCCAGACAGTGGGCCACTCGGGCAAGTAGAGGCTAGCTGGGATGGGATGTACGAGCAGAATCTGAAAGCGACGGTTTTGATGTGCGAGACAGCAATACCTCATTTCATAGAACAGAAGAGTGGAAAGATCATCAACATATCGTCGATAGCTGGCCGGGCAATTCTGTCTGAAAAACTGGCGACTTACGTGGTGCCACCATCTTACAGCGCCATGAAGGCCGGTCTAATCAACTACACCCAGTTTCTGGCTGAGAGGCTCGGTCCCTACAACATTAACGTTAATTGTGTCTGCCCTGGAATTGTCTATACGGACGCCTGGCAGGGAAATTCCAGAAGAGTAGTTGGGCTTGTGCCTGAGTTCAAAGGGCAGGACCCCAGAGAGTGGTTTGTCGGGATTGCCCAGGGCAAGTATCCGGAGATGTTTTTGTCCACGCCTTTAAGGAGAGAGCAAACGGTTGAAGACATCGGGCAGGCCGTTGTTTTCCTGGTTTCCGATGATAGCGTGAATATTACTGGCCAAGCTCTTAATGTCGATGGTGGTATGATTAAGAGCTAACAGGATTCCAGACCGCCGAGGAAGGGATGCCACAATAAAACTGGAACTGATTGTCCCATCCACAGAAGAGAACGTACGACATCGAAAGAAATCTCTATTTCCACCCTTAGGCATGGCGACAATCGCCGCACTGACGCCGCCGGACGTCGACGTTTCCCTGACTGATGAGAACGTCAGCACCGTTGATCTAGAAAAGAAGGTTGACCTGATAGGCATCACAGCACTGACTTACACAGCACCGCGAGCATACAAGATTGCCGATGCCTTCCGAGCCAGAGGTGTGAAAGTTGTCATGGGAGGTATCCATCCCAGCGCCCTACCTGAAGAGGTAAGTCAGCATGCCGATGCCGTGGTTATAGGCGAGGCAGAGGGGCTCTGGCCGAATGTCATCGAGGACTTCAAGGCAAACAAACTACAAAGAGTATACAAACATAAGAAACCCCCGAGTTTGGTCGACTTACCGATTCCCCGACGGGACCTGTACGCAAAAGGAGCCTATTACTTCAGGAACACGCTCTGGGCCACCAGGGGCTGTCCTTACGCATGTTCCTTCTGCTCAGTTAGTTCCATTTTTGGTCGCAAGTATCGCTGTCGAGCGGTGGACGATATAACCAAGGAAATTGACAGTTTAGGCGGAGCGAAGACAATCGCGTTTATGGATGACAACATCGCCGGTAACCCCAGATTTGCCAAAGAACTCTTCCGCGCTCTCATCCCCTACAAAATCAAGTGGGTAAGCCAGGCTTCAGTCACGATAGCCAAGGATGACGAACTGCTGGAACTGGCTGCTGACAGTGGCTGTATGGACCTGGCCATTGGGTTTGAATCGTTATCTCCGGCAAGTCTGGCAACAGTAGGCAAGAAGATCAACGTAGTCGACGAATACGAAGATATCATCAGAAAGATCCATGCCCACGGCATTGCCATCCACGCTTTCTTCCTCTTTGGCTTAGACGGCGATGACGAAGATATCTTTGAACGTACTCTTGATTTTGCGCAGAGGATGAAACTCGAGACTGCCCAGTTTGCCTGGCCAATACCGTATCCAGGTACCGCTCTCTTCAAAGACATGGACGAGGCTGGGCGAGTAGTTACCAAAGACTGGTTACAGTATGAGTCCAACCTGATATTTGAGCCGAAGCTAATGTCACGAGAAACGCTGCAACAAAAACGTGACTGGGTTTGGCGCGAGTTCTATAACCTCCCCTCAATTTGGAAGAGGCTGGGGATAATACGACGTTACCCGCTGTATTTCTGGGCAGTGAATCTTTATTATCGGTCTTTCTGGCGAAGGAAGTATCGTGAGGAAAAGGAGAACAAGAAGTCTGAAGTTGACTAGACGTCCAGCGAAGAGTGACTAAATCAAGTAGCATGATTCAGTCTGTCTACCGTTCAGCATAATCAAGCCAAGACTATCTATATCAGCCGTTTTTTCAGATCTGCCTGACCCTTCTCTATACTCGTAAAAGCCCAATCCCGTAATCGCACATCCTGGCTGATTGGATAGGCGAACATTATAAATGCACCAACCGCCTGCCGTATTGATACTTCTTAAATAGCATGGGACAACTCTCCCTTGAAATGGCACAGCCGTCTTAAGTCCCTCTCGATTGTGTTACTGGATGTTCCCTATGAATTTCCTTGACCATCAGCCGTATTCCTGATTCCAGAAATGTCGAAACATATGGGTCAAATAAATCAGTCTCAGCCCGAACGTTCCACGGCTGATTCCAGTTCTCGTTGACACCTAAGTAACCAAACGCGTCCTCGAATAAATGGAAGTCTGGGTCATCGGCGTAGACTTCAGGCTGCCTGAAGACTTTTCGCCATTCCATGAAGACAGCGATACGCCTGGCCATCGGTGCGAGTTCAATAACTCGATACTTCCCATTATTGAGGCGGAAATCCGGAACTCCTTCAAATTTCACCACACCCCATGCCTCGGTCAACTCTAGTGGTGCGAGTTGTTTCACCATTGTAATGAGACTCTCGTACCGGTCCTGCAGGTAGTAATATTCGATTTGTCTTATTCTGTCAATCCCTGGCGCAACACACTACAATGAGGGCATCTCCCATATCGGAGTCAGCTTCTATTCCTCGCGTGTCTCTTTGTTAATGCTGCTGACCTGCCGGATTGTTGATACCTGTATGATTGCTTATGGAACAAGAGTTCGACTTCTTTCAAGTCGCCGGTCACCGTTAGCTCAGCTTCAGATAGTAATCTTAACTCTTCCCGATTCTGAACATCTTGGTACCACAGGTTGGACATACACCCTGGGTGGCTGGCTTACCATTCTTCATGGTTATTGCCCTAGCATCCTTCATTTCCTTCTTAGTACGGCACTTCATACAATATGCTTGCATTAGGTCTACCCCCTTTCTTTTGGGAAGTTCAGCACTTTGCTGATGCTGGTCGTACAATTCGTGCACCTCTTGTTGCCTCTCAGGCACTCGGACTCTTCCTACCTCTCGAAGCTTCCTTTCCAGTTCATCCAGTTCTCTCAGGGCTTTATCAAGCCTCAGCTTCTGATACTGGTATCTGCGAACATTAGAAAGACCACCAGAATACTCCCGTTTCAAGTCCTTACGACTTTGAACAAGTTCAGTGCGTCTGGCAGTGATGGCATTTAACTCATCCTGTTCTTCAGGGGCAAATATATTTTGAGCAGGAGCATTCAACACAAGCGTCCGGCAGGATTCACAGAGAGTGATAAAGTTTTGATGTTGTTTTTGGAGTTTCTCTCCTATTGGACCCAGCAGTGTGTATTCCTCAATTGACACGATGTGATGAATCTGCAGTTTCTTATCGTCAACCTCTCCGCATTTGCAGCATCGGTAGCCATCTCTAGCCAGGATACGTTGCCTGAGCCTGTCATTCATTTGTCCTCTCCTGATATATGCTATAGTCTACATCTCATACATGTGAAATGCAACGACATGTTCCTCCAGGAATGTCACAAGACGAACCTCTTGACGATGGAAAGGTTTGAACCACTCATCCTTTTCTCCCCCTGTGAAGGTCGTACAGACAACAGCTAGCATAACCGTATGCTATACTTATGATGGAAAGAAACCCACATTCAACTGGAGAAAGGTAGAACAGGATTCGACCCGGGCATGACTTCGCCTACTGTCTCTGGTTGGTAGCAGGTGCTTTAACATGTCGTACCAAGCTGATATTCAAGCTAATATTGTCATAGTAGGTGCCGGAGTAGTCGGATTGGCTATCGCCTCTGAGGTGGCGAATGAAGGCAGAGACGTCTATCTGCTGGAAAAGAATGAAGGATTTGGGCAAGAACAAAGCTCTCGTAGCAGTGAAGTTATTCATGCCGGTATCTATTATGAAAAAGACTCCCTAAAGACGAAGACATGCCTGGAAGGCAACAGTCGTCTTTACGAACTCTGCGAAAAGAACGGGATAGCCCACCGGAAGTGCGGAAAGGTCATTGTGGCAACCAACGATGCAGAAGTTGAGGGGCTGGAGAAGCTTTATAGAAAAGGGAAGGATAGTGGCGTCCCGCTAAGAATGCTTTCCCGAAGGGAAATGGTTCAACTGGAACCAAACATGAGGGGGATGGCTGCTTTCTTTTCTCCCACTACAGGTATCATAGATTCACATGCCCTAATGGAGTATTTCCTTGATAAGGCCAAGGGCAACAGTGCGCAGGTAGCATACGGGACGGAAGTCATTGGTATAGAAAAGGTATCAGAGGGATATATAGTCAGGGCGCAAGATCCCGCTGGCGCTTCCTCGCTTATGACCAAAGTCCTGATAAACTGTGCTGGTCTTCATAGTGATAAAGTGGCTGAGATGGCCGGGATAAATATAGATGAAGCAAACTACAGGCTACACTGGTGCAAGGGGGAATATTACAGTGTGCGTGGCAGAAAGAATAAGCTGGTCAACAGGCTTATATACCCCGTGCCAATGACTATAAGTGTCGGTGTGCACGTGTGTCTTGATATTGGCTGGAGACTGCGTCTTGGTCCTCTCTTCTATTATGTTAATGAAATAAGTTACAGCGTCGATGATTCGAGAAAAAAGTCCTTTCTGGAGTCAAGTATGCTGAAGGCATTGCCATTCATAGAGCCCTCTGACCTGCACTCCGACACGTCAGGCATAATGGCAATGCTTCAGGGAGAAGGTGAGGACTTTCGAGACTTCGTAGTTAGACACGAGTATGACAGGGGTCTACCTGGCTTCATTAATCTGGTGGGTTTGGAAACCCCGGGCCTAACTTCCTCTCCAGCAATAGCCCGGTATGTTAGCAGTATAGTAAATGAGATATTAGGGAATTAGAGAGGTCTTCTCGTGTGCCCTATTGCTATTCTTTAGCCGTTTTGAAATAATGCGACATCCTACTGATTCTATTTGATTTGTTTGTCAGCAAAAGACATCCTGATGATCTGCCCAGTCTTTCAAGGTTACTTGGCTACGATATTACGGCTGTACTAGCCTAGTTTACCAGCGCTTTACAGTCTGTCAGCGACATCCTTCATACCGAGCTGTTCAAGCCTGGCTCTGGCAGGCCAACCGGTGTTAACATTCCAGCCACGCAACTCGTAATATCTATCTTTGACTTCTACCCACCGCTCTTCGTCTATCGGTTCAGCCAGTACCTCACTTGTTCCGGCGGCTAATCGCGAGAACAGAGCCGGGCTAAGCGTATCACCTTCTCTCCGGCGGTTTTCCCGCAACACCATTACTGCTCTACGTAAGTTCCAGATTCTTTCACCGGCCTCCCACAGCGCATCGACATCCACATCAAGCCCGGTAACTGCGGATAGAATCTTGCTTTCGAAGATTTGAATGGTCATTCTGGGTGGATGGAAGAATGAGTGAGGCATGGCCGCGAAATTACATATCGGCAGGGAGTTCTTCAGGCACTGGTGATTCTGCACCCAAACGGTCTCACGTTCCGCGCCATCATATATACTCCTGCGCTGCGGGGTAAGATAACCGCCGGGTACACCGAAGTATTCAGCGACGTACTTGTTTACGCCAAAGCTCTGTGTGTAGTCATGGCATGAATTAAACGGGTCTCTGGTGTCAGTAGCCCAGTGCAGAGCGGCTCCGATGCCCTCAACGTGATGGGAGCGCATACCCCAGCCCGAGAAGATAGCGTTAAACAGATCCACCGCTTGCTCTCCGAACTGTTCCGCGGCTCTTCCGGCACCTTGGTGAAATGGGCTTGTCCCGTCAGCAATGCCGTTCATTAATGCTTCCAGGAACTGGTGATGCTTTTCTTTACCACCATACTTATCGTGCAGACTATAGTCTACTATCGGGATAAAAGGTACGGCAATGTCTTCCTTCGTGAAAAGACGCCTCCGGACGCCGTCCACGATAAGATTCGTTATTCCAAGCAGGTCCGCATTATTGAGACCCAACTTCTGGGACAATATGTTCCCCTTCCACGCGCCTTCAGAGCTACCACCACTAAACCAGCCATACCAGCACTCGTTACACATCTGAGCGCCCTTACCTGTTCCCGGGATGTCATAAAACCCCATACACTGGAAAGGGCATCCGTGACAACCGGCAAACTTCTTGAGATGCTTCCCCTCCATCTCCTCTCTTATTGCTGCGGGGGACAAAGGATACCTTCCCCATCGCTGGTCTGAGCCTATCACCCATTCCCCCAGCACTTTTCTTTCATTGAGCAGATTCATGAAATAATCGGGATTAGCAATCTTGAGGGTACCAGTTCCCTTGAGGACAATCGCCTTCAGCTTCTTGGAACCCATGACAGCGCCGTAACCACCCTGACCGGCGGCACTGGCAGTCTCATTAAGAATGATTGCCATTCGGGAGAGGTTTTCTCCAGCCGGGCCTATGGTTAAGATTGAAGCTCTGGGGTGGTTTTCCACCAGTGTCTGCTGTGTTTCAAAGGTATCCAAACCCCACAGGTGACCGGCATCCTTGATCTCAACATCATCATCGTCATTCTCAGTAAACCGGTTTATCCGCTTTACTGAGAATGACGATGCCGTCGTAGCCGGCGTACTTCAGCTCCGATGAAAACTTTCCCCCAAACCCGGAGTAGGTAAACAGCTCCTGCGGATAGGTTTGGGGTGCTATGCCACCGACTTCTGACCTGTTAAACGGCCCGCTGGCACCAGTTAGTGGACCTATTGAAATCAGCAGGGGATTAGCGGGGTTAAAGGCACTTACCTTGGGGCTCCCCAGCTCCCAGAAAATCCTGGTGTTCAGCCCAATACCACCGATGAATTTCTCCGGTTCGAAGTCTGACGTCGGCACCTTACTTACTTCTCTGTCAGTAAGGTCAACCCACAGGACTTTTCCAGTCCAACCATATGATTCTGCCATCTATTGCTTCACCCTTCATCAATGATATCGGCTCTCCCCTTTTTTGTATACTATGTCAATAAATCCAGGGGATCGTGCACTTTCCATCAGAGCAGGCTCATACTCTCAGTCTGGTGCTAAGTCGAATATGGAAATATGCAGTTAGCCTGTCATGCTCCAGCCGCCTGCTGATAATATTACCACTCACAATTCTATGTTAGTTCGCAATTTTTGCCCTGTCAAGCTCATTTTGCAGTAGCATTCTCCACCAGAATGGCTTTAATTCTGCCCTATTGATTCTTTTAATTGCATGAAACCGGTGATAAGACTATTATGAAAATGGGGGGGGTGACGGAACTGGTGGCCAGGAAAATAGGATAAGAAAGGACGAAGAACAATGAAGAAACTAATCTATATATTTATGGCTTTAGTAATTCTGTCTCCTGCTACCGGTTGTGGCGGCCAGGGAGTGACCACGACGCCGGAACAGGGTGAATACTGGCCAACTGAGGAATGGCGGACATCAACGCCTGAAGAACAGGACATGGATTCGGCGAAATTGGACCAGGTGATGGAGTATATTGATGATTGGGATATAAACATCCATTCCGTCATAGTAATCCGTAATGGGTATATTGTGCTGGAAGAATACCCGGCAGTTGACTACGACCAGGATGATGCGCATGTGGTCCAGTCTATAACAAAGAACTTCGTCTCCACCCTGATAGGCATCGCCATTGAAGAGGGCTTCATAGATGGCGTAGGGCAGAAGCTGGCGGAACTCTTCCCGGATAGGACCATCAAGAACTTGGACTCACGAAAGGAGAAGATGACACTTGAGGACATCTTGACTATGAAGGCAGGTCTGGAGTGGGATGAGTGGAAATATCTATACTCGGACGCTCGTAACCACTATATCCAGGCGATGCGCAGTAGCGACCCTATTCAGTATGTTCTCGATGTGCCAATGATGGAAGAGCCGGGAGTGAGGTGGAACTACAATGGGGGAACTTCAGACCTCTTATCTGCCCTGATAGCAGAGGCTACCGGGTATGACACTCTTGATTTTGCACGGGAGTTCCTGTTTGGCCCACTTGGGATTACCGAAGCATCTTGGTATCGCCATGATGCCGGTTTCTATTTGGGTGGGGGTGGATTGGAGCTAACGCCTCGTGACATGGCGAAGTTCGGCTATCTCTATCTGAACGGCGGCAAATGGGAAGACAAGCAGATTGTGCCGGCAGACTTTGTCGCTGAGGCAGTCAAAACTCAAAGTCCCGTCTCAGCAAGCAGAGGTTATGGCTATCAGAGCTGGTGGACTTACCCGCAGCGAGGAGTTTACAACGCGGCTGGATTGTTGGGGCAGAGAATCTACGTTGTTCCTGACCTTGACCTGGTGGTCGTCTTCACTGCGAATATTCCGGAAGATGTTGATCCAGAACCCTGGCTTCGCTATATGATGTTTCTGATGATTATGCCGTCCTGCACTGACACGTCTTCTGAGGTGTTACCTTAGCGACAGCAGATATTCGGCAGGGCACATCGACCACAGAGTCCTATCCAGAGTCTTCCCACAGCATCCGGGCACTGGTCCGCATGATATTCCCGGCAATGAAGTTCGGGATACTCTTCGCCCTGGTATCGAGCAAGTCCGCCCATGCGTTTCGTTCACTTTTGAATAATGGCGTGACTCTGGCTTTCGGCTCGGACTGGACGGTTGCCCCACTGGATCCTTTAGCCGGAATCTACGCGGCTGTGACCCGTCAGACCATTGACGGCAAGAATCCCCGAGGCTTGATTACCGAGCAGAAGATTTCTGTGGAAGAGGCACTCAAAGGTTATACCGTAAGCGGTGCTCATGCCGAATTTTCCGAGCTGTCAAAGGGTACACTTGAGGAAGGGAAGCGGGCCGATATGGTTGTGCTTGACCGGAATATTATCAAGATTCCACCCGAACAGATGCTGAAAACAAAGGTCAAGACAACCGTCACTGCCGGGAAAGTGGTGTATGAAAAGTGATAATTGTGGAGCTGAGGGGATTCGAACCCCTGACCTCCTCCGTGGGAAGTCAGGATTTTCTAATCTGCTGTTTAAAGGTCTGCGATTCTCCAGCACTACAATCCCCTCATTGAATTGTGGTTGCCGATATCATATCTCAATCCGGTTCATCAGTCCAGTGATTTTCGCGAAGATTTCAAGCGTTGAGATTATGTCACTGGCTGATGTCGCTAGTGGTCGAACTCTAGGATTCCAGGCTTGCACGTTGCACACTTGACAGATTAGGACAAGATACTGATTTTGTCGCATTGCTATAGTAGGCATTGACAAATCCCCAGTAGAGGACTAGACTCAAGTTCCGACGAGTTCGAATGGCAAATCCCAAATGCAGGTGCTCTCAACAGAAACATCTATGTGAGAACGAATGACATTGAAAATATCCCTAGCAGAGGCCCGCAGGCTCATGATTCACTCTCAAGGTCTTGACGACTCTACCAGACCCCAGACGGGTATGGAGGGTGTAGCCCAACTTGTCGAGCATCTTGGCTACGTGCAGATCGACACAATCGCAGTAGTCCAGCGTGCTCACCATCACACTCTGTGGACTCGTCAACCTGACTACACCCCTGAAGTTCTGGACCATCTCTTCGACTGCCATCGTGCCTTCGAGTACTGGGCCCGCGCCGCTTCCATATTGCCTATGGTCGACTTCCGCTACTACTTGCCGCGCATGCGCTCATTTGCCATTTCCAAGAGGACGCGCGCTTGGCGCAGTGAGAATGCCGCCCTCGTAGAAGACGTCCTCACTCGCATCCGGGAAGAAGGTCCACTCTGCTCGGCTGACTTTGCCTCAGAAGGTCGACGTGGGCCGTGGTGGGACTGGAAACCGACCAAGCAAGCTCTCGAGTCTCTATTCAACACCGGTGAGTTGATGGTAGCCGGTCGCCGTAGCTTCCAGCGTCTTTACGATTTGCCTGAACGGGTAATCCCCCAACATATCAGCACGACCGAACCAGCTTCAGAAGAACTGGGGCACTTCATGGTACGCCGTGCCTTGAGAAACTATGGTGTGGCTACAGCTGGTGACATCAATTGGCGCGGCAGGAATCCCGAGCTCACCACCGCTGCCATAGAAGACCTAGTCAATGCTGGCAACGTGATTCCCGTCGAGATCCACGAATTCCCAGGTGAGGCCTACTACGCACTGGCTGAGCTGTCTACGCGCGAACCTCCGCGAACCAATCGTCTCCACTTGTTGTCCCCTTTTGACAACTTCACAGGTCACCGAGAACGCCTGCTCAGACTTTTCGGCTTCGACTACAGGCTTGAGTGCTACCTGCCTGCAGCACAGCGACGCCATGGGTATTTCTGTCTTCCCTTGCTGTGGGGAGAGCGCTTCGTCGGCCGACTCGACCCCAAAGCCGAGCGCAAGCAGAAGCGCTTCATCATACGCCGCCTCACTTTTGAGCCAAACTTCGTTGACTACGACGCTCTCCTTCCCCAGCTAGCCACCAGACTTCGCGACTTCGCGGCTTTCAACCAGTGCCATGATGTCCTCGTAGAAGAAACAGACCCAGGCAAGGTGAAGACTCCACTGCAAAAAGCACTTGAAGCATACCACTGACAGACCCCAACAGAGGACCAAACAGTTGTCACTTTTGTATAGTCGAATTCAACGCAAGGGCATTTTGTTACCCAATGTGACATCCTACTGATTTTATCTGATTTCTGTATTAGCTTTGACTGCTATGCCGCGAACCATGTTGATCGAGCCTGTATTTCCCGCCAGGTCAGTCTCGTGATATAGTAGGAGAAGTCTTTCCAATATTAATGGTATTGCGTACGAGGTAGATAAAATGAATGCTATGGAAGTGATAAAACAACGAAGAAGCATCCGGGATTATGAAGATAGACCAGTACCTGAGGAGAAGTTAAACAGGATACTAGAAGCAGCCCGTCTGTCACCTTCGGCAAGGAACAGCCAAGACCGAAAGTTCGTCGTCATCAGGGAAGAAGAACAGCGTCGCAAACTAGCGCAATCGGCAGGACATCAGCAACATGTTGCGAAAGCTCCTGTACTCATTGCCGCTGTGGGGACAAACCCGGAATACCACATGCCAAACGGAGTGCCAGCCTATCCGGTAGACCTAGCTATAGCTCTTGACCATATGACGCTTATTGCAGTGGAAGAAGGATTGGGAACCTGTTGGATTGGAGGTTTCTCTCAGGAGATCGCAAAAGAAGCCTTAAGCGTCCCCGATGGATACACTATCGCGGCTCTTCTTACGCTGGGCTTCCCGAAGACCATTCCCGACTTAAAACCACGAAAGACCTTTGAAGATACTGTGTGTCATGAATCATTCAGGGAATAGTGCTTTGCAGTCACTCGATAATTTGAGCTACTGTCAAATGACACCTTGAACCTAAGTTAGGGTGTTATGCTGTCGAACCCACAACCCGAAGGTCGCAGGTTCGAATCCTGCCCCCGCTACCAATGAATTTAAGGGGCGCAGACATTTCAGCCTGCGCCTTCTTACTTTCCAATCATTTGACGTGAGTGGTATAATTGTACTTATGAGAGGACATTATAAACCGAGCACCTTCTTAGGCAATTGGTCAGTAAGACTGATTGTATTCTTTCTTCTATGTGCTATAGTTCTCTATTCTCTTGTCGCCTCGGGACAAAGAGGTGGCGATACATTCTTCAGCAACCCAGCACTTGCTATCACAATGCTTGTTGCCGCGATTTTGGCCGTGTCCTCATTTGTCACTGGGATTATCGGCATCATCAGGAATAGAGAGCGAGCTATCTTTGTCTATATATCGACAGTAATAGGGTTTTTCGTTTTGCTTTGGGGGCTTGCTGAAATCATTTTCCCACACTAGAGGCTAGAGTCCTTGGGTTCATGCTATGGAGGTTTGCTGGTTCGAATCCTCCCCCCGCTACCAAGCGATTCTGGGGGGAACAGAGATGCTTCCCTTTCTTTTTGATATACTGCTCACAGACGGGTGTCCGAATGACAAAGAAAAGACTGATTTCAGCATTGCTGGTGATAGGCATCTTCTACTTCTCCTTCATGATACTGGACAGGTCTCTGTCCGTCATCTACGGGTTCAATTTCCAGCCGTACGGATCGTACGTGCCGCCTGGGTTCACCTTCTGGGGGCATGTCGGCAACGGCTCGGCGGCCGCACTCGGCCTGTTTCTCACCTTCAAGCTCTACGACTACGGTACAGAGAGGAAGATAATCTTCCTCAGGATCCTGCCCTTCCTCATCTTCGCCGCGATTGGCGCCCTGATTCCGTACTTCGCCGACGCCGAGCACCTGGCTAAGAACGGCATGTCGGGCACTCTGCCGGTCTACCTGCTGGCCAACGACCTGTATGTGTTCCTCACCGGCGTGCTGGCGTACCGGGTGGCAAGGTCGAACAGGATTAGGGCCATAGCGGTTGCGGCGATGATGGTGATTTTAATGTGCGTACACTTTCTGGTATACGCGCCGATGTTCCCGGAGTTCTACTGGAGCTGAGACAACGAGGCTCAATGCGTAAGACGACCGATAGAGAAATCATAAGAAGGAGACTTACCGACTGGGGCAAGGTTCTACTATTGCTGCTGGACGAAGCCGCTGTGGTATTACTGGTCATAGTGATACTACAGGTCTTTGAGATAGTGATTCCGCCAGCTGTTGCGATTGTTCTGGCATTGGTGCTTGGAGCCGTTGCTTTCGTAATACATACGACTGTCATCCCCAGTTTTCATAAGAGGATAGTCACCGGTTCAGAGGGAATGCTGGGTGTACAGGGCAGGGTAGCCAAGCCATTGAACCCGGTCGGGACTATTGTTATCAAGGGCGAGTACTGGAGAGCCAAATCAGTTGAAGGCAGTATGGAGGTCGATGACCAGCGGCACCACAGATTACCAACTTCTTGGTGTCTGGGGCAGCTCCGGCTCTGATGTCTTTGCCGTGGGGTATGGTGGCACCATCCTGCACTATGATGGCAGCACCTGGAGCTCGATGAGCAGCGGCACCACAGATTACCAACTTTTTGGTGTCTGGGGCAGTTCCGGCTCTGATGTCTTTGCCGTGGGGTATGATGGCGCCATCGTGCACTATGACGGCAGCACCTGGAGCTCGATGACCAGCGGCACCCTATGGTCCTCTTTTACTGGTGTCTGGGGTAGCTCCGGCTCTGATGTCTTTGCCGTGGGGACTTCGGGCGCTATCTGGCACTATGACGGCAGCACCTGGAGCTCGATGAGCAGCGGCACCGCAGATTACCACCTTAACGGTGTTTGGGGCAGCTCCGGCTCTGATGTCTTTGCCGTGGGGTGGAGTGGCACCATCCTGCACTATGACGGCAGCACCTGGAGCTCGATGAGCAGCGGCACCACAGATAACTACCTTAACAACGGTGTCTTGGGTAGCTCCGGTTCTGATGTCTTTGCCGTGGGGTATGAAGGCACTATCTGGCACTATGACGGCAGCACCTGGAGCTCGATGAGCAGCGGCACCACAAACTACCTTCACGGTGTCTGGAGTAGCTCCGGCTCTGATGTCTTTGCCGTGGGTGATTTCGGCACCATCCTGCACTATGTGCCGCCTCTAGTGGCCGAAACCAGTATTTCCCAGTAAGTGAATGTTATTGGTGTAGCGGTGGTCATAGTGAACATCGACCGCACCGGGCGGTATAGGCACCTACACGGCAACAGCCAGTTCTGCCCCAGCTGGCGGTATCGAGTTTCTTAATGTCAATGGCCGCCATTTGAAAAAGGTTTACGTCATTTCTTGGAAGCACATAAGCAACCCGAAAGGTTAGCAGATACCGTGACCGATATGTACGAAGCACTGGAGGCAATAGCCGGCAAAATGCTCAAGTCAAAAGACGTATTGTATCCCTGTAAAATTCTGTAGGCATCTATGGAAATAAACAGCCTCAATGATATTGATTCAAGAGACTATAGACATAGTCTTTTCGATGACCTCTTAAGCACTATAAAAACGTTCCTTTTTAGCGTATTGACAGAGTTTCGCGTCTGAAGACTAGGCGTGAGTCCACAAGTTAAAAAGGAACGTATTAATAACGGAAAGGTGCAAATCATTATCCATATTCTGTTAAGTAACAAAGAGGTTATTAGAAGATGACTTGCCATCGGTAGTCAGGTTCACGCCCAGTCTTTTTAGGCCAACGTCATCTCCGGGAGTTGGAATATGCGTCATATGCATTTCGCAGCCTTTCAAGTTTACTAACTTTTGCATAGCTAGTTCTGCTGTTGGATTAGTAGTAGCACTTATTGAAAGGGCAATCATAGTCTCTTCAAGGTCCAGACTTGTGGATTCTGAAACTAGAAGCATTTCTTTATATTTGGATATTTGATTAATGATATATGGAGCGAGCAGTGGAATCTCATCCGGGATATTCGCCAGAACTTTGGTAGCATTCAATATCAGGCTGGAGGAAGCATGCAGGAGTTGTGAATTCTTTCCTGTGACGATTCTGCCGTCATTTAGTTGAATCGCCGCGCCACAATATATACCCTCATTACCTTTAGCCTGTGCTTCTGCCTCGACTGCAGCTTTTCTGGCTACCTCAACCACTATCCTATCTGTGATCTTAACACTCAGCTCTTCCATCAAGCGCATGACCCTGTCTACCGTCTCTGTTTTTTCTATTCCCAGCATATATTCTTCGTTGTATCTAAAATAGCGCCGGATTAATTCCTGCTTTGCAGCCTCCTTTACTACCTCATCACTGATAATACCGAAGCCTGCCCGATTTACCCCCATATCTGTGGGCGAATTATAGAGTGATTGTTTCGCCCATCTAAGCAAACCATTGGAAGAACCGTCATCTTTGCCTGTTGCTGTCTCGGTAGAAAAGATCTTGCTGAAAATGAGTTTTAA